>Ga0308400_1000882_pt1 | contig 10361 bp, 7 predicted proteins | sample HotsprSampOS1265_FD_203451 | JGI IMG/M metagenome (GOLD analysis project Ga0308400, IMG submission 203451) | Hot spring phototrophic mat microbial communities from Octopus Spring, Yellowstone National Park, Wyoming, United States - 20060914_OS12-65 ...
GGGACGCATCCCACGCTGACATTTGCTCAAACCTTGATTGCCACGTTGCTCTTGCAAAGAGGGTAAGCGACATTGATGTAGTTCCTCATAGACATCGGCCATTGATGGTAGGGGCACGGCGACGCTGTGCCCCTACTTATGGTGGCGCCCGACCTGACTGCGTTCATCACGCGCTCAACTGCGATTGCATCGAAATCATCTGGTACAATCCCTTCGGCAGCGACTCAAAAGCTGAAAAAATTCGGTGAAGGTATCATCATGGATTGGATTTCTGCATCAGTAAGTGACTCGCGAAGGTTCATGCAAACTCTATGGCTGCTGACGATTATCGGGTTAATCATCCGGGTAGCCGCAGTGTTTGTCCTAAACGACTACCATGATCCGTTGACGGCTGAGTATGGCATTGTAGCAAAGAATATCGTTGCCGGTAAGGGTTTTGTGGGAGGCGGCTGGCTTGGGCCAGAGATGCCAACCGCACTGAATACGCCGGTGTATCCATTATTTCTGGCAGCCTGGTTGTGGGTGGGGGTTCCCTTGCCGTTTCTTGGTGTCGAGCTATGCCAGGCCCTGCTTTCGGCGTTGCTTATCTACCTCACCGGCAGGATTGCATCGCATTGGATTGACACAACAACCGGTTTATTGTCTGGTCTGATGGTAACCTTCTACCCTCCACTTATCTATTTCTGCAAACAGATTTCTCCGGCTATTTTTACAACGTTTTTTACGATTTTTTCCGTGTTTGTGTTATTACACTTCTTTCAACGGCCCATCTGGCGCCGAGCCATATTTTTGGGGGTGGTCTGGGGTATTTCCTGCCTAGTCGAACCTATTTTGCTGTATGGCTTACCGGGTGCGGCGTTCCTTATCGGAATAAATCAAGGTGATAGGATCAAGATTATCCAAAAGCTGGCTGTTACACCGTTAATTGGCCTGTTGGTGTTGTTGCCCTGGACGATCAGAAATTATCTGGTGTTTCAGCAGGTTGTGTTGCTCAAGACCTCATTTGATCTGAACTTTTGGCTGGGTAACAATCCGCACGCCACCGGCTTTTTGTACACGGCTTCGGGTGAGCCAATGCAAAACACGCTTCCGGCAAGCACGCTTGAGTATTTAAGCTCACTCAACGAAGCGGAACGCTATGCGGTGCTGCGGTATGAGGCGCTACAATGGATTGCAGCAAATCCTCTGCAATTTTTAAAGCTGACGATGATGCGCATAGTGTACCTCTGGGTTATTTCTCCTACCTATTTGATAACCGATCAGAACATTGTTGAGCCACGCTACTTTTATATGTTTAGAAGTATTATTCAGATTGTGTTGCTGTTGTTGGCATTTCTGGGTAGTGTATTGGTGTATCGAAAGTACAGACAATTTTTTGTGTTAAGTGTCTGGTGGATCGTTGCCTTTACAGCGCCGTATGCTATTTCGGTGGCCGGTAATACTCGCTATCGATTACCGGTAGAGCCGATCCTGCTAGTCCTCGCCGGTGTTTGTGTTAGTAAACTGATCGAGGTATCGCAACAGAAAAGGGCATCGGCAGGGATATAGTCAAACGACGCTGACTGCAACGTCTGGTGTGATGGCAACCTTCATGCTCTTGACTTCACTGCAAAAGGTGCTCTTCTCACCACAGAGACCACGGAGATCACAGAGACTAACGATAATGTTATCTTTCATTGCACAGAGGGTTGTGAACATTTTTCTTCCGTGCGCCCAATGGTCAAAAATGATCCTTATTCTTCATAAATCTTAGACGCTCTGTGTGCTCTGTGTGCTCCGTAGTGAGTTTTTGCAGTGGACTCTGATCTTATGACGAGAATCGCTCATCTGGTACGTATACTGCTACCTCCGCTGGCATACCTTGCGCTGGCAATTGTCTTCACCTGGCCACTGTCTATCCACCTGACGACAGCGCTGGGAAGTGGACTTGATCCATTGTTGCAAACGTGGGTGCTGGCCTGGAATGCGCGGGCATTTGTCACCGATCCGCGAACTATTTGGAACGCGCCGATCTTCTTTCCTTATCCTGAAACGCTGGCGTATAGTGACCATCATCTTCTGCTGACAGTTGTTGCGTTACCGTTGATACTCCTCGGCGGTCCTATCTTGGCATACAATTTGCTCGTATTAGCCAGTTATGTCCTTACAGGGTGGGCTGTGTATCTGCTGGCAAGCGATATGCTAGTACGCGCACACGATAGGTGGATTCGTACCTTTAGCTCCTTCGCTGCTGGTGCGCTGTTTGCATTTGGTACGTACCGCATGGCACATTTTGTTCATCTACAATTGCTACAGACAGCCTGGCTGCCACTGGCTCTTCTATTTCTGCGCAGGTTTTTGCACGATACGGAAACAGGGAAACGACGCTGGCGATATGCGGTACTGTTTGGTCTCTTCACAGGTATTCAGTGTATAACTGCGCTCTACTACGCATATTTTACTGCCCTGACAATTGGACTGTATGTTGTCATTTGGTTATTGAGAACTTTGTCTCGTCGGCAAAGACCCAACTTCTGGCAAAACATTGGTGGGCTATTGTTTGGTGGTATACTTGCCGCGCTTATTACGATACCGGTGACGCTACCGTACATTCATGTGTACGAGTATCTGGGCATCGTCCGATCGTTACGCGAACTCGATAACTGGTCAGCGCCACTCCAGGCATTCCTGGCCGTTGTACCGACAAACTGGTTGTATGGCGGAAGAGACAACTGGTTTACTGCTAGTGGTGGTGAGTTTGCGTTATTTCCAGGTTTTGTCACGGCTATACTTGCGATAACAATTCTGACACTGACAGTTTGGTGGCAATTCAGAGACCGGAAGCGAAACAGTGATACGCTGATCGGCTTGTCGGAGGCTGGCTTCCTGGTATTGCTGGCTACCTGTGCATTTGTATTATCATTGGGTGTTGGAATTCGTCTGGAGCGTGGTAGTGCAGCATTATCAATCCCAATGCCATATGCATGCTTCTACGAACATATCCCCGGTTTTGGCGCTCTGCGCGTTCCGGCGCGCTGGGCAATGTTAACGCATCTGGCACTGGTCTTACTTGCTAGTGTGACTCTCGTTTACCTGGGTCAATGGCTTCGCTCGAGGATAGACCGTCGTCTGACGTGGATCATGCTAGCAACGATTGGTATATGTGCTCTTATCGAGCATGCATCCTTTCCATTACCACTTGCACCTGTTCCTGCGCCGAAACCGGTGTATGCCTGGCTCAGTACTCAGCGCGATCTGCATGCCCTAATTGAGTTGCCGGTTGGTTCTACACCACGCGGTGCCGAGCTGGAACGTATTACTACACGTCAGTTTCACCAGATACATCACTGGAAACCACTCGCTGTTGGATACAGTGGTATTATTCCATTTGGTACGACTGATTTGATGCGTCGCATTCAGCGTTTGCCCGATGATGATACCCTGCGTTACCTGGCTCTGCTCGGTATCGACACATTGATTATCCATCGCGATGAATATGAACCTGAAAAACTGGCGTCTCTGAAGGCATGGGCTGATACTACTCCACTGCTGAGTCGTCGTGCGGAAGTGGGTGACGCATTGGTATACGTAATCAATCCGCAGGCTCTACCACCGTTACCTGCTGCGAACAATGCATCGATATTCATATCAGCAGATGAACGGGTGCCGGGGGTATTGGCGCTAGGCCTCGTTCAACGCTGGAAAGCGGAAGGTGCTTCCTTGTATGGTTTTGAACGAACGCGCTACTATCCGGCGCTGCGCCGGCCCCAACCCGGACAGGTGTTCGATTACGGATTGCTTGCTGCCGATGAGAATCCACTGCGTTACGGTTTTGATGCGGAAAATCTGCTCTGGCAATCGAACGGCCTGGCTCTCTATCGTCGCGATTCACGACTGCTTGCTGCCATTGATCTGGCTCAGCCGGTTGCAGGACAGTTTCATTCGCAGTATCCCTCTCGTTTAAGTTTGGTGGTCGAAGCAGATCGGGTGCGTGTCAATGAGAATGTTTTTATGCTAGACGAACCCCTGTCTGCTGCTTTCATTGAGTTAGATACTGCCAGTCTGGTAACGCAAACTTTGGTGATTGATGGTAGAGCGTACACGGTTCCACCAGGCACCATTACGCTTACCGCACCGATCTCGATGAACCGAGAAACGGTCATCATCGGTCAGACTGATCGAATGAGCATTCAGCAACTTCGAGTACTGAACGCTCCGCGCATGTCTGTTACCTTACCAGAAGGATTGCTGGCGATTGCTGCTGACTGTCGTTTTGATGGGACGCAATTGTCAGTCACTGTGCACATCGGTGGAACGGGTGCGCTGGAATTGGAGGTACGCGGTGGATCAGCTCGGGACGATAAGCCTATTTTGCTACTTAAAGGCGTACCGCTAACAACAACGTCTAATGTTAGTAATATCACATTCAGTGTTGATCTATTTAATCCTAGCGAATCATGGATAACCCACCGCGAGCCTATAGAAGATGGACGCTACATCGTGTATTTGCGAGCTATGGGGCGTTCTGGTACTGCGGTACCGATTGCAACATTTTCGATACGTAATGGGGGCATCCGTGATGCGCGGTCTGTTCCTCTCCCCCTTCGTGCCTTTCGTTAGATTATTGAATTCACTGCAAAAAGGTGATCTTCTCACCACAGAGACCACGGAGATCACAGAGACTAAAGATAATTTTATCTTTCATTGAAAATAGGGTTGTGAAATTTTTTCTTACATGCACCCAGTGACCAAAAATTATCCTTTTATTCATAAACCTTCCACGCTCTGCGTGCTCTGTGTGCTCCGCGGTGAGTTTTTGCAGTGGACTCATTATTGAAAATGTATTGCTGAATAAGGTGTCATCGCAGATCAGTGAGACTATTACAACACTGATCTGACTCCCAGGATACCCCCAAATCTCGTTTTACAGAGCGATTTTGGAAGAGCTTCTATCTTTTTGTTAGCATCACCAAAAAACGATGTAAAGCGGCAATGAACATCTAATGCTGTTGCTCACGGGCCAGATAGTACGTCATACTCTGCAGCACGGCAACCGGGTCGATATAGCGCACCCATACATCATCGGGTACCTGTAAGATCATTGGCGCATAGCTCAGGATTGCACGCACGCCAGCCTCAATCAGAACATCGGCAACTCGTTGGGCTTGTGCGGCCGGGACTGCAATGATAGCCATTCGAATCTGTTTTTCGGCTATTACCCGTCGTGCATGCGCGAAATCCTGGATGGTCAGGTCGCCGATCTTTTGTCCGATCTTGGCCGGATCGGCATCGAATAGGGCGACAATCTCGATCCCTTCGGTGCGAAAACCTTCGTAACGGGCAATGGCTTGCCCGAGCAGGCCGATGCCAACCAGGGCTACCGGCCAGTGTTGGTTGATACCGAGGATGCGTTCAATATGTTGGAGGAGCTTCTCGACATCGTAGCCGATACCCTGCTTGCCAAACTCACCGAAATACGAAAGGTCTTTGCGGATCTGTGCCGCAGTCACGTTGATCCGCTCGCCAAGCTCTTGCGAAGACACGGAATGCACCCCCTCCTCGAGCAGGTAGCGTAGACTCCGTGCATAGAGGGGTAGGCGTCGAATGACTACATCAGGTGGTAATTCTGAGCGCTCCACACAAGTCCTCCGTTGGATCAGGTAGAGTATGTGAAGTGTAGCACGAGCTTACCAGTTCTGCAAGAGTTTTTTATTGATAGTGCTTTTCAGTGTTCTCAAACAGAGCAACGATCCTGGGTGCGCGGGCCTCCGGCCCGCATTCTGCAATATACGGCGCAATTTCAAGAGGTTGCGCACGATCGTGAATGGGCGCAGCTCTTTTTACCTCCGGCCCGCATTCTGCAATATACGGCGCAATTTCGTCATTTGTTGAATCAACAAACTATCAAGGGCGGTTTTAGAACCCGCTCCTACCGGTGCGGTCACATGCAGCAGACAGGTTGGGAATCTCGCCATTCCTCTCATCTGCCAGACAGGGGAAGACGTTGGAAAGCCCTGTCTGAATCGACTGAGTGAGATTGATTCAGATATGCTACAATGCGCGGGCAGAGTTGCAATCGTAGATGACGTCCGGCGATCAGAACGTTTATGGATACACTGGCAGGAAAGCGAATTGTGCTTGGGGTGTGCGGTAGCATTGCCGCCTACAAAGTGGCACAACTGGCCCGTGATTTGACCCTGGCCGGGGCAGTGGTAGATGTGATTCTGACCGAGGCAGCTGAACGGTTTGTCGGTAGGGCAACGTTTCAGGCGTTGACCGGTCGCCCGGTGCTGACCGATATGTGGAGTTTACCGGAAGACGGGGTGGTCGGTCATGTGAGTCTTGGTATGCACGCCGATATGGTTGTGATCGCACCAGCGACTGCCAATACCATTGCCCGTCTGGCCGCCGGTCTATGTGACGATCTGCTGACAACGACTGTTCTCGCAACACGCGCACCGCTGCTCATCGCACCGGCGATGAATCCGGCAATGTACGAGCATCCGGCAACCCAGGCCAATCTGGCCACATTACGCGCCCGCGGAGTATACGTGCTCGAACCAGAGGTTGGACGAATGGCTGAGCCGGTGAGCGGCCGCGGACGCCTCCCTGAACCGGCTGATTTGCTGGCCGAAATCCGTGCGTTGCTGGGCCGTCAGATCGGTCGCTTGCGCGATCGGCGAGTAGTAGTAACAGCCGGTGGTACTCGTGAGCCAATTGATCCGGTGCGTTATATCGGGAATCGCTCGTCGGGTCAGATGGGGTATGCGTTAGCGACCAGGGCACGTGATTTGGGGGCAATGGTGACCTTGATAAGTGGGCCAACCGCTTTACCCCCACCGCGAGCAGTAACCTTCGTTCCGGTTGAGACAGCACTTGAGATGCGTGAGGCAGTGCGGGCGGCCTGCCAGCAGGCAGATATGCTGATTATGAATGCAGCAGTGGCCGATTTTCGGCCAGCTTCTGTGTCGGACGAGAAGATCAAGAAACGCGACGATGAAGGGATGATGCTGCATCTGGTGCAGAATCCCGATGTCGTTGGTGAGTTGGCCGGTCGGCGTGACCTCTTTAAGGTTGGTTTTGCTGCCGAAACAAACGATCTGTTGCGTAATGCGCGAAGTAAACTGCAACGCAAAGGGCTGAATGTGATCGTAGCAAATGATGCCGTGGCCAGTATCGGTCAGCCTGAGATTGCGTTCATCGTGCTTGATGATGAGCGCGTTGTAGAATTACCACGTTTGCCTAAAGCTGAGGCTGCGGCAGTACTACTTGATCTCATTGTGGAACGTTTTGAGCAATGGCTGAACGTCCAGCCGTTGTCTGTCAGAGAGATTGAGGAGCAATGACGACAGAACCGCAACCAAATCAATCTTCACCTGAACCATCGCCGACGTCACCGTCAACACGCCGGTTGACGGCGCCGCAATCGCTACGAGCTGCGCCAAAGGCACCTACGCAGCAGGTAGCACGCGCCGAGGTGAATGATTTGATCGCTGCGTTGGGTGATCCGGGTCATCCGCGTCACGCGGAGGCAGTTGATCTGTTGATCGCTATGGGGGCAGCCGCTGTGCCGGCGTTGTGTGATGTCGTTGGCCCTGATCAACCCTGGTTAACAGTGTATCGGGCGACTGAAGTGTTAGCCCAAATCGGCGATGGTCGGGCAACTAGACCACTTATCAATGCGCTGAAACATCAGAATGCTAATGTGCGCTGGGGAGCAGTACGCGCCTTGACTCAGGTTGGTGATGTTCGTGCGCTGTTGGCGCTTCGCGAGGTAGCTCGTTCTGATCAGGGCCGTACTAGTTGGGGTGAATCGGTGGCCGATGCGGCCCAAAGTGCTCTGGATCTGCTCAATCGGCGAAGTATCTGGACCCAGAGCCTTGAATTGGTGAAACTGGCTGTGGTGAGTGTGATCTTCCTCTTGTCAATGGCTTTGGCTTTTGGGGTCATCGGGGCATTGCGTAACGAACTTGAACAATTTGGTCGGTATATCCCCGGTCAAACAGAATTGCCCACCCTGGTTTTACCGACACCAAGGCCGACGGCTACACCGCGACGACCAACTACGGCAGCGCAACCAACAAATCTTCCAGCAGCAACTCAGGCGATTACCGGTACGGCTTTACAGGTCGCGAATGTGCGTCCCTTGCCCGGCACTAACAACCAGCCTATCGGACGGATCAACGCCGGCGATGAAATTATCTTCCTTGCCCGCACTGCTAACGATCAGTGGTATCTGATCCGACTTGGCGAACGGCGTAGTCCTGATTCATTTATCGCCAATCCTGATGGAAGCGGTACCGGTTGGGTTAATCGGGCATTGGTTTCACCCCCCGCAGTGGAAGTGCCTGTTCAGGAGCCGTTACCGCTTACGATCCCAACAGCAACTCCGTGAAGTCACTTATCCATACTCCCGCACCTCTTTTCGCTTATCAGAGAGGAAGGGAGAAAATATGCCGAGGGCAAGGTGTTCAGACGTGCCCTGAAGAGTTTTCCAGGTGCGTGATCGGGCACCACACGTTAAGAGTGGTCATTCCCTATGCCACGTGACAAAATGCAGGACCGGGTTCAACAATCGTGATCAAGCATTTCCAATCGGAGATCATTGGATGTATCACAGCATTCGGCTGGGCCTGTCTTGCCGGAATTGTGATCGTTTTCCTCTACCAGGCGCCTGTGCGCCGGACATTTGATATTGGCGGTAACGATGCCGGAGTTGTGCAGGGTTTTGCCGAACCAGAACGCTTCCCTACCTCAGAAGGGAGCGGTTTTGATGGATTGGTCAGACGTGTCTTGCCAACGGCGGCCCTGCGTTTCCCGCAGCTTGGAACACCGGCTGCGGTGACGATGCGCTGGCTGGCGCCGACGGGAGTGCCAGTCGTCGTGCAGATCAACGATGAGCTGCGTGTGCAGTTGGTAGCGCAAGGGCAATGGGAAGAGCAAACCGTTGTCTTAACCGGCGGCTGGCGCAAAGCGTTTGATACCGTTGTACGGATCACATCGCCAGCAGCGGATCAGATACTGCTTGACCGGATTGAGATAACGGTCTTGCCACCGGTATGGCCTCACCCGGCACAGTTGTTGTATGCCGGACTTGTTGGCGTGCTGTGCGGGGTATTGTTTGCTGGACAGCCACGATGGCAACCGGTACTGACCATTGTCGGTTACGGTATTGGATGGCTTCTGCTCTATCGCGACAGTCCTTATCCACTTATCTACCTGCCACCGATCAGTGTCGCAGTGTTAGGAGCTGCTACGCTGGTCAGGTACTGGCCCATTGCGGTAACACGCTGGCCGCAGTGGGCCACACCGTGGCTTGTCGTCTGTCTCATAGGAAGCTGGGTAAGTTGGCTGCTACCGGCAATGCAGGCACACGTAACATTGGCCCGGCCCGGCGTCGAAAACGATTTTCGCGTTTTTGCAACGCGCGATACGTTATCAACCATCTTTCAGGCTGATGGCTTTTACAATCTTGGCTATCCACTCTTGCTCTGGCTGGTACGTCCTTTCACGCATGATAATCCCTTCCTGGCTGCACGGTTGATCGCACTGGTTTCCGGAGGTATCTTGATCGGTGCCGGTTATTGGCTGGCACGCTGTTTTCTTACACCGACGCCTTCATTGCTGGCCGCTGGTTTCCTGGCGTTGAGCGGAATGGTGACACAGTACAGCCTGCTGATCGGCAGCGATATGCCATTTGCAGCCCTAATGACACTGGCAGTAGCCGTGACGTTGCGAGTCAATACGCGCACGCACGCAGCACTGGCCTTGTTTGGGGGGGCGCTGGCCGGAGCAGCTTTTCTACTACGGCATCCGGGTTTGATCTTGCTCTTGTGGGGAGGAATCACGGTCTGGTATAGCGCTGGTTGGCGAATGGCGATATTGTTTGGAACAGGATTTGTGTTGGCCGCGTCACCACAACTCACCGTGAACATATTGCAAACCGGTCAGCCATTGTTCAATCAGCAGGCCAAAAATATCTGGTTGGCAGTATATGCCAATACCGATTGGTCACGCTGGAATGAAGTCCCGAACAGTATTACTCTGCACGAGGTGATTGGCCGTGATCCATTACGTTTCTTGGGCAACTGGGGGCGGAATGTGATCGGTTTCATCGGTGCCGGTGCAGAGGACGTAAGTGAGTTTGGCCGCGCCGATCAATTGCGCTTACTCGGTTGGCCGGTCAACTGGCTGGCCATTGGGGGCCTGGTGATAGCAAGCTGGCTGGCGTGGCAGAAACGTGCTGACAGACGCTGGTTCGCCATCTCAGGTTTGATCGGCGTATATGTAGTGGTGATTGCCACTGCGTTTATTCTGCCCCGGTTCTTCTTGCCACTCGCGCCGTTGTATGCGGTTGCCGCCGCGTGGGCAATGCAGCAGCT
>Ga0308400_1000883_pt1 | contig 10356 bp, 8 predicted proteins | sample HotsprSampOS1265_FD_203451 | JGI IMG/M metagenome (GOLD analysis project Ga0308400, IMG submission 203451) | Hot spring phototrophic mat microbial communities from Octopus Spring, Yellowstone National Park, Wyoming, United States - 20060914_OS12-65 ...
CTGCTTCCCCCTCTAATCAACGTGGTTGCCGACCTGGTGCGCACTACGGCAGAGGGATTTCAAGGGCTGATCGACCTGGCGGCTGTCTTGGGGGGAGGTCTGACTAAGTCGCAGGTGGACGCTCTGGACGCTGCCACCCAGCTAGCCCAGGAGTTCGGGAAGCTGGTCGATAGCGTGGTAGACGGGAGCGGCTTGGCCGAGGGATCCCTAGAGCAGTTCCGCGCCAAGCTGGAGGATCTGGCGAGCCAGGGCGTGCTCACGGCCCAGGATGTGGAGTTCTATAACCAGGCCCTGGAGCGGCTGGATTCTCGCAACCAGGAACTAGCCCGCTCCACCGAAGAGGGGGCACTTAGCCTGCGCTCGATGCAGGCGGCCCTGCTGGACGCCCAAGCGGCGGCAGAGATCTATAAGGAGACGGTGGCCGAGGTCAACTTGGAGGCGCTGCAGCAGCAACTGGAGCTACAGCAGCAGATCAACCAGGGTGAGCTGGTCAACGCCCAGGAGATTGCGGCGGCCAAGTTGAGGATCGAGCGGGAGACCACCCAGGCCATCCTGGCAGCAGCTAAAGAGCGGCTGAAGGTGCTGCTTCAGGACGAGCAGGCCAACGCCAAGGCCATTCAGGAGGTCAAAACCGAGATCGCCAAGCTGGAGCTGAAGCTAGCCGAACAGATCCAGAAAGAGAAAGAGACTCAACTACAGGCCGAGATCGAGCGGATTAAATTAGCCGCCAGCGAGCGCCAGCGGGCACTTGAGCAGGAACAGAACCTGCTTCAGGTAAGAAAGGAAGCTATCAAGGACGCCCTGACCGCGGCAGACCAGGAGGCTAAGATTGCCCAGGCTGCTCAAGCCCTTAGGGATCAAGCTCTCCAGTCGGAACTGGAGCTGGCTCGGCTGGCGGCGCGGCGGGCGGAGGGCACCACAGCTATCACAGAGGCCACCAAACAACTGGCGGCACTGCAGCAGCAGGCAGCGGAAGCCCAACGACAGAAGCAGCTGGAAGAGCTGGAGAGGACACGGGAGCTAATCGAGCTGCGCCACCAGGGATCCCTGGTGGAACTGGAGCTGCAGCAGCGCTCTATCCAGGCGCGTCTAGAGGGGATCGAAGCTGAGATCCAAGCTTTGAAGGAACGGGAGCAGGTTATTGGATTCCTGAGTGACCTGGATAAGGACCGGCTACAGACGCTGGAGGCGCAGGCGGAATCCCTGAGGACCTCGCTTCAACTGCTGGCCGAGAACCGACAGCAGTTAGAGCGGCAGCGAGAGGCCGAGCTGCAGGTACTAGATCTTCGCCAGCAGCAGGTGCAAGCTCTGGCACAGCAACAGAGCACCCTACTCTCGCTCAACCAGCTACTAGATCAACAGCGGGCCTACTTGAACGCAGTCAGGGTGGCCCAGGAGGCCCAACTGGCCTCAATAAGGTCGACCATAGAGGTGCAACGAACTCTGGGCGAGGCAGACCGCTACCGCATCCAGGCGTTGCAACAGCAAATCGAGGCGCTGCGACGGCAGAACGAAACGCTAGGGGAGTCGGAGGAGAGAAGGAGAAGGCTGGGATCCCTGGAACAGGAGCTGGCCAGGCTACAGGTACAGCAAGCTATTCGGCAGGCGGAGCTGGCAGCCCAACAGGAGCAGATTGAGCTGCGGCGGCTGGAGAACCAGCGGAAGATCCTGGAGATTCAGCGCCAGCAGACGGAGGAGCTAATCAGAAGGTTGGAGTTGGAGGGCCGGTCTGCTGAGATCGAACGGGCGAAGCTGGAGACGCTGCGAGCTCAGACTGCAGAGCTAGATCGTCAGATTGCAGCCCAGCGTCAGGTGGCAGAGGCCGCACGTCAGGTAGCAGAACAGGCCAAACAAGCTGCTTCTGCTTCCAAAGAGGCGGCAGCAGCGGCGGAGAGAAAGGCCCAGGCATTCGGGGTATCAATTGTGCGAGTGGCTGATTTCAATGCGGCTGCCGGAAGGCTCCGCTCAACCATCCAGCAGCTAGGCGTTGATTTTAGCCAGATCAAGGAAGCAGCCGAAAGAGCCGGCTTAGGCATGCGAGACATGTTCAAGCTAGGGCTCGAGGGATCGCGTCCAGTTAGCGAGGAGCTTAAGAAGATACGGGATATCTACGCTAGTCTCAAGACCTCGGCGTATTCGCTAAAAGCAACCCTTTGGCAGGGCGTACAGTTTACCGAGGAGTATGAGAGACGGCTAAACTCTTTTCTCCAGGTTTACGACGACCTAATAAAACGCGCCCAACGCTTGCTAGAGGTTGAACGAGATCGGATCCCTGTTTTAAAGGAACAGATCCAGGAGCTAAGTCGACAAGCGGGACAGCTCCAGTTGGCTTCAGAGCTAGTGAGCGCCCAAGCCAAGCTGATTGACATCCAGATTCAGAAAGCCAAGGAGCGCGGAGCGACCGAAGCGGAGATCAACGCTCTGCTGGTGCAGCGAGAGCAAAAGATGCGCGAAGCCCAGGTGCTCCAGGCTAAGCTGAACGAGCTAAAGGCCCAAGAGAAAGTGCTGGAGCTAGAGATCGCTTTAGCTCGAGAAAAGGCCGTTAACGCAACTTCGAAACAGGCTAAGCTCTTAGAAGAACAACTGGCAATCGCTCGTCAGATCGCCAACACCTACTCTCAGATCCGGACAGAAACTGAGGAATTAGCAAAGCAGCCGGTCACGAGAAGAGATTCTGGAACTAAAGGAAGTGTCTCTAGAGAAGTAGGACAAGCGGGGATTGAAGACTCCAAGGAAAAACTGAAAAAACAAGCTACGAACTTAGAGCAAGCTGCAGCGTCTCCTACTAATGTAAGAAGGAATATAACCGAAGCAGTAACCTTAGTATGGGAAGAACAAAGAAGTCGAGACACTGTTCCTGTTCCAGGCCAAAGTAACATACCTCAAGTCCGCCACTTCAATGTTCTTCTTGGATACGAGACACCTGGTATACGTCGTCTCTTGAAAGAAGCTCGACATCCGAGTGTCGTAAAAGGTTTACATTTGCTGGGGCAACCTATGGCCCGCGGCGGCCCGTTCAAAGCTGGGACAATACTCCAGGTGGGCGACAACCCCGACGGAACACCCAACGCCACTACCGAGTGGATCCGCCTCAGCGCTCCAGGTACCGTTCTGACTACCGCTGATTCCATTAAGGTGATAAACGAACAGCAGTCTCAGCCGGCTCGTGGTGGCTCGTTTAAGGCTGGATCGAGTCTTCAGGAAAAATCTGGAGGCACCCAAAACACCACCACAAAGCAGATCCGCCCCAGTACGCTAGGCGTCGTCCTGACTAGTGCTGATTTCACTAAGGCGAGAAACGAACAGCAGTCTCAGCCGGTTAGTGGTGGTTCGTTGCTTCAGGAAAAATCTGGAGGTACCAAAAACACCACCACCGAGTGGATCCGTCTCAGCGCGCCGGGGCCCGTTCTGACCAGCGCTGAGTCGGTCAAGGTGGTAGACAGGCAACAGCCTCCGCCGGGCTTCAACGACGGGCGGATTGTGGCAGGACTCAGTAAGCTACAAGAACTGCTGCGGGCGGCACTGTCGGTGCCACCCGTCAGTCCAGGGATGCCGCCCGTAGGCGGTCTATCGTTGCGAGACTTCGTCCTGGCTAACACCTAGTGCCTCAAACAGGATTGCCAGGCACTCTTTCAGCGCCTCCACCGTCAGATTCTCGATACCGTACTCTTCTTCTAGGTCAGGGAAGGCTTCGGCAATCGCCCTCAGCGTTTGCCGTGTCCAGTCGTCTCCCTCCTGAGACAGGCGCAGTAGCTTAGCTCCCGATGGCGGGACAAATCGGGTTTGGATCCCGCAGATAGTGACTGTGCGCGGGGACACGGCCAGATGTCTGGAGCGAGACTCCCCTTGCGCCTTTTTCTTCTCGAGCAGTTTTTGCAGGGTCTTTTCTTCTTCCTCGGTTAGCATAGTTACGAATGAACTCTACTTCCAGCCTAGCTAGGAGAGGGACATGTCTACCAAACATTTCGAGACGTTCAAAGGGCAGCGGGTGTACATCCGTCGGCCCGGTGGCGGCGCGTTTGCGATCCCTTCAGCCCAGATGAAACTGTCCACAGGGATCCAAGAGCGGATCCAGACCGCAGTCAACCGTGAGGGAATCCAGGTGCCCGTCGACCAGTACGTCACCTCAGAGGATCCCCAGTTGTCAGTGATGTACCGGGCTGGGCAGTACCAGCCCGAAGTAATGCAGTTCATCCTTGGGCGCGTGTTCGAAGAAGACAGCGCTACCAGGAATATCTCTTTTGAGGAAGAAGCGGTGGTGCCACCCAGCGGGATTTATCAGTTCCCAGCCACTTCCGAGACCGACGCACTGGGGGCCGGTGTGGATCTGGCCGGGCCTCTAGTCATTACCACCAAGAACAGCCTGGGGGTGACGATCCCGCTGACCCGGGTGAACTGGGATAACGACGGGTTTGCAGCGGGCGCGACTCTGTCGTTCATGGCCAACAACACCACCAGGCAAATCCGCTTCACCGACGACCTGATAGGTCGCACCGTGGTGATGGTCGTCTCCCAGTCCTTCCAGCCGACGCTGAGGATGGCGGGGGCAATCACCACGACGTTTGAGATCGGGGCGCTGCTTATCAACACCACTGGGCGTGTGTGGCGGTTCTACGCGCCAGCAGCCCGACCGGTGTTAGACGGCGGAGAGATCGATCCGGCAGCAGAGGAGCTGACCATCAACTTCCGTTTGTTTACTCCGCCCGGACGCTGCTCGGCGTTCGACCTGGTCTACCTGAACAAGGTGGTGCGGTGCTAATCCATGTACGTTCCGGGCTACGGGCTAGGAAACCGGGTGATATTGAGCCACGGTGGGGTCACCCTGGAACTGACGCGAGACCAATTCAACGGGATCGGTTACCTGCGCCAGCCGATCCCCGAGACTCACCGCCAGGTACTGGGGTACACCCCCCAGGGATCCGCTATTGTCGGAGGCGGGCGGCGGCTGCGCTGGAAGTTCCTGTTTGACCTGGTGTTGTCTTTGGCTCAATGGGAGAGGTTATTGTCTCTGTGGAGCCAACAGCAATCGACCGTCCAGCCTGTTCAATTGACGGATGAAGTCTGGGGGTTTGACGGGCGCAGTGTGTTCCAGGTGTGGATCCCTTACCCGCCGATAGAAATCGAGGGATCCCGCAAGGTGACCGGATCCCCGATGGCTTGCGGAGGGCAGGTGGTGCTGAGGTGCGCCTTCGAAGCGCTGGAGGTAGGCGCAAATGACTGATTGGGTAGTTCGAGCAATACAGAGGGAGGAGGGCGAGGTAGTTCCCGCCGTCTCCCTGGGTGGAGACATGGCAGTAACCCCAGAGGGGCAGCGACTGCGCGGACGACTGTTGCCGCAGCAGGTTCCCGAACCGGGGGCACCCTTGCTGGTCACGGGAACCCCAGGGAACTACCTGTTGGACACGTTGTCCTGGGATCCCTCGTCAGCTTCTTTATCTTCTCCCTCTTCATCTGCCTACACGCCCGTGACGCTGGACTCACAACGGCGGTGTGGTCTATGCGCCACAATAGACGACTTCTACACCGAGGACTTTGAGAGACAAAGACGAGGGATCCTGCCCGGTTGGTACACCGCCATAAGCGGATCCCGTGTGTACCTAGCCCGGCGTGTACCCGAGGGGGTGCGGTCGGTCAAGGTGGGACCAGAACAAGGGCTGGGATTTAGGGATCATGCTCTACTCATCGGCGTCTATAGCTACGAGGAGTGCCTGCGACGGGATCGGCAGGTGGGGTTCTGGGCTCGGGGGAGGTTTGCTGTGCCATTCCCGAGGCCGTTCCACGCGGTGGTGATGGTGAAGATACGCCTAGACGAAGGCGAAAACGGCAACTGGTGGTTTAGCCCAGGGTGGTTCCAATCGAACACGGTTGACATCTCGATAGCAGAAGACGGAAGCTGGAAAGCTACGTGGCAGGACAACCCACGACAGCCGTCGGGTGGAGTTATACAGCGTGACTCTGTTCCTAGCGCACGGACTGGGGTATTCTCGGTATCCTTCCGGTTCTCCTCAGAGGCAGACCTAGCCACACTAGTGGATTTGGAGATGTGCTTTGGTAACGCAGGGTTAAGGAGGATCAATGGATAGCACGGATCGTTGGGTGATTCGGTATTACAGGAGGACGACGGAGCGAGGACGGGTGGTGCCGGCTGTGGTCACAAGTGGAGGGAGGATAGTCACTCCTGAGGGGCAAGAGCTAACGGGAGTGTCTATCACTCGCCGCGCCGAGGGTGGGGCTCCGGTTCAGGCGGTGATTTGGCCTGGTGGTGTGGTTGTTTGGGATGCTTGATGCTGCTGGACTTTTCTGTCGATTGGCGATGGGTCATCGGTGGTACTGACGTCTCGCCGTTTGTGGAGACGTGGGAGCTGGCCCGCGAGCAGCCGGACATGGGTACGCCAGCCTGGTGGCGGGGCAAGTTGGTGCTGCGCCCAGTAGTAGGCAGGGATCTCAACCTAGATCCGCTTACTAACCCGCTATGGAGGCAGGGGACAAGCTGCAGCCTAACTGTGGCTGGATACCTGGTGTTTACGGGATCCATTCTACTGGCCTACTACGACGACTGGAGCACCGCTCCCAGGTTGGAGCTAGAGGTGGGAGATGTACTGGCCGCCAAGAACCATAGGCAGGTGATCCCGTTTGGGGAGTATAATCCCCAGTCGTTGTTAGCAGCGCTAGGGATCTACGGTCTTGCCCCAGAGGGAGATAAAGTGGAGCTCAGTACTGACCTAACCAGCCCTGTGAAGGTAGCGCAGGAGCTGACTTGGGTAGCGGGGCTGAAGTATTTTGGTCGACCTGCAACTTTATTCACCCGTAGAGGAGGAGAAGTATCCTACGAATTCCCGCGGTTTTGGCCCTCGCTAACGCGAACCTTGGAGCAGGTGGCCGATTTCACGAGGCAACGGCCGGCACTGGAGATCCCTGGATCTGTGATTGCGTCGGCTAGTCTGACCTATTTGATACAGCTGCCATCGGCGCCGGAAGGAGAAGAAGCAGGCGAGGGAGCGAGCGGAGGGGAAACTGTCCTTGTGTCTCAACAAGGAGACACAGCTAAGGTGACCTATCTAGACTCTTTGGGGAGACCAACTAGGGAGGAGACTTATCAAACTGGTGAGCTTGTAGGGTATGCGAAATATCGGTACTATTCTCATAGCTTATCGTATGAACTCGTCAAAGAAGTTACCGTCAAAGATCAAGCAAGGGGAGGGTTCAAATTTTTCGAATACATAAAGGAAAAAGGAGGAAGAACTAGAGCTGGAATAATCAAATCCTTTGATGTCTTTTACGGAAGGATAACGGCAAATAAGGAGACCGTTGTGTTCTGGCCGGGTTATAGGTTCTTCCCTACCGGAGGTACAGAGTCGCGTTTGGCATATATCATCGAAGAATACGAAGTAATACCGCCGCCGTATACGGGATCGCAAACCTCTCCCGTTCATTTCGTGAGGTTAATCACGCGGGCTAAGGGTACTACCCAGGACGTGGATACTTATGAGGAGGCTTTAACTCCCCTCCCGACGGTTGCTGAAATTATTCCAAATCAAGGGATTCAGTTACCCGACTGGGTACAGTCGCCACAAGCAGACGATTCGTCACAAACAGACGAGTCGCCACCAAAGTTTGAGAGAATTACCGACACTCTATCAGAGGAAGTAGAGGTAGAGGGATTCACCGGCCCGCCGGTGTACGTGACCGTTCCTTGGCTGAGCGTTACGGTGGACGAACAGTCTGGTAGGGAACTCGAGTATGTGATAGAGGATCAGCGGCAAAGTATCAGACGCGCGCTGCGAGCTGCAGCCACCTGGATGGCGACCGAGATCGCGGGGAGAGCTTTTGCTCGTCGCATCAAGATGCCTGTGCCGCGCGAGTGGCTAGAGGATCCGCGCCCTTGGACACAAGCGAGGATCGGGGACGAGGTGCTCTGGCTAGTGGGTGAGACTTTGCGGGGAACTGCCCAAGGGGTGGAGTTTGAGGCCACAGGAATCTTGGCGGGCCGCCCTATTACGATCTCAGACTTTCCAGGTTTTCCGGAGTTTCCAGATTTTCCAGACTCCCCAGACTCCCCGGGCACCCCAAGCACGGTTCCAAATTTTCTTCCTTTGGTTACTGTAAGCCCCACCCGCTTTCCACAAGTAGGGATCGGGTGCGAGATGAGGGCAGGCGAGGCGTTGATCATCCCCGGGGATCCCTGGTTGGGTATGGCGGTGGAGATCGAGTACGCGGCCTCGGATCCCGCAGCGTCTGTGATAATAGGGATCGGTGTGGACGAGGTGGACGGCTCTCGCCCGGGCGTAGGAGCGGGTTGGCTTGGGATCCCTGAAGTCTGGCTGGGGCTGACCGCGGACGCGACCTATGAAATCACGGGCGAAGAGGAAGAGGACGGCGAAGCAGAAGGTCTGACGTTGGAAGCGGAAGATGGAGCAACCCAGGGTGCGGTTGTTATTTACGATGCTAACGCCAGTTCTTGTTATGCAGTGACGCCGGTGGGTATTTACTGCAGCGTCTATTTCAGTATTGACTCCACCAGCCTAGACTGGGAGCGACCGCTGCGGCTTCGGATAATCTACAAATCAGCGGGCGATGGAGCGATCGACGTCTTCGTGGGCAAAGAAAGGAATTATTTCTATGTTGATTTTCTTGAAGCTTCGCAGACTTTCGGTTATGTTGCCGAAGAGCTAGTTATTCCTACATCATTAGAACCGTTTGATGAGATCCTTATAGATATAGAAAAGCGTTCAGACGAACTTCTTCTCGACGCCATCCAACTAGCGCCAGCCGACGGCGACTGGCCGCCGCTTAACCCTTGTTCTGATTAAGGAGCGGAGTATGCAACTAGCACTCGAATCTCTGTTACACCTATTCGACAGCTTCCACTCTGGTACCAGGTACCACTGTCTGGCTAACTTCGTGGCAGCCACGGGCACGGCTACGTTCACTGCCAACAGCACTAATATCGTCGTGTCGGGCGGACACAACCTTGTCCTAGGCAATCGGATCCGGTTTTCCGGATCCCCGCCAGCACCACTCAATACCACCACCACCTACTACGTGGTGGAGGTGGTCAACACTACCACGTTTCGGATCGCCACCACGCCCACGGGATCCGCTATCACTATCACCGCCAGCGGCAGCGCGACCTACACCGAGCAGCAACTGAACGGCTGCGACCCGCTGCGGGTGTGGGCGAAGCACGAGCTGAACGTGTCGGGGTACAGCAGGGTGTCGTTCACCTACCCGAGTGCTATCTACAACGCCACACAGCGAGTGGTCACCTGTACGCCGGTCTCTCTGTCGCGCACGGGCGCTAACCTGGTGTACTCCCACGCTTTTGTGGTAGCAGGAGGGAACTCCACGCCCAGAGACGCCACAGGCCGGCTGGAGTATTGGCAGGCGTTCAGCGGTGTGCAGGTGGTAGAAGCATCGCAGACAGCCCTCTTCACGATCACCCCGAAGTTTGCGCTGATCCCGTCGGACACCACAGGACTAAACCCGTGTTCTGCTGGATGAAGGGAGGGATCCTGTGGCGAACAGTCTGTTCATTACCCTGGAAGGCGGAGATGGGGTGGGCAAGACCACTCAACAAGCTCTCTTGGCCGAAAGACTACGCCAAGAAGGCTACGCCTGTCTGTGCACCCGCGAGCCTGGAGACACAGCACTGGGAAGGAGACTACGGGATCTGTTGCTGTACGGGGATCCTTTGGCCCGGGTGACAGAACTGCTCCTGTACGCGGCGGATCGGGCTGAGCACGTCAGCAAGGTCATTGTGCCGGCTTTGGCAGCTGGTCAAGTGGTGGTTTGCGACCGCTTCACCGACTCCACTTTGGCTTACCAAGGCTACGGGCGGGGGCTGGACTTGGAGAAGATCCGCTTACTCAACCATCTGGCCACCGGCGGTCTGCAGACGCATCTCACCCTATGGTTAGATCTGCCGCCAGAAGTAGGGCTAGCCAGGTCTGGGCTTGCCGACAGGATTGAACGGGAACACCTGGAGTTTTACCGCCGCGTCTACCAAGGGTTCCAGGTTTTGGCTGCTTCAGAGCCACAGAGGATCGTTCGCATTGACGCCGAGGGATCCCTGGAGGAGGTGGCCAACCGCATCTGGTCGGAAGTCGAGTGCCGGCTACACCACCAGGCCGCCCGCCGTTAGAGCCCTGGTTAACGCTTCAAACTCTTCACAGAACCAGTTGCCTCCGCCGATGTCTCCACGACGACGTTCAGCATAAGAAACCGAGACAGAGCGGCCCTGGGCGGAGATGGACTCGCTGACTGTCGCCAGCTGGCTGCGGAGCTCTGGGGTGGACTGGACAAGCTGACACAGCACCCATAGCTCTACAGCACGATCCAATTGATTGCCGTAGAGAC
>Ga0308400_1000887_pt1 | contig 10335 bp, 10 predicted proteins | sample HotsprSampOS1265_FD_203451 | JGI IMG/M metagenome (GOLD analysis project Ga0308400, IMG submission 203451) | Hot spring phototrophic mat microbial communities from Octopus Spring, Yellowstone National Park, Wyoming, United States - 20060914_OS12-65 ...
TTCGTGCCAATACGATGTTTAAATTGGGTTATCAAGCATTTATTATGATGAGCGCAGCTTCAATAATAGTTTTTTATCAGGTTTCCAATTTAATCAAATGCCAGTGGAAGATATTTTTTAAGATGTTGTTTATTTTAATGTTATTTTTTGTTTTAATTTATCCTTTTTTTGCGATTCCCTCTTATTACGGTGATTTAAGGAAAAAGCCACAAATTGATGGAAGCTTGTGGTTGAAAGATCTTTATCCTCAAGATAAAGAAATTATCGATTATTTAAATAAAAATGTTTCCGGTCAACCGGTGATTTTGGAGGCCCAAGGAGATTCTTATACTGATTATGAAAGAATTTCGGCTTTTACTGGTTTGCCAACGGTGGCTGGTTGGTGGGTTCATCAGTGGCTTTGGCGCGGGTCGGCCGATGTAGTTGGGAAAAGAATCCCGGATATTCAAACAATTTATGAACTAAATCTATATGACGATTATCAGGAATATTATACAGTTCGTCCTAATGATTGTCTTATTAAAATAGCAGAAAAAATTAAATTCGATAATTGGAAAATGATTTATGAATTAAATAAAGATAAGATAAAAAATCCTAATTTAATTTTTCCAAATCAAAAATTAGTCGTATTAAAAGAAAGAAGAATTAATAAAAACAAAGTAAATGATTTGAAAAATTTATTAAAAAAATATCATATTAAATATGTGATTGTTTCTAGTTTAGAGCGGCAGAAATATCTCAATTTAAACGAAGAAAAATTTTCTATAATTGGAAAAAAAATCTTTGAGAGTTCTAATAAACTTGGGGCTTTGTATCAAGTAAATTAAAAAAGGTATTGACAAGAGAAAAATATTTTGCTAATCTTTTTAAGAGAGCATTACTACTCGTCGACACCCCAAAAAGCGAGCGGTAGTGATGCTCTTCTTTCTTTTTTATTCTTTTATAAATGATATAAGGTAATTGGAATTTTTAGATTTCTTTTTATAAGCTTCTTAAATTGTTGAGCGGCAAAGTTTAACAGCTTTTCTTCTTTATATTCTTTCTGTTTTTTAATTTTTATTTTTATATCAATCATATTTGAAATTATAAACAAAAAAAATTCAATTGTCAAGACCTATAATAAAATTGTTTTAAACTATAAGATATCCTATATAATATGAAACCAAAGGACTCACTATTGATGGTATAATAATAAAAATAAAATGAAATTTACGTTTTTAACTTACAATACTTGTTTTAATCACGGATTTTTATATATTGGAGAAATAATTGAAAAATATCATCCTGATATTATCTGTGTTCAAGAAGTTGAGACCGACAAAAAAAATTTAAAAAAAATTGAGGAGTTTGGCTATACTTTGGCTGATTTTGCTAACTCTTTTATTAAAAAAGGAAAGATTTATGGAATTGCCACTTTTTATAATTCAAAACGATTTGCTATCATTGATTCTAATTTTACTTTTCTTCAAAAAGTTTTTAATCAGATTCTTTCCTCTTTGTTTAATTTTATTACCAATACTAAAGAAAAAAGAACCGTTTTAGAAAATATTTTTTTAGATCTTTTAACAAACAAAAAAATAAGAGTTTATAATAATCATTTTCCTGTTTTTGCCACCAATGGTGAAAGACTTCGAGCTTTAAAAAACTTATTGGACTTTTATCAGATTAAGAAAAAAAACTATGTGATTATTACCGGTGATTTTAACTACTTTCCTTACGGGCGAAAAAGGTTGGAAAAATTAGTTTCTTATTATAATTTAAAAGAAGGAACAAAAAATATTTCCTATACTATTCTTTATAATCTTAAAAATAAAAAAATTGCCAAAACTTACCCGTTAATCGGGCGCATTTTGGCCAAGATTTTTTCCTTTCTTTTTACCGATAGATTAAAGATTGATTATATCTTTTACAAAGGATTTAAGCTTGTGAATTCCAAAAGAGTTAACGTGGATTTTTCTGATCATTATCCGATTCTTTCTACTTTTGACTACGAATAATTTTTTCCAAACCAGTTTCAAAATCAGACATTGGAAAAAAATTGTTTGTCAAACTGCGAATGTCACTATATTGAGGAAAAGGCGATCTTCCTTTTATATATTCTTCATAGGTTGTTTCTTTGATAAGAGAAAGAGGAAGATTAAATTTTTTGGCAATAATTTTTGCCGCATCATAAGGGGAATAGGGAGCACTCCCTACCAGGTGGAAGATTTCGGGAGCATAGTTTTTAATAAGGTATTTTAATCCAAAAGCAATATCGTCAACTAACGTAGGCGTCATTAAAGCATTTTTAATCATTTTTAATTCTTTTTTTTGTTCTAAAAAATTTTTTAATTTATGGACAAAATCAGGCTTTTTTGTAAAGAAATTACGATAGGGGTAAGAGATTCTCACAATCATCCCTTGATCTTTGACAATTTTTTCGCCCTGATATTTGGTTTCTCCGTAAAAACCCACTGGATTGGGGGTTGAGGTTTCAAAAAAAGGCGTATTTTCTTTTTTACCATCAAAAACAAAGTCGGTTGAAATGTAGATAAATTTTTTCTTTTTAAAAGAGGTGACTTCAAAAACATTTTTTGTCCCCTCAACGTTGATTTTAAAACAAAGATCTTTTTCTAAATCAGCTTTGGCAACATTGGTGTAAGCAGCTAAATGAAGAAAAAGATCAAAGTTTGCCTCTTTTAAAATTTGATAAACTTGATTTTTATTAGTAATATCCATCAAAGATGAAGGGAGAGGAATAAATTCAAAATCATTATTTAAAAGTTCAATGATTCTTGATCCAACTAACCCATCGCCTCCGGTAATGACGATTTTTAACATTTTATTGATGTTTTAAAATTTAAAATTATTTTTCGTACTGTTTTTGATAATACTTTTGATATTCGCCTGATTTTATTTTTTTCCACCAGTCTTGATTTTTTAAATACCAATCAACGGTTATTTTTAAACCCGTGTCAAAATCGACTTCTGGTTTCCAGGAAAGTTCGCGATTGATTTTACTCCAGTCTATCGCATAGCGCCGGTCATGACCAGGTCGGTCTTTCACATACTCAATATAACTTTCATCCTTTCCCATTATTTTTAATATTCTTCTTACCACTTCAATATTGGGAATATCTTCAGTTAGTCCGCCGATAAAATAAGTTTCACCCACTTTTCCTTTATGTAAAATCAGATCTAAAGCTTTGCAGTGATCTTCAACATAAAGCCAATCACGAACATACAAACCATCACCGTAAATTGGAACTTTTTTTCCTTCGATAATATTGGTTATCGCCAAAGGAATTAATTTTTCGGGAAATTGATAAGGGCCGTAGTTATTGGAACAATTTGAAATAGTGACTGGCAAATTATAAGTAATATGATAAGCGCGAACTAAATGGTCTGAGGCGGCTTTTGAAGCAGAGTAAGGACTTCTTGGGTTGTAGGCAGTTTTCTCGTTGAATTTTTCTTTGGAGTTTAGAGGCAAAGCGCCAAAAACTTCATCAGTTGAGATATGATGGAAGCGCTTAATTTTATTTTTTAAAGCCGCTTCAAGTAAAACATAAGTTCCCTCAACATTGGTTTTTATAAAAGGCGCCGGGTCCATAATCGAGCGGTCAACATGGCTTTCGGCAGCAAAATGAACAATGGTGTCGATTTTGTATTTTTTAATGAGTGAGTCAACTAAAGAAAGGTTGCAGATATCACCTTTAGCAAAAGCATAATTGGAATTGTTTTCAATGGATTTGAGATTTTCAAGATTGCCAGCGTAGGTGAGTTTATCTAAATTTAAAATTTTATCCTGGGGATATTTTTTAAGCCAGTAAAGAATAAAGTTTGAGCCAATAAAGCCAGCCCCACCGGTAACTAAAAGATTCATAATTGATATTTTAACATTTTAATTTATTTTTTGGTAAAATTATTTTAATTAAGAAGTTACGGGGAATAGCTCAGATGGCCAAGAGCGCACGCTTTGGGAGCGTGAGGTCGCGAGTTCAAGTCTCGCTTCCCCGACTGAAATTTTATGCAGCAAGATCTTTTTGATTTTGAGGAAAAAAAACAGGTAGTGGAGCAGGCGGGTCAAAAAAAGATTAAATGGCTTTCGCATAGTGCTTTGGAAGAACTTCATCGCTGCCCGCGTTGTTTTTGGTTGTCTTATAAAGAAGGGATAAAGTTACCAGAAGGGATTCAATCAAGATTAGCCAACCGTTTTGATACGATTTTAAAAAGATATTTTGACAGTTATCGAGAAAAGGGAATTCTTCCTCCTCTTATTGAGGGAAAGATTAAGGCCAAATTGCAGTCTCCTTTTAAAGAAAGTTATTATTTTAAATTAGATGAATATTATGGTTTTTTTGGTAAAGTAGATGAATGTTTTGTTGATGATGAAGGTAATCACATTCCTGTTGATTTTAAAACAGCGTCATCTGACCCACGAGAAAAACAAATATTATTGGCCTATCAAAATCAGATTGATGAGTATTTATTTTTGATGGAAGAAAACGGAAAAAAAGTGGCCGACTTTGGCTATCTAATTTATTTTTTTCCCCAAATGTCAATAGAATTAACCAACGGCTTTCCAATGATTGTTCATATTGTTAAAATAGAAAGGAAGGTAAAAGATATTAAAAAAAGGATTGAGGCAGCGATAAAAATTCTTCAAGGGCCAATTCCTAAGTCATCATCGGACTGTGTTTTTTGTAATTGGTTTTTGAGGGTGAAGAAGTATTATTAATTTTTTTTAAGTTTTGGTTTATTTATTAATTCTTCTAAAATTTGCCACCTTCTTTTTTTAACTTCATAAGAAACATCATCTTTCATAACTTTTGTGGCAGCGGTCATTGGTCTTGGAGAATACATAGCAAGCAATATATGCTTTTTCAAAACCTACTTTTAGGCATAATTAAAAATTTTTAGTAATTTTATTTAGTGATTTTATTTTTGGTTATCCCCCTAATAATTACTAATCTTTATTTTTATTTTTGATTGTTATTAGGTTATAAAATTTTTTTAAATAAATTATTTTTAACACAAGAAAATTTAAGACAGAAAGGGCATTTTTATTTATAAAAATAAAAATTTATAATAAAAGATTACTATAACAAGATAAAGTATTATTTTTTACCACTACGTTTTTTTTGATTATGTCGAATTTAATAGATTACTTTCTTTGTTATAATTGTTAAAGATCGCATAAGAGTTTAAATAACTTATCACCAATTGATTTTGTTGTTAAAAATTGTCTTAAAAATTATCCTAAAAAGTGCAAAATGGGGGGGGAATTATACAAAAGACTTATAATCTTAATTTGATTTATTAACATATTTTTCATGAAGAGGAAATTGATTTTTTTTTCCTTTATTATAATCCTTTTGATTGTCGTCATTGAGCTTATTATTATTGGCTTTTTTTTGTCCACAAATAGATTTGAAAAAGAAAAAAAAGATATTAACAAAAAAAACTAGTTCGCCAAAAAGAAATTAATAAGTCTAACACTGTTTTTTCTTCTAAGCCTTCTTCTTTTTTAAAGAAAGAATATAGGCTGGGAGATGTTATAGTTAGGGATAAAGACCTTGAAGAGAGATTTTCTTTGTACTATCCAAATACTCCTGAGGCTCGTGGTGATATGAGAAATTGGCAACATATTGCCTCTATTCTTACCGATGAGGCAATTATCTTAAATGAGGCTGTAAAAAAAGGAGTTATTAATCAAAAACAGATTTTTTTTAATCCTAAAGAAGTTAATTTAGCTCGAAGTTATTTTGAAACAGAAGGCACAAGTTACATTAGTTTTGAGATGATTAATATTTGGTTCCTTAATGATGTTCGTCCGCCTCAGATGGAAGTGAAAGTTGCTAAAGAAAAAGCAAGGACTTTTATCGATAATTTAAGAAAAAGGGTGGTTAAGGGTGAGATATCAATGAAACAAGCAGGAGAGATTATTGCTTCCTCTCCTGAATTGGAAAAAATAGATGTCGCCTATCAAAATAATGCTTATGTAAGTTTTAGCTTTGTAAAGCCAACGACACAAGTGATCATTGATCCAGACCTTTACAAAGCGGTATGGAGATTAAATGAAGGAGAGTTTTCTGAGATTTTGATTGGCAAAAATCCTGCTGTTCCTGAATGGATTGAGTCGTATTTTGTAGTAGTAAAAGTTAATGAAAAAAAGATGCAGGAGTTTGATGATGTTAATCAGTTAATTGAAAAAAGAAAGAAGGAGGGACTTAAAATTGTTCTATGAGAAAGACATTAGTATTACCTATTTTACTCTTATTTTTCTTAAAGTTTTCTTCTCATGTTTTTGCTATACCTGGAGGTGTAAGTGGAAAGGTTCTTTATCAATTACCAGACGGAACAAGAGGTCCTCTACCAGGTGTCAAGATTTCTCGCATGGATTTTTGGCACTGGGGGGATGATTATTGTGGAAGAGTGCCTGCTCAATATAAATCCAATAAATCTAATGAATGCTGGGGATATTTTCACACAGTAGAGACGACATCTGATAATAGAGGTTATTACACAATTGCTAATGAGGGTAATAATCCCGCTCCAATTGCTGCAAAAAAGGAGGAGTATGAAGACGGCTCTTACACCATTATAACAAAATGCCTAGCAGGTGAAAAAGGAAGAGTTCCTGTTTGTAGAATAACACCAACGAACGCACCTATTATTCGTTCTAATTCTACTTCATATATTAACTGTCCTGATCCTGGTAGGTCTGATTATGATCCTAATCGAATAATTTGTGTAGACCCAATAATCACATGTGGTAGCCGACTTAATTGGTGTGGATTTAGTTGTGGTTATCCAAAACATCGTTGGGGGCCTTACTTTCCTCAAGGCTATAGACTTCCAGGAAATTTAGAAAGTCAAGGTTACTCTCATCTTAGAGGAAAGTGGTATCGTTACAATAACATTATTGGTAATTTTGATGGAAGATTGGTACACGATAATGAATATACTGAATATATTTATCAGATAGGGAATTCCGTACATGCTATTAATGCTGACTTTATTTTTATTTTAGACCCGCCAGTAACCCCAACCCCAACCCCAACGCCTACGTTTACTCCAACTCCCACTCCCACCAATACGCCAACCCCAACCCCAACGATTATTTATGTTACGGCTACTTCTGCTCCAACTGGAAGTGCAAGATATCAATCACCAATAAGAGATAATGTAGGTTATATTTGGGTTTGTTTAAAAGCAGAAGCATATAGTGGAAATGAATATGGTGCTGGTTTAGATCATCGATTAAAAGTAAGTGGTGAATTGCCTCATTCCTATAATCAAGATATCTACATTGTTGGCTGTGTCACAAAAAATCAAAGCGTTTATTGTACTACTGGCAATAATGAACACGATCAAAGTCTTTATCTCAACAGATTAACTCAACACACATTTCAAGTAATTCACCCCCAAAATCCATTTAGAATTCCCACCAACACCAACCAAATAGAAGCTTATGTTCGCTCAAATACCCGTGATTTTATGACTCATACTGTTTATGTTGTTTACAAAAATCCATCTTCAGAAATGAATGTAGGTCGTCAAGGTGGTCTTCAACAGGCAACGACTGTTTTTTCTTCAAACGCTGAAAATAAGTGTATTTTGATTAAATGGGATCCAAAAGGGAGAGTTTTAGATTACTTTACAAAAAAGCCAATTGCTAATATAGAAATTTCTTTAGTTGATGAAAAAGGTAAAAAAGTAGTTGAACCCGGTTTGGTTAATCCTTATAAAACAAACGAAGATGGCCAGTTCAATTTTTATGTTGATGAAAGAGAGAATAACTTTTATCGACTGAAAATTGATTTACCATCCGGTTATCAGTTAATAGGTGAGGCAGAAGCCAAAAACATTCCTCAGGAATTTAAAGACGAATCCAAATATATAATCTATCACCCTGAATTTAAAGTCAGGGGAGATGAAAAGAAGGAAGTTATCATCTTTTTAAAACCAAAAAGAGATAATATTCTGATAAGAATATTAAGGTTTTTTATTGATTAGGTTTTCCAAGATAGTCCATCTTTTCTTTTTTATTTCATAAGGAACATTGTCTTTCATTACTTTAGTTGCTGCTGTCATTGGTCTTGGAGAATACATAGCAATATATGCTTTTTCAAAGCCCACCTTTTTGCAAAGTTTTACTGTGTTTTCAAACTCTTCATCAGTTTCACCGCAAAAGCCAACAATAATATCAGTGGTAAATTTTACCCCAGAAACTTTTTCTTTTATTTTTTCGATCAAATTTAAATATTGCGATGCGGTATACCACCTATTCATTCGTCGCAAAACACTATCATCGCCAGACTGAACTGGAAGATGAATGGTTCTTGTAATGTTTTGATATTTTGCAATAACATCAATTAACTCATCAGAAAAGTCCCAAGGATTGGAGGAGATAAAGTCGACTTTTTCAAAGCCAAGTTTGGCCACTTCTTCCAAAAGATAAGGAAAAAGGGTGGGGATGCGGTAACGGCCTAAATGTTTAACATAGATGGGTTTTAAATTTTTGCCATTAATTTTAAAAGGCAGAGAGACGTCATGGCCTGTCTTTACAGAATGCGATTCAAAATAAACTTTATCCAGATCCCTCATCACTTGAACATTTTTTTCACCCAAAATCAAATCAGCCCCATATGAATTAACATTTTGCCCCAAAAGAGTAACTTCCTTGTATCCTTGTTCTTTTAATTTTTTTGCCTCAGAAATAATATCTTCAAACGGTCGGCTGATTTCCCGGCCACGGGTAAAAGGAACAACACAAAAAGTGCAAAAGTTATTACAACCGTTTGAGATTGGAATCCAGGCATGGGTTTTACTGACCCTTACTGGTTCATTATCAAAACCTACCTCTTCAATCGGCATAAACTCATCCACTTGTGGCATCCGTTCTTTTAGTTTTTGTAAAATTTTTCCGCTTTTATCCCGAAAAGCAAGGCCCACCATACAACCGGTGACAATAATCTTAAGCCTTGGCTTTTCTTCTTTGATTTTGCCCAAGTTTCTTACTAATCCATAGACTCTATCCTCAGCTGACTGACGGACCATACAGGTATTTATAACAATATAATCAGCATCAGCGTATCCTTTTGCCGGCTTCATTCCCCGCGCTTCAAAGGCCGCCGCTATTCGCTCTGAATCAGCCTTATTTTGTTGACAACCGAAAGTTTTTATAAAATATTTCATAGACTAAATTATAAACAAAAATTTATCTTATGGAGCCAGAAATTATTTTTTTAAATTTTGCTTTTTTTATTAAATTTGCCGATGAAGAACAAAGGAAAGTAAAAATGGAGGAGGTGGGGTGAAAAATATTTTTTAAATTTATTGGCGTTTGGGATTTTGGTTAAAATAATTTTTGGACTATAAAATGTTTACCAACTGATCTGCTTCCTTATTTTTCTCACGAGGGATTAGATGATAAAAAATTGGAAGGTTTATTTCTTGTTCTAACATTCTAATTTTTAAAATATAGTCTTTAATTTTTCCATTTTTTACTTTAAAAAAACCATTAACTTGATTAACTAAAAGCCGTGAGTCAGAGTAAAAATTAATTCTTTCAACTTTAAAATCATTAGCTAATTTTTCTTTTTGCTTTTTTATTTCTTCAAGAGCGTAGATTAATGCTTGATATTCGGCGTCGTTATTGGTAGCAATGCCAATTGATTGATTAAACTGAAAGATTTTTTTGCTGCCAATATAAAAAACCCCGCCAATACTGGCTGGTCCCGGATTGCCTTTTGATCCACCATCAGTAAAGACTTTTAATTTAAACATAAGATTATATCTTAATTTAAAATTTATAAAAATTAAACAAGAGATTTTGTATTGATTTTTTTAATAGAAAAAACTAAAATATTAAATATGAGTGTAATTTTTGGTTTTTGGTTAGGAAAAAGTTTGGGGGAGAGAATTGATGAATATAATCAATATATTAAAAGAGCTGAATTTGAGAAAAAAAATCCAAAAGAACCACCAAAAAATAAAAACCAAATAATTAACGATTTACAACGGTTTTCGTCTCTTACTAAAGAAGAAATTTTTTCTAATTTGGAAACAGATGATTTAGGCCTTAATGATAAAAAAGTAAAAATTAGACTCCATGTTTATGGAAAAAATGAATTAGAGTATAAAAAGAAAAAGAAATGGTATGAAACACTTCTTCATATTTTGATTAATCCTCTGATAATTTTATTTTTTTTCATTATTGTAGTTTCTTTATTTACTCAAGATTACGAAACTTCTTTTATTATTAGTTTGATGGTTTTTATAAGTTTAATTATTAGATTTATTCAAGAGACTAAAGCCTACAATGAAGCAGAAAAACTTATGTCTTTGGTT
>Ga0308400_1000890_pt1 | contig 10315 bp, 7 predicted proteins | sample HotsprSampOS1265_FD_203451 | JGI IMG/M metagenome (GOLD analysis project Ga0308400, IMG submission 203451) | Hot spring phototrophic mat microbial communities from Octopus Spring, Yellowstone National Park, Wyoming, United States - 20060914_OS12-65 ...
TCTGGCCACGGTGGTGATGCTGAGGGCCACGGAGGACTGGGCTTTCCGGCGTTACCTGGACATGGGCCCGCTTTGGGCCGCGGAAGAGAAACCCACAAAAATCGCGACTTGACCTTCGGCTAGGCGTTTTTTCTGCTCGTCGGTAGCCTCAGGAACAGGTACCCACTTCAGGAAGGCATCCGCATAGGACCAGAAACCCCCGGAATAGACGCTACTTATGTGCTTCAGGTAGAAGTCCGCAACGGAGCTGTTCAAAAGGCCCAGAAAAACAGGTGCTAGGTGTTTGTAGTCGTCTTTCAAACTGATCCCGTAGGCACCCCCGCCCTTGCCTCCCCCTTGAAACAGAAACTTACCCTCCTCATCGCTGGCGTATTTGGCCGAAGAGGCGAGTAACTGCACGAGGAGCTTTGGCCCTGTGGCCGCCTCGAGGCTTCGCGGCACCGCCAGGTCGTACCAGCGCCACTCATCCTCCTTGCCCTTCCGATAGCGCTCCCCCTCCCGGGCCCGGAGTCGCTCCTCGTGCTCTTTGAGATAGGCCCAGAGGTGGGGGTAGTCCTGGTCCATTAAGGGAGCCTTCTCGGGCCAGTCGGAATAGGGCTCCAAGCTCAGGTTTTCCTTGGTGGGGATAAGGTGCCACCCTTTTTTGTTACCTACCTGCCCATACCAGTACGGGAATATCACCCAATATCCTTTCCAAGAAAGATGCCACCGGTCCACATCCCGCCCGAAAAGGAAGGGGCGTAGCACCTTCCGTTCCAAGGCCACAGGCTTCTGCCATGCGGCGGGGTCCCCTTCCTTGCCCTTGGGAACCAAGTACAGCAGGCCGCGGTTTTTGTCTTCGCCCACCTGCTTCAGGACCATGACCTCGTCGAGACCGGTAGAGATGCCCTGAAAACCGCCCCCTTGGGTAGCCGTGTATTTGGCCAACCTAGGGGCCTCGGAGGAGAACACATCAGAACCGGGGGGGATCTGCGGCAGGCGCCCCACCTGGTCCAGCTTTTCCCAGACCTTCCGTTCGCAGGGGGGCATGAGGTACCACCCCCGGCGCCACAGCCAGTCGCTTTCAGCCAGGAAGACATCCCCGCAGTCCCTCCCTCCACAGAGCAAGGGCAGGTGGTCCCTTTCCGGAGAGAGGGAGGCGAAACCCGATTTCACGGCCTCCAAGGCCTTGTCGGGGGAGACGGGCAGGGTCTTGGGCAGAAAGCGGGCTACCCTGAAGCGGTAGGGCTTCTCGGGTCTCTTGTTCTCCAGGACCATGATCGCCGGGTAGACCATGGCCTCTCTGAAGAGCCGCTCGGCCTTTTTGAGGCCCCCCTCCTCCCGAGGAACTGTGTTGGCCCCGGACGGTTTAAAGGTAGCCGCCCCTAGGTCCGTCAAGGAGATTAGGGTGGCCTTTTGGGGTAGCCCTTCCCGGAGCGGGGCTGCGTAGTTCACCGTCAGGAAGCGGTCGGGGATGATGTACCCCAGCTTTCCCCCCTCCTCAAGCTAGCCCGAGCCTTCATTCTGTCCACTTTTTTGGAGAGCCCGCTCTACGAAGGAAATGTAGATATCAAAGTTCCCTTCCACCCAGGCGTAGCGGTCCTTCCAGTGAGCCTTTTGAAACTCGGGTAGGTTCTGAATGCGCACATAGGGCGGGTTGCCCACCACGAAGTCGTACTTGAGCACGTGCTTGAGCACCATCCCCAGGGCAAAGTTTGTGAGGGCCTTGAGAAAACGGCCGTCCCCGTGCTCGGGCCGGAGTTTCTCCAAGACCTGACATACCTTCTCTGCGTACGGGGAAAGGCGCTCCGCCAGGGCCTCCGCCCGGTCCTTGCCCTCTTTCCCGGGGTGATCATCACCGTTCAGTCCTACCGGCCCAAGGGTCTCCTTCAAAAGCTTGGACCAAGGCTTGAGATGGAGATGGCGCTCCTTGTTTTGGTTTTGTTCGGCAACGGCATCAAAGAGGGCCTCGAAGGCCAAAATCCACTCCCGATCATTCCGCACCAGGCCGCCCCCCACCGCCGTATCGGGGTTCGGAAAGGTAATCTCGGCCACGGGCTCCCCCTCCTCGGCCTTAAGAGGCAGGGGTACCTTGAGGGTAATCTCCTCCTCGCCGAAGTCTAGGCCCACCTGAGTACCGGTTTTGAAGTGGCGGTCCTCCTTTCGCCCCTCGAGGAGTTCCTGGCGGAGGGAGTCGGTCTGGACGACAGGCAGATGTCGCAGGACCAAGTCGGGGTCCTCCTCCAAGGCTTTGAGATAGGTCTTCACCAGGTGCGAGGCCAGGTTGACCTGGCTCATCATGACTGCGAAGGGGTTGATGTCAAAGCCCACAAGGAGGTAGTCCTCGGTGAGTTTTCGGAGGATCTCCCGCTCGGGAACGCCATTCTGTCGCTGACGGTTCAGGAAGCGACGGAGGGCTTCGATGAGGAAGGTACCTGAGCCGCAAGCTGGGTCCAGCAAGCGCCCCTCCCCCTCGTACCCCACTTGGTCCAGGATGAACCGCACCACCGCCGGAGGGGTGTAGAACTCTCCGAGGGCCTTTCGAGTTTCGGGGTCGAAGTAGTGCTGGTAGAGTTCGCCCAGGAAGTCGCCTTCAAGCGTTCGGAAGTTAAAGCGAAAGAGGGCGAGGATTACCCGACCCAGGGCCTCGCCGAAGGCTTCCTCCTCCGGGCTTTTGCCCGTGGCCTCCCGCCACCAATCGAAGATGTCGGAAGCGTAGACGGAAGTTAGAAACCTCTCGGCATAGGCCTCGAAGACTTCTTTGACGGCCCGGGTGTAGGCAGTAGGGGGAATCCCCTTCTTGTACTCGGGTGAGCCGAGAACACGCTCCAGGTGAGCGGCGAGGGAAAGGATGGACTCCTCCTCCCCGCTATGGTCCTGCACCGCCTTAGCCAGAATGAGCCGGGCGGTTAGGGCGTAGGCCGTCTCCAGGGCGAACATGAAGCGGTATAGTTCCTCCCTGTTCTTCCCGAGGCCGAAGGCCTCCCAAGCCTTGGGGAGCGTTTCGGGCTCGTGGGCATAGGCCTTGCGCCAGAAGGAGTACGCCCCCTCCAGGAAGCGGCTCCTTTGGATAAAGGTGCCCACCAGGCGGTGGGTGGTGCGGACCAACTGCCCAAAGGGACCGAACTCCCCCGGATCCTTGACCTGTTGACCTCCCTCCTTGGTTAACCCGAAGGCGTGGATGAACTGGTGCCCGCCTTCACTCTGGGGACCCTCCAGGGGGATCAGATCTTCCTCGTCGCGCTTCAGCACCTCCAGAACCCGCCCCTGGTCCCTCAGCTCCAAGGAGACCTTAGCCAGGACCTCCAATGGGCTAGGGTCGTTCAGAAGGTCCTCTAGGGTGTACTGCTCGGGGCCCTCCCAAGCGAGACCCCTTCGCCGATAGAGCCAGAACGCCTTGCCGTTGGTCAGGAGCCCATAGGAGGGGCGTAGCTCCTTGATGTAACGCAAAAGCTGCTCGGAATAACCGGAAAGCTCTAGCTGGGGCCTCTTGAACTCGATGACCACCTGAATGGACTCGTCCTCGTTGAGCAAAAGCACATCGGGGACTCTACCCCGGTTCCTCTTGCTCAGAATGTCCCGGCCCACCCAGCGATAGCCCAAGGCCTCATAGAAACCCTTGCCGTGGAAGAGCTTTTCCAGCTCGTCCTCTGGAACTACGTCGGGGAGGCCCTCCCGAATCCGAGCCAGAGCCTCCCGGAGTTTGGTCTCGACCAACTGGCCACCTCCTAACTAGTTTAAGAGGAGCTTTTGGATCGCCTCGAGGTGGAACTCCAAAGCCTCTCGCTTTTCGGGAGGGAGGCTTCCCAGGTCGAGCCTCGCCAGCCTCTCCCCCACCTCCCGGTACCAGGGATAGGGAGTCTTTTCCTTCTCCTTCCTCAAAACCTCCCGCACCCTGGCCTTTAGCTCCCTCAGGGAGAGGCCCCCCTTGGCCTCCTCCAGAAGCCGGGCCCGGGCCTCAGGGTCCTTCACCCTCTTGAGCTCCAGGGCGGCGGTGTAGGGGATGGCGCCCTCTTCCAGGGCCGCCCTCAGGTCCTCGGGGAGGCCTAGGAGGGGGAGGCGGGTTCGCACGAAGGACTCCCAGGTCATGCGGGCGAGGGCTCGAAACACCCCCTCCACTTTCCGAGCCTCAGGGCTCCCCGAAACGTTTCGGGGAACTCTCCCCCTAGCCTCGTCCCGCATCCTGTGGAGCAGGGCCACCACCTCTTCCCTCGTCTTCCCCAACTCTTCCGATAGGAGCTCCAGCACCCCCAGGGTCTCCTCGTAGGGGTTCAGGTCCTCCCGCTGCAGGTTCTCCACCAGGGCGAGGAGCCTGGCCTCCTTCTCCGAGAGGTCCAGGACCCGGACCGGGACTTCGGCGAGCCCCGCCATCTTCGCCGCCCGGTAGCGCCGCTCCCCGGCCACGATGGCGTACCGGCCGTCCCCCAGGGGCCGCACCAGGAGGGGCTGGAGGACCCCCTTCTCCCGGATGGACTGGGCGAGGGCCTCGAGGTTCTCAAAGCGCCTGCGGGGCTGGGGGGAGGGGACGAGGACCTCGAGGGGGAGGTGCGATGTGGCGGGACTTTTGGCTTCCTCCACCAGGCCCTTCAAGTAAGCGCGGATGGCGCTCACGCCACCACCTCCTCAAAGCGGAACACCCTCTTGAGCAAGAAGTCCGTGAGTAGAGCCACCTCTTCGGCGGCCTCCCGGTCTCCGGTGAGCTGGATCGGTATCTGTCCCTCAGTGGCCTTTCGATGGGGGCCAGGGCGATAGGCCATACGCGGGGCCACGGGTGCGATTTCCTCTAACTCCCCGAGGGCTTGGAGGATGCGGTTGTCCCCTTGGGTCCTGGCGTCGTACTTGGTGGGGATGAAGACCGAGATGATGTGGCTCCTCCCCGCTACCCCTTCGGGGTTCACTTTTCTGAGGGCTTCCCGGTACTCTTTGGCTACCTGGATCACCGCTCCGAGGGCTTGGATGCCCTTGGCCCCTGTTTCTACGGGAACGAGCAGGCCGTCCCCCGCCAGGGCGGCCATCACCGCCAGGGAGCCCAAGGAGGGGAGGGAGTCTACCAGCACCAGGTCGTACTCCCCCTCCACCCTTTCTAAAGCCGTGCGCAATGCCAGAGCTCCCAAAGGCTTTTTGTCTAGTTCAAGTTCCCCGATGGCCAGGTTCACCGAGGCGGGAATCAGGTAGAGGTTCCGGCCTACCTGCCTAGGGCGGGGAAGAAGATCCTGACGGATGACCTTGAGGAGGGTTTCCTCCTCTTCCACGGAGTTGGGGTCTACGCCTAACCAGGCGGTGAGGTTGGCCTGGGGGTCGGCGTCCACCAGGAGGACCCGGTACCCCCTCGAGGCCAGCTCGAACCCCAGGTCCCGGGCCAGAGAGGTTTTCCCTGCCCCGCCTGCGTGGGTGAAGAAGGTATAGGTCTGGGTCCCCTGCTCGGGTCCATCCACCACCTCAGGGATGTACCAGTAGTGGCCGAGGCGAACGGCTTCTACCCGGCCCTCCCGAATCCACTTCCGCGCCAGGCTTTCCGACATTCCCTCCCTGCGGGCCCACTCCAGGAGGGGTATCAGCCTTTCCCTGCGCATGGTGGAAGCCTACCAGATAGGTGCGCATAGGCGCAAGTAGGCGTAAGGCAAACCTTGGCCACGTTCTTCGGCTTGACCCTTCAGGGATACGCTTCTTCTCACGCCATTCGCCCTCTCCCAAGGGCGGGGATGTATACTGGGACTGGCGGTCAGGAAGGGGCTCTATTTGAGGGAAGGCCAGGACCGGCTCTTGAAGGAGCGGGCCCGGAAGCTGGGTGTTTCCGAGGCCCAGTTGGTTTGCGTAGCTTTGGACCGGTTTCTCTCCGGTGAGGAGGGGGAAGCCACCGCCAAGGCGAGGGCTTCCCTTGAGGCGTTTCTGGCGGAGGCCCGCCATCTTGCTGGGACCCACCGTTTCCCTGAAGGCTGGCGCCTAAACCGGGAGGCGCTATACGCCGAGGAGGGGCGCGGGAGGGGTTGACGGCAGTCGCCATTTGTCTCGTCATTCAGAGGCTGTCGTAAAAGTGTGGTATCCTTGAAGGGCGACTCTTAGACGATATTACCCCAGCGACCTAACCGACGAGGAGTGGGCCCTCCTGGAGCCCCTTATCCCCGCCCCCAAGCCCGGCGGCCGGCCCGCCAAGGTGTCCAGAAGAAAGATCATGAACAACGCCATCCAGAAGGTGTTCCCCTAAAGGGGAAGCACGTTACATCCTGAAGAACGGCATCCCGTGGCGAACCCCGGGGAAACGATGGGGCGAAAAAGGTCAAAGGGAGAAAGCGCCAGATCCTGACGGACACCGGGGGCCGCCTCCTGAAGGTCTATGTCCACCCGACCCATGAGCCTGATGGGAGGGGTGGGCGGGCCTTTGATATCCCCGTACCCCAGGGCCAAGGCGGGGCCGCGAGCCCTTGCGGCCAGCCGGGGCGCAGGGTACCGTGAGCTCATGAGGGTCCTGCTCTACGAGGACCTCGAGGTCCCCCCCCACCTCCGGGACCGCCTGGAGCGGGTGCTGGAAGCCCTGCGCTCTGGGCACCTGGCCCAGGCCGAGCTCAAGAAGCTGACGCCCACCCCCTACTTCCGCGCCAAGCTCAGCGACAAGGACCGCCTCCTTCTCAAGCCGGTGCGGGTGGGGGAGGAGGGGGCGTGGCTGGTCCTCGAGGTCATCCCCAACCACGCCTACCACCGCTCCCGCTTCCTCCGGGGGGCGGAGGTGCGGGAGGAGGTCCTGGCCCCGGAGTCCGCCCTTGCCCAAGCCGAACCCGTGCGCCACCTGGACCTCAAGGCGCCCCGCTTCCACCTCCTGGACAAGCCCCTCACCTTTGACCAGGCCCAGGACGCGGTCCTCCGCGCCCCGCTTCCCCTCCTCCTCCTGGGCCCGGCGGGCTCCGGGAAAACCGCCCTGGTGCTGGAAAAGCTTCGCCAGCAGGCGGGGCGGGTCCTCTACGCCACCCTCAGTCCCTTCCTGGCCCGGGAGGCCCGCCGCCTTTACTTCGCCCACGGCTACGAGAACCCCTACCAGGAGGCCGACTTCCTCTCCTTCCGCGAGTTCCTGGAAACCCTCGAGGTGCCCGGGGGAAGGGAGGTGGGCTTCCGCGACTTACTCCGCTTCTTCGCCCCCCGGGCCCGGGCCTATCCCTTCACCTACGCCCACGCCCTCTTCGAGGAGTTCCGGGGGGTGTTGCTGGCCAGCCCCGAGGGGCCCCTCTCCCTGGAGGCCTACCTGGCCCTTGGGGTGCGCCAGAGCCTCTACCCCAAGGACCTGAGGCCCCAGGTGTACGCGCTCTTCCAGAAGTACCTGGACTTCCTCCATGAGGAGGGGCTCTACGACCCGAGCCTTCTCGCCCACCGCTACCTGGAGCGGGTGGAGCCCACCTACGACTTCGTGGCGGTGGACGAGGTCCAGGACCTCACCCTGGCCCAGGTGGACCTGCTCCTCAGGAGCCTCAAGGCCAAGGGTGCCTTTCTCCTCGCCGGGGACAGCCACCAGATCGTCCACCCCAACTTCTTCAGTTGGGCGACCCTCAAAAGCTACTTCTTCCGGGAGGACGCCCAGGCCCTGGAGCGCATCACCGTCCTCAAGGCCAACTACCGCAACGCCCGCAAGGTCTCCGAGCTCGCCAACCGCCTCCTCCGGCTCAAGCAGGCCCGCTTCGGCTCCGTGGACCGGGAGAGCACCTACCTGGTGGAGCCCCAGGGGGAGCGGGAGGGGCGGGTGGTCCTCCACCCGGCGTCGCCCGAGCTCCTGAAGGAGCTGGACCGGAGGATCCGCCAAAGCGCCCAGGTGGCGGTGGTGGTCCTCCGGGACGAGGACAAGGAGCGGGCCCGCCAGGCCCTGGGCACGCCCCTCCTCTTCTCCGCCCAGGAGGTGAAGGGCCTGGAGTACCCCACCGTGGTCCTCTTCCGCCCCGTGGATAGCGCCCCCGAGGTCTACCGGGAGGTAGCCCGGGGAGTGGGCCCGGAGGACCTCGAGGGCCCCCTGACCTACCGCCGGGCCCCGGACAAGGAGGACAAGTCCCTGGAGGTCTACAAGTTCTTCACCAATGCCCTCTACGTGGCCGTGACCCGGGCCGTGGAGGAGGTGGTCTGGCTGGAGGAGGACCCCCAGCACCCCTTTCTGCGCCTGCTGGGCCTGGAGCCCGGGAAGGAGCTAGAGGTGGCCGCCCGGGCCTCCAGCCGGGAGGAGTGGGCCAGAGAGGCGGCCCGCCTCGAGGCCCACGGCAACCTGGAGCAGGCCCGGGCGGTGCGGGAGGCCTTCCTCAAGGAGCGTCCCGTGCCCTGGACCGTGTACGACCGGGAACGGGTCCGGGCCCTCCTGCCCGAGCTCCGCGCGGGCCGCCTTCGCGGGAAGGCCCTCAGGGAGCTCTACGAGTACGCCCTCTTCCACCGGGCCCGCCCCCTCCTGGAGGCCCTGGCCCAAGCCGGCCACGAGGGGGCGCGGAACATCCTACGCCCCCTCCTGGCCCCAAGCCTGGAGTACGGCGAGGAGCAGTTCCGCAACCTGGAGCGGCGGCTTGTCCGGAGCCACGAGGGGCGGGGGTGGAAGGAGGTGCTCTGGGATGTGAAGGACTTCGGGCCCGACTTCCGCACCCCCTTGGGCCTCACCCCCCTGATGCTGGCGGCCCGGGCGGGAAACCGGGAGCTCCTCGAGGCCCTCCTGGCCCAAGGGGCCGATCCCGAGGCCCGCGACCCCTTCGGTTACACCCCCTTCCTCCATGCCCTGGAGCGGGCCCTCTCGGACGAGGCCTTCGCCCGCGAGCGCTTTCCCCTGGTGGCGGACCTCCTCGCGCCCACGGCCCTGGACCTCCAGGCCGAGGGGCACCTCGTCCGCCTTTACCCCCGGATGCCGGAGTACTGGGCCTTCCTTGCGGCCTTGGCCAGCCTCAAGGCCCTGGCCCTTCCCTTGCTGCGCCTGCGGGGGCCCCTCATGGAGGAAGGGGTCACGGCCCGCTACTTGGCGGAGGCCCTGGGCCACCTGCCCCCCGCCCTCCTCCCCGCTCCCTTGGCCCGCAAGGAGACCCTGGGGGAGCGGAGGGCTTATCTGGGCGCGGTCCTGGCCCGGAGCGAGGTGGAAAGCGACTACCGTCCCGCCCGCAGGCTCTTCCTCAGGCTGCGGCGGGGACGGTACCTGCCCAACCCCCATCTCCTCTTTCGCCCAAAGGAGGGGGAGGCGGCCTGGACCCCCTTGGGGGAGGCGATGGACCTAGAGGGGCTTGGGCTAGGGCGGCTCGACCTCGAGGGGCAGAAAAGGCGGGCTTGACACAGGACTGGACTTACGCGGTGCTGAAGAGTCCCGATAAAATGGGCCTCCGGTAACTAGGGAGGCCCAATGAAGAGGATACCACGGCCTGTTCTGCGCGCTCTAGGTCACGGGTGAAGCCCGTATCTTGGAGCTTTAGCCCAAAGCCCCATCCATACCTCCGCCCTGGCCATGGCCCAGGGCCAAGACTTCGCTCACGACACCCTCTACCGGGCCCTGAACCAACCCCTGGCCTCGTTCTTTGAACGCTCCCTGGAGCTCTGCCAGGCCATGGGTGGCCTGGACCGGGGCTACCTCCTCCTTGATGACGTCCTCATCCAGCGCTACCGCTCAGGCAAGCTGGGCCTGAAGAAGGCCCGGGACACCTCCACGGGGGCTTGGGTGTTTGGGCTGTCCCTGGTGGTGCTGGCCTGGACGGACGGGAAGCGGCGGATTCCCCTGGCGTTCCTGCCCTACTTCGGGGAAGAAGAGAGCAAGCTGGACCTGGCCCTGGCCCTGCTGGCGTGGGCCAAGGAGGCGGGCTTTCGTCCGGAGGGGGTGCTCTTTGACGCCTGGTACGCGGCGAGGCAGGTCCTGGAGTGGCTCCATGCCCACGGCTGGCCTTTGGTCACGAGGCTCAGGTCTAACCGTGTGCTGGACGGTGTTCAGCTCAGGAGGCGTGGGGGTACCCGTTGGGTGAAGGCGGGGAGGCTGCGGGGCCTGACCTTTGCCGTGGGGGTGCTCAGGCGCGGGGGGAAGTTTTACGGGACGGATCGGGAGAGCTGGTGGGGGGTGGGGATGAGGGAGAGCTACCGGTTGCGGCAAGCGATGGAAGAGATTTTCCGGGGGCTTCAGCAGGAACTGGGGTGGACGGGGCATCGGCACTGGCGCAGGGCCAGGCTGCTGGCCCATCTGGCCTTGGGGTTGGTGGCCTATGGGCTCATTGAGCGGCAGCGGGAGGGGCTGGGGTTGAGTTTCTACCAATGCCGACGGAGACTCATCGCAGGTAAGCTGAGCCTGGATTTGAGCCCTCTGTTACCGGTGCAGGTGGAGGCCGCGTAAGTCCAGACAGGACTCCCTCTCCCC
>Ga0308400_1000891_pt1 | contig 10314 bp, 5 predicted proteins | sample HotsprSampOS1265_FD_203451 | JGI IMG/M metagenome (GOLD analysis project Ga0308400, IMG submission 203451) | Hot spring phototrophic mat microbial communities from Octopus Spring, Yellowstone National Park, Wyoming, United States - 20060914_OS12-65 ...
GGCACAATCACGATCGCAACCGGTATGTTGAGATCAGGTACCATCTGGCGTACCACCACGGTCTGTTGAGCATCTTTCTGCCCAAAATAGCTCTTCGTCGGCTAGACAATGTTGAACAGCTTACAAATAACTGTTGCTACCTGAGAGTCCGGTTGCTTGTGCAAGGATATGGAGTAGACGGTTATAGAAGACGATATGTTTTGCTTCTTCGCGTACAGTAAAGCGTAACCCACCACTTGTGTGAGTCGAATCTTCCGGTTACCGGTCGATGCGTATATAAGTGTTAGATTATTGACTCGTGGGATACTCTATCCCCTTAACGCACCTACCCATACGTTGTGTACAAATGATGCGATTGATGAGGATATCCAAAATGCCTGTAGCTTTGCTCGCCGTCGTCGCATCCTGAATCTCTGACGAACATCTTTTACCTTTGCGTTGCATCTCTTGCAACCGATACCGGATGTTATCACGTGGATGCTGTTTGTATCGAGAGATGTCTTTTTCAATCCAGACAGTGACTGTACTAAATAAAATGCGATGAACTCGTCAATACCATTACGATGGCCGTAGCGGTTTTCCCAACGTGCTACGGATGTCTGACGATGTCCAGTATCCACTGGTGGTTGAGCAGATCTTGAGTGGTGCCTTCCCAGGGCTGTACTCAGTAAATTACTTCGGCGATCCGTTGCTTGCGCTGATTGGGCACGAACAGGTGACAGCCGAACCGGCTTGGCTGAATACGATGGTTGGTATATATTAAACGTTTTTAGGATGGTTAAGAAGAACTATTTTGACTTGAAACGGTAATGGAAACATGCTATACTCTTTAATAAGCAACCCTCTGGTAATAGTATTTTCATCCAGCTTATCTCACGAGGAGAATACCTTATGCGTGTTTCATTTGAAGAAATCGATGCACTGGCGAACGAGGTCAATCGTGGTGCGGACGAGCTTAATCAGATTGTGGGTCGGCTGACGGCGGCATTTGGGAACTCCAGCTCGTATTGGGAGGGCAATGCACAACGTGAATTCAATAGCGCCTTCGAACAGTGGAAAGCATCGTGGATGAAGATGAACGAGTCTCTTCAGGATATGCAGCGTCTCATTCGTGAATGGAATGCAAAGGCGCGCGAGCTGGATCAATCGGTACGACGTGGATAACTTTATTTTGGAGAATAGATTATTATTTGACCGCAAGGTAGCGTAAAAACGTTATCTTGCGGTCGTTTGGAGTATCTTATGAGTACACGTTTTATTAACTACGAGCGTGCTGAGGCGGCAATCAGGGCTCTAAACGAATATTCACAGCATTTGTCGGAAGCAGCGACTGCATTAAAGTTACGTCGGGATGAGATACGTCAGCACTGGCAGGGTGAGAGTTTTGAACAATTCAGCACAGATATCGACTTCGTGCTTCGTCTGATTAGTCAAGCAGAAATAGACAGTCGCAGAGCAAGCCAACTTATTGCGCAGGGTTTGCAGAAAGCAATTGCTGATGAGCGTGAAGCCGCATTACGAGCACTTCAAGGCCAGTAATCATCAAAGAGTCGACAATGGTGAATGACCTAACAGTATCGCATACGATTGTCTACATAGTGTTGTTTAGGTTGTCAGATGACCTCGAACAAACACACTAAGTTCATCCTCGACATAGATCGGACACGTGCCTCATTGTCCATCCTTACGGGCATTGTTGATCAACTCATTAGTCAGACCTCCTGTGTTTCCAATTATCTTGAAGAAGCCCAACGTGGTGATCCTCGCCGATACCTGTACAGTGGGATTGTCTTGGGTTTCGATGCAGTTAGCAAATCGCGTAAAGCCTCTGCAGAACTAAGTGAAGTGATTGATCGCGTCAGACAGACTATCCGGAACTGGGAACAGCATGAGCAAAGTGTACACGTAGACCCTGTAGCAATTGAATTGCCAACAATTATTAGCGCGCTACCAACAGTTCCGAGTGTGCAGTTTGACGACATTATGGAACGCTCTGATGAGGTAGGTTCAACCGGAGAGAATGTAGTTCTGAAAGATCGTTCACTAGATAATGAAACCGTTTCTGTAGAGATGAAAATTCACTCTCCAAGTGTCGATACAATAAATTTTTCTACTAAAGCAGAGGTACAGGAACCGATTCAACTGGAGAATGCTGAAACTATTCATACCGGTTCATCAGTAACACCAGTAACTGATTCCACTTGTCAGCTTATGCCGGAGAATGCTAAGAATATTAAGGTTACACCAGAGAACCAAAGCTTGTGGAATAGAATACTAGAATTTTTTAGCTGGCTTGGTCAGAAAATCAAAGATTTGTTTGCAAGGATTCAAAAAATTCTGACCGAGATAATAACCAATATACTGTCGGTATTATCATTTTTTCTTACATCTATTCCGATGTTTATTACTAAGATCGGAGAAATAATCCTATCACTTTTCCTAACACTCGTTAAAATTGGTGAGATAGCAACAAAATTTGTGGCATCTCTTATCCTAGTCCTTCTCCTGGCACTCGTTAAAATTGGTGAGATAGCAACAAAATTTGTGGCATCTCTTATCCTAGCGCTTCTCCTGGTACTCGTTAAAATTGGTGAGATAGCAACAAAATTTGTGGCGTATCTTATCCTAGTCCTTCTCCTGGCACTCGTTAAAATTGGTGAGATAGCAACAAAATTTGTGGCATCTCTTATCGTAGAAATATTTGTATTATTTCTGTTTTTGGTTTTGTTAACTGTTGTTATGATAATTGAGCAGTATGGTTTATCGATTGAAGTGCTGTATCGGTTCTCTGAAATCATATGGTCGCCTGGTGGATTAGTCGTAGTTGCGTTATTTTTCGGGATTTTCGGACTTCTAGTCTTTTCGTTGCTGTCACCATCGCTAAAACAGTCACCATCGCTAAAACAGTTAAAACCGCCTTCTGGTTATTTTGCAACGGCATTAAACTCGCAAAAGATCCTTTCTCCGTTTATAACAAAATATCTTGATCTTCTTTTTGGTTCCTTGTTGACTGGAAATGACCATCCAGTCTCACCTGATAATCGACGGCCATTGAGTGATGCCTGGTTGTACAAACAAATACCGCCATCGCAGGAAGGGAATATTCTTATCGCAAAGATTGGTCGTGATGAGCAAGGAAGGGAGCGCTACGCAGTTTTCATTCCGGGTACAGATTTTGATTTCACCCGCCTCAATGACGCAAACAGTTTAGTAAAAGGTGCTGCTCCGGAGGGATTGGGCTATAACTCAGAGTACTACGAAAATATAGTCCGTGAATTGTCAGAATTGCCTCCGGATACCGAGGTTAACCTTATAGGGCATAGTCTAGGAGCAATGGTCGCACGCAAGTTAGTCCATGACAAGCGATTATCGCACCTTGATATTAGAAGTGTTACAAGTTTCGGTGGTCCACGTACCGATGGGGATGAAGACAAAAAAGGTGTCAAGTACAAAGACTATATTGAAGCTGAGGATTCCGTAGCGATGATGGGTCGATTCACCTGGCCATATAGATTGTCAAGCAGTGACATTTTCGTTAATACTGGTGATTACGTAGATTTTGGCAAGATGGATGTAATTTCTTCTCATACCAACTACGATCTTTCTCTCAAAGTTAATACTAATGATCCGGGTTTTACCATCGATCCTAATTATATTGACTACGAAGGCGGGGATCGTAGTGATTTCGATAAAGTAAAATTTCGTTATCGAAAACTTGTTTATGTTAAATCTAGTAAAAAGTAAAGCAATTTCCACTCGATATTGAGAGATATTGGTGGCTAAAGATATGAATCACTCTGAATCTATTCTTTATGTTATCTACTATATCGTCGATGGTCGGGAACATCGATGTGATGAAGATAGTTGCATTCCTGGCAATTTTACCATCAAAGAAGTTATTGACCAATTGGTTGAGCGCCACAAATTACAGGATTACCTCAATGAGCCACAGTGGGGCAAACCAACTCTTCATACTGCACCCGATAAACCACCCTTGGATCCGTCTATACCTTTATGTCAGGTCGGTATTAAAGAGGGAAGTCCCCTCTATCTAATCATTACACCAACTTATCTTCCAGTTACTGTCCACTGGTCAGTTGGTCAATCGAGTGGACGAAAACAACTTAATCTACCGACTGATCTAAATATTAAAGAGCTAACAAGAAAAGTGATTGATGAACTCGGATTACGCGAGTGGGTGGATGGTCCGAGAAAGGCACGATCTTCTCTCTGTCTCAGAGCAGAAGGTCCTGCTCTACCTGAGCACCAGAATCTGCTAGATTTGAAATTACATGCTAACGACCAGCTTTGGCTAAAGGTTGAACCAACCCGTTTGCCAGTTAAACTTCGTTGGCAAGAGCCTGATGGTGACAAAACAGTATCATTATCATATCACCTTGACTTGTCAAAAACGATTAGTGAGAATCTTACTGATCTTGAGCGATCGTACCCATCCATTAGCAAGGTAAAAAATGGACCTGAAAAGTATGTAATTTCTTTACGTAAATCCCCTCAAGACAGAGATCTACCAGGAGATAAGCGTCCAGGAGAGGTCGATATAGTTGAGGAATCCGAACTTTGGATTGTATTCAAGCCAACGATGGCTCTCGTCACCTTACACTATCCTACTTCTGGCGAAGGGAATAGTAGCTTCAATACTAAGCAGGTAACCCTTCCATTGGATAAACCAATACGTGACGTTATTCCCCAGGTAAAACGTGAGATTGGCTGGCGAGGACCTCGCATTCAGCTTGCTCCATCACGCAACGAACGACCTTGGTCTGATAGGAGCCGCTTGGCTGACCATCACATCCATAAAGGCAGCGACGTTTGGGTGCATATTCCAGAATCTGTGCGCTTGCCGTGGCCTGTTTTTGCCACGGTAGCGGTAGTGGTAATTGGAATTGGACTATTTTATTTACTTAACATCAGGAATGGCGGGAATGACACATCGAAATCTACTGCCATTGTAACACCAACTGTATTTCCATCACCGACATTTGCTCCAATTGCTACTCCAACCAGGACTCTCGATGAACAAAAGCGTTTTGATTACGCTCTTGGTCGAGAGGCGTACCAGCAGCAAAATTGGTCAGAAGCAGCAGCAGCTTTCGAGCGTGTCTACGCTCTTGATCCGGCATATCTTGATACGAGTGAGATACTTGCTGCTACTTATTACAATTGGGCGTTTAATATCCTTACGGCTCCCGATAAGGCTCAAGAGTCGCTTGAACTAGTTCGTAAGACGTTTATCTATTCTCCAACTCATCAATTGGCTCGTGAGTTGGAACATAAGCTCACACTATATACTGACGGGGTAGCCAAAGCTGAAGCGCGAGATTGGGAAGGGGCAATAAGCGCTTTTAGACAACTTTATGACATGAGTTCAGACTTTCTGGATGTTAGTCAACAGCTCTACGACGCACTTATATCATTTTCAGGCCAACTGCGAGAAGCGAATGACCTAAATCGTGCATTGGAGTTTTGTCAGCTTGCATCAACACTCCCGATTGACGATGTATCTGCTGCCCGAACGTGTGTAGAAACTCTACGCCCTACTCCTACTCCTAGACCTCGACCTAGTCCTGAACCGCCAAAATTGAGGGTCTATTTACGTGATCGTAATCCAGATGACCCAACGTGCATCTCTATAAGAGTTAGATTCATCGATAGCACTGGTTGGTACCTTAAAGCGGATGGTCTCAATCTTGAAGCAATCTTGCGCGGCGGAGACGCTCGAATGTGTGGGCTACAGCCTCTACAGCAGTTTACGTTTACGATTTACAACGCACAGGGAAGAGTTGTGCCCGGAGGTCGTGGTATTCCAGCCAGAGGTGGTGACATCTTTTACGCAGATTGGAGATAAGAGATATGAATAGCACTCCTGCTTCTGATCCGAAAAGTACGAGTAACCAATCTATGATTCGTATACCCTTCAATAGACCACCCCGAACCTGTCCAATCATCCCCGATAAGACCGTAATTCTTCCGAAACCTCCAGCCGCATTAGGACAGGGACGGGGGAGTGCTATTCTTTCGTCGATACTTATCTCTGGCACTATGATAGGTGCCTCCTACTTTGTAAGTCAAACACTCGGTACCTCGCCGATTTTTCTTATCGTCACCGCAGCGACTTCGTTAGCATTTCTCATTGTTTCTATTGGCCAGTGGATCGCTGATCGTTGGAAGCAGTGGCGTGAATGGCGAGAATATCGTCGCTCTTTGCAGAATGCTATCGTTGATCTGATAAGGTTGTATGTTGAAGAACAATATGCCTATCAATATCTCTATCCGGTGCTAACGAAGGAACAGGCTGAATCGAATGCTAAGACCTTACGTGAAGAACTGGATGAACTTGTTACCTTCTTACCACGTTCAATCACTCAACGTCTCCTACGCTGGCATGACTCACCTCGTAACTTGGGGCTTGAGCTTCGGCCAACACATCAGGAAGATAAAGCACCATTTTTACTGGATATTGCTGGTTATGATAATAAAGATCCTCAACATAGGCTATGGGAGCGTCGACCAGGTGACGCTGATATGCTAGCTCTTCGATTGGGAACAACTGTCCGACGTGCAAGCTTTAGTGTCGATTTTCGAGGTCAACTAGAACAAGATGAGGCATTATCACGGATTTGTGATCGATTTTTAACGGTGAAAAATCTACCGTTTACTGTTTCATTGTCCGAAGTCGGCTCGTTAGGTATTGCAGGTTCTGCTGAGACGCGCACGAAACTTGTACATAGTATTATCTGGCAAATCATAACGCTCCATTCACCTTCCGAAGTGCGCGTGGTGGCTCTTTACGATCCTGACCAGCATCGGGATAATTGGAAAAATCTGCTTCGTGCTCCCCACTTTATTCCGCTGAATGGTGATCGGATGCGGCGGATGTTCCCTGAAACAAAGGACGATATTGAACGTTCATTCCGCATACTGATCGACGAACTGGGACAGCGCACAGAACGTTCTAATGATAAATCAATACCTTTGCCGATATTGGTGGTGGTAGTTGATAATGATAAATCAATACAGCAGCATCCTGTGTTGAAAGAGTTGCTGTATCGAGGTAAGGATTGTGGTATTTATCTAATTGTGGTATGCGACTCATGGAAAGATGTGCCAGGCGAGTGTAAAGCTGTAGTACAAATAGACAATGAGAAAGAAGCCAGATTTGCAATAGCTGGCAATGACTGGACGGATTCTTTTTCACCATTATTGGCTGATACTGAATTAAGTGATCGGCTTAGTCGAGCACTTGTTAGAATTGAACTTAAAGAAATGGGCGGAGATCGTGCGATCCCGCGTTCTGAGCGTCTATACCGATTGCTTAGGGAAAGAATAAAAGACCTAGATTTTGCTCGTCAGTGGAATCAACCAATTGCCGACTCATGGCATCCGGATGTGCCAATCGGGGTTGGCGAAGGTAGCAAGCCGGTGTACCTCAATCTTAACGATCAAAAGGATGGTCCGCACGGTATTGTAGCAGGAAAAACAGGAGCAGGGAAGAGTGAACTACTTCAGGCAATTATTACTGCAGTAGCTGCTACACACGGACCAGAAAGGGCGGAATTCCTATTGATCGACTTCAAGGGGGGCGCTGCACTCCGCGTTTTTGCCGATCTGCCTCACACAGTTGGCTTTATCACAGATCTTCAGGATAAACGTTTGGCGGAACGTGCAATTACTGCAATGCGTAGTGAGTTACGTCGTCGCAAAGACTTGTTTAGGAAAGCAGGTAAGAGAGTTCAAAATATCAATGATTACCGAGCCCAATCGGGTGTCTCCCCCCTGGCCAATCTGCTAATCGTTATTGATGAATTTGACACGATGGTAAAAGAACAGCCAGGGTTCGTTGACGAGTTAATCACTGTCGTGAAGCAAGGACGGACACTGGGAATGCACTTACTTGTGGCGACACAGCAGCCGAGTGTCGCAGTCAAAGATGAGATCAAAGGACAACTTAATTACTGGTTGGCGCTTCGTCTTGGCTCTATTGCCGACAGTCGCGAGATGCTGCAGCGACCTGATGCATTCTTTTTACCCCCAGACCTTCCGGGCCGTGTATATAAACGTGTAGGTACTAGTCTAGAATTATTCCAGGCTGCACGTGTGAGCGCGCCTTTTCTGGAGGATGCAAGCGGTCCTGGTATTGCTGGGCTGCACAGCTGGGTCAGTATTTCTACTCAACAGACTAACTCTGTATCAAATCGCAGGCCTGACCAAGATCGTGATATTGATGTGTTAGTTCAAAAGATAAAGGAAGCTGGGAAGTTTCATCAGAGGCGTAGTATATGGTCTCCTCCCTTGCCTGCGAGGCTTACTATGTCACGAGCTCTACCGGATGGACTGCAAGTTTTGCCGTCAAAAATTGTGTCTAATTTGCAACAGTTACTACGTGGTGATAAGGTAGAACCTTCTGTAGATAGTGATCAAGTTTTTTCTGCCATTCCTGTTGGTCTCGTAGATGTTCCGCAAGAGAGTCGACAGGAAATTCTGCGCTTAGATTTGCAAAGTGGTCATCTTCTGGTTTTTGGTGCTCCAGGAAGCGGGAAAACGCTGCTCCTTCAAACCATCTTGTCCTCAATCGGCGCTATGGTTTCACCTTCTCGTGTATGGTGTTACACAATTGGCACAAGTGGACGTGATTTTGCAGCATTCGAAGGTATTCCTCATGCAGGAAGTTTTGTGTCAGTACGTGATCTTGAGAAAGTTCGGCGGCTGCTGTTGATGATCAAACAGAAGCTTACAGAACGGGAATCATATCAGGAAGATTACACTTATCTCTCAGATAACCGTAGGTGGCCTGATATCGTTCTCATCATTGACAAATTTGCCTTATTTCAAACTGAGTATAAAGAGACCGAATTAGTAGAAGATTTGATAGATATAGCTACACGTGGACGTTCGTATGGTATTCACGTCATTGTGACTGCTGATCGCCCCCTAGATGTACCATATCGCTTGCAGGGATTGTTTGAACATCGCTGGTGTCTCCGCCTTATCGACGAAAGTGATTCGGTGAGTATTATGGGTCGTAAGGATGCTGCCCGTGTACCAAATGAGATCCCGGGTCGTGGGTACGTTCTCCATCCTGAGCATGGTTGGCTTGAGTTTCAAATTGCGCTACCGTGTGTCCAAGAAGATACTGTCGAGGTTGAGAATATACTTAACGCGGAAATCTACACGCGGATAAGAGATTTTGTCAGGGCTATTCGGCAATACTGGCAAGTACAGGGAGAGCGGTTCTTAGAACCACCTGGAATTGAACCATTACCTGAGAAGATACTTTTTGATGATTTCTGGCCGAAAGTGAAGGCTCCGGAAACAGTCAATTTTCCAAGTTCAAAATATTCCATTGAGGTATTTTTTGGCCTTGACGCGCAATCTCTTGAGCCGGTTAGTTTTACTTTAAGTGCTGCCAGCCCTGCGATTTTTGTCGGGGGAGGACCTGGTTCTGGAAAGACTGTTGCACTGCGAACCATTATCCGTGCTATCGCACAACGATACGCTCAGACTGACCTAGATATCATCTTGATTGATCCACGACGGACAAGTTTTCGTGATCTCGAGATACCCAAGCCGTATCGCTATGCGACAACATTGGATCAAGTTGCTGCGGTTGCTCAGTATATCGACAAGTACATTGACGATTCGAAGAGCAAACCTCTGATTCTTTGTATTGATGATTATGATGTAGCACAAGAACAAATGAGTGATCAGTTCAAGAAACCATATAGTGCTTCCTCAATCATTCTCTATACGGCCATAGAAAAAGTTCTAAATCTCGGAAGAGAAAAGGGCTTCTTCATCATCGTTGCAGCAAAAGGCTTTTCATATCCGACAGGGGTATTAGGCCAGATTAGTGATCTACGACAAGGTCTAATCTTGCAGCCGCATAACTTCCCTGCTGCCTCTGAACTACTCGGTGTAAGACTGCCTATTCCGTTGGTTGGCAGACGAGAGATTGCCGGCCGAGGTCTTAAGGTCTTCAATAACTCACGATTAGAGGTGCAGGTTGCTTACTTCGATCTTACTACGAAGAATGAAAGAACATATGTTCGATAAATTGCTATTGCACTAGGTCTGTAGCAGCAGCTTCTCCGCAAACACACCATGGTAATACAGGCTGATAATTGTTTCAACAGTTGTACCAGTGCATAAGGAAAGTTTAGTTTGCAAGCCGTATCAAGCACAGTTTTGTATATGGTATATGAAGGCAGATTATTGTGACGATTCATAATTTGCTTAATTACGAGCGACAATTCGAGGCTTGATATGACATCTAACCGGCATCGAGAAATGATCTTT
>Ga0308400_1000897_pt1 | contig 10236 bp, 9 predicted proteins | sample HotsprSampOS1265_FD_203451 | JGI IMG/M metagenome (GOLD analysis project Ga0308400, IMG submission 203451) | Hot spring phototrophic mat microbial communities from Octopus Spring, Yellowstone National Park, Wyoming, United States - 20060914_OS12-65 ...
TGGGAATTGTCAGCCAAACCAATCACTGCTGAGCAACGACTTGCAGGAACTCACAAAAGTTTTGTTTATGTTGTAACAAAGGCTAGGTAGATATGCAGAAGCTCAAGGATTTAAGCTTAAAAATTAAAGAGGATAAAAGGTTACTCTTCGGAGTAGTTGGAATTTTGGTTTTTGGGGTTATGTTTATTTTATTTTTCCCGTCTAACAAACAACAGCCTCAAAAACAGCCTCCTCAAAATCAGTTCTCCTTTGGAAAAACTCCAGGGGGACAAGAAGTGTATAAGGACCTAATTCAACGCTTTAGCGCAGATTTAGAAAGGCTTTCAGAGGTTACACAAAAAACCCAACAAGAATTACAAGAACAAAAACAAGCTTTGGCAGAGCATCAAGAGAGGACGAGAGAAATCTTTACAAAGCTTGCGGAAAAGTTTAGCCAACAGCAAGCTCAGCCGGTTAGCATGGATAATCAAGTCCCACAACATTTAGTCTCAAGTGCATCCGAACCAGAAAAGTTTGATATGGAAACTTTCGTAACAGAACAAGAAAATCTTGTAATCCCGCCTCCCCCAGCACCAAGAAGAAGCGCAATAATCAATGCAGGTGATGCTGTAAAAGTAGAACTTTTAAGCGGCGTCAACGCGCCCGTTGATGGCAGTCCTTACCCGGTGGTGTTTAAGGTGGTAGGAGATGTTTATGGACCGAACAACACTACTTTGCCGGTAGGCGAAGCCAGAATTCTAGCAGCCGCCCAAGGGTCGCTTGTCGATCAAAGAGCTTTATTTAGACTAGTTAGTATGACTTTGTCTTTACCTGATGGCAGCAGAAGAGAAGTCAAAGTTGATGGATGGGTTGTAGGGGAAGATGGAATAAGGGGGCTTCCAGGAATATTAATAGATCCACTTAGCGAGCAGCTGTTAGGGGTTGGAATAGCAGAAGGTGTTAGAGGTTTTGGAAGAGGAATCGAAGCTTCTAAGAAAAGGGTAGAAACGGATAGGTTCTTAGGGCTAACTTTTGAAGAATGGCGTGGAAGCGCAGCGGAACTAGGTGCAGCTAGAGCTCTACAAGGCGTAGCGGGGGTATATGCCGATATCATAAGACAAAGAGCTAATCTTCTCGTTCCTGTAGTGCAGGTGTATAGCGGTAGGAGAGCGACAGCTGTTTTCTCTAAATCAGTGGAACTAGGAGAAGATTTCGTCAAATTTCACGAAGACGAATTAGAAGCTGGTTTTAGTGGCATTTTTGAGTGAAAAAAAGATTTAAAGCTATGAGACTAGCAGTTTTTTTGATTGTAGTTTTTGGGTTTACAGGGTGTTCAAAAGTCTCTAATGCGATTAATCCTTATTATAAAACTCCTCCAAAAGAGGCTTATTATGGTGTAAAAAACGATCATGCTTTAACCGGCGGAGGCGACTCAAAAGAGATGGCTGCTTTAAGCGCAATTAAGACAGAAGCAGGCGCTTACAGAGGAGCTGCAAGCCCAAAACCTTATAAGCCAGTTGTTCAGCCGGCGATTATCAGACTAATGTGGGTGCCCGATAGGCTTAACAGAAACGGGGACTTAATACCTGCTCACTATTATTATGTGAAAATTTTAAACGACAGGTTTGTAATTGAAGACGCCTTCGAAGTTCAAGCCGAGCTAAATGCCACCACCTCCAAATCAGGCTCTATACCTTTCGTATATAAATGATTTGTGCTGCAATGATAAACTAATTTAGGTTTGGAAATTTAGTTAGTAACTTTAAGTTTTCAGGGTTAAAAAATTTCGCAGGCTGGTTTTTCTTGCTCGATTTCAAGCCTTAATTTGAATTGAAGCTCTAATCAAAATTCAAAGCACCTCCAACAGGTAAGACATTACAAAAGATAAATATCAACTCCCAAAAAAGTCGAAATCTTTGCCACGCTTCACAGCTAGTTTTGATGATTTAGTACCACATTTACTAAAATTTAAGGTTACACTTTATAATTCAAAGCTGACACTTCAAAACAGAGTCAAGGGCTAAAAATTCAGCATTAACCTAAAATAATTCAGTTCATTCAAGGGCCTCCGCGCGTTCAACAGTCAGATAACAATTCTTAGAATTTTGGTAGTGTCACTAGCATGCCAGCTATAGTGCAATCGGAAAGCCCGCACAACATTAAAATCTGCTCTTGGTCTTGGGTCTTAACTACTGAGGGGCCGCTTGGGTAAACTATATCGAACAATTGATCTCCTGATTCATAAGGTGTCTTGACTGAAAAATCATCCCTTGAAACAACACAAAAAGCGTTCTCAAACTGCCAACTTTTATTCGCTGAACCTAGAATTGCTCTGTAAGATTTCCTACCGTGTTGGTCAACTTTACCAACGTGGTAAATTAAAATATTTTTACCACCCCAATCAACAACTCCATTCAGGCCAGTCCAACTGAAAGTATCCTGTCCAAACACATACGGAAGCCTTAAATAACTAGAGTTTTCAAATCCAACCACGCCCTCTTCCAGCAACTTAAAAATCTCTTCATCATGCTCATCACTTACGGAAATTTCAGTTTTTGTTACGATGCCTTCCAAGGAATCTTTTTCTGCCTCTTTCCAGAATAAGCCCTCATGGTAGTTCTTGTGCGGCCTGAAAAAAATTACCAGTCGCCGTTCAACCGTATCCTTGAAAAATCTTATGCCCTTCATTCCTTCAGGCCCCGTAAAGCTTGAATAGTCTTTAAAACGTAGCTGTTTTCCCTCAAGTAAATCGTGTTTGGGGATTAACCAAAAACGCATCCGCGGAGTGTTCTCAAAAATTTCAACAACCCCCAAAATTAAATGACTTTCGGACAACTCAAAAATATAAGGATCCTCACGAGATAAGTCAGATTCGATCTTCTCGACAAGGTTAATATTAATGGATTCAACTAACGAAAAGCTTCCCACAAACTCTAGCTTAGCCAACCAAACAGCACTTTTATTGAAGTCATAAGGAAAGGGCTCAACTCGTACGAACAAGAATGTCTCGTTTCCGATTTGAAAAAATGAGCTTGGATTGTATGCAACGTTTCCGTCGGGCAAACCACAACAATTAACAGAGACTTGAGGAATTTTGGCAACCATTGAAGGCTCAACTCTTGAACAATCAAAACAAGGTTGCATAATCAAGTTCTGCAACTAGTTTCTCATTCACTAGCTGGATTAAATAATTTGGTCCTCCAGCCTTAAAGCCTATTCCGCTAAATTTTCTCCCGCCAAATGGATGCCTTCCTACAAACGCTCCTGTTATTTTTCGATTGATGTAAAGATTACCGCAATTAAAATATTTTATTGCCAAATCGGCCGTCTCCCTGGATTTAGTAATAACTCCACCAGTTAAGGCGTAGGGAGTTGAGTTTATTCTTGGTAAAGCCTCTTGAAAGTTAGCAACCCTGTAAACTGAAACGATGGGAGCAAAAAGCTCTTCATCCAAGCCTGAGCCTTCAGGTGGGGCTTCTAAAACGTAAGCGGGCATAAATTTGGCGTTCCTTGTCACGGGGTACAGGCTATTTGCTAATACTCTTATACTTTCTTTTTGAATCGACTCCAAAATTTTTTGTGTTCTGAAGTAAGCTTCTTCGTTTATCAAGAAGGGTAGAAAAGTTTCAAAGTCCCTTGCAGAGCCTACTCGCAAACTTTTTACTGCCTCTAAAAATGGCTCCATAAATTCCTCATAAATCTCGTTGTGAACAAAAAGTCTGGAGCACGCCGAACACTTTTGGCCAGCATAACCAAATGCGCTTGCCAATACGATTTCAACGGCTTTTCTGCAATCAACACCCTTGTCAACAAAAATTGCATTCTTGCCCCCCATCTCGGCTATTACCTTTTTAAAGCCATTCCTGCTTGGAGTGTTAGAGCAATTTTTCTGGATCAAGCTCCCAACAGCTTTTGAGCCTGTAAACATAACTAAATCAACCCACGCGCTTTTAACTAAAAAATCACCGGCCGTCTCACCCAATCCAGGGGCAAAAATTAGTGCCTCTTCAGGCCAACCCGCCTCCAGCAGCAAGCTGTAGACTGTAAAGCCACAAAGATTAGCTTGCTCGGCTGGCTTAAAAACAACAGGATTCCCAACCAGCAGATTTGCTATGATCATGCCCAAAGGAATCGCTATTGGAAAGTTCCAGGGACTTATGACAGCTGCGACGCCCTTTGGCTCGTAAAATAACGTGCACCTCTCCCATTCGCTATTGAAAGTCACCTGAGGACTGAGCTTTTCCAACAATGCCGAGTAATAATTACAGAAATCGATGGCTTCAGCTATTTCTGCGTCAGCCTCATAAATTGGCTTACCTACTTCTAAGATTAAAAGAGCTACTAATTGAGCTCTTTTTGTCTCTAAAAGTTCAGCCACTTTACCTGCCAATTTTCTTCTCTCATTTATTGAAAGATTTAATGGCTTTAACGCTTTAAGGCGCTCTTGTAACAATTGCAAGTTTACCTCGTGACAACTGCTGATTATTAATTCCCAATCCGAAGGATCTTTAGTAAAAATCGGAGCGCTCAAGGAATCCTCAAGTTGATAAGTTATTTTAAAACCGCCTCTTGTAATTATTTGGTTCTCTAGTAGCTCAAGCTCTTTCCGAACATCATCTTGAAATGATAAATCTAAAACGTCCTTCAGCGGGCAATTTTTGAAATCCACAACCTGGATTTTAAACCAAGATCAAAGGATGTCAATCTTTTTTCACTCATCCGAAAAATTGCTTCAATTTCCTTCAGGTTTCGTGTAAATTAACAATAAAGGTTTTGTGGGGTTAGGCAAACTTAAACAAGTAGAAAACGATAGCTATTCCCTAAGCTCTAATAGCTTCAATGTAGTAGTTCCTGAAAAATGTCCATTTTGTTTGTGTGATTTTTCTGAAGGCGGTGGAAATCCAAGCTGCCCTGTTTGCTCAGGCTCCAGTGTAGCGAACTCCTTAGGCGCATATTACACAGCTGATCTTAAAGATTCAAAAAGATCACCAGAGAGAAGTTTTAGGCAAAATCCTAGAAACAGAAACGCCAAAAAGAGTGGAGCAAAACAAACCTTCATACTTTTTCAGCAGAGTTTTGGAAAAGCTAACTATACCCCATCAGTGTATCCTTCAGCCTGTATTATTGGATGTTTGGCTGGCTTGTTGCTAGGCGTTGCAACCGCACTTTTTGCAGGTTCCTTTTCTAAGAAAAGCACCTACTCTTTCCCAGACATTAAAATATACGATCCCCGGCTGCTTGTAACAGACCACCAATCAAAAATCGAATTTAACGTTTTCAATGGCTCCCCGAACGATTTCAAGGACCTGTCTTTCTCAGTAGCTCTTTACGACGAGCAAGGACAATTAATTAAAGTTGCAAATTTCAAGGCAAAAGAGCTTTTAAGCGGGCGTAAATTCAAGAAAACTAATGTCGGTAAAAGCAAACTCCTAAATAGCCTTGAATCCACTCGTTTTGAGGCTGTTATAGATGGGCTTAAAGGTTCTTTCGCGTCTGTTAAGGTCTCCGGCTACAGTTTTTAATTACTTTGGATAACTATCTAACGCTAAAAGTCATTCGCATGACTTAAACAAAGAAGTTTTTGCAAAGGCGGAAGGTCTGCCAGATTATTACTTTCGTGCTTATAAAACGCCCCTTTTTTAACCAAAATTGCAGTAGGTAGCTGAAAGACATCTGCGGTGAGAGAAAAATGTTGTGCGGCTTTTATAAAGCTACCCAAAGATATGGGCAAGTCTTTAACTGAACTCAAAAAATTTAGAAAAGAGCCTCGCCTTACCTTGAAATGCTTATAAAGAGCCCTTTCAAAGTCAGATATAACTTCTACCGAATTTGCTGTCCTCAAAAGGGCTAAGATTTTCGATGTTTCAAGCTCTTGTCCGGGGTGAATGCAATATACCTTGACCGCATCTTTAGTTTCGTCTAAAAACTCCCGCAATTTTTCCAAAAGCTTCAAGGTAAAAAGACAACCGAAGTGACGCAAAAACACAATTAAAACATCTCCGGTATAGGATTCTGCTAAAACTTTTTTCTCAAAATCGACGGGATCCACCAATCCAACTTTTACAAACAATTATTTTAGCATGAATCTTTCTAGGCTCTAAACTACTTTGCCTGAGAGGATAATCTCTTTCTTAGCTCTAGAGCTTCTGGATTGTTTGGGTCTAACTTAAGAATATTTTCTACTTCAAAACTTGCATCATCAACTCGATTAAGCTCTAAATACATTTGAGCTAAGGCTAATTTTGCAGGCACAAAAGTTTCACAAAGTCGAGCGGCTCTTCTAGTATGAAAAAGCCTAGTAGATAACTCCTTAGCTTGTTGAGCTTTTACTAACTCTTTAGCTCCTTCGGGGCACTCTTGAGACGATGCTAGGCTAGTCATATCTGTAGTAAGATCTGACTTGGCTAGCAGCTGATCTACTTGATTGGCCCCTTTCTTATCAGGTAAACTCGTTGAACCCATCGAATCGAAGGTAATCGAACTTTGGCTTTCTTTTTCTATGCTGTTTAAAGTTTCATTCTTTAAACCTGTTTTTAATTTATTTGGGCTCAACGTTGAGTAGTTTTCGTTTTGGGCTTTTTTTGTCTCTAACCTAGCTGACGAGGAGAGGCTCTGTTCCTCTTTGCTAAATGAACGGGAAGTTTCTAAGTTTGCTTTATCTTGATAAGGGTTTATGGTTGCTAGATCGATTTGATTGTTCGCTAGGCCTGTGCTCGGCATCTGATCATGACTACTTAAAGCAAAAGTTTCTTGGATTTGAGCAGCAGGTTGTTTGGTTGGGAGCACTGACGAAAGTTCCTGATTTGCTGCCAAGACTTTATAATCATCCGCTCTTACTGTCACATCAGGCAATTTTAAAGCGCTGGAATAGGAATCATGTTTGAACTCCTTGTGCCCACGCAACCGATGGTAAAACCTGTCTGAAGGCGCAACCGCCTCGAATCTTCCTAAGCTAGCCCGCTCATAGCCGGTTTCAATCAAAGCTTTTCTATTTAAGTCGGCTTCCTCATAACGCGAAGTAGATACCTGCCGCTCAAGCTGTTTTATCTTCTCATCTTGTTGATCAAAATTGTGCCCTACTAAAGCTCCTACTCCAGAACCCGCTGCGGCTCCTAGAAGAAAGCCAGTTTGGGGATTGCCTACCTGGGCACCCGTGATACCGCCTAAAACTCCCCCTATTGCGCCACCTATTGCCGCTCCTTTCGCAGCGTTTGTTTCAAGAGCTTGTTGAGCGGACTGTTGAGAGCATCCAGATAAGATAAAAACCAAAAAAGGTAAGCCAATTAAAATAGATGTTTTGCTCATTAATTTCAAAGATTAATACCACTGACAGCTTTAATCAACTAGAAAAGGATAGAAAAACAACCTTTTGACTATTTTTTCAGCTGTTCCTCTGACAGTTTTATGAAACTTGCCAACTCTCTTGGGTTTGGCTCGTCTTTGTAATTTTTTAAAATTCGAAGTATTTTATCTTTGTGGCCCTTCTGAAGAAGCGAGGCTACTGCCACGTAAGATATTGCATAGGCTTTTCCCACATCTGAAAACTTCAAAGAGGTCATCCCCCTGGAAATATTTTTTAATGAAATCTTTGTGGGCGCTTCCTTCCACGATTGAAAGTAGCGCAACAGCTCTGACTGAGGTCCCTCAAGATAGAGCGCCAAACCTTCATCCAACCATTCCGGAACATTTGAGCCAAAGTTTTCATACAAAACCAAGTGAGATAATTCATGCCTTAAGGTTTTGTCTAGATCGCCATTCTGAAGTGTGCTTTTAGGGATTAGAATCCTACCATTTATAAAAAAAGCGTTAGACCATTTAGGAGCCTTAAATCTGGAGTGATAAGAAAAATCAGTAACCAAGTTTATTTCTACCTTACTACTAACCGGATGCTCTAATTCGAAAAATTTAGCATACTCTTGCAAAATCTCTTGAACTTTAAGCTCTAGTTTCTTAACCTGCTCCTGCTTTACAGAAAATTCAGAACTAATTATTACCTTAAAATCTTGAGCTATCACGAAAATCCAAAATCCTATCAAAATATGTTTTATTATGTCTATTAACATAGTTATATTTATAATCGACTTTTATATTAAATTTTTTTAGTATAATATTAGTACATATATATTTTAATTTAGTTTTCATGAATACAACCATTAGCTTATATATAATAGTTTTTTAATTTTTGAGAGTTTAATAATTAAATCCTACTAATAAAACTATTTTTTGACTCATTAGAAATGATTTTATAATTTTCCTTAAGCATCTCCTTAAAAATGTGATAATCAAGAAATTTTTGATCTTTTATTGCGTTCTTATTAATGAAATTTACTTAAACTGAAGATTTGTCTGTGGTTCGACATATTTTGTCACAGCCTCTTTTTTGTTATATATCAGCTCAGCATCCATATAACGATTTTAATCTACAAATTAATTAGTATTAGATAGTTCATCTAGTCCAACTAGGAAGAGAACAATCCATACGCTTTTAAAGCAAACAAACCTTGTACTTCAATTAATGGGGAATTATATGTAGGTTTTTAATCTCCAGGAGTTTTCAGTTGTTTAGACTCTTATTGGGCGATTATCTTAGTTTATCCGAACTTGTTTAACACTGTTTGACTCCACTGTAACATTAGTTTAGTTAGAATAGTAGTGAGCTATGTATCTTTGCTTTTAAGGAAGTAAGCAAAAGAAAATTAAGTCGGCCTACTTCTTTGGTCAAAATTTAGCAAATCAAATTATTTGAAAATTGCATTAAGTGAGATATAAGAGTAATTCTGAAGACACATTAGATAAATAAAAAAAGGATACCTCCAAATCTTTTGTCGATATTTAGTTTTCTGAACCATTTTAAAACTTCGCAGTTTTGACTCAATTTTCCGCTCTAAGCAACTTTTTTAAACTTTCATCACATGTTCTACTGGGACCTAAAGTACCTTGCAAAAACTTAATAAAGTGCCATTTGACGCTATTTCCCCATAAGTTGACAAATTGGAATTTTCAGGTGCACTTCCGCTTTAAAACAAAACAGGCAGCTTAGGAGTAAGCATTAAAGAGTTCCTGCCAACTGTAATACCATACCAATGAAAACGGATATTTAAATCAAGATAAAATGAAGTGCTAAGCTCTGCCAAGCTTCTTAAAAATTTAATCAGGAGAATTAATCGTTCGCTTTTAAAAAATTTGAATCCCGATAACTTTTGATACAGTCAAGCCTCTATTGGAAGACAATTTGCTGAATACTTTCTTTGGTAGTGCAGCGTTTTACGCCACCCCTTTTTATTGGAAATCTTTGTGAATTAAAAAAAAATTTCATAACTCAATAAGACCTTGTAAAGTAAAAACCAGAAATAAATGTTAGGTAGGATTTTTTCGACTAGTTTAAAAGGATTGTGCGTGAATTTAATCTTATGCTCTTTGATTTTTATCTTGGTGCTATCATGTGACAGCACAAATACCTCATCAACTAAGATCAAAAACGAAACTCAAACTACCACCTCTGTTTAAACACATCAAAACTAAAAAAAGCTTGTGAACTTTTCACAGAGGAGCACGCAGTTGCTTTATTAGGCGGAGATCTTGAAAAAGACTCTACGTTCGGCAATCAACAAGAAACAGAGGATATTTCTCTTACCACTTGCTCTTACTCCAACACAGCTTCTAATATAAGAGACATAAAAAGCGCCACTGTTGTAGTCAGGGCCGCAAAAAATGACTTAGGGAGAATTTCTAATAAGTCAGGATTTTTAGAGAACAAAACCAGAGTTTTTGGCGGAGATTTTGCGCACAATCGATCGGAAGTTAAAATGGAGGAAATCGAAATAAAAGATCATCAAGCATATTATGATCCAGGATTAAAGCAATTAAGCATCTTAACCAGCGACGAAAATTATTGGATAATGATTAGTGGTTTCAACATTGAAAAAGATAGTTTGATTGCTTTAGGCAGGAAAATCCTAGCAGATTTTTAATCATTAAAATATCACTAACGAATTTTCAGGCTCTTATTAAAGTATCCTCTAAAAAACGTTTGCGAGTTAGTGCTAAAATAAGTTTTTGGCCACAGAACCTCTAGTCCGACTGCCCGCAAATCTTTGCTCAACTTTTACTACTTCTTTTTTTTAATCTTTGGTTAAATGCAGTTTTCCCTTGCTTGGCAAAACTGATAGTTTAACTTTCGTATATTTTTTATCCCTGCGACATCTTTAAAAGGTTAGAAAAAACCCAACTTGTTAGTTATTCAGGTTGGTTTTCTTT
>Ga0308400_1000905_pt1 | contig 10176 bp, 8 predicted proteins | sample HotsprSampOS1265_FD_203451 | JGI IMG/M metagenome (GOLD analysis project Ga0308400, IMG submission 203451) | Hot spring phototrophic mat microbial communities from Octopus Spring, Yellowstone National Park, Wyoming, United States - 20060914_OS12-65 ...
GAAACCGCAAAAGACAGTATCTCCGCGCTGTGATTATTCCACTTTCAACAATTTCGGCTCACGGTAGAGCACTGAAACATCGTCACCGTCGCGTAATCACTACTACCGCCTACACTTTCAACAATTTCGGCTCACGGTAGAGCACTGAAACCGCCGCGTCGCGGTATACTAGAGACACAGTAAGTTACTTTCAACAATTTCGGCTCACGGTAGAGCACTGAAACCAACCGTCCTCAACCGCGAGCTGACCGCGCCGGTGACTTTCAACAATTTCGGCTCACGGTAGAGCACTGAAACCTTCCTCACCGAGCGCGGACTGGATTGCCCAGACTGCTTTCAACAATTTCGGCTCACGGTAGAGCACTGAAACGCCAAAATCCGTCTCTTTCGTAAAAAACTCATTTTCTTTCAACAATTTCGGCTCACGGTAGAGCACTGAAACCGTTCGAGTGGGTTAACTTCTACTCCTCTTCTATCATAGCACTTTCAACAATTTCGGCTCACGGTAGAGCACTGAAACGGCGGTGGCGGCAGTTGCGACGGGCGATAGCGCACTTTCAACAATTTCGGCTCACGGTAGAGCACTGAAACCCCCCGACCGGTGCTTTGACGTTTGCGAGAAGTAAGCTTTCAACAATTTCGGCTCACGGTAGAGCACTGAAACGCCAGCGGCGCGCTCTCTAACACAGAGAGCGCTAACAACACTTTCAACAATTTCGGCTCACGGTAGAGCACTGAAACCATCCGGCGCTTCGCGGATTGCGCGCAGATAATTTACTTTCAACAATTTCGGCTCACGGTAGAGCACTGAAACCTGGGAGTCGTCGGTTCGCGGCGAGATTGAGCCGGCTTTCAACAATTTCGGCTCACGGTAGAGCACTGAAACCGAACGATCCCGACCGCCCGACGGTTGCCGACGGCCTTTCAACAATTTCGGCTCACGGTAGAGCACTGAAACTGTTTCAAAGGGGAAAAAGAAACGTTTTATACAGTGTCTTTCAACAATTTCGGCTCACGGTAGAGCACTGAAACTAATTTCTAATTCTGCGGGCGGAAAGTCTAAATACCCTTTCAACAATTTCGGCTCACGGTAGAGCACTGAAACGAACTTTTGCAGCGCGCTGCTGAATTGATGATCACCCTTTCAACAATTTCGGCTCACGGTAGAGCACTGAAACCAAACGCGATGCGTCGTAGACGTTGAGCGACTCGTCTTTCAACAATTTCGGCTCACGGTAGAGCACTGAAACGTCAAAACCGGCCAATTTGGAGGATATTGGGGACAAAACTTTCAACAATTTCGGCTCACGGTAGAGCACTGAAACCTTTATTCTCGTCCGCGACCGGCGCTCGCAACACTCCTTTCAACAATTTCGGCTCACGGTAGAGCACTGAAACACGCTTTCGCTTTGACATCATCAAACGAAACGCCACTTTCAACAATTTCGGCTCACGGTAGAGCACTGAAACGCGACTGCTTGAAACGCATAGAGCGCGCTCTCGAACTTTCAACAATTTCGGCTCACGGTAGAGCACTGAAACCTTGTAAGAAGTGTAAACGTTCCGACATTGAGCGCTGCTTTCAACAATTTCGGCTCACGGTAGAGCACTGAAACTCGGCGCGCTCGAACAGATCGCGATTGGTGCGCTCCGCTTTCAACAATTTCGGCTCACGGTAGAGCACTGAAACTCTCGCGTCTCGAATATAAGAAACGCATTGCGAAGACTTTCAACAATTTCGGCTCACGGTAGAGCACTGAAACACCGTCACCGGTGGGGGTTTTGTAGAATATTATTCACTTTCAACAATTTCGGCTCACGGTAGAGCACTGAAACCGTACACTGAGTTAGTGCTCTGTCGCGATGTCTATCACTGCTTTCAACAATTTCGGCTCACGGTAGAGCACTGAAACGCGACCGCAACGATTCATCTGGCTCGAAAATCTGCGGCAGCTTTCAACAATTTCGGCTCACGGTAGAGCACTGAAACGTGATGCCCGCACATCGTGGTCGAGCAGCACGACTCCTTTCAACAATTTCGGCTCACGGTAGAGCACTGAAACCCTCATACGGCGGCGCAACGGCGGCGATCAGCGGTCTTTCAACAATTTCGGCTCACGGTAGAGCACTGAAACGTGCGGCACCTGCGTGTCAGTGCTGGGAGCGGTATCTTTCAACAATTTCGGCTCACGGTAGAGCACTGAAACTGCGGACCGTCGTCCAGCACGCACGGCAGATCATCGCTTTCAACAATTTCGGCTCACGGTAGAGCACTGAAACCCAATTCAGTAGCCTCGCCGAGGCTACTAATTCAGAACTTTCAACAATTTCGGCTCACGGTAGAGCACTGAAACAAACGGAAAAATACAGAGTAGAGCACGCGACAAGTGCTGCTTTCAACAATTTCGGCTCACGGTAGAGCACTGAAACAGCTCGCGGACGTTGCGCGCTGCTTTCTCAATCACCCTTTCAACAATTTCGGCTCACGGTAGAGCACTGAAACCTGGAGGTAGAAACATTTGCGGCAACCTGGCGAGGTCTTTCAACAATTTCGGCTCACGGTAGAGCACTGAAACGCGCGCTAGTCGGCGGCGTTCGGCTCGTCTGGCGCGACTTTCAACAATTTCGGCTCACGGTAGAGCACTGAAACACTACACCGAAGCCGCTGCTCTCGTTGACATTTGGCTTTCAACAATTTCGGCTCACGGTAGAGCACTGAAACATTACCTAGGTCTGTAGTGTGAAAGGAGTGTACTATGACTTTCAACAATTTCGGCTCACGGTAGAGCACTGAAACGGTTTTCATCCGGCAAGTGGGATGAGACCAACATTAAGCTTTCAACAATTTCGGCTCACGGTAGAGCACTGAAACCTCCCGCTGCTGACGCGAGAGGCGGTGCAGCAGGCGCTTTCAACAATTTCGGCTCACGGTAGAGCACTGAAACTTTAAGATACGTCGCTTGTGTTCGTTTGATGACGGCTTTCAACAATTTCGGCTCACGGTAGAGCACTGAAACCGCTGGTTGCAGCAGTGAAATTCATCTGGTCTAACTTTCTTTCAACAATTTCGGCTCACGGTAGAGCACTGAAACATTGTCTAGGTCTGTAGTGCGAAAGGAGTGTATTATCTTTCAACAATTTCGGCTCACGGTAGAGCACTGAAACACATACTCCGCACCTGCTACAACTTCTCTAATATCGTCTTTCAACAATTTCGGCTCACGGTAGAGCACTGAAACCGCGGGTTAGTCGGCGGCGCGAGAGCGTATGCGACGAGCAACTTTCAACAATTTCGGCTCACGGTAGAGCACTGAAACCGCTGTCGGCAGTACAACAATTAATACAGTTTGCGACTTTCAACAATTTCGGCTCACGGTAGAGCACTGAAACACAGTGGTGATATCGAGTGCATCAACTTCTTCGGTTGGCTTTCAACAATTTCGGCTCACGGTAGAGCACTGAAACATAGAGAACGCTAGGAGTTGATTATGCCAAGGAAAACTTTCAACAATTTCGGCTCACGGTAGAGCACTGAAACGGGCGGTAGGATCATTCGGCGATTTTCTCAAAAGCGCTTTCAACAATTTCGGCTCACGGTAGAGCACTGAAACCAAACATTTTTTTCATTACGAGCATATGAATTGCGGACTTTCAACAATTTCGGCTCACGGTAGAGCACTGAAACCTACACGGTACAGCTTCTCGTTTAGTGATAACTGACCGCTTTCAACAATTTCGGCTCACGGTAGAGCACTGAAACCCGCAAATCCGCGTTCGGCGGCTTCATCTAAATGACTTTCAACAATTTCGGCTCACGGTAGAGCACTGAAACAAAAATATCGCTCTGGTTGTTCAAAAATAAAAGTGACTTTCAACAATTTCGGCTCACGGTAGAGCACTGAAACTACACCGACGCGGTGTAGGGGTTTTGTTTGTCGCGACGCCTTTCAACAATTTCGGCTCACGGTAGAGCACTGAAACAAAGCCGCGTCTGCTGCCGCCCGCGCCAGCCTACTTGCTTTCAACAATTTCGGCTCACGGTAGAGCACTGAAACGGTTTACGGTCGCGTTCAGTGAGCACGCGCGGTTTTCTTTCAACAATTTCGGCTCACGGTAGAGCACTGAAACTGATTGCGTATATTTTAGATTTGTAGGAGGTATGACTTTCAACAATTTCGGCTCACGGTAGAGCACTGAAACCGGCGACCTTGGCGCCAGGCATAGCTCGGAACCCTACTTTCAACAATTTCGGCTCACGGTAGAGCACTGAAACGTTCGCTGGTAAAGACGCCGGTACATTCCGCGCCGGCTTTCAACAATTTCGGCTCACGGTAGAGCACTGAAACGCTGCTGTAACGTCTACACTGAACATTTCTAATTCGCTTTCAACAATTTCGGCTCACGGTAGAGCACTGAAACCAGCTTCATTCAGATCAACGAGTTGTTGTTGAGCGAACTTTCAACAATTTCGGCTCACGGTAGAGCACTGAAACACCGTTCAGCGTCAAACGCCACCAGCGTTCCGCGCTTCTTTCAACAATTTCGGCTCACGGTAGAGCACTGAAACGTTGATGCTCGGTTACTGGAAGGTATACACTTACCGGCTTTCAACAATTTCGGCTCACGGTAGAGCACTGAAACTTTTTGTTCTTGCTAAGATTCTTACCCTCGTTTGTGCTTTCAACAATTTCGGCTCACGGTAGAGCACTGAAACTTCACAGCAGAGATTGCGTTTATTCAACCAACTCGCAACTTTCAACAATTTCGGCTCACGGTAGAGCACTGAAACAAGGGCCGGGGCGACTTTTGGCGAATTTACCAAACCGCTTTCAACAATTTCGGCTCACGGTAGAGCACTGAAACAACTTTGTGGAAACATCGCGTCGGCCTCGTCGGTGAACTTTCAACAATTTCGGCTCACGGTAGAGCACTGAAACAATCGCTGATTGATCACCGGCACCACGCGCCGTTTTCCTTTCAACAATTTCGGCTCACGGTAGAGCACTGAAACTCGCAATTTGGCGCGTTGTCTTCTTATACTTTTTACTTTCAACAATTTCGGCTCACGGTAGAGCACTGAAACCTGGGCTTTGTTTCGATTGTTAACTGATACTCGCGCCCGCTTTCAACAATTTCGGCTCACGGTAGAGCACTGAAACCAGCCGCGCTCGCGAAATTGTTGCGATGCTGCAACCGCCTTTCAACAATTTCGGCTCACGGTAGAGCACTGAAACACACACTACTCTACGTCGCGAACGGGCAATCATTGGCTTTCAACAATTTCGGCTCACGGTAGAGCACTGAAACGTCCAGCTGATTGTATAAAACACATCTGAGGACGGTCTTTCAACAATTTCGGCTCACGGTAGAGCACTGAAACCTCCCGCTGCTGACGCGAGAGGCGGTGCAGCAGGTGCTTTCAACAATTTCGGCTCACGGTAGAGCACTGAAACCTTCTTTAAATCTTGTTGTTAGTATTCTTCTACTTTCTTTCAACAATTTCGGCTCACGGTAGAGCACTGAAACCTACGCGCCTTCGAGTGATGGAAATAATCCGAATCGCTTTCAACAATTTCGGCTCACGGTAGAGCACTGAAACTTCCGGCGAGGCGTATGTCGGCGGCAGCAGCGACTACGCTTTCAACAATTTCGGCTCACGGTAGAGCACTGAAACTGCAATCCAGCAAGATGGTGACGGAAGCTGGATTGCTTTCAACAATTTCGGCTCACGGTAGAGCACTGAAACAAGTTTGTGGAAACATCGCGTCGGTCTGCTCGGTGAACTTTCAACAATTTCGGCTCACGGTAGAGCACTGAAACAGGGGCTTACTTGATCGAGGCTCTAAATCAATCCTGCTTTCAACAATTTCGGCTCACGGTAGAGCACTGAAACCGATTCAATCGGTAATACAAACCGCGCTGTCGGCAGTACTTTCAACAATTTCGGCTCACGGTAGAGCACTGAAACGCGAACATCGCGGATCGAGGCCGGGCCGGACGGGATCCTTTCAACAATTTCGGCTCACGGTAGAGCACTGAAACACAAAACTCGCAATTTGTAATTTTTTCATCGAAATTGCTTTCAACAATTTCGGCTCACGGTAGAGCACTGAAACCCTGAACAACGCCAACACGTCGCTTGGTGTGTTTTCTTTCAACAATTTCGGCTCACGGTAGAGCACTGAAACATCGCGCCGGCCAGCGCGTTGTAGAAATAATCGATTACTTTCAACAATTTCGGCTCACGGTAGAGCACTGAAACGCGACGCGGCGCGGTCGATTCGCGTTGTTGGAAGTCTTTCAACAATTTCGGCTCACGGTAGAGCACTGAAACCTTCATCCCCGTCGAGAGACGTAGAAAAGGTAAAGTCTTTCAACAATTTCGGCTCACGGTAGAGCACTGAAACAGCATCAACGCAAAAAACGCAGATGAGCGACGTTGTCTTTCAACAATTTCGGCTCACGGTAGAGCACTGAAACTTGATCTTGCCCTTCCGTATCGCTCAAATTACTGGCCTTTCAACAATTTCGGCTCACGGTAGAGCACTGAAACTAAATGTCTGAAATCCGTAACCACTGGCCAGTACAACCTTTCAACAATTTCGGCTCACGGTAGAGCACTGAAACCGACGCGCGCAACGCGAGCGGTCTGGGAGATCGACGATTTCTTTCAACAATTTCGGCTCACGGTAGAGCACTGAAACTTTTTGATAAGCTCCCGAAACATTGCTTGTCTCCTTCTTTCAACAATTTCGGCTCACGGTAGAGCACTGAAACCTGTTTCAACGCGACCCGGATAAGCCTCGGTCAGCACTTTCAACAATTTCGGCTCACGGTAGAGCACTGAAACTCAACGTTCCGTCATCTTCAAGCAGCAGCGCATCAACTTTCAACAATTTCGGCTCACGGTAGAGCACTGAAACAGCGTGCTTTGGGCATCGCGGTTGACGTTGATACACTACTTTCAACAATTTCGGCTCACGGTAGAGCACTGAAACCCTGGCGCGTTGTTTTCTTATACTTCTTACTGATGATCTTTCAACAATTTCGGCTCACGGTAGAGCACTGAAACTCTCTGGCGTTCCATCAGGAACACGCGCACGGATGCCACTTTCAACAATTTCGGCTCACGGTAGAGCACTGAAACATGCGCACCACCGTGACCATGCGCGATCCGAACGATCTTTCAACAATTTCGGCTCACGGTAGAGCACTGAAACCGAACTATCTCCCGCGCAACCGTCCGCGTGTCAACCTTCTTTCAACAATTTCGGCTCACGGTAGAGCACTGAAACGGTCGCTCATATGTGACCGGGCCTTTTTTGTGTATGCTTTCAACAATTTCGGCTCACGGTAGAGCACTGAAACCTCGGCGGGCGGGAGTTGGTCGTCGTGTTTGGAGATGCTTTCAACAATTTCGGCTCACGGTAGAGCACTGAAACACGTTGATTGGGATGGGCTGCAACTACGTTTTTTTGCTTTCAACAATTTCGGCTCACGGTAGAGCACTGAAACGTCGGTTGCGCAACCATCCGCAGCGCAACAATCCCGCGCTTTCAACAATTTCGGCTCACGGTAGAGCACTGAAACTTGCATATCTTCGAGATCGTCCTGACGGAATGGCGAGCCTTTCAACAATTTCGGCTCACGGTAGAGCACTGAAACGTTGACCACGACGGTTGGCCAGAGATACGCATCGGGGCTTTCAACAATTTCGGCTCACGGTAGAGCACTGAAACTCTTAGCAGCGGACACCCACCGATGTCGTCCCTTGGCTTTCAACAATTTCGGCTCACGGTAGAGCACTGAAACTCGGTGATAGACGCTCTCCGAATCCTTCCTGTTATCACTTTCAACAATTTCGGCTCACGGTAGAGCACTGAAACACGTTCCAGCCGTCGGCGGCCGGGAGTTGGTGGTGCTTTCAACAATTTCGGCTCACGGTAGAGCACTGAAACCTTCACCGGGGCGCGGTGAAGGGGGGGGAAAAGGAGGCAGCTTTCAACAATTTCGGCTCACGGTAGAGCACTGAAACTCTCGCGCGCATCGCGTTTCTGCGCGTCGTTCAGCTTTCAACAATTTCGGCTCACGGTAGAGCACTGAAACACGCCGGCGGCCACGCCCACGCCGCTGGTGGCCGACTTTCAACAATTTCGGCTCACGGTAGAGCACTGAAACAGCATTCATGGACGCTCTGGTTGGGCTTGCGACGTCGGCTTTCAACAATTTCGGCTCACGGTAGAGCACTGAAACCGTCGCCCAAGAGGGCACGTTGACCGTGACCGGCCCGCTTTCAACAATTTCGGCTCACGGTAGAGCACTGAAACTCCACGTCTCAACCATCCGCCTCGCGACCGATCCGCTTTCAACAATTTCGGCTCACGGTAGAGCACTGAAACCACCGGGTGCGGTGAGGGAAGAAAAAGGAGAACAATCACTTTCAACAATTTCGGCTCACGGTAGAGCACTGAAACTCGCGCTCGCAAAGGTCGTGTTGGTTGGTCGGTTGCCTTTCAACAATTTCGGCTCACGGTAGAGCACTGAAACGCTCTTGTGGTGGTGGTGTAATAAACCCTCCCGACCGCTTTCAACAATTTCGGCTCACGGTAGAGCACTGAAACGCGTCACGGCGCGCTGTTTTTGACACTCGCGCATCGCTTTCAACAATTTCGGCTCACGGTAGAGCACTGAAACACGGGTTGTCGCGCGCTATCAGCGGGTACTGTCAGCTTTCAACAATTTCGGCTCACGGTAGAGCACTGAAACTACGCCTTCACCAGCAGCGTCTGAGCGACTGGCGGAACTTTCAACAATTTCGGCTCACGGTAGAGCACTGAAACCTCGCGGCGGAAGTTACAAGCTGCGTCAAATGCGGCTTTCAACAATTTCGGCTCACGGTAGAGCACTGAAACGTGCGGACTGTTCAACAACAAAACCCCCACTGGCTTGGCTTTCAACAATTTCGGCTCACGGTAGAGCACTGAAACAGGTTTGTGGAAACATCGCGTCGGCCTGCTCGGTGAACTTTCAACAATTTCGGCTCACGGTAGAGCACTGAAACACACAGTTCGAGGAACGCATCCGCGCCGTCGGCGCACCGATGCTTTCAACAATTTCGGCTCACGGTAGAGCACTGAAACCGACGCGGGAGGGTGATTGAATACCCAGCGCGGATCTTTCAACAATTTCGGCTCACGGTAGAGCACTGAAACCGTAATTACCCGCGAAAAGACCATCAATAATACCACTTTCAACAATTTCGGCTCACGGTAGAGCACTGAAACCGACGGCGCGGGCGATGTAGTCGCGGGTATACGGACTTTCAACAATTTCGGCTCACGGTAGAGCACTGAAACCGTCTCGCTGGTGTTGCAGACGGCGAAGCGGCTGGCTTTCAACAATTTCGGCTCACGGTAGAGCACTGAAACTTGATTCGTCAATGTGCGTTGCCGCGATCTGATGTCTCTTTCAACAATTTCGGCTCACGGTAGAGCACTGAAACCTCGCGGCGGAAGTTACAAGCTGCGTCAAATGCGGCTTTCAACAATTTCGGCTCACGGTAGAGCACTGAAACCTCCACGCGGTAATCGCGGGTCTCGCGGTCGTAGATAATTTCTTTCAACAATTTCGGCTCACGGTAGAGCACTGAAACCGCAGAAGAATCGCTTTTTTGATAATTTTGTCGGTCTTTCAACAATTTCGGCTCACGGTAGAGCACTGAAACCGCTGATGTTTCATCTGAAGCGCGGCGACGTTGCAGCTTTCAACAATTTCGGCTCACGGTAGAGCACTGAAACTTCGTAATTAACTTACTGTGTCTCTAGTACACCGCGTCCTTTCAACAATTTCGGCTCACGGTAGAGCACTGAAACTGCGCATCAAAGAACTTTGACTTTCCGTCCTCTGTCCTTTCAACAATTTCGGCTCACGGTAGAGCACTGAAACGGGCGACGCGACTGCGGGCATACGTCGAGTGGTCAGCTTTCAACAATTTCGGCTCACGGTAGAGCACTGAAACTGCGCGGGAGATAGTTCGCGGTGCGAACGGTTGACTTTCAACAATTTCGGCTCACGGTAGAGCACTGAAACCGTCGATGATCCGACGAGCCAGACAAGCAACAAGATTGCTTTCAACAATTTCGGCTCACGGTAGAGCACTGAAACCTTAGCGTCCTG
>Ga0308400_1000908_pt1 | contig 10169 bp, 10 predicted proteins | sample HotsprSampOS1265_FD_203451 | JGI IMG/M metagenome (GOLD analysis project Ga0308400, IMG submission 203451) | Hot spring phototrophic mat microbial communities from Octopus Spring, Yellowstone National Park, Wyoming, United States - 20060914_OS12-65 ...
GGTGATCTTCCCCTGGGCGAGGGCCAGGGAAAGGCCTAGGGCTAAAAGGGCCAGGGCTTTTCTCATACTCCCACCTGCGGGCGCGTGGTAGCGTTTCCGCTCCAAGGTTTTTCCGCGCCCTGCCCCCTAAGCATACCACCAGCCTGAGGGACAGGTGCCCCTAAAGGAGGGCCCGCGCCACCTCAAAGGCGATGAGGGCCAGGATGCCCACCTCCACCGCCTGGCTGCGGAGGTGGGCCACCTCTTCGGTGACCATCTCGTAGGTGGCCTCGAGGGCCCTCAGCTTCTCCTCCACGCTCCGTTCCAGCTCGTGGGCCCCGTAAAGCTCCAGGGCGGCCCGGTAGATCTTGGCGTAGAAGAGGTCCTCGGTGATGCGCAAGGCCCCTTCCATCCGGGCCTTGACGTCGGCGATCTCGGCGTGCCGGGCCATGAGGTGCCGCCTCAGGCGCTGAAGCCGGCCGTAGCCCCAAAGGCCCCGCACCCTTAGGACCTGGGGCACCCTTTCCAGCTCCTCGGTGAGGACCCGGTCGTAGTAGGAGAGCTCCAGGAGCTGGGCGTGGACGAACTCCACCAGGTCGGCCACGTCCCAGATCCCCTCGGAGTCCAGGATCAGGACCCGGTCAAAGCCCAAAAGGGCCAGGTCCTCGGTGGAGTAGCTGTAGCGGTAGCGCTCCATCTCCCGGCGCACCTCGGGGGCGAACTCCTCCCGGGTCCCCATCCACAAGGGGGTGAGGTCCACGGAGGGGGCGTGGGCCTTGGCCCCCTCGAGGCCCAGGGCGTGGTAGACCACGAACTCCTCGGAAAGCCGCTTCTCCTCGGGGCGGAGGAGGGCCCCTTGGAGGTAGGGCTCCAAAGCGGCCAGCTCCGCCATAAAAAAGCCCTCCCAGAAGGGAAGCTCGGGCATGGCCAGGGCCTTTTCCACGAAGGCCTCCCACGGCAGCCTCTCCCCCAGGTGCACCCGGAAGGAGAGGGAGGCCACCCCGAACTCGTAAAGCCGGGCGGTGAGGAGGCCGGAAACCCCTTCCACGCTCCGCACCCCCAGCTCCAGCTGGGCCGGGGGGTTCTGGAAGCGCACCGCCCCCAGCCGGGGGCGGGAGAGGCGGAGCCTGGGCGTGCCCAGGCGGGCGAGGTCTATCTCGTCCGCCAGGTCAAAGAGGCGGTAGAGGGCGATGTGGGGCGAGAGGACGTTCATTCCAGCCTGGAGATCTCCCGGGGCGGGGGGCCCTTTTCGTAGGCCTTGAGGAGGGCCTGTAGGGCCCGGCCCCGGTGGGAGTAGCGGGCCTTCTCCTCCAGGCTCATCTCGGCGAAGGTCTTCCCCGCCTCGGGGATGAAGAAGAGGGGGTCGTAGCCGAAGCCGCCCTCCCCCCGGGGAGCCTCCAGGATCACCCCCTCCACGCTCCCCTCGTAGGCCTCGGCATGCCCGTCGGGGTAGGCCAGGACCAAAACGGCCACGAAGCGGGCCCGCCTCTCCTCCCCCTTCAGGTGGCGCATCCTCTCCAGGAGGTAGACGTTCCTCTCCCGGTCGGTCTCCCGCCCCCCGTAGCGGGCGCTGTAGACCCCGGGCTCGCCCTCCAGGGCGAAGACCTCGAGGCCCGAATCGTCGGCCAGGGCGGGGAGGCCCGTGGCCTTGGCCACGTAGGCCGCCTTGAGGAGGGCGTTTTCCAGGAAGGTGCTCCCCTCCTCCTTGGGCATGCGCAAGGGGAAGTCGGCCAGGGAGAGGAGGGTCCAGCCCAGGGGCTCTAGACCCGCCTTCAGCTCCCGCACCTTGCCGGGGTTGGAGGTGGCCAGGATGACCCGCATCCCCTTCAGGATACCGCCTTCAGGGCCGCCACCACCTCTTCCGGGGTATCCAGGGGGGTGAGGAGGGCCAGGTCCTGGGGGTCTATCCCACGCTGACCCCTCCCGCCTCGTAAACCCCCCGGTTCACCGCCTCCATGACCCCGGGCCCCCCTCCCGTCACCACGCCAAAGCCCGCCTCCGCCAGGGCCTTGCCCAGGCGGTAGCCCAGGGCGTAGGCGGGGTGGCCCTCAGAGAAGCGGGCCGAGCCGAAGACGGACACCAGAGGCACGTCTATTTCCGCGAGGGCCTCAAACCCTTCCACGAACTCCGCCAGAATGCGGAAAAGCCGCCAGCTGTCCTCGTGGTGGAGCTGGTCAATGAGGGGCTTCTTACGCATGCCCCCAGCTTAGCCCGGTGGAAGGGTGAGCTCCCCTGAGAAACCCCAGGAGCCTTTTGCCGGGCCCCCCATGCTGGCTTGGGGTGGCGTCAGAGCTCTTCCAGGCTTACCCGCCTCAGGGCCTCCACCCGCACCCCCAGGCGCTCGGCCAAGGCCCTATAGCTTTCCGGGTCCCCGGTCACGTAGTGGACCACCTGGCCCCTGCCTTCCGGGTTCAAAAGCCCCTCGGCCCTTAGGGCCTCGGCCACCCTTCTGGCCGTGGTCTCGGCGGAGTCTATGAGGGCCACCTGGGGCAGGACTTCCTGGATGGTCTTCTTCAGGTAGGGGTAGTGGGTGCAGCCCAGGATGAGGGCCTCGAGGTCCTCCGGGGCCTCCTCGAGGTAGTGCCGGGCGATGAGGAGGGCCACGGGGTCGTCCCAGAGCCCCTCCTCCACCAGGGGGACGAAGAGGGGGCAGGCCTTGGCCCAGGAGAGGTCCACGTAGCGCTCGTAGGCTCGGCTACCCACCGTGGCCTGGGTGCCGATGAGGCCCACCTTACGGTAGCCCCGGGCCACCTGGGCCGCCGGCTCCAGGACCCCGAAGACGGGCACGGAAAGGTCTTCCGCCAGGTCGGGGAGGGCGGCGGAGCTCGCCGTGTTGCAGGCCACCACGATGGCCTTCACCCCCTCCCGGAGGAGAAAGCCCGCGATCTCCCAGGCGAAGCGCCGCACCATGGAGAGGGGCTTGCCCCCATAGGGCACCCGGGCCGTGTCGCCGAAATAGAGGAAGTCCTCCTGGGGAAGGGCCTTCTTCAGGGCGGTCAGTACGGTGAGCCCGCCCACGCCCGAGTCAAAGACGCCGATGGGGGCCTTGGGGTTCCTCACGGGGGCCAAGCATACTGGACGGCCAAGGGGGGTGCTATACTATCGGGGTTGCCCCAGGGGGGCAGATCCCTAAGGAGGTGCGCAAGTTGCGGCTGGTCACGTCTGAATCGGTCACGGAAGGGCACCCGGACAAGCTGGCGGACCGGCTTTCCGACGCCATCCTGGACGCCCTCATCGCCCAGGACAAGAAGGCCCGGGTGGCGGCGGAGACCCTGGTCACCACGGGGCTCGTCTTCGTGGCGGGGGAGATCACCACCGAGGGGTACGTGGACATCCCGGGCCTGGTGCGCAAGACGGTGCGGGAGGTGGGCTACACCCGGGCCAAGTACGGCTTTGACGCCGACACCTGCGCCGTCCTCACCGCCATAGACGAGCAGTCCCCGGACATCGCCGGAGGCGTGAACCTGGCCTACGAGTGGCGGGTTCTCAAGTCCACCGATCCCTTAGACCGCGTGGGGGCGGGGGACCAGGGCCTCATGTTCGGCTACGCCACGGACGAAACCCCGGAGCTCATGCCCCTCCCCATCACCCTGGCCCACCGCCTCACCATGCGCCTGGCCGAGGTGCGCAAGACGGGCCTCCTGCCCTATCTGCGCCCCGACGGCAAGGCCCAGGTGACCGTGGTCTACGAGGGGGACCGGCCCCTTTACGTGAAGACCGTGGTGGTCTCCGCCCAGCACTCCCCCGAGGTGGAGCAGGAGCAGCTTAGGGAGGACCTGATCCGGGAGGTGGTCCGCCAGGCCATCCCGGCGGAGTACCTCAAGGAGGGGGAGACGGAGTACCTCATCAACCCCTCGGGCCGCTTCATCCTGGGAGGCCCCCACGCCGACACCGGCTTGACGGGCCGGAAGATCATCGTGGACACCTACGGAGGGGCGGTGCCCCACGGGGGCGGGGCCTTCAGCGGCAAGGACCCCACCAAGGTGGACCGCTCCGCCAGCTACTACGCCCGCTACATGGCCAAGAACCTGGTGGCGGCGGGGCTTGCGAAGCGGGCCCTGGTGGAGCTCGCCTACGCCATCGGCAAGGCGCGGCCCGTGTCCTTGCGGGTGGAGACCTTCGGCACCGGGGTCCTGCCCGACGAGAAGCTCACGGAGATGGCCGCTAAGGTCTTTGACCCCAGGCCCCTGGCCATCATTGAGGAGCTGGACCTCCTAAGGCCCATCTACACCCCCACCAGCGCCTACGGCCACTTCGGCCGGCCCGGTTTCCCCTGGGAGGAGACGGACCGGGTGGAGGCCTTGAGGCGGGAAGCGGGGCTTTAAAGTACCCCGCCGTGGCAAGAGCCACGGCGGGGGCCCCAAAAGGGCGTACCGGAGCCTAGTTCTCTGGGTTAGGCTGTTTCCACCCGGTTTTTCCCCGCGCGCTTGGCCCGGTAGAGGGCCTCGTCTGCCCGGCGGAGGAGGGAGAGCGGGGAGTCGGTGGGGCCCGCCTGGGCCACGCCGAAGCTGGCAGAGAGGCCTTCCACCGGGGGCACCTTGAGGGCGGCCACCGCCCGGCGCAGGCGCTCGGCCAGGCGCAGGGCCTGGGGTAGGCCGGTCTCAGGCAGGAGCACGGCGAACTCCTCCCCCCCCAGGCGCACGGCCCGGTCGCTCTGGCGGAGGTGCTCCTTCAGGCACCGGGCGAGGGCCTTTAGGACCCGGTCTCCCACCTCGTGGCCGTGGGTGTCGTTCACCGCCTTGAACCCGTCCAGGTCCAAGATGATGAGGGAAAGGGGCCGGCCGTAGCGGGCCACGCGGAAGAGCTCCTGTTCCAGGATTAGCTCCAGGTAGCGCCGGTTTCTCAGGCCGGTGAGGAAGTCGGTGTGGGCGTCCAGCCGGGCCTCCAGGTAGTTATCCTTGAGGCGCACCAGGAGGGAGAGGAGGCCCACGTAGGCCAGGTTGGACCCCAGGAACTGGGCCAGGGCGTTCAGGTGGACGGGGGTGTAGTGGTGGCGAAGGCCCCCTAAGAGGGCCAGGAGGAAGAGGGCGAGGAGGTAGAGGAGGGCGAGGCGCAGGGCCTGGTGGGTGGGGAAGAAGAGGTAGCTGGAGAAGTAAAAGAAGGGCACCCAGTAGGCGGCGGGGGAGAGGCCCTGGGGGTTGGGGACGAAGAGGAGCTGGTAGGTGAGGGTGGAGAGGAGGTAGAGGGCGATGGCGGTGTGGGCGCTGGGGATGGCCCAGCGGGCGGAGGCGGGGTTGCGCCTCAGGGCCAGGGCCAGAAGGAGAAAGCCCGCCGCCATCAGGGGCAGGAAGACCCGGTCCACGGGGTCCACGCCCTTCCCTGAGGCCAGAAGGGCCACCAGGGCCAGGAGGCTCCCCAGGGGCAGAAGCCAGAGGGCCATCCGCCGCCGCACGGGGTGCAGGGGGTCCAGGAGCTCGAGGGTGGGATTCAAACTGCGCTCATTGTACGGCCTAGCCGAGCCCACACCCCCATCATGGCCCACCCCCCTTAACGGAGCCTTAACGGCCCCTAGTCCTCCAGGTAGGTGTACCCCTGGAGCTCCCGGGCGTAGCGTTCCAGGAAGGCCCCTTTTTCTGCAGGGGAGAGCCGGCTTTGCCGCACCAGGCGCTCCACCCCGAGCATCAGCTCCCGGGCGGTGAAGCCCATCTTCTCAATGACCTTCTCCGCCGTCTCTCCCAGGACGAAGCGCTCTATGGCGAAGCCCTCCTCGTCCACCTCCACATGGGCCTCCCCCACCTGGCCGAAGAGGTTGTGGTTGCTGCCCAAGACGTCCTGGTAGGCCCCTATCAGGAAAACCCCCAGGTAGTAGGGCTCCCCCGGGCGCACGGGGTGGACGGGAAGGGTGTGGCGCACGTCGTGGAGGTCAATGAAGCGGTCAATCTTCCCGTCGGAGTCACAGGAAATGTCCACCAGGGTGGCCCTGCGGGTAGGGGGTTCCTGCAGGCGGCTCAAGGGGACGATGGGGAAGAGCTGGTGGATGGCCCAGGTGTCGGGGAGGCTTTGGAAGATGGAGAAGTTGCACACCAGCTTTTCGGCCAGGAGCTTCTCCAGGTCCTCCAGCTCGTCGGGGGCGTAGGGGAGGCTCTGGGCGATGGCGTAGACCCGCCGGGCGATGTGGTAGAAGATCTCCTCCGCCAGGGCCCGGTCCTTCAGGGACACCAGGCCCAGGTCGTAGAGGGTTTGCAAGGTTTCCTTGTCGGCGAAGGCGTCGTGGTAGACCTCGCGGAAGTTCTTAGCCGAGAGGTTTTCCAGGCTTTCCCAGAGTTCCTTGACCAGGGGGTGGGCCTCCTCAGGGGGGGGCGCGGGCCTTTTCTCCCCGGGAGGCGTGATGACGTCAATGACCTCCAGGACCAGGACCTCGTGGTAGGCGGTCACCGCCCGCCCCGACTCCGTCACCAGGATGGGGTGGGGCTCTCCGTGGGCCTCCACTATCTCCTTGGTCACGTAGACCAGGTCCTCGGCGTACTCCTGAAGCGTGTAGTTGGCGGAGGCGTAGAAGTTGGTCTTGGAGCCGTCGTAGTCCACGGCCAGGCCGCCCCCCAGGTTGAGGTAGCGGAGGGGGGCCGAAAGCTTCCTGAGCTGCACGTAGGTCTGGGCCGCCTCCCGCACGGCGGCCTTGATGCGGCGGATGTCCGTGACCTGGCTGCCGATGTGGGCGTGGAGCATGACCAGGGTGTCCAGGAGGCCCTCTCCCTTAAGGATCTCCACCGCCTTGACGATCTCGGGGGTGGTGAGGCCGAACTTGGCGTTCTCTCCCCCCGAGGCCTCCCACTGCCCCGCCCCCTTGGCCTTCAGCTTGTAGCGGATCCCCAGGCTGGGCCTCACCCCCACCTCCCGGGAGAGGCGGAGGACCCTGGGGAGTTCGGCGAACTTCTCCAGGGTGATGACCACGTTGCGGCCCAGCTTCTTGCCCATGAGGGCCAGGCGGATGAAGTCGTCGTCCTTGAAGCCGTTGGTGGTGATGAGGGCCTCCTTGGAGAGGTCCTGGGCCAGGATCAGGGCCAGCTCCGGCTTGCTGCCCGCCTCGAGGCCGTAGTGGTACGGCCTTCCCGCCCGGGCCACGGTCTCCAGGACCAGGCGGCGCTGGTTCACCTTGACCGGGTAGACGCCGCGGTAGCCCCCCCGGTAGCCGTACTTCTCCATGGCCCGGAGGAAGGCCTCGTTGAGCTCCCGGACCCGGGCCTCCAGGATCTGGGGGAAGCGGAGGACAAGGGGTAGGGGCCGCCCCTCGTCCCTCAGGGCCTCCACGATCTCCAAAAGGGAGGCGGAAGGCCCTTCAGGGCCCAGAGGGGTCACCTCCAGCTCGCCCCTTTCGCCTACCCGGAAAAACCCCGCCCCCCAGTAGGGGACCAGGTAGACCTCCTCGGCTTCTTTGGGGGAAAAGCGCTTGGCCGCCTTCAATCCGGGTCAACCTCCGCTATGAGTGTAGGGCTTGGGCCAGGGCTTGGGAAGAGGAGAAGTAGGCGAAGCCCTCCCCCTCGGGAAGCCCGGGGGGGTCCAGGAGGTAGAGAAGGGGCCCCTCCTCGTTGACCAGAAGATGGCCCCGGGCCTTCAGGAGGGGCCTCAAGGGTTCGGGGGCCTGGAAGAAGAGGGGGAAGGGGCCAAGCTCCTCCAGCACCGCCTCGAGGAGGTACAGCCAAAGGGCCATGGCCCCTTCCTCCACCCCCTGGGGGACGAGGAGGCGGACCGCCCCCCGCTTCTCCCCAAAGCGCCGGAAGCGCCTCAGGAAGCGCCTCAGGGTGCGCCTTTCCTCGCCGCTTGGCCTAAAGGTGAGGTGCTTGTGGCCGAGGGCGCTAAAGAGGAACCCCGGGGGGGCGAGGGCCTCGAGGCAGCCCAAGGTCCTTTCGTCCGGCAGGCGGTGCCACCAGGAGAGTTCCACCGTGGGGAAGACCTGGCGGTAGGCCTTGAACCCGCTGGGAAAGCCCCGGTAGCCCTGGAGCCCCACCAGGATCTTTCCGGGGCCCCCATCCCGGCGAAGGCTGGGATGGGGTATCTTTAGAGCCATGCCTCCAGAAAAGCCCGCCCCACCCGGGCCATGAGGGGGGTGATGGTGTGCCCCGCTCCCTCCTCCACGAAGCGGGCCAGCCGGCCTTCGGGGTAGTGGGGCCTGAGGGCCGCTACGGTCTTCTCCATGCGCTCCAGGGGGACGATCAGGTCCCTGGTGCCGTGGAGGTGGAGAAGGGGTACCCCTCCGTAGGCCTCGCCCCTGGTGGCCGGGGGGGCCTGGTAGAGGGCGGCCACCTGGGGGTCCTGAAGGCTCTGCCCCTGGGGAAGCTTCATGGGAAAGCCGCTCCCGATGAAGGCCAGGGCCCCTTTTGGCCGGAAGCCCCGGGAGAGGAGGAGGTGGACCACGAAGGCGCCCAGGCTTCCCCCCGCCAGGAAGAGGGGAAGGCCGTAGCGGGCCCTGGCCTCCTCCGCCACCCGCCAGGCCTCCTCGGCGAAGGCCAGGGCCACCTGGTAGACCTCCTCCACGTAGCGCCCGCTCTTGGCGGAAGGGGGCGTGCCCCTTTCCCCGTGCCTGGGGGCGTCGGGGGCCAGGAGGAGGAAGCCCGCCTCCTTAAAGCCGGGAAGCAGGGAGAGGATGTGCTCCTTGGAGCCCTGGAGGCCGTGGAGGGCGAGGAGGATGGCCCTGGGGTTTTCCGGGATCTGGGCCAGGACGGGAAGGCCGGCGAGGACGAGGCGCCTTTCCATGCTAGGTGAAGAGGCTGGAGACGGACTCGCCCCGGTGGATCCGCCAGATGGCCTCGGCGAAGATGGGGGCCACGGTGAGGGTCTTGAGCTTGGGGGCTTCCTTGGGAGGGCAGGTGTCGGTGGCGGCCACCTCCTTGACCGGGCTTTTGGCGATGCGCTCCAGGGCCGGCCCCACGTAGACCCCGTGGGTGGCGGCGGCGTAGACCTCCTCCGCCCCGGCCTGCATCAGGGCCTCCACCGCCTCCACCAGGCTCCCCGCGGTGGAGATCTCATCGTCCACGATCAGGGCCGTCTTGCCCCTGACCTCCCCCACCAGCATCCGCACCCGCACCTCGGTGTCGGAGACCCGCTCCTTGTCTATGAAGGCCAGGGGCAGGCGGAGCCTTCTCGCTAGGGAGCTTGCCCTTTTGAGGTCCCCGGCGTCTGGGGCCACCACCACGGCGTTTTCCAGGTCCACCCTGGTGGCGAAGTGGTTGGCGATTACGGGTTCGGCGGAAAGGTGGTCCACGGGGATCTTGAAGAAGCCGTGCACCTGGGGAGAGTGGAGGGTCATGGTGAGGACCCGGTCCGCCCCGGCGGTCTGCAGGAGGTCGGCGACGAGCCTGGCGGCGATGGAGATGCGGGGGGAGTCCTTCTTGTCGCTCCTGGCGTAGGAGAAGTAGGGGATGACCGCGGTGACCCGGGCGGCGCTGGCCCCCTTGGCGGCGTCCACCATCATGAGGAGCTCCATGAGGTGGTCCTGCACCGGAGGGGTGAAGGACTGGACGATGAAGACGTCCCCTTCCCGGAGGCTCTCCTCAAAACGGACGAAGAGGTTGTCGTTGGCGAAGCGCTGGGTGGTGCTCCTGCCCAAGGGTATGCCCAGGGCCTCGGCGATAGCCCGGGCTAGGGGCTGGTTGGACTGGCCGGAGAAGATCAGAAGGGGGCGGTCCATGCCGTCCCCCAAGATACCACGCCCTGGACTGGGGTCCCCTGCCCGGCCGGCGTGGATTAGAGGGGGGTGATGGCCTCCTGGAGGGGGGTGGTTACCTCCGGCCCTTCCGGGTGAAGGTAGACGTTCACCTCCGTGCGCACGCCGAAGCCCTCCAGGTAGACCCCCGGTTCCACGGTGAAGGCCAACCCCGGGACCAGGGGGCGGAAATCCTGGGTCTCCAGGTCGTCCAGGTGGGGCCCAAAGCCGTGGACCTCCTCCCCCAGGTTGTGGCCGGTGCGGTGGCGGATGTAGGGCCCATACCCCATCCCCTCCAGAACCCCCCTGGCCACCCGGTCCACCTCGTACCCCCGGGGGTGGCGCCCTTCCCGGTAGGCCCGGGCCACGAAGGCGATGGCCTGGTCCCGGGCCTCCCGCACCGCCCGGAAGGCCCGGTGGGCGGCCTCGCCCACCTCGAGGCCCGCCATCCAGGTGACGTCGGCGTAGACCCCGCCGGGCTCCTTGGCCCATAGGTCCAGAAGGGCCACCTCCCCCTCCTCCAGGGCCTTCTCCGTGGGCGCGTGGTGGG
>Ga0308400_1000909_pt1 | contig 10167 bp, 8 predicted proteins | sample HotsprSampOS1265_FD_203451 | JGI IMG/M metagenome (GOLD analysis project Ga0308400, IMG submission 203451) | Hot spring phototrophic mat microbial communities from Octopus Spring, Yellowstone National Park, Wyoming, United States - 20060914_OS12-65 ...
CGGAACCGTAACCGATTGATCCTTTCCGAACGACAGGCGGCGATGGATATGCGCGAAGGGCGTAAGGGCGAGTTGCTATCGGCGCTGAAGGAAGGCGATGTCCGCGAAGGGGTTGTGACATCCGTCTGCGACTTCGGCGCGTTTGTTGATATAGGTGGCGCTGATGGTCTGGTGCATCTTTCCGAGATTTCCTGGAGCCGGATCAAGCATCCAAGCGAGGTGCTGAAACCAGGTGACAAGGTGCAAGTCTACGTTCTCAGCATCGATAACGAACGTAAGCGTATCGCGCTCTCGCTAAAGCGCACCCAACACGAGCCGTGGGCGACTGTCGGTGAACGCTACCAGATTGGCCAGATGGTCGAAGGAGTGGTGACACAGCTGGCGCCGTTTGGAGCGTTTGTGCGGATCGAAGATGGCATCGAAGGACTGATCCACGTCTCTGAAATGGGTGATGGGCGTGTCCAGCATCCGCGCGATGTGCTGCAGGAAGGGGACGTCGTCCAGGCGCGTATCATTCGGATCGATCCGGCACGAAAACGCATCGGTCTAAGTATGCGCCCGCCATCTGACGATACAGAGGTCGCCGCCGGGGAGTGAGCTTGCCGCATGCTTGGTGCGCAGCGAAGAGACGGTTCCAGGTTTCTGATTGTATTCCACAGTGCCAGGGAGAACAGCCATGTCCGATCGGGCGTTCGATAAGTTTACAAAACGCGCGAAACAGGTGCTGCAAATCGCGACTGAAGAGGCGCGTGCGTTCAATCACCCATATATTGGTACCGAGCACCTTCTGCTCGGTCTGATTCGTGAGGGTGAAGGCGTTGCAGCACGTGTGCTGGACGAGTTGGGAGTCAAACTCGTACAGGCGCGCCATGCTGTTGAGTTCATCGTTGGTCATGGCGATGGTCCGCCGCGACACGACCTGGAACTCACTGCACGTGCTAAGAAAGTGATTGCATATGCGGTCGAGGAAGCCAAGCGGCTGAACCACCACTACATCGGTACCGAACACCTGTTGCTCGGACTGGTGCGCAACGGTGAGGGTGTGGCCACTGGTGTGCTCGACATTCTTGGTGTATCACTCGAACAGGTGCGCACAAATGTGATGCGCGTGCTGCGTCAGGGCGCTGGTGCGGGTCTTGAACGCCCCGGCACAGTCTCATCAGGTTCATCGCAATCATCGCAACGCCAGAGTAAGACACCCTACCTCGATGCACTGGGCACCGATCTAACAGAGATGGCGGAAGCTGGGCGTCTTGACCCAGTCATCGGTCGTCAGCACGAGATTGAGCGGGTCATTCAAATTCTCAGCCGTCGCACGAAGAATAATCCAGCACTCATTGGCGAGCCAGGCGTTGGAAAGACAGCGATTGTCGAGGGCCTGGCACAGCGGATCGTGGCTGGAGACGTGCCGGACAGCATCAAAGGGAAACGGGTCGTGACGCTTGACATGGGTGCACTCGTCGCTGGCACGAAGTATCGCGGTCAGTTCGAGGAACGGTTGAAGCGGGTTGTTGATGAGATCAAGGAAACTCGCTGCATCCTGTTCATCGATGAGTTCCATACGATCATCGGTGCAGGTGGCGCGGAAGGCACGCTTGACGCTGCGAATATTCTGAAGCCAGCGTTGTCGCGCGGTGAGTTGCAGACGATCGGCGCTACAACGCTCGACGAGTATCGCAAGTATATTGAGCGCGACGCAGCCCTTGAGCGGCGCTTCCAGCCCGTGATGGTCGAACAGCCGACTGAAGAAGAAACCATCGAAATCCTGCGTGGCATTAAGAGTCGCTATGAGGATTTCCATCAGTTGCAGATTTCCGATGAGGCGATCAAGGCGGCAGCGCACCTTTCAGCACGCTACGTGCCCGATCGCTTCCTGCCAGATAAGGCGATTGACCTGATCGATGAGGCCGCGGCACGCGTGCGCATGACGCGCTCGGCGACTCCCCCCTCGCTGCGTGATGCGCTGCGCGGTCTGGAGGCGATCCGAAAGGAGCGTGAAGCGGCAATCGAGGATCAGCAGTTCGAACTTGCTGCAGATCTCCGCGAGCGAGAAGAGCGCATGCTTGCACGTATCCAGAAGATCGAAGCCGAACTGGGTATTGGCAGCGATGCGCACCTGATGGAGCGCCCGTATGTCACCGAGGACGATATTGCCGAAGTTGTTGGCATGTGGACTGGTATCCCGGTCAAGCGCCTGAAGGGTGACGAAACTAAGCGCCTGCTCCAGATGGAGGAGTACCTGCACAGTCGCGTCATTGGTCAGCATGAAGCAATTGTGACAATCTCCAAGTCTGTGCGTCGCGCCCGCGCTGGTCTGAAAGATCCCAAACGACCGATCGGCTCATTTATCTTCCTCGGTCCTACCGGCGTCGGCAAGACCGAGCTGGCAAAGGCGCTGGCGGAGTTCATGTTCGGCTCCGAAGAGCACCTGATCAAGATCGATATGTCCGAGTTCCAGGAGCGCCACACCACGTCGCGTCTGGTCGGGTCGCCGCCGGGGTACGTGGGGTACGGCGAGGGTGGCCAGTTGACCGATGCTGTACGCCGTAGACCGTACTCAGTAGTGTTGTTCGATGAGATCGAGAAAGCGCATCCCGATGCGTTCAATCTGCTTCTCCAGGTGCTGGAAGACGGGTACCTGACCGATGGCAAGGGGCGGCGGGTCGATTTCCGCAATACGATCATCATCATGACTTCGAACGTTGGCACCGAGCACATCCGACGTGCGTCGCGCATTGGATTCTCCAATTACAGCGGCAGCAACGAGCTGGACAACGAGGATATTCGCAAGAAGGTGGACGACGCGCTCAAGCAGTTGTTCCGCCCCGAGTTTCTCAACCGCATCGATGCGACAATCATCTTCCATCCGCTGACCAACGATGAGATCCGGCAGATTACGCGGTTGATGCTCAAGCGGGTGCAGGATCAACTCAAGGATCACAATCTGACGCTCGAAGTTACCGACGAAGCCTGCGATCTGCTGGCAAAGCGCGGCTACGACCCAGCATACGGTGCCCGCCCGTTGCGCCGCATCATTACCAACCTGATCGAAGACCCGCTCTCGGAAGGGGTGCTGGAAGGTCGCTTCCGCCCCGGAGATCGGGTGCTGGTCGATGTGGCGACCCTCGACAACGGCGAACAGTATCTCCGCCTGCGTCCGGCGCGTGAGGTGGAGGAGACAGTAGAAACGGAGACGGTTGAAGTCTCCAGTTGATCGACGGGTAGAAATGAATCCCTGGAGCCGAAGTGGTCGATGCAACCACTTCGGCTCTAGTTTTTAATATGCTGTGGCGGAACTGCTGCTGACGGATGCACCCTAAACTGGTCTGGCAGCGAATGTATGGCGCACACGCTTTTAACTTTCGACGAGACTCTCCTCGCTTTCCTCCTTCGGTTCCGGCTCGACGTACCGGCCATAGAGGATAGTGAGTTCGCGTAGACGCGAGATAATCGCTGGTGTTAACTGGTGCAGCCCAAAGCGCCACGTCCAGTTTCCTACAGGTCTTCCGGGCATATTCATCCGCGCCTCGCTTCCCAGTGACAGGACATCCTGCAGGGGGATGATGGCAGTATCTGCTACGGATGACAGTGCAGCGCGGATGAAATCCCACGCAATGTCTTCGCCGCTGCGCCCCAGGTAGAGCTGAACGTGGCGACGTTCCTGCTCCGAAGCGGTGCGCCACCAGCCAAGCGTCGTGTCGTTATCATGCGTGCCGGTGTAGACTACGCAGCGTTGAATGTGGTTGTGCGGCAGGTAGGGTTGATCGGCTTTGCCGCCAAAGGCGAACTGCAACACACGCATGCCGGGGAAGCCGAACTGATCGCGCAGCGCTTCGACATCGGGCGTAATGATCCCCAGGTCTTCCACCACAATCGGCAACGTGCCAAGCGCCCGTTCGACTGCCTTGAAGAAGTCGGCGCCGGGTCCTGGCACCCAGCGACCATTGACAGCTGTCTCCTCACCGGCAGGTACCTCCCAGTAGGCAGCGAAGCCTCGGAAATGATCGAGACGCACAATATCGACTAGTGTAAGTATGGTGCGGAACCGTTCGATCCACCAGTCGTAGCCGCGTTCTTTCAGCACGTCCCAGCGATACAGGGGATTTCCCCACAACTGACCAGTTGCGCTGAAGTAATCGGGCGGTACACCGGCTACAACCGTTGGTCGCCCCTCATCGTCGAGGAAAAACAACTCAGGATGGGCCCAGACATCGGCGCTGTCGTAGGCGACGAAGATAGGAATGTCTCCCATGATCTGGATTCCCAGATCGTTGACATACTTTTTCAGCGCAAGCCATTGGTCGAAAAAGAGAAACTGGATGAAACGCTGATAGGCGATTTCGTCGGCATATGCGCGACGCGCGGCATCGAGCGCCGCTGGATCACGTCTGCGCAGGTCCGGTTCCCACTCAGACCACGGACTGCCACCGTTGACGCTCTTCAATGCAGCAAAGAGAGCATAGTCGTCGAGCCAGGATGCCTGCGCTGCACAGAATGCCTCGAAATCGGCGCGCAGATGGTCGGCGTATCCTTCGCGGAATCGCGCGAATGCGCGACGCAGGATCCGGTGCTTGAACGGAATAACTGCGCCATAGTTCACCGCTGTATCCGGCAGAATCGGTGCATCAGCCAGGTCCGACGGCGTGAGTAACATCTCTTCAAGCAGGATGTCGAAGTTGATTAGCAGGGGATTGCCAGCAAACGCGGAGAAACTCTGGTACGGCGAGTCGCCGTAGCCGGTCGGACCCAGTGGCATAACCTGCCAGATACGCTGACCTGCGGCGGCAAGAAGATCTGCAAAGTCGTATGCTCCATCACCCAGGTCGCCGATACCCCACCGTGACGGAAGCGACGTTGGATGGAGCAGAATACCGCTGGCTCGTTGGCGGTTCATAGGCATCCTCACACACAGCACGGCTTTCTCCCCTAGTATACCGAAACCCTGTACAGGACAGTTCTGGTCATAACTGGGGCAGGTTGTTCCGACAGGCTCCCGCGTTCCATCTCCCGTTTCAGGTGTCGGGATGCCCTGCTATTCCCTTCTCCCTTGAGAAGAGAAGGTTTCTGGTCAATCTCTACGTTGCATCTTCCGCTGCACGCACAGGGATATGTCTCGCCAAAGCGCTTGCAGGTAATCTGCGCTCGCTCTTCCGCTGCACACATATGCTACCTCTTATGAACCTCATTTGTGAAACAATAGGGAACAATTGCAGGACGGCGAACGTCTTACCGATGAAAAGGTACGTTCATTCGTGGGATCGTCGATGGAGGAAACGGTCACACGGTGAAAGGAGAACAATCAAATGCGTGGATTCTTGCGTCTTTTGTGGTCGGCGGCGCTGATCGTCGCGCTGGTGGCAGCTCTGCCGCCCTTCACTGCCCCGCGTGCAGCGCAATCTGCCGATGATCCAACACCAGTCGCCACACCGGGCGATATGCCCGTATTTCTTCAAGAAGACCTTGGACCGGCAACCCGCGATATCGGTGACGACGTTGATGCGGTCATCCAGGCAGCACTCGTTGCGTATCTCCAGCGCACTAGCGATCTCCTGGTGCTTGCTGCACCGGACGCGCTGGCAGTGAGCGCGATTCCGTCTCCAATACCGCCGGTTTATCTGCCGTTGATTATGAGCCTGCCGATGCAGGTGGTTCTTCCGCCACAACCAACGCCTGTTCCGCCACCGCCAGGCGCGGATGTGACGGCAGTCACCTGGCCCGAGCCAAGTATTCGTGTAGGGCGCGGCATGACGCTGACCTACGAAATCCGCGTTTACAACGATGACAAGGGCGACGCCAGCAGCACAACCGTTGTTTTCCCGTACAACCGCAACCACATTCTGCCAGTTGCCAGCCGATTCGACCGTAGCGCAGGCGACTGGGTGAGCGAACTGACGCCAACCCAACTGACGATCACCTTTGGTCGTCTTGGCGGAGGCAAGATGCGCAGTGGTTTCGTTGATTTCAAGGTCAACGACCGGCTGACAGACACAACCGTCATCGATGTGCGTTCCTCTTTCCGCTGGTCTGACGAGAATCGCGGCGGAAACGGACGCGGCAACTGGTCGCCAGTGCTGGTCGGCAGCGGCAACGACACCGCCCCCTTTGTATGGTTGATCGTCGAGCCGGTGCGGGGATCGGCAAACGAAACGCGCACCTTTTTCAGCGACCGCTTTGTACCGGGTGAAAAAGTCGTGACGTGGCTCAACACACTACGCGGCGTCAAACCGCTTGATGTGGCATCAGCTGCCGATCCTTCAGGGCGGGTATGGCTGTCGTATCGCCCATACGACCTGACTCCGGGGACCTATCAGATCGTGGCGCATGGCACACGTAGCCGTCTGACCGGTGTGGCGTCGTTTGTTGTCAGGTAGACAGGATGAGGGCATAGAGCAGCATCAGGAAGAGAGCCGCTCCTCGAGCGGATCGAGCGCAGCATTCCAGAGCTTCATACGCTCAGCGTCACCGCCAGCGTCGGGGTGATGAAGCCGCGCCATTGCCTTACGGATGGCGCTGATCTCGGCTGCGGTGAGCGAAAAGGGAAAGACACCCATCCCGCACTCCGCCTGCTTGCGCATTGCACTCTCGGCGCGTGCCTTCCACATATCGCGTTCACGCTCCAAAACCGCATTCTCGCGCGTGATCTCGACCAGGTTGGCAACTGTTTTATTGTATGCACGCACGATCTCGGCATGGCGGTCCTGTTCCTTGCTGAGCTGGCGCAACAGTGTGCGGATCGTCAGATGCGCCTGCTTCAACTCATTCAACAGCCATGCCGGATCGATCGAGGCAGGATCGATATCTCGCCATTGGTTGTCGTGGTGAGCCACTCCGGTTCCCTTATACTGGAACAGACCTGTACGCATGTAGTATAGCGACATGATCCACAGCTCGTCAAACGCTTACGGACCGTCATACTGGCGCAACTCACGAACCTTAAGCGCCGTCCCGATCACCATGACGATACACGCCGCACCGCCGATCGCCACTGCTGCAGGCGCACCGATGAGACTGGCGATGAATCCGATATTGGTTTCACCTAGTTGCGGACCACCGGCAAAAAAGATCATGGTGACCGCCACCATTCTTCCGCGCAACTCGTCGGGAGTTAGCAACTGACGGATCGTGCTACGGATCACCATGCTGACCGTATCCGCCGCGCCCATACCCGCCAGCGCCAGCAGTGTCAACGGCAGCCAGCGCGACACGCCGATGATAATGACGCATACGCTAAAGAGCAGCACTGCTGCCAGGAGCGTCATCCCCTGACTCGGGATGCGCACGCCGCTCAGCAGCGTGGCGGCGATCACCGCGCCAACCGATGGCGCTGCATGCATCCAGCCCAGTTCGGTTGGACCGATCCGCAGCACCTGATCGGCAAAGACCGGCAGCAATACACTGGTAGCGCCAAAGAACGTGGCAAAGAAATCGAGCAGCATTGTTGCTGCAATCAGGCGATGCGAAAAGACGAAGCGCAACCCTGCCAGCGCTGTTTGCAACGAGACCGGTTCAGCGCGCGTGGTGAGATTGCGTGTGCGCATGAGTAGCGCTGCGACAACCACCGCGAGAAAACTGGCAGCATCGATCCAGTACACCAGTGCAACTCCAGCCACTGCAATCAGGATGCCGGACAACGCTGGACCGATCACAGTCGCAAGTTGCCAGGCAACGATATTCAGGCTCAGGGCATTGGGCAGATGCTGCGGCGCCACGAGATTGGGAATGATCGCCTGACGCGCCGGCAACTCGAACGCGCCTGCCACCGATGCCAGCGCGACCATCGCGTAGATCAGCGCCGGTGGCGGGCACTCCATTTCAGCGGCGAACGCGAGCACAACTGAGCACCCAAGCGCTGCCAGCGAGGTCAGGATCAGCATGCTGCGTCGTTCGACACGATCTGCGACTATACCACTCACAAGCGCTGCGACAACCAGCGGAATGACGCGCGCCAGACCGATCAGACCGAGTGCAAGTTCAGGCTGAATGCTGCTGTCAACACGCGCCAGTCGATAGATCTGCCAGGCAATAGCCACGTTGCGCATCTGCGTGCCAGTGATCGATACGAGCTGACCAAGCCGGAGAAGCCGGAAGTCGCGATAGCGCAGCGCCGTGAAATGGGAGAGGTTCATCGAAGACGTGGATAGATTCATAGTGATGATGCACAACCTGTTGTCAACTTTGTTGTTCAGGTTGCACATCATACCACCAGTTCACGTATGATACAGTTTTGTGTATAATGTTAGGTTAAGATAAATAAATGATCTGCCACGAAAGGAACGGGAACATGTTGAATCAACCCCTGCACACATTGCAGCTTCGTCACAGGCACGCGTCAGGGGCGGAAGAATGGTCATGCCCGTACTGTGGTCGTCGCCTGCTGATTAATCTGTCGCCAGTGCGTCGCCGGACGGTTCTGGCGGAAGGTGACCCGACCGCGCTGCACATCGGCGGGGGTGGTCTACGGCAGACGATGCCCGCTCCATTCCGCATGGACGCCACCCCCAGGTTGCCGGTCGTCCACGATGAACCAGGACCCATCCCGGTCACCGACGCTTTGTTGCCCTGGATCCGCTGGATGGAACAGGCTGGCTTATAACATCCTCATCTATTGGGACCCCCGGACGTGAGTTCTTCGTGAGTTCGGTTACAACTCACAGTTGATTTCTGTTCCCTCTTTTCCAGCCCCTTCCAGAACCTGAGCAAAATCTGTGCATTGTCCCACTTTTTTCTGAGCTGGCGCCAGGCAAGCCGTGAGCAGCATTGGCTACACTTGGCCTGCTCGTGAACGATGCACGTGATTAAAGAAAGGAAAGGGGTACAACCTATGGCAGTCGCAACTGCAAAGCGGGAACTGGTGGCAGCAAAGAGCGCGGAGGTTGAGAAGGAGGAACTGGTAGTTGAAGAATTGCAGGCAGCGCTGTTGGAGCGCCTCGAAGCAGCGTATGAGGAGGCAAAGGCCAGCTGGCGCCCCGAAATCGCCGCTCCGACCAGGTGGTGGGACATTATGGCGATCGGTCCGTTCTCTGCACCGGTTGATCTTGGCTTCCCCAAGCCCAATCCGATTGTGCGGGTCGGTCAGCGGGTGGTGATCTTCAGCGTGTTGTTCCTCAACCCGTTTGGTCCGCCGCCGCCTTCGCCGATGCGGATCATCGGCGGCGCTCTGTTGCCCTACCGGATCATGTACGACACCACGAACGTCACGACGGTGAGTCACGATGCAACGCTGAGCGGAACAGTGAATGGCAATCTGGCGCCTGTGCCCTTCATCCTTAACGCCATTACGCTGACGCCGAACGCACCGGGATTGTATGAGGTCAACCTGCGCGCGCAGATCCTGACCGCGATGAACACTACCATGGTTCCATTCGCCGGGTATGCGTCGCGGGTCGACTCGATCCACGCCTCGATCTTCGGTCCGGACGGTCTCGTCATTCGCTTCGAGCAGCCGGTGCGCTTCGATGCGTATGTGTAGGGTGCAAGCGTAACGACGGTGTAATCGTAGAGACGTTGCAACGCAACGTCTCTACCTGTCTGATTGAAGGGGGCTTTTTATGGACGACCGCCTGCGCGCTGCGCGAGCGCGACTCATGGTGCGCCGACTGGCGCCGGCGTTTCTTTACAACCCCGCCTATCGTGTCAATATGGTCGATTTCGGCATTCCGATCCGCGCCGAAGCCGTCGATGAACGCCCGACAATCCGCTTTCACGTCCCGCGAAAACTGTCCCGCGCTCAACTCGAACGCGCTGGCATCGAAGCGGTGCCGCGACAGATCGGCGAATTTGTCACCGATGTGATTGAAGGCGCTTATGTGCTACACGTCTGGTCCTGGTGGCGTCCCTGGCAACCGCCTGTCGGCAGTCCGCGATCACGCTTTGCCACGATGCGCGGCGGGATCAGCGTTTCAGTCGCGCGCGACTTCAGCGCCGGTACGCTCGGCGGTCTGGTGCGGGATCGTACAACCGGCGATCTGATGATCTTGAGTAACTGGCATGTGCTGGCTGCCGAACGCTGGGTCGCCGCCGGGTTGCCGATCTGTCAGCCGGGACGACTCGATGGCGGTATGCCGTATGACGTTGTCGCTACCACCACACGACACGCCATGCGGCAGAATATCGATGCTGCGGTTGCGACCCTGACCGGCGATCGCCCGTTGATCAACGACCAGTTGA
>Ga0308400_1000912_pt1 | contig 10128 bp, 6 predicted proteins | sample HotsprSampOS1265_FD_203451 | JGI IMG/M metagenome (GOLD analysis project Ga0308400, IMG submission 203451) | Hot spring phototrophic mat microbial communities from Octopus Spring, Yellowstone National Park, Wyoming, United States - 20060914_OS12-65 ...
TGGCCATCGAGGGCGGCCTTGAAGTCTTGGCGCAGGTCACTCTCAAGGGATGTTATGCGGCGAATGACCTCCGCGTTCACCTCGCTTTGCTGAGCTGCAATGTCGCGCAGGTACCAGAGCACCAAGCGCTCTAAAAGTGGTCTCAGAAGAGTCGCAATGACCGTGCGAGGCGATGGAATGTTAAGTGCGTATGGTCTGGGCATGACTTTAACCCAATAATAAACGTTAAGGCTGAGCCAGCATTAAGGTTTGTTTTACCGAGCAGGCGAAGGTATCGCCTTCGCTTGTTACTGGCGAGCAGCCTGCCATGGTTGCTCGTGTGCGCGAACGCGCACAGTAACCGAAAAATGCTTGAGGTCGCAGTGATCCTAGGTTCGCATGAGTGCTCATCTAACAATGCACAACGCTGTGTCCTGAGTTCGGTAGCAGTGTTTATGTCTGCAGCATTGTAATAAATAATTTTATTTGCTACAAAGTGGTAATGCTTGCATTTATATATTAATTTTTAAGTATCGCGTTATAGATCGCTATTAGCTGCTTAGCGTGTTCCTCAAGGGTAGGCGCGCGCTGCTCGGGCCGCATGGCACGTAGGATACTGGGATGGTCAACCAGGTCCTGAAGTGCTTTACGCCATGCTCCCACATCACCTGGCGGCAAAAGAAAGCCGTTGACGCTATGCTGAATTGCCTCGGGCAGCGCACCCATCGCGGAGGCTAGCACAGGCGTCCCGACTGCTAGCGCCTCATGCGCGACAAAACAAAAAGTCTCATCCCAGAGGCTCGGCACGGCAACTACGTCCGCGTTTGTCATAGCATGCCATACGTCGTGTCGGCTTAACTCTCCGATGAAGGTTACGCGCTGGTCAGCCATCTGGCGCAGCTTGCTGGCGTACTGTGAGTGCGTTAATAAGTTACCGGCGATGTATAGGCGTATATTACCCTCAACCTGGCGAAGCGCGTCAATCAGAATATGAACGCCTTTGTTCGCAGCGATGCCACCCACGTAGAGCACGCGCAGATGGTCTCCGCTAGACCGATGTGCTGAATCTGGCTTTGCCGGCAGGAGCAAACCCGGTTTAACAGTGAGAAGCAAGTGTTCTGGAAACCCACGTTGCTTGTACCAGTGCCGAACAAACTCCGACGGAGCGAGTAAGGCGCTTGCCTGATTCAAGAGTTGCCTGAGCCGGCGGTTTCGATCCGCGAGCAGGCTAACTAACAAAGGAGTGAGAAGCCATGCGGAACGCTTACCTAAGCGCGTTACCGCGCAATGGGTGCAGTTTAGAAAGGCCTTTGGACCGCTGCAGGCAGAGTGAGCGTAGTTTGTAAGTAGGTTGGCGTTTGCGCAAATCCACCAGTAGTCCCACAGTGTAACAAGATAAGGAATGCCAACGCGATGCAGATACTCTGCAAGACTCGTCGGCAAACCCAGCAGATGCTGAACGTGGACGATATCTGGTTGGAACTCGTCAATCGCCCTTCGCCAAAAGTTGAGACCTGCTGAGAGCCTCCAAGTCGCAAGGAACCGCCCAGAGGGTGAGGGTGAGCCTGACGCTAGCCTGTATATAGTTAGGTTGCCCTGCTGATTGACCTCGCAGAGGCTCTTTGGCGCGTATGAGCGATGAAAGACGGCGACCTTCCAGCCGTGCTGGGCGAGGGACTGCGCCACTCCCTGCGTATACACCTCCACACCGCCGATGAATTCTGGTGGATATTGATGTGCCAGGTAAAGAACTCGCATCTTTCCAGCTATTTCCGTGCCAACTGAGCGTAGATCTCGCGGATGCGAGCGTATGCGCGATCCCAAGTGTAATAACTAACGACCTTGCGATAGCCGGCCTCTCCCAGTTGCTTGCGAAGCGAGTGATTCTCGATGAGCAGTCGTATTGCCTGACTCAGCGAGCGGACATCGCCAAATGGCACAAGCAACCCATCCTGACCGTGCTTTACGACGGTGCGCACGCCCCATGTTTGGGCTGCGATCACCGGCTTTTTGTAAGCCCAAGATTCCAAGTACACAATGCCAAACGCATCGGTGCGCGAGGGTAGGGCTAAGAGATCAATCGCATCGAGAAGGTCAAGTTTGGTTTGATGATCAACTGTGCCCAAGACGAGCAGCCGGCTGCGGTCTGTGGCTGGGAGCTTGGCGAGATAGCGTTTGAATTGTTCTAAGACGGCGCCGGCCAGCACCAGATGAGCAGGTACGCCTTGTTGCCATAGATTGCGAATCGCCTCAACGACGTGGGGCACGCCTTTGTCGAAAGCCATCGCGGAGAGCACGCCGATAATTGGTCCTCGTAGGCCATGCTGCTGGCGGAACCGCTCGCCATTGCCACCCTTTAGCTCAGTGAGGTCTACACCCGGTTCGACGACGGCGATTCTTTCGCTGGGCATGCCATGTTGCTGGTAAAACTCCGCTTCATCAGTGTTAATGGCGACTAGAAAGTCGCTCTTGGTGACCGTCTCGACTTGGTGGCGCATGGTATACAAGCGACTGGCAGAGTCTTTCCCTGGTTGTGAGCCGGTGCCGAGATGGGTCAATGGATAGATCACAAATGGTCGCTGCTGCTTGCGTGCGAACTGACGTGCGGCTTCGATTAGCGCCTCGAAGGTGATGGTGATGCCGGCTACAATGTCAAAATCCTGCTTGGTGGTAGCGAGCCAGCGAAGCAACTCAGGTGTTCTAGGTGTCAAGCGAGCCAGTCGGTGTAGCCAGATAGCGGGCACAAAGGTAACTCTTGCTAAAGCCCAGGCCAATCGCCGCAGCGCTGGGTAGCTAAGCTCTGCAAGAGGGATGTAGCGATTAGGGAAGCGCATCACGCGCACCCCATCAACAGTGGCTTCGCGCTCTATGATGCGCTTCGCTTTCGGGGACCAGAATGACTCAAAATCTAGTGCATTAGTTGTAGCAACAGTGACTTGATGACCCTCATTCGCTAGTCGTTTTGATATATTTATGATGTAAGACTCAGCGCCGCCCAGTGCCGGCCAATAGCGCTGAGCAACATGCAGGATTTGCATATATCAGCTTTGTTCCTCATTTGAGGAATAGTGCTCAGTAATTTTTTGAAGAGCTAGTATTAGCTCCTGTAGCTTATCAACATAACTTGAATTTACAATAATCATATCTTGTAGTAAACTTTTATACTGCTCATTTACAATGTTCTGACTTTGTATATAGTTATTTAGATAAAAATATACTAATTGGTGAAAAGCAGCTCTAAAGCGATTGATAAACTTGCCTATAATTGGCAGATTAGAATAACGCATTTGAATCTCTAGGCTATATAATGTTCTAATTCTGCTTAAATTTTGACTTAAAATGTTGAGAGATTCTTTTATATAAGCAAGCTCTCGTGAACCACTCCTATTCTCTTCTTCATCTTCTAAAATTCCTTTCTCAATTAAAAGCTTTAACTTCTTAGATTCCAGTTTTAGAGCTTCTAAACTATTATTTATAGTTTGAAGAAGCATTAAGGTTGTCTGATTTGCATTAAAAAGTGCATTTGCAAACTCCTCCATTTTTGGTGCTCGCCCTTTGTGTAGCATTTCGGCATGCCAGTAGGTCTGAAGCTCGTGCAGGCGCTGGATAGCTTCGCTGATGTTGTCCTGCGGCAAGGACTGTTGGACGAGCTCGAACTCGACAAGTTTGAGGATGTCATCAATAGTTATCTGGCGCGTCATTGCTCCTGACTCCTCGGCCCAGGCCGTGTCTTGCTTAAAACCAACCGGTAAATCCGCTCAAATCCGCGTGCCATGTGAACATGCGTGAATTGATTAAGTAGCCTCTGGCGACCAGCTAACCCATACTCGTAGAGCAGACGAGGCGACTTCAACAGGGTGACAATTGCTTCAGCGAGTTGCTTAGGGCTATTCGGGTCTACCAGACGACCTGTGACCCCATCGTCTACAACTTCAGGGATCCCGCCAGCGCGGCAGCCGATCACTGGCTTCGCGTAGTTCATAGCTTCTAGATAAATAAGACCAAACGATTCATAGAGCGAAGGAGCTACGAATAAGTCGCAGCTCTGATACAGTGAATTCAATTGCTCCTCTGATACTTCCCCAAGGAAGCGAACCTTTGAGAGATATCCTGGATAATTTTTGGAAAAGAACGTAAAGTAGTCCATTCCAGTTTGACTCTGAAAGCCATCATGGATGCTGTTGTCTGCTCCAGCGATGATAAATTCAACATTCGGAATGCGCTGTAGCACGTGAGGAATAGCAGTGAACAGGTCCTGAATTCCCTTGCGCTTTTCGAGCCGGCCAACATACAACACAGTCAGCTTCTCAGGAGGGGCATGATAGGGAAAGGGCCGAATCTGTTCCTGGCTTACTGGTTCAATACCATAAGGGATAACTTCAACATCTATTTTGTCATCCAAGTTGTACACATTATGCAAAGCCTGTTTAGTAGCATTGCTATTCGCAGCTATAATATTAGCATGTAGGAGAAGTTGCCTCTCGATTTCACTTAGAAGGTTTTGATCCTGATTTTTATCATTGATCAGCTCTGATATCTGCTTGTTAGCTGTAACCGGGCGCACGACAACAGGTAGTGTCTTCGAAACCGCGGTGACGAATCCATCAACGAGCCAGAGCGGCGTGTCAACAATTTGGATGTCGTCATTTAGGATGAGTCTGAGCAAGCATTCATGAACTGCATGGCTATAGTTCAAGCGGTGATAAACGCCTGGCAGGTGGCGAAGTGATGCGTATCGCTTGAGCTCATAGGGAACGTGGTGAACATATGCTCCGTCATAGTATTGAATGATTGGTCGCTCTCCGTGGGTAAGCACATGGACCGTATGACCGAGTGCGAAGAGTCCTTTCGCCAGCATGTGGGTGCTACGCCCAACACCATCATATAGCCTTGGTGGATAATTATAACTAAGCAATGCAATTCGTAATGGAGGTTCAGCCATCTCAATGTTAGCACAACTCCCGCTTATCGGACTAACTGCAGGTTGTAAACAGGATGATTCATGCATAAAAGCTTGAAACGATCTTTCTTCTGTACCTATATGCTTAAAATTACAAGAAAACCTTTTATTTGTTTTAAATGCTCTGTAGATACCAGTGGATAAGGCACTTAACTCATAGATTATTGATTTAATAAGAAAAACCAGAGATATTTTCTTTTCTTTATACAAGTTGATATATAATCTTATATGGCTACCAGAGATAAACTGAATATAGTTTTTTATACTATAAAAATCTGATTTGAAATGTAACCAGTAAAGAGTGCAGAGATAAGTGGCTGCCTTTGTGTTTATCCACCATTTAGCTAGAAATGTGTAGACTTTACGATTGCGGCTAGAGGCAGGAACATGATAAACCCTTGCCTCTTGCACTGGCCTTACAAGGAATCCTGCGGCACTTAATCTTAAAGCCACTTCTGAATCATCGTATACCCATTCATAAAGTTCATCAAAGCCTCCGACTGAAAGCAAAACCTCACGGCGGTAAGCCATATTTGTGCCCATCATGCGCATCGTCCAGAACTCCCCTTTGCCTTCGATGGGGAGATGATCGAGTAAGCCGTTGCGCACATCGTATTGTTTGCCTGAAACCGAAAATACACCCAAACTGTGTTGTATCATTGGCTGAAAAGGGTGTATGAGGTAGACTGAACCACCAGTCGCGGCTATGTTGGGGTCAGTAGCAAAGATATAGTTAAGCTGCGCTAGCCAGTTTCTAGAGGGCACAGCGTCATCGTCAATATAAGCCACAATATCACCAGCAGCAGCGCGCAGACCAAGATTGCGAGACATGCTAAGATTAGCAGTTGGACAGCGAATTAAGTGAATACGCCCTTCATATTCCTTTAACACGTCTATTGTATTATCATTTGTTGGCCCGACAACTATTATTACTTCAAAATTTTGATATTTTTGATGCTCTAACGCTTTTAATAGTGTTCTCAGCGAATGAGCTCTATCAATTGTATTTATCACAATAGAAAACTTAAGATTCATCTCTGCCCACGCTTTGAAATTAGTATCGTTTAGCTACCGTCAGCCGCTAAATCCTAAATATAGACTGAGGCTGCTTGGCCGCGACCAGCGCCATCCGCACATCTCCTAGGAAGAAAACGGGTTTTGAGAAGTAACGGAAGCCGGCTGTCCTCAACATCCCCATGACGCATTCTTCATCCGGGATCCACCAGTTGCTGCCGTCGTTATTCAGTTCGTTGCTTTCCACAAACTTCATAATTCCCTTGTGGCAAGCTGTGACAGCAATGCGCTCAGGCGGACCCCATCTTGCATACACAACATGAGGAGCATCTCGTTTTAGAATCTCTGTCTCAATAACAATTGCGTCATTGCATAATTTACTCACTCTTTCCAGAACACCTAATGGGTTTTTAAGGTGATATAGTATGCCTGTAAAGAAAACGATATCAAAAGCCTCCTGCAAATTTAAAGATTCCAATTCGCAGTCCAATAATCGGTACTCTATATCTAAGTCCCAAATCTTCGCGCACCCTCTAGCCTGCCGCAGATACATGTCAACGCTGTCAATGCCTACGACCCTACCAGCGCCTTTCAGCTTCGCTTGGATGCAAAGAAGCCAGCGTTCGTACCAACGTCCAATACCGACCTTCCTTGAAAGCCTTCGGGAGGGATAAGGCTTTCTAGCCAGTCCCATACGAGATTATGCAATCTGCGCTCGGGCGTCGTATACACGCCCTGTCCTAGGTAGATGTGGTGATACCAGTAGGGAAAGGACTTGACAAACGCTTCAAGTAATGCGCGATCGCGCGGGCGGGGTGGTTCGGGTTGCTTGGTCATGTTAATATAGAGAGTTTTGAAAATAAGCGCATATCACGAGTATAGAGCAGCTTAACGTCTTGTCACTGGAAGAAAGGCGCTACAGCATTCATAAGCGCCCAGATCTGGCGTGCCTACACGAGGCCGCCCTTCGATGTCATTTGTCGCCGAGCTGCCATACCCCTGATTGATCGCTCCCGATGCGGCTGTGATCCGAAAGGCGTGTTCAGGCTGCGCTCCCCCGATAAACCTAGGGTTTGCAAACACAGAGCTGCTAAACCCATGTATCACACCGCTGTTCAAAATAAACGTATTGCGAAAATTATTGAAGAAAAGATTGCGATTTAGATGCGCAGTCGTGTTATCATGCACAAACAGCGCACCGGAATTAGGATCGCACGCCTGAGTATGGTTTGCTATGATATTATAATGAATATATGCAGGCTTTGGCCCACTTTGCACGCCATCACTGAGAACGGCTATCGCCGAGCCAAGAAGTGGCGGGGTCAAACAATTGTTAGCGATGGTGTTGTGCACAAGCGAAGCAGTGATGCCCTGCAGCCATACGCCGCCGCCACCACCGCCCACGATCCCGCCCGTTCCCGCGCGAGCGGCGTTGTGGGCTATCAACGAATTGTCCATGTAGACGGTCGGCGTCCCGAAGTTGATGTTGTGAAAGTGTACGCCACCTCCGCCGGCTGGGCCTTGTAGGCTAGTGCCATTGCCACCTTGGGCCGTGTTGCGGAGCACTTTACACCTGCTAACGAACACCGTGCTGTGGATCGTGGAAATTGCGCCACCTGCAGCGTATCCGCCATTGCTACCCTTCCCACCCTCAGACAAGTTGTCAGTGAGTTCGCATCCACTAATCCTCAAGGTGACGCTTTCAAGCTGGCCATCACCGTCTGCGTCCGTAGTTGGAAAGCCTTCCGCCATGATCGCCCCACCAAATCCACCGCCAGCGTGAACGCTCGCATCCCCTCCTGTGACGCGGTTGTGGCGCGCTATTACGTTCCACAAGGACACATCGGCATACCCCATGACCGTGATAGCACCGAAAGCGTCGGCAGTCTCGCCGTTGAGCATTCCGCTTCCCGTGGTGTCACCCGCATCGGACGAGTTATTATATAGCTCCAGCATCGACGCAACAGTTGTTGTCCTTAGCAGGAACAAGCCCGCGCCCATCGCATAGCCGCCACGCACGGTTCCAGAGCCTGCCTTTGACCAGTTGCCAGTGAAGACTATGCGTTCCAGCACGACCGTCCCGGCTGATTTGCGAATGGCAACGGCAGCGCCAGCAGCATTGCCGCCATACGGGTTGTGCTGTCCGCCTCCGGCAGCAATGTTGTTCTCGAAGCGCATATTCCTCAAGGTCACCCTTGAGTGATCGGCAAGCAAGCCGCCGCCAAACGCGAATGTCTGAGCATCGCTTCCGCTGGGCTGACCTGCAGCAAGTCCACGTCGCACAGTGAAGCCGTCCATTGTGATTCCAGCAGTTGGTGGATTTGCTGGCTCTGTGTCTTGAACCCATACGCCTCGGTGTTGCCACTGACCATCTATGATGGTTGGATATGCAACCGGATCAGAGAAGGACCAGTTGCCACTAGGATATCCACCAATTAATGTCAAGTCCTTGTTAATGATGCAAACAACAGTGGGATAGCCCAAATAAATGCTGCAGAGATCGTAAGCCGCTTCACGGGTGTAAGTGCCAGCAGCTACCCTAACGGTGTCCCCATGGGTCGCTTGGTTGATAGCATACTGTATAGTTTGGCAAGGGGTCGAAGGGTTTGTGCAGTTTCCCCAATCAGAACCGATATTTACGTTTACGTAGCGAATACTCGTTGATCCTTGAACGCGAGTAGTGGGAAGTACTGAAATGTAGAGCAAGAGAAGACTGACTGCTATAACAACTCTAGCAAACATGTTTACTCAACTATATAGAGTATTCTTAATCCTCCCCATCTGATCAACTTGTTATCGATCATCTGGGATGTGAATTCTCGAGTCAGGATACCAAGGTCGACTATAGCGCGGCAAACTTCCTCGCAGAAGCTGTCATGAAAGATGATGTAACCACCTGATTCAGTATAAGGCAGAACACCTTCTGCATCACGCATCACGCCTTGATAGGAGTGATCGCCATCAATAAGAACAAGATCAAACTTTCCTGCTTCGCTCGCAGCAACGTGTAGAATGTCAGGAGAATAGCCCTTGTATAACTTTGCTCTGTGCTTTAGCTTATCCCAGTATTCTGGCGCAATTTTGGGATTTGGATCAACAAGGTACATTTTGCCATCGCTCTCCAGCGCATCTAGCGCGCTGCACACCAGCAAAGCTGATCCACCCTGAAAGGTGCCTATCTCGAGATAGTGCTGAGGGCGCAGGCTAAACGCTAAGGTGAACATCATTAATCTTTCAGAGCGACACATCCAGGCAGGAGTGTATTGGATGACATCTAACCAGCAGGGATCGAAGTGGCCTGTTTCCGTGGTTGCATCGTAGCACCTAAGCCTCAGTTGCGAGCTGCGCGTCTTAGAGTTCATGGCATACTCCATACCGTTGTTCTCTCTACTGCTGCTATTATAAGTCGGGATTCGTTCTTCCGTATTCGGCTCTCCATGGGTTTCTTGATGGTGGGGCTGCAGCGCGCGTGCTTGGCACGCTTCGATTTTATCAAGAGCCCTAAAACTCTCCTCCTTAATAGAATGCATCAGACTTAGATTTTGTTTGGCGATAAATCGAATGACCAAGCGTGACTTATCTTCGCGCCTAGCTGCGCTCAGCCCTTGCATGATGCTAGAGCGCCATTGCGCCGCGTTGGCCGACCACGTCCACGCTCGCTCTGCAGTTGCGCGCGCATGCGCCGCTACTTGCGTTCTGAGGCCGTCATCCTCTATCAGCCTGCGGAGCGCAGCCTGCCAGTCATCAGGATCACGCGCCAGCAGTCCGTTATGACCGTTGACAACCACTGAATTATAAGCTTCTATGTCTGAGTATACACCTGAAATTCCATTTATACTGTATTCTAAAAACTTTAGATTACTTTTGCATTTATTAAATACATGATCGTTCAAAGGGGCTATAGCAATATCTAATGACACCTCTCTAAACCATTTTGCAAATGCGGGATATGAAACGTAGAACAGAGAGTTGTAGCTAACACTGGGGTGCTGGCATAAATCAGGTGGTGGGTCAAATCCCCAAATCCTTAGCTGCACTCTGTCTTCAAAGTCATCTAATAGTTTCATAAGTATAAGAGATATACTTTCCAAATCGCTATAATGCGTTGCAGTTCCCATGTAACCTATGACTATCTTTTCATTACCGCCTCTTTTTAAATCTTTAGCCTTCCAGAG
>Ga0308400_1000915_pt1 | contig 10097 bp, 10 predicted proteins | sample HotsprSampOS1265_FD_203451 | JGI IMG/M metagenome (GOLD analysis project Ga0308400, IMG submission 203451) | Hot spring phototrophic mat microbial communities from Octopus Spring, Yellowstone National Park, Wyoming, United States - 20060914_OS12-65 ...
TGTCGCTGGTTCGTGATGCACTCCGGCAGCGCGTATGAAACAGACTCTGATTATCGGCACGCGCGCCAGTAAACTTGCACTGGTGCAGACGTATATGGTCCGCGACGCCTTGCAGTCGGCGCATCCTGGATTGACGATTGCCATTGAACATATTACGACACGCGGCGACATTATTCTTGATCGTCCACTCAATGCGATCGGCGACAAAGGGTTGTTTGTTGTCGAGATCGAGGAAGCGATGCGTGCTGGCAGAATCGATCTGGCGGTTCACAGCGCCAAGGATCTGCCGTCTGCGTTGCCGCCCGATATGACGCTTGCGGCATGCCTGCGACGCGCCGATCCGCGCGATGCACTGGTGGCGCAACCCGGCATGACGCTGGCTGCCCTTCCTTCCGGCGCGCGTGTCGGCACCAGCAGCCTGCGGCGCACCTGTCAATTGCGCGCTCTGCGTCCTGATCTCACGCTGGTCAATCTGCGCGGGAATGTCGATACACGGTTGCGCAAGTTGCGTGAGGGACAGTACGATGCAATTGTGCTTGCCGCAGCCGGCTTGAAGCGGCTCGGTCTCGAGAATGTCATCACGGAGCTGATCGAACCGGACGTGCTGATTCCGGCGGTCGGGCAGGGGGTGATCGGCGTCGAAGCACGCGCTGGTGATGAGGAGGTGATCCGGCTCCTTGCGCCACTCGACGATCGGGCAGCACGCATCGCCATCACTGCCGAACGCGCATTCCTGGCGCGCATTGGCGGTGGGTGTCAGGTGCCGGTAGGGGCGCTGGCGTATCTCGAAGGCGACGAGTTGTTGTTGCGCGGGATGATCGGCGCGCGCGACGGTCGGATGGTGCGCGGGATGCGACGCGGCTCAGCGTCCGATCCGGTTGGTCTGGGTTGTGCGCTGGCGGACGAGTTGCTCGACAGGGGCGGACGGGCATTGCTTACAGGATAACAAAGGACTATGAAAGCCGCCGGTCGATTGCAGGGCAAACGGATTGCAGTCACCCGTGCCGCCGAACGCGCCGAAGGTCTGGCGTCGGCGTTGCGCGCGGAGGGCGCGGAGGTGCGGATCTGTCCAACTATCGCGTATGATCCGCCTGAGGATCCGGCGCCGCTCGAAGCAGCATTGCAACAGATCGATCGGTACGACTGGATTGTTTTCACCAGCGCAGCTGCGGTTGATGCGCTTGCAGAACGAGGGGCGCTGCCCCCGCCAGCGCATGTGCGCATTGCAGCGGTCGGCAAAGCAACCGCCGCGTCAATCGAAGCGCGTGGCGGACGAGTCGATCTGATCCCCGCTGAGCAGAACGCGGAGGGGTTGCTGGCAGCGCTACATGATGTCGCTGGCAAACATTTTCTCCTGCCTGTTGCCGACATTGCACGCGACGCACTGGCTGCCGGTCTTCGTGCGCGCGGAGCTGTGGCAGATATGGTGACCGCCTATCGAACGGTTCCCGGTCCAGGGGCGCGTGACCTGATCACGCTGCTCTGCGGCTGTTCTCTCGATGCAATTGTGTTTAGCAGCCCATCGACGTTGCGCTATCTGCTCGATGGCATGGAACAGTTCGGCATCGACCGTTCAGTTGCGCGGGTGCTGCTGACTGGCGTTGCGCTGATCGCTATCGGACCAACGACGGCGCAGGCGTTACGGGATGAAGGGTTACCGGTTGCAGCGCAGGCGCCGACGCCAGATACCGGGGGTGTGCTTCAGGCATTGTATGATGGTCTGGCAGAAAAGGGTTAAGGGTCGAAGGAGGATCGTATGCTGATCCATCGTCCGCGGCGATTACGCCGCACACCGGCGCTGCGTCGCATGGTGCGCGAAACGACGCTCGGTGTCGACCATTTGATTGCGCCACTCTTCGTTACCGCCGGCAGCGGCATTGTGCGCCCGATCCGCTCAATGCCGGGTCATGCCCGCTTGTCTGTCGATCAACTCGATCTCGAGATCAGCGAGATTGCCGAACTCCAGATACCGGCGGTGCTGCTCTTCGGCATTCCGGCGCACAAGGACCCGATCGGCAGCAGCGGATGGGATCCGGATGGACCGGTGCCGCAGGCGATCCGTGCAATCAAACAACGCGCCCCGCAACTGATCGTGATTGCAGATGTATGTGTCTGTGAATACACTAGTCACGGTCACTGCGGCATTCTGGCAGAAGCGCCTGGCAGTGGCGATGTGCTCAACGATCCCACGCTCGACATCCTGGCGCGCTGTGCGGTTGCATATGCCGACGCTGGCGCCGACATTGTCGCTCCCAGCGCGATGATGGATGGTCAGGTCGCTGCCATTCGCTCCGCACTGGACGCTGCCGGTCACACTCAGGTGGCGATCCTTTCGTATGCCGCCAAATTCGCCTCCGCCTTCTACGGTCCCTTCCGCGAGGCAGCTGAGTCCACCCCGGCGTTCGGCGACCGACGCGCTTACCAGATGGACCCGGCAAACAGGCGTGAAGCGCTGCGCGAGGTGGATCTCGACGTGACCGAAGGCGCCGACATGATCATGGTCAAACCGGCTGGCGCCTATCTCGACATCATCAGCGCTGTGCGCCAGCGCTACCACCTGCCGCTGGCAGCGTACCAAGTGAGCGGCGAATATGCCATGATCAAAGCAGCAGCGCAACTCGGCTGGCTCGACGAGCGTCGCGCTGCGCTCGAAAGCCTGATCGCGATTCGACGGGCTGGTGCGGATATGATTATCACCTATTTTGCGAAACAGGCGGCTCGCTGGCTTACAACATCGGATTTGTACTGATTGAGACATCATGATGAAGACAACACGTTCCGAATCGCTGTTCGCCGAAGCGCAGTCGCTCTTTCCTGGCGGCGTCAACAGCCCGGTGCGCGCCTTTCGCGCCGTTGGCGGAACGCCCAGGTTTATCGCGCGTGGCGAAGGCGCCCTGATCTTTGATGTCGATGGAAACCGCTACATTGATTACGTTCTCTCGTGGGGACCGCTGATCGCAGGGCATGCCCACCCTGATGTGGTTGCCGCAATTGCGGAACAGGCAGCACGTGGTACGTCATTCGGCGCACCAACCGAACTGGAAAGCGAACTGGCGCGCCTGATCACCCAGGCGATGCCAGCGGTCGAAATGGTGCGTTTCGTATCATCGGGCACAGAGGCGGCAATGAGCGCGCTGCGCCTGGCGCGTGCTGCAACCCGCCGCGACAAGGTCATCAAGTTCGCTGGGTGCTACCACGGGCACTTCGATGGATTTCTCGTGCAGGCAGGATCGGGCGTGGCGACACTGGGTCTGCCCGACAGTCCCGGAGTCACAGCAGCGACGGCTGCCAGCACACTGACGGCGCCCTACAACGATCTGGATGCGGTTGAAGCATTGTTGAAGGCGAACCCCGGCGAGGTTGCCGCGATCGCGGTCGAACCAGTTGCAGGAAATATGGGACTGGTGCTGCCACAACCCGGCTTTCTTGCCGGCTTGCGCCGTCTGGCCGATGAACACGGTGCGTTGCTGATCTTCGATGAAGTGATGACTGGCTTCCGTGTTGCGTATGGCGGCGCTCAGGGACGGTACGGTATCACTCCTGATCTGACCTGTCTGGGAAAGGTAATTGGTGGCGGTTTGCCTGCCGCCGCGTATGGCGGAAGGCGTGAGTTGATGGAACTGATCGCGCCTGCCGGTCCTGTCTACCAGGCGGGTACGCTCTCCGGCAATCCACTGGCGATGGCGGCAGGTATTGCTACACTGCGTATCATCGGAGCGCCCGGCGTCTTTGAGCGCCTGGAACAGGTGACAGCCGCCTTGTGCGCCGGTTTCGAGCAGGCGGCTGCTGACGCCGATATTCCGCTACGCACAGCGTATGCTGGCAGTATGTGGGGCTTCTTCTTTACTGGCGACCCAGTTGTGGATTATGCATCGGCGAAGAAAGCCGATACCCGCAGGTATGCGCGCTTCTTCCACGCTATGCTCGAACGTGGCGTCTACCTTGCCCCGGCGCAGTTCGAGGCGGCGTTCGTGTCGCTGGCGCATAGCGACGCGCTCATTCAGGAGACAATTGCCGCCGCTGCCGATGCATTGCGATCACTCTGATATCAAATTTTGAACGATTATTCCTGCCGGGCAACCCAAGGTCGTTCTGGAATGTTTCTGGCACGCTGGAACAGTGCGCGTCTCCGCACCACCCGGAAGCACGAGCATCCCGCCCGCATTGCCTGGGAGCGTAGGCGTCTCGCCCGCATACAGCGCTGTGACCCATTATAGGTGCCAGGGTGTCCCGCCCCCGGTCATCACACAAGGTCGAGACCTCACAGATAGAGAGTTTTCTGGCGTCTCCTGGACTCACACTCTCAGAGTAAGGTATCAGGAAGTTTACAGGGGCAGGTTTTTTGGAAGCCCCTACGTTTCTTCTTCAGTTTTGGTCATCAGGACGTCCGGACCCCCCTTCTCCCACAAGGGGAGAAGGGGGGCAGGGGGATAAGGGGCAAAAGCGCACGGGAATGCAGAAAACTGTACATCTCTCCCAGGAACTCTACCCCTGAGAGAGGAGAGTGAGCAGGGAGTGAGGTAAAAAGGGCGTCAGGATGTGGCAGACACCTCTTGCCCGCGAAAAACTCTATACCTGTCGAGAGCAGGGTGCCCTCACTCTGTAGCGAACGGCGCAGATCGGGAATGAACATCACGCGGACCGCGCATTGTGTTCTGGCAGATGTGATACGAGGTGATGCAGCGTCCCACTTGCCTGCCATCTTCTCTTTTGTAGAAAATGCGCTCTTCCTCTCTTGAAGTTTAATTCCCTCCGTAGTATGATAGTACAATAGGCGAACCATATACCTCGATATGATCTTACGCCACTCCTCAAAGAAGCAGTACGCATCGCCTCAATAACGGCCAGGAGAAAGAGAGAACAGAAATGAGCCGCTATCGGGTCTCTGGAGTGCTGCTGGTTCTGGCACTCTGGTTCACGACCGCTTCATTCGTTCCCCTCCACGCACGTGTCACGCGGTCGCAGTCGTCCGCCAATATGGGTCTGACCACGATCGTGTTAATGCCAGCAACAATGGGCGATGCTGTGGACGGTCCGGTTGGGTTGTCACCGGTTGCCCAGAGCGGTTGGGGAAGATGGGAAGCGGTTCCCGGCGCGGTGCTGGCGACATCAGCGCCATCTGTGACCACCTGGAGTCGTGATCGGCTGGAAGTGTTTGTCCGCGGCGATGGCGGCGCTCTGTTATGGCAGACATTCGCTGACGGGAAATGGTTGGGATGGCGCAACATCGGCGGTGGGCTGGCATCGGCGCCTGCCTGCGCTGCCTGGGGGCAGAATCGGATGAGTTGCTTCGCTCTTCGCCAGGGGAGCAGCGCCGTTTGGCATATCTGGTGGAACGGCGAACGCTGGAGCGAGTGGCAAAACCTAGGCGGAATTGCTACCTCAGCGCCAGCTGCAGTCTCGTGGAGAGCGCAGCGGGTGGCAGTGTTCGTGCGCGGCAGCGATAACAAGATGTACCAGGCATACTACGATGGCCAGCGCTGGATCAGCTGGATTAACCACGAAGGTATACTTACCTCGGCACCTGCCTGTACCTCGCCGGGCGACAATCAGTTGCAATGCTTCGTGCGCGGCAGCAACAACCGGCTCTACCGCCGCGTGTGGAACGGTATCCAGTGGACGATTTGGGAAGACATGGGGGTGAATGCAACCTCCGCGCCGACTGTCGCATCGTGGGGACCGAACCGGATCAGTCTGTTTACGCGGGGCGACAACGGCAACCTGCTGCACCGCTACTGGGACGGCAGTCGCTGGATTGGATGGGAAGACCTGGGCGGCAATATCGCATCGTCGCCTGCCTGTGTCTCGTGGGGCGCCAACAGCCTTGACTGTTTTGCTCGCGGCGTCGATCCAGTCTTCAATACCGATCAGGGGTTGATCCGGCGTTCGTGGCGCGGATGAGAAACATCCTTCGCGTGCGCGCACTACTGTATCTTGCGTTATTTTATTGATCCAACACTCCTGGTGCGGATGAGCAACGTCGCTCTGGCGCAGGGCGTCCATCAGTCTAATTGCCAGGAGTACAGTAATGAGTGTTCAGAATTCAATCCGGTCTAACCTGTGCAGGCAGGCTTTGCCCAGTAGAGCCAAGGGCTTCAGCTCCCAAGAGTGAGTACCGGATTATAGCAGTTCCCAAATGCGACCTTCGCCGTCAGTCTGTCTAGCATCAAACGCTGGCTGGGCAAGGCGCGCACGGGAGCGACCCTCGCGCCGGGTCGTTCGCCGGGCCGACTGCCGCGCTTCGATCAGCACGACCTGGACGTGCTGCGCGCCCGCCTCGAAGCGGCGCCCGACGCCACGCTCGACGCCCACGTCGCCTGGTGGAACCAGTAGCATCCCGACCGTCCCGTGGTGCGCTCCACCCTGGATCGCGCCATCACCCGCCTTGGTTGGGCGCAAAAAAAACGTTGCACGCCGCCGAGCGTGATGAGGCGGTGCGCGCCGCCTTCCGCGCCCGTCTGCACACCCGTCCCGCCGATGCATTCGTGGTGGTGGACGAGTGCAGCAGCAAGCTGAATCTCACGCCCCGGTATGCGCGCGCCCCACGTACCCGGCGAGCGTACGGCCGCATCCCCCGCGCGGCGCTGGCGACCACCACCATCATTGTGTCACTCCATCTCCAGGGGATGGGACCGACCATGGCGCTGCCCGGAGCGGCGGACGCGCCCGCCTTTGAAGCCTATGTGCGCGACGTGCTGGCACCAACCTTGCGTCCTGGTCAGATTGTGCTGCTCGATAATGCACGCATCCATCTCAGCCCGCGCATTGCGCAGATTATCACAGCGCACGGCTGCGAACTGTGGTTTTTGCCAAGCTCTTCACCCGATTCCTCGCCGATTGCGGACGCCTTTGCCGAGCTCAAACACCAGTGGCGCCAGGCCGAGGCGCGGACGCCAGACGCGCTTCTCGACGCGTTGGGACGTTCGCTTCCGTCGATCAGCGCTCAGGATGCCCACGGCTTCTTTCGCACGTGCGGCTTTCGAATGGAGACCAACCAGGTTCAATGTTTCTGAGAACTGCTATAGATTCTCTATCTCCATTAGCCCTATTACCGTTTCGGCATACCGGACTTAATGCTCACTCTTCATTAGCCCCACGGTAAGAGGACAAATTATGTTCCTGATCTTCGTGACTGCGCAGGGCGGGCACTGTTCATACCGCATGCCAAACGAAGACATCCGCTCTGATGAGGGACGTTTAGTGAGTTCGCGGATGATCCGGAAAGCTTACCGTTCAAAAAGTGGTCAGGTGCGTAGTTTGCTCTCCAGATTATGCACTACAATTAGGGTGGAGAACATTGCTATGTTTGAGCTTCCTGCAACAAGGTCATTTCACCACAGCAGATGCAGCGAGCGATAGATGGAAGGCGCTGGGCACCCCGCGTCTCGTCAGTACTTTTTGCAGTAGGGTCAGGTTTTGAACGATACGTGTGGTAGGGCGGGTAGCGTGGCAGAACTAGCGGGTATTCGTATCAGAAAAGTTATTCGTTACGCTGTTGTACTTAATACGCAGCGATGGCCGAAAGCGCGGTTCAGAAGGAATGATTAATTACGGTGAATGATTTATTTGATTTACTGCAAAAGCGTAGGATCGGTTATGCACTGGTCGGAGGTGCCGCTCTCATAACATGGTCGAAATACTGGGTATATTGACTGATTTGGGGTGTAAAATTGCCGAAGGGACTTAAGTAAAATTAGCCATAGAGATACCTATTTTGCGCGTGGAAACTACCAATTCCCCAGATCGATGCTCTCGTGACGAATAATCTGTTATTTTCGCGCGTAAAGAAATGCCACGTAGCCAGACAGGACTTTTTGAGCGATCCATTCCTTCTGCGACAGTCCGTGGACTCATACTGCTGAAGCTGTATGCACTACCGTCCCTCTATCGCCGGAGAAATTTCGTTCAGGTGGGATTATACAAGGACGACGTTGCTACCCTTATGTTCTACCACGCTCCCAATATGAACAATTGCCCGTCTTCAGCGTGATCATGTATAATCCACTAGACTGCCTCAATTGCAGTTTTCAGAGTATCGTGGTACGTGTTCTGCATATCAGAGTGACAGAGGAGGACTCTCAATATGGAACAACCCGGCGCGGTCACACTTCCCCCCTCGGAAACACCAAATGCTGCCCGCATCTACAGTTATACCCTGGGCGGTTCGTACTATCTACCGGTTGACAAGGCGGCTGCAGAGTACATGTTCTCGCTTGTACCTTCCACACCAAAGTGGGTGCGCATGCTGCGCAATTTTCTCCAGCACGCTGCCCGTCGTCTCTGGGCAGAAGGATTGACCCACTTTATCGACTTCGCCTCTGGACTCCCGACCGACGATCATATCCATCATGTTCTTCCAAACGCCCGTGTGGTTTACTCGGACCTGGATCGCGACACGTATGAACTGGCGCAGCAACTGGTTGGACACCTTCCAAATGTACTCTACTTGAGGCACGATGTACGTGAGGCACGCCTGCTGCTTGAGTCGCCAGAGGTGCAGAACTTCCTGGGTGGTGAGCGGCGGGTGGCATTCGGGCTGAATGGCATTACTGTCTTTCTCTCCCCTGAGGAGATTTCACAGCTCTTCCACGACCTCTATGAGTGGGCAGCGCCGGGTTCCCGGCTCTACATTACCTACGAAACCAAAATGCCAGGCCTGATGACCCCACGTATGGAACAGTTCATCGACATGTTCCGTCAGGCAGGATCACCCTTCTGGCTCTATTCGCTTGAGGAGTGCATCGCGTTCAGCCGACCGTGGCAGATTCCCCCAACAGGATTAATGCCGCTCCACGAGTTCCTTGGGCTTCCCTCCGACTACATCACTGAAGCAGATCAGGAAGGCGTCGGATTGCAGTTCTACGCTGCGATCCTGGCAAAACCGGAGTGATACTGGTAGAACATGAGGCAGGTTTTTTTGGGAAGCCCTTGCGTCCCTCCTCTCGTTTTAGGCTTCGGGATGCCCAGACTCCCTCTTCTCCTTTCTCCCTCTTCTCCCGTTGTGGGAGAAGGAGGCAGGGGGATGAGGGGCAAAAGCGCACTAGAATGCAAAGAACTGGCGACCTTTTCCAAGAACGCAACCCTTGAGAGGGAAGTGTGGCCACGGTTCTGATGATTTTGATGTTATGGGAGTATCCCTACACTGATGAGTTAACCAGTGCATTGGGCAGAGGTGAGACAGAGCGATCAGAGTTTCGTGTCAGGAACGCTTTCCCGAAATGATGGGACTACAGATCTACAGGTTTGCCTCAAAGATCACTTCTTCGCTGGGTTGAGCAGTGGTATCAACTTCGTCTAGTGTAATCATTACCTGGTCGTAGGCATCCATCGGTTCTGGCGCATCAACCACAAACTCGGCAACGCCATCAGGTCCAACTGTAACGACGCCGATGGCGATCTGCTGATTTCCTTTCGCCAGCCACAGTCGATACATTTTTCCCGGTTCGGCAGATTTCAGCCCATAAATCATCAGCACCAGGCGGTTGTGCCCTGGTTGCATGAACATGCGCGCACTTGCCTCATTAGGAGCGCGCTCAGTCGTTCCCAGCGATCGCGAGACGGTCTGCGGCGCAGCGATGAACGAAACGAGTTGTTCGTCCTGTCGCTCTGATGTTCTTAGTTCCTGGATTTCCTGCTGGCTCTTTGCAAGTTGAAGGCGGGCCTCATCAAGTTCTCGCACACTGACGAGCAGTTGTGCCTCCACTGCCGTCGCAGTCTGACGCACCTCGGCTATCTGTAGTTCCATCGAATGCAATGCCTGCTGATTGAATGCAAGTTGCGCTGCAAGCCGGTCGGCGCGTCCACGCGCCTCGAACACTGCTGTTCCTAGACCGATAATCAGTGCCAGCATTACCGCAAATGCTGGCATAACCCAGCGACCTGAACGGGTGAAACGCAGCGCTGCCGTTGGGCGCGACGACAGTGTGATTTCGGCGGGAGCATCATCGTTTGCGGCAGCAATACGCGCGAAAAGTTGACGTTTGACTCGCGGCGGGGGGTTGAGCGCCCCAGACGCGTAGGGCAACAACCCAACGACATCGCGGAACGACTCCGCTTCGACGCGACATCGGGGGCAGTTGGTGATATGTGCTGCCACT
>Ga0308400_1000916_pt1 | contig 10089 bp, 8 predicted proteins | sample HotsprSampOS1265_FD_203451 | JGI IMG/M metagenome (GOLD analysis project Ga0308400, IMG submission 203451) | Hot spring phototrophic mat microbial communities from Octopus Spring, Yellowstone National Park, Wyoming, United States - 20060914_OS12-65 ...
CCTTGAGAATGGCTTCCCGATATTGAGGCCGCTGGTCGCTGAAGAAAACGCGCAGAGACCCATCGTTCACCGCCTGGGTTTGGGCAATCAGCCGGTCGGCGTTCTCCTGGTTGATCTCGCCCACCACGAATCACCTTGTGCACAGGATCAAAACTCATCACAGTCGCCTGGAGCCGTTCAAAAGCGGTACAGCGCGCCTCTTTTTTTGAACAAAGCTCCAGAACTCATCCAACTGCGCCCCTTCAAAATGCAGATTGACCATCAAGTAGCGAGAGACGGCTTCTACGTGCTGGGAGGCGGTGTCCAACCATTATCCACCCCTTTGATGCGGGCTAATCCCGTTCCCTTCTGCCAGGCAGGCAATCACGTCGTAGAAGGTCTCCTCGCTGGCTTTACAAAGGGGTGCCTTGTCGCGCCGAGAAGGTGCGGCCGCACACTTTGCATCTCAAGAGTTGGGTATTCGCTTTGCCGTAACGCCCGGCACCCACGATCTGGTTGTCGGGCCCCACTTTACCGTAATTGTGGCAGTCGGTATGGGGACAAAAATACATACTGGTGTCTATCTGTTTCTTGCGGCCCATTGGGAACGGGAGTGCTCCAGTAGAAGCGATCTAGACTAGAGAGTATGCCTAGAAGACTAGCCTACCACCCAGGGGTGAAATGCCAGTTCTGCGGCAACGAGGAGATGCGCAAGTGCGGACGAAACCGCAGTGGCACGCAAAAGTATCAGTGCAGAAAGTGCGGTCGCAGAACCACACCAAATCCAAAATCAATAGCTCACAGCCCCCAGACGCGCCAGTGTGCACTGCGACTGGTCGCTGAAGGTTTGAGCCAGCGTAAGGCCGGGCGAATACTACAGGTCAGTGGGCAATCGATTGGGCGCTGGCTGAAGAAGTATGTCGACGCCTTGCCAGCGCAGCCGCCCAAACCTGCTACGTCAGAGGTGACCGAACTGGACGAGTTATACACCTTTGTGAAGTCAAAAAAACAAACGCTACCTGATTACAGCGGTTGACCGCAAGACACGCTGTTTCATGAGCTGGTCGCTAGTTGCCGAGTGCACGACTGAGGCGATTCAGGCACTTGTTGACCAAGTGCCGAACACGTTCCAGTTTTGCTCGGATGGGTATGCCGGTTACCGGCAGGTGAACTACCGTCGGAGTCGTCACCTGGTCGGGCGAGGGAAGTCGCAGACTTACTCGGTTGAGGCGAATAACGCTGAGTTGAGGTGTTTTGTGTCGCAGTTAGCGCGTCGGACGCGGGGATTTGCCAAGAGTGATGCTGGTCTACGGCGGGCGATTACTTTGTTTGTGCACTGCTGGAATGCGCGCCAGATGCTCCGACAGCTTTACCCGAAATACCGGCGTGGCCTGTCTGAGTTTATATCAACGTGAGTTCGGATTTATCTGCGCCTTCTGCCAATCGGCACTTAGGTCGCTCACGCCAAAGCACAAAAGTGCGGAGATATTTGCATAGACTATAGCTTTTGCGTCAATTAGTTCCTATAAAATTATCGAAAGTAGTGCCAACTTGTACGTGGTATGCCTGCACCTGGTATGGGTGGACAGGATCACTTGCTCAGACTCGCGTAAATCCGAACTGACGTTATATCACTTTGATTGGAACACTCCCTTGGGAACCTCCTCGCTCTATATTCGTCCATAATCATAGGGCCAGTTGAGACAGTGGTCAAGGGACACCAGGCATAAGGAGGGAATCAACATTTGCAGGTCGCTCAGAACCTGGTCATTGGGCGTGCCGTGAGGATCAGAGTTTGCCACGGGAGCAACTTACCTGCGTTTGCGTTAATCTTCCGTAGCCATTTTGGCCACTTACGGCGAGACATCCGGTTGTTCTGGATCCCCTGCCACTGTTCGCACCGGATGACCGTCCTGAGAGTGAACAGTTACAGGCGGTGCAGGAGGCAGGGGCAGGTTGCGCTGGAAAAAGCGCGTCAGACGCAGCCACTCTTTACGCTCTTCTTCCAGGGTGCTGGGAACAGGGCGGTTCAGCGCCTTGAGCAAATCGTGACGGTACAGGTCAAAAGTTGCCCGAAGTTGCTCGCTGTAGACCAGGGCGCTCTGCAACGCGTTCTGGTAACACATCCAGGCCAAGGGCCAGCCCAATGCACACAGGAGAAAGAGGTCCCAGCGGTTGCTGAATGCCAGCATCGGGCACCAGATCAGGGAGAAGAGAGCAGAGAGCAGAGACATGGAGAGCATAAATGTCAGCGTGGTCTTACGGTCTTCCAACAGGGCCATCACTTCCGGCTTGAGCAATGGGCGCAGGCGCGGCCAGATGACCACCGCATCTATGCCATAGCGCTCATAAGGGTAGATTTCCGCTGCGCGCAGGATGTTGCCCAGGCGCATGGGCATCATTTTATCCAGATGTGTCGGCGGTGGGTAGAAAGCCAGCAGCTCTGCCCAAATCTCATTGGCTTCCTGGGGTGTGCTTGCCGATTGTGCCTGGCTGTGCAAGCGCTGCCAAAGCCGCTGATAGGACGCCGCCCGCCGGTTGCGCAGCCACAAGAAAAATCGGCGTCGTGGCCAGTAACCTTCAAACAGGCGGATGAGACTATATTGGAAGTTGTACAGCAGATAGGCAAATACAACCACGACAACGCTACCGCCGATCCCAATCAGGCTGCGGGAGATGACAGGAAGTTTTTCCCAGCCGGTCAGGGCGGCGTTCAGCCCCTGGGTGATTTCCAGGAAGAGCATCAGGCTGAGTCCGGCAAAGAAGAGCACAGGGAAGAAAGCGCTCAGCAGAAAGTCGCGGCCAAAATACCCTTTGAGTTCCTGAAGGACGGTGGAAAACATTTTCTTTCCTCCCGTCAATCCTCAACCGGCCGCATCCGGTGGCCCTGGCTACAGGTGGGCAGGTTACCGGGATCATAGTAGGCAACCAGTTGGCGCTCACCATCTATCGGGCACTCAAAGTAGAGTATATCCACCGGCGCGCCCTCCATGCGGTCAACGATACTGCGGGTCACCAGGCGGGAAGCGCGTTCTACCAGTTCCTGACGCGGCAGGACACCTTGCACCTGGCCCCGCTCCCGCACGATCACTCCTTGCAACCGTGGATGGAGCACCAGATCTTTGGCCAGCACCCGCACGGCGTGCTCAATCCTTACGTTCGGCTCAATGAAAATTGGAGAAGGCGCCGCAGCCAACAAGGAATTCAACTGCGCCTGTGGGTCAGCCTTGTGCAGTTCCTCCACGGTGACCAGCCCTGCCTGCCGCCCCTGCTCGCCCTGGATGACGCAAAAGGTCACGCCTGCCTGCTCTAGTTGGCGCAGCGCCTCGGCCACAGTCCTGGTGGGGTCCAGGATTATGGCTGGGGCAAGCAATTCTCGGACAGTAGATTCAGCCATCTGTTTCTCCTCACGATAGGGATGTTTTTGCTTTGATCAGTTTGATCAGATTGCTCATCAACTGAGCAGCGTATTGCTCCAAAAACTGATAACGAACTGGGTCTGGTGATGTTCTCTTCGCTACATAGTTTGCCCATGCCATATACTCCAGAGCCAATCGCGCCGCAGCGCGGATCAGTGGATCGGGATCGTGCTGACAGGCGTGCAAATGCGGCTCTACGCGAGGGTCTTTCCAGAACAGGTTGACAGCGCCCAGGCTGATCAGCGCCAGAGCACGCACCCGGCGATCTGCATCGTTGTCCATCTCGATCAGCGTCTCCACCAGTGGTTCATCCTCGTACCAGCTCCACAACAGTTGTTCAATGGGATGGAAGCCGGCATAGAATTGCAAAAACGGTGTCACATCGTTTTCCTTCGGAGAGCGTCTTCCGCTCATCAACTCGCCGATGTAGCAGATCATCTCGTTGAAGATGGGACGCAACAATTCTACCCCCCAAGCATAGTGACGCAACTCCAGGCCTGCCTCCATGCTTTCGGAGAGCGTTTCGGCAAAGATCAGGGTGTGGATCAGACGAGCAAGTTCAGCCTCTGCCATCTGCGCCTCCTCACACGCCGACCAGCACAAAACCAGACCAAAAATAAGGGTTGGCGAAGGGTAAGTCCTGATTCATTTTTTCCAGTGCCAGCCTTTGTTCCCATATTGGATCCGTCAGGGGTGGGTTCAAGCGCGTGAGTTCTGCGATAGCCGGATGACTCAACGCTTCTTCGCGTCGTAATGTGCGGAGCCACTGTTGGGCGTCACGCAGGGCAACAATGGGTGGGCGCTGCGCAAGGCCCTCCCGCGAGTCGCCCAGATGATACTGGTAAAAGCGGTAAATCAGCAACGCGGTAGAGATTCCCTCCACCGGCCAGAGGGAGGCCAGCACGGCCGGCGCGCCAGCCAGCAGAAAAGCAGAGAAAAGACCGGTAAACTCGGGCAGCGCTTCGCGCGTCGGGGTTATTGCCGTCTCGCAGGCGCTGAGGACAGCCAGCCGCGCGGCACGCAGATCCAACCACATGGGAATCCAGTAGAAGGGCAGCGGCTCTTTCCCCGCCAGCCAGAGCGCTGAAACAGCCGGGTTCCACCATACATATTGGGCGTGACCAGCAAAGTGCCAGTAGTTGCCCACGCGGGAGGTGCGGATGACGTTCTGCATAGTCGCTTGTTTGCCGCTCAGCACGAAGGCCGCTTCGCCGTGGGTAGCGAAGAGGTCACGCAGGAGTGCGGCTTCCACCTGGGCCGCACTCAGATCTTCGGTGGGGTTAGCGATCAACATCAGGGTGTTCTCGCGTGGCTCGCGCTCCCGCAGCCAGCGGATACTCTGGGCATACAGCCGCAGGCTCGGTACTATCGCCACCGCCGGTGATTCCGGCTCGTCAGCCAGGCCCACGGCCAGGGGTAACGCGTGGAGGTCGGCATCGGGGATGAGAACGACTTGCGAGACGCCGAGTTCACGGAGGATTGGTAAGATGGGCTGCCACAAGCGCGTTTTGAGTTCGGCGACCATTTCGTCAAAGAGATGCTGCCACATAGTCAGACGCTGGGCATCGTCAAGGTCAAAGAGGGTTTTCTCCCGTTCCTCAAAGGGGATGCCATCCCGACCGCGCGCCAGCACATCCGCCTGGTTTTTTTCCGAGATCAGGGTGCGCATGGCCACCTGCCAGCCCAACTGGAAGGAGGTGGCCTGCTCAATCATCCAGCGCAGGGTCAAATAGTGTCTGACCGTAACAGCGAAAGCCATGTCCTCCGGGGAACGGGCGATTTGCTTTTCCGTCTCCTGGTACAGTTGTTCCAGCGGCTGCGGCAAACCGTACAGCAGGTGTTCCACTTCGGCGCGTTGTAGGCCCGGCAGGTCAACCACGCGCGGACCGGAGGGATGCAGCACGACAGCGCAGGCCACCTGATCACCGGAAAACAGTGCCACAATAGCCGTAGATGGATCCGCAGCGATTTCGCCCCAATCCAGCAAGGAGAATTCGAGAGGGGCAGCGAAGTTGGGCTCATAGCGGCGGATCTCCTGGGTGACTTGCTCCAGTTCAGCCTCTGCGTCAGCCAGGGCCTGTCGGTAGCCCCTTTGTTCCCGCTCCCTGGCCTCAGTCATCATCTTCTCAAACTCCTCCTCCGTTTGCGCCTGCTTCAATAGCTTTATCCCGCGTTGGGCTTCTTCAATCATTCGCCTTTCCCAACCCGGCTCGCTATAGACGACGGAACGCAGGAAACGGACAGCCTGGAAGGTACGATCGTAGCGCGCCCGTAACTCTTCCGGCACGGTGGGAGGAATAGCCTCGCGCTGGGCAATCTGGCGCGCCAGCCAGCACGCCCGCCCCTGTTCCAGCATTTCCAGCGCTTCCAAAGGGCGATTCAAACGCAAGGCGATCTCGGCAGCCAGACGATAGACATCCTGCCGTTCGGCCGCATAGCGCCGTTCAAAGGTTTCCACCTGGCTCAGGATGGCACGCTCCTGCTCCAACAACTGGATGGCGGCACGATAGTGCTCCAGCGCTTTGGACAGGTCGTTCAAAGAGGTATGGAGGCGTCCCAGGTTGTAATGGGCGTAAAACTGTAAATAAGTCAGCCCTAATTTGCCAGCCGTATCCAGCGCCTCCATCAACATAGCCTGGGCATCGGCAATCCGATTCAGCCGGGCCTGGAGAATGCCCAGGTGGATCAGGAAACTGGCAACTTCCGGTGCACGGCGATGCTGACGTGCCCTGTCCAGCGCCCGGACATACCAGTGCGCCGCTTCCTCCAGTCGCCTCTGGAAACTGACGGTTCGGCCCAGGAGTTCCAGCGCCCAGAGTTCCAGTTCAGGAGAGTGTAGTTGTTGTGCCAGCGCTAACGCCTGACGCGCGCCAGCCTCGCTCTCCGACCATTCTTTGCGTTCTGCCAAGTAACGTGCGCGACACAGGGCAATCCGAGCGTTCGTCAAAGGATTATCAATTGGCGCCGCGGTACTCCTCGCCTGGTTCAATGCCCTTTCGGCAAAGTCCAGTTGATTCAGGTTCATCTGAATATCGGCAAGATTCAGCAAGGCGGTGACCCTCTCCGACGGTTCCAGCCCGTTTTCAATGGCCAGTGCATCTTCCAGGGTGTGGAGAGCCTGAACCAGGTCACCACGGCGCAAGTGTAGAGTGCCGATAACGCTCAGCGCTTTGGCTTGCAGGGGCAGATGGCCGATATTCCTGGCCGATTGGTGTGCTTCTTCAAACTCAGCCAGTGCTTCAGCCAGTTGGCCTGTTTCCGCCAGCGCCTGTCCACGGTGTAGATGGACACAAATTTCGCCGACAGCATTGCCTAAACGGCGCAGCGCCTCCAGGGCTTCCTGGTATAGGGAAAGCGCTTCATCGTAACGGGCAGCGCGGTGCAGAACCAAAGCACGAGTACTCAGGCTCTGGGCGATCTGGTAGCGATCCTCGGCAGCCCGGGCTTTTGCCAGCGCCTGTTCCGAATCGCGCAGGGCAGAGGTCAGGTCGCCGGTGAGGAGATGCAGGCCTGCCAGATTCCCCAGCGCGGCTGCTTCCAGGCCCTCCAGTCCAGCCTGGCGCGCCAGTGTGAGGGCGCGTTCATAATAGCGGCGGGCTTCGTTATAGCGGCCCAGTTTCTCGTAGACCGTCCCCAAGGGACCCACGGAGCGGATGAGACGGAACGGCTCGTTGAGCGTTTCAGCCAGTTTCACCGCTTCCTCAAAAAGAGGCAGCGCTTCGGCGTGTCTACCCAGTTCGCTCTTGATCTCTGCCAGCGAGATGGCGAGATCGGCGCGCAGTTTACGGTTATCCAGCAGGCGGGCAGCGGCATAGCTCAGGCTGGCCAGAAGTTCTGCCTGATAGAGGTCGCCGTTCTGGTAGAGGCGGTTGATCTGCTCGTCCAGCGCTGCAACGTGAAGAACGCTGATGCCGCGCAGCGTTTCGGGCTGTTGCACCTGCGCCAGGGCTTCGGAGAGGCTCAGTTCGCCAGAGCGCACCTTTTCAGCAAGTCGGACGACGGCGTTGCGCTCCGAGCGGATCAGCTCGTTCAACCAGGCGTGGATGCGTTCCGCGGCTGCTGAGAGCCTGGATGCCAGGGTGACCTGTCCCTGCTCCTGAGCGCTGCTCGCCTGGAGCCGTGCCTGTTGTTCGCCTGCCGCCGAAAGGAGATGCGGTTCCCCGGCGATTGCCTGCTCCACCTCGGCATCATTTTCGGCCAGAGCCAGGCGATACAGTGCGAGCGTCTGTGCATCCTGAGCCTGCCCCAGTTGCAGTAGAAATGCTCTAGCTTTAGCGCCGTAACGGGCCAGCCAGTCCTCTCCGGGACGCATCGGAAAAGGTGCCTTCAGGAGCAAACGATGGCGGGCCAGGAATTGTCGCAAAGGGAGCCAGTTTTCCAAATTGGCAAGGATCGTTGCTTCGTTCTGCCCATCCTCCAGTGCCTCGCAGGCTCTCTGCAGGGCACGGGCGATGGGGGCAGCGGGAAGTTCCTCTCTGGCGCGCCCGGGCATCTCCTCCAGGGCACTTCTCAGCCATCGCGGCGCCGTCCGGGCAGCCCGCAGGATACGGCTGGCCGCCTCGCCATCGGTGCGAGCACGGACCACCTCCGACGCAAGTTCAGCAATAGTCCCCTGGATGAGTACAGAGACAATGAGTTGTCGCAGGGCTTCCACCTGTCGGATGAAAGATTCCAGCCCCAGCCAGCGTGCTTCTTCAGCCAGGGTGAGAAGCGCCTCAAAGAAGGCGTCGTCCATATGGGACGAGAGACGTGCGGCCTGCTGGCTGAAGGCCTCGGCATCGGGCGCGGCCAGCAGCAAATTGATAGTGCCGGTGGGGCCCAGGCGCTGGGGCGGGAGACGGGAAAGTGCCTCATAAACCCCGGCCGCCAGAAACCCGGCATCCGCAACGGTAATGGTGGCACGGGTCGGTCTGCCTGGCACCTGGGGAATCCACAAGCCCTCTATGGCTGGATGGGAGAAAGAAGTCGCAGGCGGTGTCAGGAGTTTGAGCACGGTCGGCCACCAGCGCAGATCGGTGAGCAGGTCGCGCTCCCGCTCCAGCAGGCGCTGGGTGTCCCGCCAGGTGCACCCGGCCAGACGTTGCCAAAGGTCTGAGACCCGATGTTGATAGAGCAAGTCGTCCATATCTTTCGGCATAGCGCCGCTATGCCCCTACTTGCGTTTCCAGCCCATATTCGGCGGAATCGCCCGGCCCTCGGAGGCAACATCCAGGATGATGGCTCCCACCACGTACCGCTCCAGCAGGCGTTGCTCATCGGGGCGACGAAAGGTGGTCAAGTTCTCAATCGTTTTGCGCGGGACGTTGCCGGCCAGGTAGGGCGGGGCGAAGGAGCGGAACGGTTCCGTCTGCCCCAGGCGCAGCAGGGCGTAGGCCAGGGCGATCTTGCAGCCGGTGCCGTAGCGCCGGTCAAACTCCGGCTTCAATATTGCCGGTGCTCCCTGCAGCGCCAGCCGAAGCATCGGGTCCGACTCCGCCGCCAGCGAAGCCAGGGCATAGGCGATCAGCGCAACCACATCTTCATCGCTGACCAGGCGCAGGGACGAGACCAGCGTCATCACCCCGCCGGCACCGTAAGCCTTGATCAGGCTGCGGTAGCACCAGAGCAGATGCACGCCGAACAATTGCAGTTCGTGATCGGCAGCGGCATCATCGCGGAACGCCAGGGTCTGCTGTAGCACCAGATTGCGCAGCGCCTCCACAATGACTGCCGGTGCCAGCAGCAGAAACTGCCCGCCGTAGCGCTCGCGGTCGGCGCGGCTGATGGCGGCGTTGTGCGCGTCGTCATCGGGACGGGCGCGCTCAAAGTAGCGGTGCAGGGCGTCTATCAGTTGACGGGATTCCTGTTCGTTCATTGGGTCCTCTGATGTCCCTCGTCAATTGACACAATATTTTCGGGAGCCCGGGGTGGTACCCGATACATCAGCAACTCTTGATACGTGATCCGTCACTCCCGCCGCCATCATCGGGGTGACCTCCCGCCACTTCTTGGGAGACCCATTCCCCTTCGTGGGAAGAGGAGGGTCTATCTCTTCCCACAGACCACTGTGCGGGAGACAAAAGTGATAATAACCCACACAAAGGTGTAACTGCCGTTCCATCCAGCAACGCTTCTTGGAAAACCCTAACGTCTTGCGGGTGAAGCGCCGATTGCGCTGGCGCATCGTGTTGTTCTGTCGTTCCACAAAGGCCGTGTTGACGCGTCGGCTGGCCGGAGACCGTTTCAGATAGCGCTTCCGGCGTGCCAAAAACCACTTCCGTGGTGACTTTTACGACTGCGCCGATGCTTCACCACCTGGGCATACAACAGGTCCGGCGGGGGCACCAACCGGGGCTTGGGCCGCCGGCCTCGTTGGCCCTGCCGCTCAGGTTGCATCCATTGACCAAACGCCTTGAGAATGGCTTCCCGATATTGAGGCCGCTGGTCGCTGAAGAAAACGCGCAGAGACCCATCGTTCACCGCCTGGGTTTGGGCAATCAGCCGGTCGGCGTTCTCCTGGTTGATCTCGCCCACCACAAAGGCTGGAATCACCTTGTGCACAGGATCAAAACTCATCCAGACCCAACAGTCGCCATATTCGGTCTGGAGCCGTTCAAAAGCGGTGCAGCGCGCCTCTTTTTTGAACAAAGCTCCAGAACTCATCCAACTGCGCCTCTTCAAAATGCAGATTGACCATCAAGTAGCGAGAGAT
>Ga0308400_1000919_pt1 | contig 10064 bp, 11 predicted proteins | sample HotsprSampOS1265_FD_203451 | JGI IMG/M metagenome (GOLD analysis project Ga0308400, IMG submission 203451) | Hot spring phototrophic mat microbial communities from Octopus Spring, Yellowstone National Park, Wyoming, United States - 20060914_OS12-65 ...
GACTGTAGAGCAACATCGAACCATGACCGGCGGAGAGAACGAAACGATCACGGTCAGGCCAGGATGGATCAGCCGGATCGAACCGCAGAAAACGGGTCCAGAGCACATACGCCATCGGCGCTGCACCTAGCGGCATGCCCGGATGCCCGGAATTGGCAGCCTGCACAGCATCGATTGACAATGTGCGAATCGTGTTGATGGCAAGCCAGTCGAGATCGGTGTATGTTGATGTCATGATCGCCTTTCCTAAAAGCCGGCCACGATGCTGTCCAGACGTCACTTCACTTCCCCTGTTGCCAAGCCTTCCAATCCGCCAGGAAGCGTTCAATGCCAATATCGGTCAACGGATGACGCATACTCTGTTCAAGCACCTTGAACGGGCATGTCGCGATATCGGCGCCTGCCAGCGCAGCCTCGACGATATGCCGCGGATGGCGGATGGAAGCCGCGAGCACCAGCGTCGTAATCTTATGCTGGCGATAGATCTGCACAATTTCACGGATCAGGCTCATACCATCGACACCCACATCATCGACGCGCCCTACGAACGGGCTGATAATGAATGCACCAGCGCGCGCAGCCAGGAGCGCCTGAATTGCGTTAAAGCAGAGCGTGACATTGCAACGAATGCCCTCGCGCGCCAGACGCGACACTGCCTTCAAACCTTCGGTCGTACTCGGCACTTTGACGACAACATTCGGGTGCCAGGAGGCGAATTCGCGCCCCTCGCGCACCATGCCATCAGCATCGAGCGCCGTCGTTTCGGCGCTAATGGGACCATCCACCAGGCTTGCAATCTCCTGGATCGTCGCCTTGAAATCGGCGCCCTTCTCCTTTGCCATCAGCGACGGGTTCGTAGTCACGCCGCTGAGCACGCCCCAACTCGCAGCAGTGCGAATTTCGTCCAGATTGGCTGTGTCGAGATAGATCTGCACGGTCTACTCCTTCTGAGTCATATGCGGATAGAAATGAAGCGCCCCATCCTGCAACCAGGCGAATGTCTCTACCTGAACGCCAGGAAGCGATAGCATCTTGTGCGTTGAACGTGCAGACATGTCGCCAGGGAAACGACTGTATGCCTTTAGGGGAGATTATAGCATGCGCCCGCAGGATAGGTACTAGTGCAAAATAGTCCTTGAAGATGTACGATTTTTGTGCTATCTTACCGTGTGCACATAATTATTTGGCCGTTATGTAAGGTTGGTGGAATGTGAAAGAACCCCTCGATTCCTTCCTGGCCACAGTCCACGACGAGTCGCAGCCCTCTCCGCGCAATCATGTTCGCGTTCATCACCCTGCTGCCGAATCGGTGTCTGAGACAATCGATCACATCTTCGAACGCACCGATGGAGATCCCTTCGATCAGACCATTGACGCTTTTCATGCCGACCATGAGCATGAAGAAGACGAAGTGCTGGATCGCGACTTCGATGCCGACGTTGAAAGCACGGGCATCGATGATCCGGTTCGCGTGTATCTCCGTGAAATCGGGCGGGTGAACCTGCTCACTGCTCAAGAAGAGATCATGCTGGCGCAGCAGGTGGAACGCGGCGAGCAGGCGAGCGAACGATTGCAGAAAGGTGACTACGCCCCTTCAGAACGCCTCCAGCTTCATCGGTGGGTACAGGAAGGGCAGGCTGCACGCGAGCGTCTTATCCAGGCAAACCTGCGCCTGGTCGTTTCGATCGCAAAGAAATATCTTGGTCGTGGGATGTCGCTGCTCGACCTGATCCAGGAAGGCAACATCGGGCTGATGCGCGCAACTGAGAAGTTCGATTATCGCAAAGGGTATAAGTTTTCTACGTATGCTACGTGGTGGATCCGCCAAGCGATCACGCGAGTCATCGCTGATCAGAGTCGCACCATCCGCCTGCCAGTCCACGTCGGCGAAACGATCAACCGCGTGATGCGCACCAGCAATCGCATTCAGCAGACCACCGGGCGCGATCCGACGCCGGACGAGATCGCTCTCGAACTCGGTATTCCGGTCGAGAAGGTCCGTCGGGTGCTCGAAGCGGCACGCCAGACGATCTCGCTCGAAACGCCAATTGGAACTGAGGGCGATACAGTGCTGGCTGACTTTATCGAAGATGGTAAAGGCGTCACTCCGATAGATAGTGCATCTCACCACATCCTGCGTGAGCAGATTGATAACGCCCTCGAAAAATTGCCCGAACGCGAACGCCGCATTATCCAGTTGCGCTATGGCTTGCACGACGGTCACTACCGCACGCTAGAAGAGGTGGGACGCGAATTCGGCATCACGCGCGAACGCATCCGGCAGATCGAAGCGCGCGCGCTGCGCAAATTGCGCCATCCCCACTATGGGCGCGGTCTGCGGGGTTATCTGGAGTGAGTGCTGCAACGGCAAGAGGTGTGACCGGGTGGCGCAATCCGCCTGACTTCTTGCCGTTTGTTCTTTTCCCATGTATGCGATCGAAACCTGGGACTCGACTTGCGCTTTCGGCGACCGTATCGCAGTCGAGCGCCTGACGCTCACTGCGCCACGCGGAGCAGTGCTCGGTTTCCTGGGATCGAACGGCGCCGGCAAGACGACGACAGTGCGTATGCTCGCAGCGCTGATCGCCCCGACATCCGGCAGCGCTGTTGTAGCCAGGTATCGCCTCGGTGAAGAAGACCATGCTATTCGCCGCAATGTAGGGCTGCTGACCGAAAGCCCGGGGTTGTACGAGCGGCTCAGCATGCGCCAGAACCTCAATTCTCTGCGCGGCTCTATGACCTCAATGCCGCCCATGCTGAAGCGCAAACAGAGCGGTACCTGCGCATGCTTGGTCTGTGGGATCGCCGCGACGATCCGGTGGGCAGTTTCTCGAAAGGAATGCGACAGAAATTAGCTATTGCACGCGCGTTGTTGCACGAACCGGCGATTATCTTTCTTGACGGACCAACTGCCGGTCTTGACCCGGAAGCTGCTCGCACAGTGCACGAGTTCATTAAGGAATTGTGTGCTGAGGGGCGCACAATCTTTCTTGCCACGCACAACCTGCCGGAAGCCGACGAGTTGTGCGATACGATCGCCGTGTTTCGCACCCGCTTGCTGCGCATCGGCGCGCCCAACACACTCCGCGCCGAACTCTTTGGTAGCGGCACGCGCATCCGCATTGCAGGTGATGCGACAATGTTTCTCGATGTGGTGCGTGCACTGCCGTTCGTGCGTGCCGCCGCCGTCAGCGGCGACACGCTCACTCTTTCACTCGACAATCCCGACGAACAGAACCCGATCCTGGTGCAGGCGCTGACCGAGGCAGGCGCTGCGATCCGGTACGTCGAACCATGTGAACACTCGCTCGAAGACGTGTACCTGCACCTGTTGCGCGAAGCAGAATCGATGTGGCGGCCACATGCGTAAAGCGCTCGTGATTCTCCACAAAGAATAGCTCGAACTGCGTAGTGAGCGGACTCTCCTGATGACGGTCATTGCGCTACCGCTGCTGCTGACCATTCTGCCAATCGTCGCACTTTACTAGCACGCCCGACGAAGATACCAGCCAGCTCGGCGCTGTCATTGCCGATCCATCATTCGCCAGTCTATCGGAGCAGGAGGTAGGGCAGGCGTTGATGGGCAAACAGTTCGGGTTGATGTTTCTCATCATGCCGCTCTTCGTTCCCACTACAATCGCGTCGTACAGTATCGTCGGCGAGAAGGTGCGCCGCGCGCTGGAGCCGCTCCCTGCTGCGCCGGTGCATACCTGGGAACTGCTCCTGGGGAAATGCCTGGCGTCCCTCATTCCATCGCTGATCATCACCTGGGGCGCTGCGGCGGTCTTCGTTCTAGCACTGCGGCTGATCGTCCTTAGCGATCGCGTCTATCAGGTGATCCTGGGCGGCGGATGGTGGATCCTCCTGCTGCTCGGATCACCATCGCTGGCGCTGATCATGGTGGCAGCCACGGTCGCTATTTCGGGTCGAGTTAACGTCCGCGCGCGGCACAGTAGGTATCGGCGGTAGTAGTTGTTCCGCTCCTGGCGCTGTTCATCGCTCAGTTACTCGGCGTTGTGGTGCTGACACCGTTGCTGGCGCTGATTGCAAGCATAGCGCTGGCATTCCTGGCAATATTCGCCTTCGCTAGTGCCATCTTCCTCTTCGAACGTGAAAACATCTTAACCAAATGGGCGTCCTGAGCGCACTTTCCCTCTTTACGAGTGACGCAAGAGCCGCTATACTGCACACAGTACGGTTGAACATGGTACTACTATGCGACTCATACGCCGAATTGCCGAACGAGCACACGAAGACAACGCCCATCCCCGGCGCATTCTGATCGCGGACGATGATCCGTCGATTGCCACATTGATTCAGGTGACGCTGAAGGATCCTCGCTACGAGATCGTAGCAGTCAAGAATGGTCTGGAGGCACTCAAAGCATTCAACGAATCGAAGTTCGACGTGGTCATTCTTGACGTGATGATGCCGTATGTCGATGGGTTCGAGGCATGCCAGCGCATTCGCGAGCGTTCCGATGTGCCGATCATCATCCTGACCGCCCGCGATGGCACCGACGATATTGTGCACGGCTTCGAACTCGGCGCTGACGACTATATTACCAAACCGTTCAAAACTGCCGAGTTGATTGCGCGCGTCGATGCCATCCTGCGCCGCGTTGAAGGGTACAAACACCGCGTTGCGCCGCCGGTCGTGCGCGTGGGAGAGATCGAAATCGATGAACCGCGCCACCGGGTCACCGTGCGCGGCAAAGAAGTCAACCTGACGCCGATGGAGTTCGAACTGCTCTACTTCCTTGCCGCCAACGCCGGGCATGTGTTCGACCGCGAAACCCTCTTCCGCGAAGTCTGGGGGTATGACTACGTCGGCGAAACGAACCTGGTCGACGTGTGTGTGCGCCGGTTGCGCGAAAAAGTGGAAGCCGAGCCATCGCGCCCGCGAATGATCTTGACGGTGCGTGGAGTCGGGTACAAGATGGCAGAAGCCTGAGCTGCTTACCCGCGCTGTTATGCACCGCGTAGCGGGCTGAACAGAGCGTAGCGTCCTTTCGTGTCTGATAGCAATTTCTTCCTGTTTTCTCTTAACTAGAATATTTGAGCGATATCATATCGCGCAACTGTTGCCGCGGCGCCCTGGTCACGCGCCGATCATAAAACTTTATTCACATCGTGTTCATCTGTTTGCCAACACAGCGATATATTGTAGTAATCGAACGCTGGCAGCGTGAGCGTTCCAGTACTTTGGTCATCGTTCCTTATCACTGTTTCACTGGTTATGATGAAGTCGGGCATGAGGCTAACAATCCATCAGACATCGTAGCAGGAGGGGTCTCATGCGATCCTGGAAAAGACTCAGCGCGCCTGTCACAAGCGCTCTACTGATCACACTGCTCACGCTGTTTGCACCAGCCCGGTCGGTGATGACGCAATCATCACTGACGTTTACACAGACAAAACTTCTCGCTGCGGATGCTGCGCAGTACGATTACTTTGGTTTATCGGTTGCAGTCAAGGGTGATACAGCGATCGTTGGCGCCTACGGAAAGTCGGATCTTGCACGGAATGCTGGCGCCGCTTATGTGTTCACCCGCAACGCCGGATCGTGGACGCAGCAGGCGCGCCTGGGAACATCGACTCCTCTGATCGACGCATACCTCGGCGCAACTGTGGCTACCAACGGGTCGTACACGGCGGCTGGCGCGCCGTATGCGAGCGTTGGCGCACAGAATGACGGCGTGGTGTATCTCTTCTCCAACGCTACCTGGCAGCAGCAGACGATCCTTCTCCCCAACGATCCCGACTTGCTGTCACAGTTTGGCAGTGCGCTTGCAATCAACAACAACACTCTTTTTGTCGGAGCGCCGATGCACGACTCCTTCGGCGTCAACGCCGGTGCAGTTTATGTATTTGCCTTTGATGGTCTCTCCTGGGTGCAGCGGCAAAAGTTGATCGGCGCTGACACCGTTCCCGGTGATCGTTTTGGCAGCGCACTGGCGCTAAACGATAACTGGCTGGCGGTGAGCGCACCACTCCACAGTTCACCTGGAGGTCCAGGGGGCGCAGTGTACCTTTTTCAGTTTGACGGCGTCTCCTGGGTACAACGGTACAAAGTAGGGGCGCCCGATACCATCGCAGGTGATCGCTTCGGCAGCGCACTAGCGCTGGACGACGGCTGGCTGGCGGTGAGCGCACCGCTGCACCGCTTCGTTGGGAGTGCCAGCGGCGCTGTCTACCTTTTTGAGTTCAACGGAACAGCCTGGGCACAGCGGCAAAAGCTCGTCGCCAGCGATACCGCTGGCAGCGATCAGTTCGGCAGCGCGCTAGCGCTCGAAAACCGGCGACTCGTCGTTGGTGCGCCATTGCACAATTCAAACGGTCCCGCGAGCGGTGCCGTTTACATCTTCGAGCGTGCCACAACTACGTGGATTGAGCGCGCAAAACTGATCGGCAGCGACACAAATGCTGGCGACAGATTGGGCGGATCAATCAGTATTGACGGTAATACCATTCTCGTGGGCGCCTACGGCGATACAGCCGCCGGTCCAGCAACAGGCGCAGCATATGTGTTCGCTGAAGTGACAGGTTCAGGAGTGACGAACATTCCCTCGCCGTCGCCGACCTTCACCAGCACACCCTCGGCCACGCCATCCCTTACTCCGTCAGCGACGCCGACTTTCACCAGCACGCCCTCGGCTACGCCATCCCTTACTCCGTCAGCGACGCCGACTTTCACCAGCACGCCCTCGGCCACGCCATCCCTTACTCCGTCAGCGACGCCGACTTTCACCAGCACGCCCTCGGCCACACCGTCTCGCACCCCGTCGCCGTCGCCGTCTAATACTCCCTTGCCGTCGCCGACTTTCACCAGCACGCCCTCGGCCACACCGTCCCGCACCCCGTCGCCGTCGCCGACTTTCACTAGCACACCCTCGGCCACGCCATCCCTTACTCCATCAGCGACGCCGACTTTCACCAGCACGCCCTCGGCCACACCGTCCCGCACCCCGTCGCCGTCGCCGTCCTTTACTCCAATAGCAACAGTGACGGTTTCGCCAGGAACGGGAACTCCTCGCCCGATCCTTATGTGTGTTGCGCGGCGTTCACCTGCAAGTTATGTCGCTATCTTTGGATACGAGATGGAAGGGACAGCGCCAGTGCACGTGCCAGTGGGCGGAGAAAACCGGTTCAACCGCTATCGGGAAGACCTCGGTCAACCAACGACGTTTGAGCCAGGCACGCGGCGACCAGCATTCGCAGTAGTCTTCGACGGCCTGCCACTAACATGGTCGCTGGCAGGGCGACAGGTAACGGCATGGGCGAATTATCCGATTCGCTGCAGTAGCGATGCTGTTGTGCGTATTCAACCCCTACTGGAGTGCACGCTGCCAGACGGCGGTGGCAAGACGGTCGCGTGGTTCGGGTATCGGAATGACAATGCGTTCAATGTCGCCGTGCCTGTCCGGCTGCAAAACTTCTTCTTCCCAGCGCCGAGCCAGCGCGGGCAGCCGGTTGTCTTCGCACCTGGCAGACATCGGTGTGTTTTTGAAACTAGGTTCTCACGTGGTGCGCTGGTATGGTTCCTGGACGGACGAACAGCAGTAGCAACCGGTTCGCCCATACAAATGTGTCGGTTTAACTGACTCTGCAACGATACCACCAGACCAGCGCGATCATGAGACCCGATAGAGCAGCCAGGAGAGCGGTGATAACGTTACTGAAAGTTACGAAGACCAGTAACGCTGCTAGAGGCACAATCATCAGCAAGAGGGTGCCAGGCGCTTCGGGCAGCGGAAAGGGCGTCTCATCTGCGACTGAACGTTCGGTCTGAAGCGTGCCATAGCGCGGTCTGATACTGCCATCTCCCTCTCCGCCTTCAAAAGCCTCTGGGGGCAATGGCGCCCCCGGAATAGGACATTCCCGCGCCTCGACGAGAAAATGCGCACGCCAGTCGCGCCCATCGCGGCGACTCTCAAACAGGTGGTATGCTGCACGCTGAAGATAGGCAGGATGACCGGCGCTGAGATGGCTCAGCAATCGCAATTCAGCAGGTGTGAAACTGATGCCGGTTCCTTCAAGATAGGTTTCTGCGAAGAGACGAACTTCTGCTGGCGCGAAAGCGCCCAGGCGAACACTGGCAAACCGCTCGCTGAGCAACGGCATCTCCCCTGCCAACGCCACGACCAGGATCAACTGCCCGCCACGCGCAATGCGCGCCAGCGTATTGAGCAGCGTGTCACCCCATCCTGCTTCTAACGCGCGATGAGCGTCATCAAGGCAGAGGAGTACCGGCGTCTCCATCTCAAGCAGCGCAACTTCTAAAGCTGCAGACGTTGCGCCTGGAATCCCTAATGCCTGAAGAACGGTCTCATAGACATCCTCTGGAGTTGCCGCCTCGTGAAGCGCCAGGTAGAACGATGGCAGCAGTGGTTCTTCGAGATGTACCGCAGCTGATGCAGTGATATGCGTGAGCAGCGATGATTTGCCGATGCCTGGCGGACCGGTGACCATGACCGGTCGACGCGCTTCGATTGCATCGAAGATCAGCGACAATTCGCGCCAGCGCCCGGCAAAACGGGCAGCGTCAACGATACGCGTGCGCTGGATGAATGGATTCTCCAGGTGTGGTGTGTCGTTGTCGGATGTTGCGCCAGAAGTCACCGGATTCTCTCTTCCCGCACTTTCGATCCACGAGGGGATACAGGCGCAGCTACCGGTTCTCAGAACCGTCGTACCTGTCCTGCCCGTAGCGACATAGTGATTGAACTACGCGCATGCCAGAGGCGCGGTCGTTATGCATGCCTGACGTGCGCGATTCCGGCTGTTGACTGTTCTACACCTCTCTCTGGGCAGCATTGAACATGTGGTCGATCTGAAGAAAAGAGCACTTAAACATCATAATACCACGCGCTCCTTTTTTCTTCAGTAGCGACTCTGTCGCATTTTTTTTCCATCAAAGCGACCAGGTCTGCGCCTGCACCTGCGGGTATAATGCAGGCGAAACGCAGTACATCATCGCTCCGGCATCTGGAGGTATCAATGTCGCACTCCGTCTCGCCCGACGCCCACCGCCTGGTCGCCGATGCTATCGCTGCTATTCGCCTCGGCGACAAAGCGCGCGGTCAGAAGCTTCTCACGCAGGCGCTGCGCACTAATCCCATCACGAAGTCACCTGGTTGTGGATGGCGTCGCTCGTCGAAACTCCCGAGCGGCGGCGTGAATGCCTGGAACGCGCGCTGGCGATCAACCCGAACAACGAAGCCGCGCGGTGTGCACTCCGGGCGCTGTCTGACTCGCAGTCGCTGCACGTGACGTCGCAGCATCACGCAGGCGCGCCAGATCAGACACTTCGCCCATCGCCGACTTCTGTCTACGAGCAGGTTCAGACTGCAACGCAAGCGAATGGAGCACAGGACAATCAGGCACGCCACTGCCCGCACTGCGGCGCGCCGCTGGAGGCGACCGCCACGTTCTGCGCGTTTTGCAAGAGTCCGGTGGCGCTGCCTTCAGCTTCTGATGCTCCATCATTTCCGAAACGCGCGTCCTTGACCAATGAGGAGCGGAAGCAACTTGAGACCAGTAAAGATACACGAAATAGGAGAAGACCATCTTTCTTTGACGACTTCATCAGTTTCTGTTTTTTTGTGTCCGCTCCTCCAGTCTTCTTCACCATATTTTCATTGATAACAGAAGAACCGACATTAGATTCCCTGGTCTCGTTAATCTTTTCGTTATTAACACTCATGCCCCTTTTTATTTTATCCTCTATGGAGTTATACCGTAATCACCAGATTGAAAGATCGCTAAAGAAGGCGACATCCAGAGTGGATTGTCCGGTTCTTGATATGTGGAAGGATGATGATAGTGAAAGCACATCATACTTTATCGCCTGGGAACTGACGGCAACCGATCAGTACGGACAACCCCTTCGCCTTCAGCAGGCGCAGAAAATCTACGATGATAAATTGTACGATTGTCCTAAGAGCGTGATCAAAAACTAACACCTCGGATAAAGCCTATTCAGGAGCATTGCAATAGAACCGAGATAAAGAAAGGCTTCGCTTGATTCTGGGTTGCGGTTGTATTCCTTGCTCGCCAACCGAT
>Ga0308400_1000924_pt1 | contig 10032 bp, 9 predicted proteins | sample HotsprSampOS1265_FD_203451 | JGI IMG/M metagenome (GOLD analysis project Ga0308400, IMG submission 203451) | Hot spring phototrophic mat microbial communities from Octopus Spring, Yellowstone National Park, Wyoming, United States - 20060914_OS12-65 ...
GCCAGGATGGCGGTAGCGCCACGGCATCGTTCATGACATGCTCCATCAATCGGGCCAGTCGAGGACGACAAACACATCGTTCCCTTCGATGCGCGTCTCATAGATTGGAATGCGAATGCCAACTGGCGGCACGATCGCTTTACCGGTGCGGACGTTGTAGGTCCACCCATGCCACGGGCATGTGACCGTCTCGCCGATAAGTATGCCGGACGAGAGCGGACCGCCCTCGTGCCGGCAGGAATCGCTGAAGGCGTAGATCACGCCGGCGATGTTTGCCAGTGCAATAGGCAGGCCATCGATCTCGACGTAAATCATCCGACCTGGCGGGATGTCGCGGTACGCAGCGACACGCACGATGTCACGAGCCATATGCCATATTGTAGCATGGTGGCGGGAATCGTGTATAATATACCGTTGAGTGTTGCAGAGAGATTGCAGTGCGACTCTTTGCGGCGGTCACAGGTGCAATGCGGCAGACGCGAAGAGTGTACGGCTGACCATATGCAAATGACAACAGGGGGAGGTCGCATAGTGGCCTAGTGCGCGGCACTGGAAATGCCGTAGGGGGTAATACCCCCTCGCGGGTTCAAATCCCGCCCTCCCCGCCATAGAAGCACGCCAGGGGTCGCTATGTAACTCCTGGCGTATTGTTTTTTTACGGTTGACCAATCGCAACCTAAGCAGTCATATTCCAGCGCAGGCGGGTGTCGTGCTGCGCCGGGGTGATGATAACGCGGTAGGTGATGTCGCCCTGGCGGTTCTCGCCAAGTTCATGGATTCGTGTGACGCGCCCCTGCATTTCGACGCCGGGCAGTGCATCAAAGGTGATCGTGACCGGTGCATCAGGTTGCACTTTGACGATGCTGAGTTCAGTCAGATCGGTCGTTCCGATCTGCCAGGCGCCGGGATCGCCGATGGTGATCAGTGGTGTGCCGGGAGTGACATACTCGCCCGGTTTGATATTGATAGCTGCGACCAGACTAGCAAATGGCGCGCGCAGGGTCAGTTCGTCGAGTTGTGCCTGTGCCACCTGGAGTGCAGCGGTAGCGCGGCGCACGTTGGCTTCTGCTTCAGCGATCTGCGCAGCAGAAGGACTGGCTTTCAGCCGTGCCAAGTTGGCTTGGGCTTCCGCCAGAGTCGCTTCGGCGACAGCAACAGCGTCAGCGCGCTCTTCGCCACGGAGTCTCTCCAGGCGTGCCTGGGCATCGGCAACTTCAGCGCGCGCTGCAGCGAGTTCGTCGTTGTTTGTGCTGCGTACAATGCGGTCGTATGCAGCCTGCGCCTTGATGACGCGCTGCTCGGCAGCGCTGATGCCCGCTGCTTCTGCCTGACGGGCGGCATCGTATGCGATGCGCGCCTGTTCCAGGCTGCTTTCGGCGCTCCGCATTGCTGTTTCCGCCTGAACGAACGCATTGTAGAATTTGCGCTTCTCAGCTTCGTTCAATCCATAACCGAGCGTCGGGTGTTGACCGTCGACCTGCACGCTATCCCACTCATTTTTTGCGACGGCCCACGCTGATTGAGCGCGGGTGAGCGCTTCGACAGCCTGTTCCATCCGCAAACGGGCATCGGTCTTGGCGGTGGAGAGCCGTGCCTTTTCGGCTTCGAGCGTGGCGCGTGCTTCTTCCAGGCGTGCGTCTGCCTGAATGACTTCGGGGCGGTTGCTGGCGCGCTCAAGTTCTGCAAGGCGCGCACGCGCCTGCTGGAGACGGGCTTCGGTGGCAAGGATGTCGCGGTCGGTAACGCTGCCGCGCACCTGCTGCACCTGCGCCTCGGCACGCCGCACCTGCGCTTCAGCAGCGATGATCTCCTCTTCGGTCGGTCCTACTTTCAGACGCGCCAGCGTTGCCTCGGCGCGCGCCTTATTGGCAGCCGCCGAGCAACAATTGCCTCCTGTCGTCGAGTGTTGAGCACGATCAGCTCCTGTTGCGCCTGAACCGTGTTGCCTTCTGATACAAGCACGTCCGCCACTACGCCGCTGCTGTTCATCGCCAGCGCTGCGTGCCAGCACAACGCGGGCTTCGGCGACCACGCGCTCATCAGCGCGCACAGGCGGTATGGGGGTGGGCTGGATGGCGGTCGCCTGACCGCCACAGGCGGTCAGCGCCAAAAGCGCTGCCGCTGTCATCACCGTTCGTTTCATCGAGAACCGGAACATGCGCCTGCCTCACTCTCTCTGTAGACGCACAAAGACGGGACTACATGTCGTCATGGGTTGCTGCCTGCGCTTGTGAATGACGCTCGCGGGCAACCCGTTCATATGGTGTTCCTGGTTGCCTCCGATTCCGCCGGCAATGTGTGGAACTCCTGCTGATCGAGCACAGCCACTTCACAGCTGGTCGCAAAACTGGCGCGCACGCCAGCGGTGCAACGCCCCTGCTGCAGCAGACCGATTTCGCCGAAGTAGGAACCGGTGCTCAGGTGGTTGACGATGATTTCGCCTCCGTCAGGACGTTCGATGAATACCTCGACGTCACCGCTGGTAATGATGTAGAAGTTGTCTGCCGGACTGCCCTGCTCGATAATGACAGCGCCGGGAGCTTACGTGCAGATGTCGGCGTGATGCATCACCCAGCCCAGTTGCTCGAGCGTCAGAGCGGGGAGCGCCCGTGCGACGTATTCGTTGACGATCCGACTGTCGGCAATGATCACAGCGCGACTGACACGCCACGCCATATCGCTGTCGTGGGTGGCCATCAGGATCGTTTTGCCCTGATTGACCAGCTTCTCGAAGAGGGTAAACACCTGTTGCGCCGTTTTCGAGTCGAGGTTGCCAGTTGGCTCATCGGCAAGAATGATCGGCGGATCGTTGGCGAGGGCGCGGGCAATGGCGACTCGTTGCTGCTGCCCGCCGGATATGGTGGATGGCAGTTTATGCGCCTGGTCGGCCATGCCGACCTGATCGAGGAGTATCATCGCCCGTTCGCATCGCTCGCGCGGCGTGAACATATTGCAGAAGTCCATCGGCAGCATCACGTTCTCGACCGGTGAGAGCGCTGGCAACAACTGGAAGAACTAAAACACGATACCGACGTTGCGCCCGCGCCAGACGGCCATATCAGTCTCGTTCAGGTCAAAACTAGCCTTAAACACAACCCGCTCCTTCTTTTCTGAACCGGTCATTGGATAGGAGTGTGCTGCGCGATCATTTCCGTCTTGTTTGACGCCGTATCACGCCGGTTGTTGCAGAATATCGCCTTCCGGGAACATGGTAATGCGAGACGCGCATTGCCAATAGAGACCGGAGATAGATATCCAGGGGGATTGTTTCGCGTGCGGTCTCATCCAGAGGGAATATGCCATTATGCGTGAATATGCTATGTGGTGGAAGCGGAGGTGTCGAAGGCGTGCGAAACCAGTCGTGCGACCCGGATGCACGCTTCAACGCGAAGGCATAGTTTGCGAACTCAGGGCAGTTCTGCCGTCGGAGCGAGTCGTGCAGACGCTGCACCCAAAAAAATCCATACATTCGCATTGCGCTGCGACGCGCTGCCAGGGGTACCGGCTCGTCGGACACGTTTTTAGACCGGAGAACTGCCGCGTAACACCTGCTAGACCTGTACAGATACTGGGCAGCATACGCTGGGCGCTGGTCGGAGCGATGGCGTTGCGCGCCTATGCTTCAGAGCGCCTGACGCAAGACGTAGATATTGTGATCCACGCTGATGATGAACAGGCCGCGCGGGTTGCTTTCATGTCCGCTGGCTACTGGATTGGCGACTCGTTGCCGATTGGCGGATGTACCGCGTATCCGACAGATGGTGCAGGGTACAGCATCAATGTGCTGGCGTTCGATGAACCCTGGCTGAACGAGGCGCTGGCGCAACCGATGTATGATCTTGCCGGTTTCCCGGTGTTAGCGCGACAATTTCTGATCCTGATGAAACTGCAGGCAGGTCGGGTGCAGGATGTTGCCGATGTAACCCGTCTGCTGCGCCAAGCGGATCAGACTGAACGTGCCGTTGCGCGTGCGACTGCTGCCAGTCTCTTAGCAAACGCTAACACAGCGCCAACGTTGTTTTAACGACGATCGTCTAAAATCTCTTACCGCCGATAAGTGCTGCTGGTACAGGTCTGCCCTGGCTTACACTGTATAATGACAATCATCGTTCCAGTTTCAAGCAGGAAAGGAGGCAAAGATGCGAATGTTTCGCATCGTGGGGCTCGCTTTCACGCTTCTTCTGGCACTCAGCGGCGTGAGCCCCGTGCTGGCGCAGGACCAGCAACCGCAATCGGCTCCGCAGGACCTTTTCCTCTTCACCCGGTACCCGGTTCAGGAAGCCACCATTGGCGATCCAGTAACGATCAGGCTGACACTGGGTAGCGATACAACGCCACAGATCGTGCGTCTCGCAGTGCGTGACCTTCCAGAGGGATGGAATGCCAGCTTCCGCGGCGACGGAAAGACCATTCAGGCAGCGTATGTTGCTCCAAAGAGTGACGCATCATTCGATCTCCGCATTGAGCCGCCGGAGAATGTATCGGCTGGCGACTATCGTTTGACGGTGGTTGCCCGCGGCAGTACGCGCGAAGTGACCCTTCCAATTGAGTTGATCCTTAAGGCAAAGGAGGAGTCGTCCGCCGGTTTGTTGTTCAAAGTCGATCTGCCGATGCTGCGTGGGACACCCGATACCACCTTTCGCTACAACGTAACTCTGAAGAATGAAAGCGATCAGGAGACAACGGTCAGCCTGCTGGCTGAAGCGCCGCGCGGCTTTCTGGTTGATTTCAGGCTTGCTGGTCAGAGTATCACAAGTGTTCCTTTTGAACCAAACGAATCAAAGAGCCTGAACATTGAAGTGAAGCCGTTCCCCGATATGCCAGCGGGTAAATACGAGATCAACGTGCTGGCGCAGGGTGGCGAAAGTCAGGCAACAACTCTTCTCGTCGCCGAACTGACCGGTCAACCGAAGGTGAAGTTGACCACCTCTGATGGGCGTCTCTCCGGCGAGGCGCGTATCGGTGAGAAGACCGCGTTCAATCTGATTGTGCAGAATACTGGCAGCGCGCCAGCCCGGAACATTCAACTGAGCGCCGTGCCGCCAGCTGGATGGACGGTTGAGTTTGAGCCGAAGCAGATACCCGAACTGAACAGCAACCAGCGCGTCGAGGTGACGGCGAATGTCCAGCCATCGAACCAGGCGATTGCTGGCGACTATGTGGTCACCTTCGTTGCGCGTCCAGATGAAGGAGCATCAGAGTCGACCGAGTTCCGCGTGACAGTGCTGGCATCAACCCTCTGGGGGCTTGTTGGCGTTATCCTGATCGCTGTTGCTGTCTTCGGGGTAGGGATGGCGGTGATGCGCTTCGGGCGACGCTGACAGGCAGGTTTGTGCAGCGGATGTTCGGATGATACGCTCCGACGTCCGCTCCCGTTTGTGCATCACGTGATTGCGCGGGGTGTCGCGTATTGCAGACATTGCCTAGTTGATAGATTGGGGCCAGGAGGCGGCAATGGATGACATTGTTGTAGAGTGTCGTGAACTGACCAGACGCTACGGTGACTTTGTTGCCGTTGATAGCCTGAATCTGACCGTGCGCAAAGGTGAGATTTTTGGGCTGTTGGGTCCGAACGGCGCTGGCAAGACGACGACCATCCTGATGCTGCTTGGTTTGACCGAGCCGACGTCGGGGAGTGTGCGTGTGCTAGGGCTGGATCCGACACGCCAGCCGTTGAGCATCAAGGCGCGAGTTGGCTACCTGCCCGACCAGGTTGGTTTCTATGATGGGCTGACTGCGCGCGAGAATCTGATCTACATTGCGAAATTGAACGGTATCCGCGGCAGAGAGATGCAGGAACGCATCCGTGAGTCGCTGGAACAGGTTGGTTTGAGCGATGTCGCCGATCGACAGGTGAGAACATTCTCGCGCGGCATGCGGCAACGCCTGGGTGTTGCCGAAGTGCTGCTCAAGCGTCCGCAGTTGATTGTGATGGACGAGCCAACACTGGCGCTGGACCCGGAGGCAGTGCGTGAGTTTCTTGAACTGATCCGGCGTCTCAAATCCGATGGTATTACTATCATGCTCTCGTCGCACCTGCTCCACCAGGTGCAGGCAGTTTGCGACCGGGTAGGGCTATTCTACAAGGGACGGATGGTATTGGAAGGAACCGTCCGCGATCTGGCGCAACGTGTGCTTGGTGGTGCGTACCGTATTCATCTGGAGGCTGAAGGCGGACCTGCTGTCGAGGACGCACTACATCGTCTGCCTGACGTGACCTATGTGGCACGCGATGGCGCCCAAACCTACCATATCGAAGCGCGCAGCGATCTGCGCGCTGATGTAGCACGCTGCGTGATCGAGGCAGGAGGAAAGGTACTGGCGCTGAGCGCCGATATTCCGCGTCTCGATGAAATATATGCGCGCTATTTCCAGAAGAAAGAGGTGGCATATGCTGTCGCAGCCTGAGCGTGTTCCAATTGGACGACAGCGTGAAGGTTCTCCGTGGACTGGTTTGTGGGCAGTGGTCGCAAAAGAAATGGCAGACCACCTGACCAGTGTGCGGATGTTGATTCTGGAAGTGCTGATCGTGCTGACTGCTTCGGGGACGGTTTATGCCGCAACGCAAAGTCTTCGCGCTGGTGCAGGCGGATCGTTTCTATTCCTCAATCTGTTCACTACGGCGCGCGAGCCGTTACCAGCGTTCGTTGGCTTTTTGGGATTGCTCGTGCCGCTAATCGGCATTGCCCTGGCGTTCGATGCAATCAACGGCGAGTTCAACCAGCGCACAATCTCGAAAATTCTGGCGCAGCCAATCTATCGAGATGCACTGCTGTTTGGCAAATTCCTGGCTGGACTGGGGGCGCTGGCGTTGACGCTTTCAGCCATCTGGCTGCTTATTATTGGCTTAGGGCTGCTGCAGTTGGGAGTGCCACCAGATGGCGAGGAAGTGGTGCGTATCCTGTGGTTCCTGCTGGTGACCATCTTCTATGGTGGGATCTGGCTGGCGCTGGCAATGCTCTTTTCAATCGTCTTTCGTCAGCCAGCCACGGCAGCGCTGGCTTCAATCGCCGTCTGGCTGTTCTTCACCGCTTTTTGGGGGATCATCGCCGGTCTGCTGGCGCAACTGTTGCGCCCTGCGCCGCCCGGCGATGCACTGGCATTGATCGAGCAGGTGCAGCTAGAACTTGCGCTGGCGCGCATATCGCCCAATACTCTCTATGCTGAAGTTGCGCTGGCGACGCTCAACCCGGCAGTGCGTGCGCTTGGGTTGATCCTGCCAATTCAGTTGCATGGGGCCGTGCCGGGGTCGCCGCTGCCAGCTGCACAAAGTCTGCTGCTGACCTGGCCACATGCCACAGGTCTGATTGCAGCAACGATCCTGCTCTTCGCGCTGGGGTATGTGCTCTTTCAGCGGCAGGAGATCCGCGCCTGACTGTCAAAGCGTGGTACTGGATGTATCGCTGGCGTCTCGCGCACCACGTCAGGGCGCTGGAAATCATTTAGGATGCAAGCAGTGCGGGTCAGACTTAAGAACAGGGTTTTTGGGAGACCCATCTCAGATCATAAAACCATTAGCCCTCCAGCCCGCTGACCGCGAAATCGTACAGAATCTGGTAGAGGCGCTCCAGGCTAGCAATATCGACCCACTCTTCATCGGAGTGCAATCCAGCGCCCACCGGCCCAAAGCAGATTGCCGGAATACCAGCGCCGCTGTAGAATCGTGCGTCTGAACCGTAGTGCTCGCGATAGAATGTTGGTTGGCGCCCGGTAATGCGCTCGACGCTGGCGGCAAGGCGCGCGAGGTGCGGGTTGTTGGGGTCTGTCAGCAGCGGAATGCCGCCGTTGCTGTTACGAACCACGGTCGCGCCGGGGAAACAGGCGCGCACAGCAGCTTCGATCTCGTCAGGGGTTTCTTCGGGAATGTGGCGAATATCGAGCGAGAGGGTGACTGTCTCAGGAATGCGGTTGAGCGTCTCGCCGCCACGCACTACGGTCGGCACGACGGTCGTCGCCCAGACAGCTTCCCTGGGTGTGGGGAAGCGCTGTTCGAGCGCCTGCAACCCATCGCGCAGCAGCAGGATCGGGTTAACACCGTCCCACGGGCGTGAACCATGCGCTGGTTTGCCATGAAGTGTGACATCGAACCGCACCATGCCTTTTGCCGCATAGCAAATGTTCAGGTCCGTCGGTTCCGCAGCAATGAAGAAGCGGGTACGCCACCCCTGCTCTAGCAAATAACTTGTTCCGTGGAAACCGCCAATCTCCTCATCGGTGACATACATAAAGCCAACGTCGGGCGGTTGGGGCACCGCAGCCAGGTCTTTCATCAACCGCATGAGCACAGCACATGCGCCTTTCATGTCTTGACTGCCGCGACCGTAGATGCGACCGTCGCGCACAACAGGACGGTATTGCTCTGATCGCGCTGCAACCACATCGAGGTGTCCGTTGAGCAGAAGCGCCGGTGTGTGTGTGTCACGCAGCGTCACTATCAGACCTGGCTTCTGTTCAACCTCGTATCGCTGGATCAATGCTCCATCGATCTGACGGGCATACTGCTCGACATAATCAATTGCTGCCTTCAGTTCTGATGGGCGGTCGGCAGTTGACTCAAAGGCAATCAGGTCACAGGCGAGATTGATAATCTCACGTTGCAACGAGGCATCGTTCATGGCGCTTGCTCCGTGTCACTCCGGTCGCTGCGACGTTAGTATACCATGCGATGGAGGTGAGGACCGAGAAATAAGAACCGATGACTGAGAACTGAAAACTGTGAAGACTGAGGATAGAGAGCCTAATTTCAACCTTCCTCCCCTGTGATGCTGGCTGGTCCGTACCGCATCCGCCGTGCAAGCGCAATAATTGACTGTCCATAGGTGGTACCAGGTGATGCCCATCGACCGTTGAGACCGAGAATTGTTGGAGCAATGCCTCTCAGATGGGCAGGGAGTGGTCGGACTGCAAGGGCCGTAGCGATCAGCGCACGTTGCGTCTCATTTGCCTGTGCATCGGTGAGAGCGTATGCCAGCAACCGCCCCAGGTGCGCTGGGATGGCATGGTCAACCCATGTTGGGAAACTAATGCCGCGTTCCCAGCGTTGCCGCTGCGTATTGTATGCCCATCCACTCGGATCGGGTGGCGGATCGCTGCGCCACTCGCCGGTAACACCAATGCCTGCCGGGTTGCGCTGCGGGCGCAGACTCCAGAAACTGGTCAGGTGGCCAGTTTCGTGCGCCATCTGCGCCAGCGCCAGAAACCAGTCTATGCCAGCTGCGTCGCCGATGGAGCGGTATGCGCGGACGATGATGCCAATATCGAAGGGAGTATAACTGGAATCGGCGCGCGGCGTCAACCAGGCGATCGCCATCTCTACCGTACCGGTTGCCCGACCGACAATCGGCGCGTCATCCAGGATGGGTGGAAGATCATCATCAGGTGATGGAACCGGCGTGGGTGGAAGGGGCAGTTCGGTCGGTTCGGGCGGCGCTACGGCAGGCACCTGAATCAGCGGCAAATACACCTGGTATGCTGAACGCTCACTGGCTCGACTGATTGATCCAGCAGCAGCAGTCGCACAGGTAGCGAGCAATGCTTTGAGAAACTGGCGACGTGTCATCATAGCAGTGTCCTACAACAGATAGTTCCTGCCATGAGCGTACCCCGAATACCAAGGCGTTTCCAGAGCTGGAGATTACAGTGTCGTTGCTTCAACCTGAGTAGTGTATGATACTGGCGGTTTCGTTGGGTTTGTTGAGGGAGCGAGTTGTGATCGGACGACGACCAACGCTGGCGCTGATTGCGCATGATCGCAAAAAGGACGACATTGTACTCTTGACGTTACGTCACCGCGATGTGCTTGTCAGATGTCGCCTGATTGCTACCGGAACAACCGGTGAGCGAATCGCGCGGGCAACGCGCCTGGAGGTCGAACGGATGCTGTCGGGACCGATGGGTGGCGATGTGCAGATCGCAGCGCGGGTTGCCCAGGGTGAGATCGATGGGGTCATTTTCCTGGTCGACCCGCTCTACGCCCATCCGCACGAGCCGGATATTCAGGGGTTGCTGCGGGTGTGCAATCTCTACAATGTG
>Ga0308400_1000925_pt1 | contig 10028 bp, 9 predicted proteins | sample HotsprSampOS1265_FD_203451 | JGI IMG/M metagenome (GOLD analysis project Ga0308400, IMG submission 203451) | Hot spring phototrophic mat microbial communities from Octopus Spring, Yellowstone National Park, Wyoming, United States - 20060914_OS12-65 ...
ATCGTGTATCAGGGAGTAGTTATGAATAAATTCAACAGAACAGCCAACGGTTATAGCATCCTCAAGGTCTCCGCCAAGGGCTACAGCCACCGCACACACGATCAATGGTCTTAGTCTTTTACCCCCCTGAAGGGGATAATATGCCATAGCGGACTGTAAAATTGGCGGTTCAATGCCCTCAAGAAACTCCTGTAGCCTTCTCTCTAATCTCTCTTTCCAGTTTGTCAGCAGATTTTCACCGATCAAGTTCAATTGTTTAGCTCCTTGCCCCTGCAAGACCTACAGGAGCTAACCTGTTCCTCACCCTATCCAACACCCCTTCCACCAGTATGGGCTTCAGAGGGGACAGATCCCTTGATGGGGTTCTGCCAAGGATAGGGAAGGGGACGGCTACCCTCAGAACTTGCCAACCACTTTGAAGGGTAGTTTTTGCTACCCTTCCCCGCTCAGAATTCCTTCCATCGGTTCCTTTATCTGTGGGATATTGCCTGTCCTTTCTGAGGGCAGAATTTATATTCCAAGCGGGTAAGGAGTTAAATTTTTCTTGGGTCAGCTTGTATATTTCGTTATCGGTTTTCCCCTCTTTCATTCTGTTGTGTATGAAGCATATGGCTGAGGACTGAAGACGCATTAGCTTTATAACTTTTTCCCTCTCTTCCTTTCTTTCAAAGTTTAGCTTAAAGCTTAGGGTAATGGGTAATGGCATGATATGATTATACAATAACAATCCCTTACGGGTTATAAGTGTAAAGCGTTAGGTTTGTGGGGGATAGAAGGCTACTTATTGGAAACAATGTTATAATCTATTCCCATGCGTCTGTTTGTGGATAGGGTGGAGCTGGAGGATGTGCTTACAAAGGCAAAATCTGCTACAGAAAAGAAATCAGCCCTTCCCGTCCTAAACAACTTTAAACTGTCAGCGGAGGAGGATCGGCTGATCATTTACGCCACAGATCTGGAAAACTTCTTGGTTTTGAACCTGCCCGCAAGGGTGGAGGTGCCCGGAGAGACCTCCGCCAACGCAGACAAGCTAACATCCATAGTAAAGAGCCTGTCCTCGGCTGAGGTTTATATGGAATTAGAGGAGGACAAGCTAATTATCAAAGGAGGAAAGAGCCAGTTTAAGCTGGTTTGTGGGGATCCTTCCGAGTTTCCTGAATTTCCTGAGGTGGTTTGCAAGGATGCTATTCCAAGCGGTTTGCTTTCAAAGGGTATATCCAAGGTAGAGTATGCCATCTCCAAAGAGGACACGAGGTATGCCCTTCAGGGCATGTATGTGGGAAGCAAAGAAGGAAGGCTTCACTTTGTGGGTTCTGATGGACACAGGCTTGCCCTCTATATGCCCGAGGGTGTTTCCTTTGAGGAGGAGCTTTTGCTCTCCCGTAAGAGCCTAAAGGTCTTAGAAAGGCTTTTAAAGGACACTATAGGTTCTGTGGAAGTGGGGAAGGACGAGAACTTTGCCCATGTGAAGGGAGAAAATTGGTCCCTCTCTGTTAGGCTTTTGGAGGGAGAGTATCCTGACTACATGGCAGTTATTCCTACCGACTACAGGTTAAACGTGCTACTTGATAGGGCTGAGTTTGAGAGTGCTCTAAAAAGACTCTCTGCAATAGCGTCTGCCAGCGCCTTTCCCGTAAAGCTCTCATTCTCCTCTGAGGTCATCTTGATGGAAATCTCGGAACCCGAGTTTGGTGAGGGTAGTGATGAGGTTCAAATTGAGAGCCTTTCCGCCATTGAGCCTATGGACATAGGTTTTAACGGAAAATATCTTTTAGAAGCCCTTGGAGAGTTTGATTCAGACAGGGTTTATTTAAAGGCAATAGATGCAGACAGCCCTGTGATCCTTGAGAGCGCAAACTTGGAAAAGGATCCCTATCTTTGTGTAATCATGCCAATGAGACTCTAAGGATCGGCTTTCTGTTGGCTTCTGCCTCCTTTATTCTTCTGACCGGTGTCCTTTTTGGACTGGTTTTTACCTCTTCCGGGTCCTGCTGAAGTATTTCCTTTATGGCGTTGGCAAAAGCCCTTAAGGTTCTTGGGCTCTCTGTTTCTGTGGGTTCAATCATGAGTGCATCCTTGACCACCAAGGGGAAGTATATGGTGGGTGCGTAAAAGCCTTTGTCCAAGAGGGCTTTAGCTAAGTCTGTGGGGCTTATGCCTGTTTTTTGCATAGAGAAGACAACTTCGTGCATTTTGGGTGAGCTTGGGTATGGATCCCACAGAACATCCTTAAGAAGATTGTGCAAATACCTTGCGTTCAAAACCGCATGCTTTGATACTTTGTCTATATCCTTGCCGTAGGACAGGATGTATGCCAGAGCCCTAAGCATCACACCCACATGTCCGTAAAAGGTAAGAACATTGCCCACGCTTTTGGGAATGTCCCAATTGAGGTAATATTTCTGACCGTCAAACTCCACCTGTGGCACAGGTAGGTAGGGCTTTAACCTTTCTGAAACTCCTACGGGACCAGCACCGGGACCACCCCCTCCGTGGGGTGTGGAGAAGGTTTTATGGAGGTTAAAGTGCATAACATCCACCCCCCAAGTAGCTGGCTTTGCCACACCAACTAAGGCGTTGAAGTTGGCACCGTCCATGTAAAGGAGCGCATCCCTTTGATGTAGGGCATCCGCAAGCTTTTTAACCTTTCTCTCAAAGATGCCCAGGGTGTTTGGATTTGTTAGCATAAGTCCCGCGGTTCTGTCGTCAAGCTTTTTTATAAAGTCCTCCCAGTCTAACTCGCCGTTTGCATCGCTTTTGACGCTTACCACTTCCAAACCACATATGCTGGCAGAGGCTGGGTTTGTGCCGTGGGCGGAGTCTGGCACCAATATTCTGTTTTTGTGGGTGTTTCCTCTGTCTCGGTGATAGGCAGTTATGAGCAGTAAGCCAAGGAGCTCTCCCTGTGCACCGGCAGCGGGCTGAAGGCAAACCTCCGCAAAACCGCTAAGCTCCTTTAAAAGTTCTTTGAGTTCATACATAAGCCTGAGGATGCCTTGGACACAATCCTCTGGAGCAAAGGGATGCATCTGCGTGAAGGCTTCGATCATAGCCAGTTCTTCGTTGATCTTGGGGTTGTATTTCATGGTGCAGGAGCCAAGGGGCATTATGGTGGTATCTATGGCATAATTTCTCTGGGAGAGCTTTGTGTAATGTCTTACCACATCAAGCTCCGAAACCTCCGGAAAGTTCAAGTCCTCTCTGTAGTATTCACCAAGGTATTGGGCTACATCCACCGCCGGCACATCCAACTTGGGTAGCCTGTACCCTTTCCTTCCTTTCTCAGAAAGCTCAAATATCAACCCCACCTTTCTACCTCTTTTGCTCTTTTTTCTCTACGGGTTGTTCTGGAGTCCGTGGCAATCTCTCCGTTAAAGGCTTACAGCTTACTGTGTTTATTATGAAGGTATCTCCAAATGTGGTATAGCATCCGTAGGCGTCGTATGGCACACATTCATCGGTTTCCGCCACCACAAGCCTATTCCTCTGGGGTTCAAAGGTTATCTTGCACCTTCCACATACCTGAGGTCTAAGGCTTTCCTTCTTTAGCAAACTCTCACAATTCTCCACGTTTTCTATAATCGTAGTGCGCAGGCTGTATTTATAAAGTCCCTCTTCACCCGTTCTCACCGTTCCACAGGAGGCAGAAAGTATTAGCAGGGCTAAGGGTAGCTTCTTCATGGCTATAAAAGTTTAACAGAAAAGCGTTTAAAATTTTACGCATGCTCTCTCCCGAAGAACAGTTGGGCATTATAAAAAGGGGTGTTGTTGAGATCGTTGAAGAGGAAGAGCTTTTGAAAAAACTGAAGGAGGGAAGACCCCTAAGGATAAAGGCAGGCTTTGACCCAACCGCACCGGACTTGCATCTTGGTCATACGGTTCTGCTTCAAAAACTAAGGCAGTTCCAACAGCTTGGACACGAGGTTTATTTTGTGATCGGAGACTTTACCGCCATGATAGGGGACCCAACGGGCAGGAGCGAAACAAGACCCCCCCTTTCAAGGGAGGAGGTGCTGGAAAACGCCAAAACTTACGAACATCAGGTTTTCAAAATCCTTGACCCAGAAAAAACCAACATAGTTTTCAACAGCACATGGCTTTCTGGGCTTGGAACGGATGGGATAATAAAGCTTGCAGGAAAATACACGGTGGCAAGGATGTTAGAAAGGGATGACTTTTCAAAGCGCTTTAGAGAAGGCGTCCCCATATACATTCATGAGTTTATATACCCCCTACTGCAGGGCTACGACTCGGTTTTTTTAAAGGCGGATGTGGAACTCGGTGGCACAGACCAAAAGTTTAACCTTCTGGTGGGAAGGGACCTGCAGAGGGCTTTTGGACAGGAACCGCAAGTTTGCATAACCCTGCCACTGCTTGTGGGCTTAGATGGTGTTAGAAAAATGTCCAAATCTTACCAAAACTACGTAGCCATACAGGAAGAGCCAGAAAGTATGTTTGGCAAGATCATGTCCATCTCAGACGACCTTATGTGGGACTACTACACCCTTTTAACCGACTACACAGAGGAGGAAATAGAGAACTTTAAGAAAAACTTGCACCCAATGGATGCCAAAAAGAAGCTTGCCCACTTTATCGTAGAGCGCTTCCATGGTAAAGAGCAAGCGGACAAGGCTTTAGAGTTCTTCGTTAAAACCTTCTCCGAGAGAGAATTCCCTGAGGATGCTCCAGTCATAGAGGTTCCTTATGGTCTTAAAAGGAGGGCTTACGAGCTTTTGTTTGAGCTTGGTATAGAGAGCTCCAAAAACTCCGCCAGAAGGGTGGTTGAAGGAGGAGGCTTAAGGATAAACGGTGCAAAGGTGGAGGACCCAAACCAAGAGATAGAGATAAATGGTGAGCTTCGCCTTCAGGTGGGTAAAAAGAGATTTTACAGGGTGGTGCCCAAATGAGGTTTAACTCTAAGGATATTGAAGACTTGGTGGGTGGTTTGCTTTTTGGTGAGAACTTAGAACTTGTAGGCGTGTCCTCTCTGGAGAACCCAAAGGAGAGAACTTTGATCTTTTGCCCCTCCGAGAGGGATGCGGAAAGGGTAAAGGATGTAAAAAACACTACCTTGGTGGTCTCAAAGTCCGTAGAACATCCAAGCTACATACTGGTAAAAGACACAAAGCTCGCATTGGCTATAGTTCTGGAAAAGCTATACCCAGAAGAGCATCCCACCGGCATCTCCGAAAAGGCCCATGTGGAAAGCTCGGCGGTGTTGGGAGAGGATGTTTATGTGGGACCCTTCGCCTACATTGGAAAAAATGTGGTCCTTGAAAGAGGCGTAAAGGTTTATCCTTTCAGCTACATTGGAGACCACTCCTTTGTGGGAGAAAATACGGTTATCTTCAGCGGAGTTCATATATACCCAAGGACCGTTATAGGAAAGAATGTGCGCATCCACAGTGGGGTGGTCATAGGGGCAGACGGCTTTGGCTATCACATAACCAAAGATGGGATAATCAAGCTGAACCATATAGGTAATGTAGTAATTGAGGACAATGTGGAGATAGGAGCAAACACCACCATAGACAGGGCAATGCTTGACAGCACCATTGTGGGAAGAGAAACCAAGATAGATAACCTTGTTATGGTTGCCCACAACTGCGGTTTGGGAGAGAGAAACTTAATAGTAAGTCAGGTTGCGCTTGCGGGAAGTGTAAAAACTGGCAGAGATGTCATTCTTGCGGGTCAGGTGGGCGTGGCAGACCATGTAAACATAGGCGACAATGTGCAGGTTGCCGCAAGGTCCGGGGTCTCAAAGGACTTGGAACCCAACAAGATCTACGGAGCAAACCTGCCTGCTGTAGAATGGAGCAGGTGGAAAAGGATCTACATTTATCTTTTAAAACTTCCGGAGCTCTTTAAGAAATGATCCTAAAGGTTATTCCCGTGGGACCTTTAAGTATGAACTGCTCTGTGATAATAGATGAGAACACAGGGCAGTCGGTGGTAATAGACCCGGGGGCAGATTTGGAGGTGATTTTAAGGGCATTGGAGGGAACCACGCCTAAGTATATCCTTGCTACACACGGACACATAGACCATGTGGTACAGGTTAAGGGTTTAAAGGAAAGGTTGGGTGTTCCCTTTTTGGTGCATAAGGAAGACCTTTTCTTGCTCAACGACCCAATATGGAAGGGCTTTGACCTTTATGTAGGTGCAGACTTGCCCTGTCCTGAGCCGGATGACTTTTTGGAGGAAGGTATGGAACTTAGCTTTGGAAAGATAAGGTTAAAGGTTTTGCACACACCCGGGCATACACCCGGACACTGCTGTTTTTACTCAGAGGAAAACCTGCTCATTGCGGGCGACTTGCTCTTTAGGGGCTCCGTAGGACGCTGGGACCTACCGGGTGGTAGCTTGGAGGATTTGAAAAAATCCTTGCGTAGAGTGGTTTTGGAGCTTCCGGAGGATGTGCGCGTGATCACAGGACACGGAGAGGAAACTACCATAGGAAGGGAGAAGAAGTTCAACCCACTGCTGAGGGAGATTTTGGGTCATTGATGGGTCTGTCTGTTTTGATCCTAACAAAAAACGAAGAGAAGAACATAAAAAGGGCAATTGAAAGCGTGAAAGATATTGCTGATGAGATTGTAGTTCTTGATTCTGGCTCCACCGACAGAACGGTAGAAATTGCCAAAAGCCTTGGAGCAAAGGTATTTTTCCACGAGTGGGATGTATATCCACAACAACTCAATAGAGGTATAGGGCTATGCTCAGAGGATTGGGTTTTGGTCTTGGACGCAGACGAAGAAGTTTCGAAGGAACTGAGAAATTCCATATCAAAAGCCATATCTTCCCGCACTGCGGAGGTTTATATGGTTTGCAGAAAAACCTATTACCTTGGTAAATTTCTTGAGCACACTTGGTATCCCGAATGGAGGGTTCGGCTTTTTAAAAAGGGTCTGGTAAGGTTTGAGGGGGATCTCCACGAACAAGCCATCTTCAAAGGAGAGGCACACAAGCTAAAGGGAGATCTCTATCATTACTCTTATGAGAGCCTCTACCATCAGTACGAGAAGACCTTAAAGTATGCAAAGACAATGGCGGAATCTTACCATAAGAAGGGCAAAAAGTTTAGGTTTTATAACCTTCTGTTTAACCCACCTTGGAGCTTTTTTAAGGTTTATTTTCTTCAAAAGGGCTTTTTGGATGGTGTTAGAGGCTTTTTGGTAGCCTTTTCCTCATTTTTTTACACCTTTTTAAAATACATGTTTCTCCTTGAGCTTGAGCTAAAAGAGAAACATAAAGAGGACCTTTGGAAGAGATGATTACCTACTCAGCACACTTCTTAGCCATCTAAAGGCAAAGCCAGAGAGAAAAAGAACGGTTATCAGACCTATGAAAGCTAAGATCAAAAACCACTTCAAAGCTCCACCTCCGCGTGCCTTGACGCATGGCATTGAATATTCACCGCTACGGGCAAAGACGCTATATGGCATGGATAAAGTTCCACTTTCACATCAATGGCTGTTGTGGTGCCACCAAAGCCCATGGGTCCCCATCCGACCTTGTTGATCTCCTCAAGGAGCTCCTCCTCTATCCTTCTTGCCACAGGGTCATTGCTTCTCTCTCCCACCGGTCTAAGCAAGGCTTTCTTTGCAAGCAAGGCACAATACTCAAAGTTTCCACCTATGCCCACACCCACCGTAAAGGGAGGGCACGCATTGGGACCTGCCAGCTTTACCGTTTCCAAAACGAACCTTTTTACTCCCTCCCATCCATCGGCGGGCTTTAGCATTGCCAAGCGTGAAGTGTTTTCTGAACCCGCACCCTTTGGAGCAAAGATGAGCCTTAACTTATCACCGGGGACAACTTCGTAGTGTATTATGGGTGGTGTGTTGTCCTTTGTGTTCTTTCTTTCAAAAACAGGGTCATAGACCATAGAAGCCCTAAGGTAGCCCTCCGTGTATGCCCGCCTTACGCCCTCTTCTATAGCATCCCTCAGAGAGCCTCCCACCACGCAGACATCCTGCCCTATCTCCACAAAAACCACCGCCACACCCGTGTCCTGACAGTAAGCCATCTCCTCCTTTTCTGCAGCCTCTGCGTTTAGCAAAATCTGCCTGAGAACCTCCCTTCCCACTTCAGACTCTTCCCTTTCCAAGGCTTGCTGAAAGGCAAAAACCACATCTTTGGGCAACTTATAGTTTGCCCTAAGGGCAATTTCCTTCACTGCCTCTACTATCTTTTCATATTCAATTTCCCTCGGCATAGCTTATATATTAACGCATCCCAAAAAATTCGCAAGAATACACCATTTATTAAAGTCCCACCGACTTTAAAAACTCTTCCCAACTACTGCGTGTGTATTTTAGCTTATCTGTGTTTTCAATCTAGACAACAGCGTGTTCAACAAACATTTGTTAGAAATTTTAAACTTCAGACCAAGCCCGTTTCAAATAGTTTTCTACCACCCTCAAAAAAGCTTGCCCAAGCTGAGAAACTTCTGAGATCCTTATGCCAGTGCCCTCAAAGTACTCTTCTATATAGTTTTTCTCTTTTCCCACACCCACGCCCACTACGGGAAACTTCCCCTTGACTTCTCTCACAAGGGACCTCAGGGCTTCCCCCTTTAGTCCCCTTGTAGGCTCTCCGTCCGAGAAGGCTATGAGCACGCCCCTAAGATGGTTCTTTTTGCAAAAGAGCTCCAACTCCTCCGAGCCTTGAAGGATTGCCTTTTCTAAGTTGGTGCCACCGCCCAAAAGGTTTGGAAGGTTCAAAAGCTTGGATTTGACCTGCTTGTAATCCTCATCAAAGGACTTTAGGCTAAAAACATCCTCGCTAAAGGCGGATATGGAAAAGGGCATGTTTAAGGCGTTCAGTGTTTCACAAAAGAGCAAAAGTGCCCTTAGGGCGTTTATGGCTTTGTTTTCCCTCTTCATAGAAGAAGAAAGGTCTATTAGAAGCTTAAAGGCGAGTTTTTTTTCCTGTGGCACCTCCCTTCTCATAAAAAACTTCCCCCTCTTTATGGGCACCTCCCTTTGAATTTTTTTGTAATCTATCCGCTTGCCGATGGCATAAGAGGATTGCCAACCCTCTTCCTCATTTGGCAAGAACCTCTCAAACCTCCTTCTAAAGGCATCCACATAGATCCTCACATCCTTCAAGAGCCTACTGTAAGTTTTGAATTCTTCCTCGCTTAAGCCGTGTTCTTTCATGTATCTTTTATCTCTATCGGATAACTCTCCGTAGTTTTTGCTCTTGAACTTTCCCTCCAAGGCACTGCTCAAATCCCAAGGCTTTATCAAAAACAGCAAAAAGCCCTTGTGCTCTAAATCTGTCTCCAAGGTTTTGGGCAAAAAGTTTGTTATGAACCTTAGGTCCCTTTCCACCATATCTAAGTATGACATTTGTTTTATGTAGTCCCTCATCCACTCAGGGAGGTTTTTAAGATGGGCAAACACCTTTTCCCTTATATCTTCAGGGAGCTCCTCAGCCCTCAGTTCTTTGCTATTTTGAATCACCGTCTGCAAACTTTCAGGGAGCTTTCTCAAAATATCGGTCATAATCCTACCCTTGTGGGCATCCTTTCTTACCCTTCCCCTTGCCTCTTCCAAAAGGAGGTCTATGTAGTTCAACGTTTGGGCTTGCTCAATGTATGCCCTGTATCTGCCAAAGATTTCACCCATAAGCACTTCGTAGGCGTCCTTGCTTTTGCTCTGCAAATACTGCTGAAGGCTCCTGTAAAGTTCCCTTGAAAGCCCAGAAGAGCCAAGCCAAGCTCTCGCGAACTCCACCGCAAAGCCCTGATGTGGATACAGATCCTTTAGGTTCTTTAGGACCTCCTCCCACCTTTGCTTTAGTGCCCCCTCGGAGGAGGGATGGCTCCTTAAAATCTCCTCATCCACCCTCAAAGACTCCAAAAGGGAATATAACACCAAAAAGACAGTGGGTGGATAGCCAAACTTGAACACCTCCCTTTGCCCCAACCTCCACAAAAAGAGGTCCGTGTGCAAAAGATAGTATATTTCGTGCCTTACTGAGTTTATGGCATAGTCTTCACTCCTCTTTGAAAGCTCCAA
>Ga0308400_1000926_pt1 | contig 10022 bp, 10 predicted proteins | sample HotsprSampOS1265_FD_203451 | JGI IMG/M metagenome (GOLD analysis project Ga0308400, IMG submission 203451) | Hot spring phototrophic mat microbial communities from Octopus Spring, Yellowstone National Park, Wyoming, United States - 20060914_OS12-65 ...
GGAGTGGACGGACCGCTGGTGGAGGAGTTGTGGGGCGGCCCGCAGGCTCCGTAGCCATGTCCGGAGGCAAGAACCGCTGAAAGCATCTAAGTGGGAAATGCCCCCCAAGATGACGCCACTCACGGCATCAGGCCGGTAAGTCCCCCGGAAGACGACCGGGTAGGCGGCGCCAGCTGGAGGCCCCGCGAGGGGTAGAGGCGAGGCGTGCGCATGGACGAGGGCTTCCCTGCTGGAAGGCTGAGCGTGCTGGCAAAGCAATGGTATGGTGTAGCGCTGAGAAGCCCCCCTGAACCAGTGGCGTGCGTGATGCGCCGTGGACCCACCCCGCCCCATCCCGAACCGGGTCGTGAAACACGGCAGCGCCGATGGTACTGGCGGGACGCCCGCTGGGAGAGTAGGTCCGTGCGCCGCAACAACGCGGCGTGGAGCAGTGGCAGCTCGTCGGGCTCATAACCCGAAGGTCGGTGGTTCGAATCCACCCGCCGCTACCACATCCATCCGAAAGCACAGGTGTGTACAATGAAGCGCACACCTGTGCTTTTTTATTGTTGCCAGAGATGAGTTGATACGCGATCAAACCATTGCGATAATCCTGAAAGGCAGGTCGTGGATGTCTTCTGCATCTCATTTATGTGCTCGATGAGGGAAGGAGGAGACTTGAGATGGGATAAGATTGTTAGCACAGGTAGCAGACCGACAACGACTCGTCTAGCGCTGCTGTCATCTTCACTTGAAACACGCCTGACTGACTATCTGGCCTTTCGCCACTACTTCCGCCACAGTTATGCCTTCACCCTTGACTGGGCACGTTTAGAACCTCTGGTGAGCGAACTACGTCCAGTGCATGCAATGCTCCATGAAGAGATTGAAGTCTTCCTGAATTTCCTCACTAGACGGACTGACGAGTCCTAGTATTGCTATACTTTTCCATTGCATCGTTGCCAGATCGGTGTTGTTATGTTCGAGGTCGAATTCGATGTGCTCGAAGGGCTGGAGCCATATGCCCTCGAAGAAATCCGCGCATGCTGCGGACGTGCGTGCTCTCTAGTTGCGCTGTATCCTGGCAGGATACGTGTCCAGTTCAGCGGCGATCTGCGCACGCTCTTCCGGTTGCGCTCAGTTGTCGCAGCGTACCTGATTGTGACCTATGATGTGCCCCGCCCTCGCGCGTTGCTGGGACATCAGCATCTGACGCGCCTGCTGACGACGCTGGATCTGGTGCGGTCACTCACGAAACCAGAGCACTATCGTACCCTGCGCCTGAGTGCCGCGGGATCCGACTCTTCTGTCATGACTCGTCTCAAGGAAACGCTTGCAGCCCATACCGGTCTGGCGCTGGCAGATGATGAGGGCGATCTCCTCATTCGCATGCGCCGTGCAGGGTCGAATAGCGGCTGGGAAGTACTGGTGCGATTGTCACCGCGCCCACTGGCAACACGCGCTTGGCGCGTGTGTAACTGGCCCGGCGCGCTCAATGCCACCCTTGCTTCGGTGATGATGCGACTGACCCATCCCTCTGCTTCTGACCGTGTGCTGAACCTTGCCTGCGGCTCTGGAACATTGTTGATCGAACGGTTGTTCCTCGCGCCGGCACGACTGGCAATTGGCTGTGATCCGGATCAGCGGGCACTCCGGTGCGCCCGACGCAATCTGGAAGCGGCTGGATTTGCACCTGTGGTTCGGCTCGAACCATGGGACGCGAGATCGCTGCCGCTCGAAACCGGATGCATCGATGTGATATGCGCCGATCTGCCGTTCGGTCAGTTGATCGGATCGCACCGCGATAATGAAGCGCTCTATCCCTGCCTGATCGCGGAAGCGGCGCGGGTGGCGGCCCCCAATGCCCGGATGTGTCTGCTCACCCACGAAGTGCGCCTAATCGAACGGGTATTCGCCAGTTGCACCGATGTCTGGACACCGGTTGAGATCGTGAAAGTGCGCACAGGCGGTATGACGCCGCGCATCTACCTGATGCGACGCACGTCTTCACCGGTCAGACAGGCATAGTCAGCGCCCGAACCACTGATACGATTTCGGACTGTGGCGTCTTCGTGATAACGCCGCTTGCGCGCTGTTTGACTTCTACCAGACCGTCGCTGAGAAAGCGGTCGCCGATCACAAGACGCAACGGCGCCCCAATGAGATCGGCATCGTTGAATTTGACCCCGGCAGTTTCGTCACGATCATCGTAGAGTACGGCGATCCCGGCTGCGGTGAGTTCATCGTACAGAGCATCGGCGGCCTGACGGGTGGCGTCCTGTTTGCCAAGACGCATCAGATGAACATGGAACGGCGCTATTTCTGGCGACCACACAATTCCTGATTGATCGCAGTGCTGCTCAACGGCAACCAGCAGCATACGTTCGAGAGCGATGCCGAACAGGCTCATCGTTATTGGGCGGGCAACGCCCTCCCGGTCAAGAAATGTTGCGCCGGATACCTGAACGCTTTGAGCGCCGTAGCGAAGATCACGACCGATGATGAACCCGGTTGTCTGGCGCAAAGGAGCGTTGCAGTTACAACAGGGATCACCGGTGCGCGCCTGTGAAATATCGGCGATGAGGTCGGCGCTCCAATCACGCCCATAGACGACATTGCGCAGATGATACCCATAGCGGTTTGCACCGGCGATCAACGGTGATCCGGTCGTGACTGAAGGATCGGCGATAATCACCACGCCACCCAATGACCGTTCGCGCAACCCCACCGGCGAGGCATACCCGGCAACGGCACCGGTTGCACTGATCTGTTCGGTCTGTGCTGGTAGGAGAGCTGAAACGCCAGTAGCAATGCGTAGTTTGGTCACATTGACGTCACGATCGCCGCGAATAACAGCGAAAATGAGACCTCGTTCGGGTGAGTCAAAAAAGACCGCTTTCGCAGTTGCCGACTCTGGTACACCGCAAAAGCGTGCAAGATCAGCAATGGTTGCGCAGTTGGGGGTGGCAAATTCTTCTGGATGGTCTGGCTCGTTCGATAACGTGGTCGGCATGAAGGCTTCACAGGTAGCAGTGCGAGCGGCTTCTCGCAGGGCGGCATAACCGCACGCATCGCAGCGCATCAGGTCGACGTCGCCATACTCAGAAAGAGCGACATATGCAAACGCTTCGTCACCGCTGACCGGATCACGACCTGCTTCTACCGGTGCAACCTGCACATTGATACGTTCAAACAGGCGGGTGAACGCTCGGCGCACCAGTGCACTCGACTCCTGAACATCTGCGTTGCTACGGTCGAGTACATAGACCATCGCAGTAACACCTGCACGAAGCCACGATGAACGGCAGTCGCCGTAGTAGGTGGGACGCACCTGATACAGCAGCACCGGCAACTGCCGGTATGACGCGATCTCGGTCAAAGCCAGGCTTGCAATCCATGCATCATCGGTTGGTGGAATGCTCAGAGAGCGTCCAAACTGATCGGTGCAGTGGAGTATCGAAGAAGCCGATGCAAGACTGGAGAACAGGGGATCCGATGGTGTGGCTGATCGAAACAGCGGCAGATAGACCTCCTGCGATCCGATGCGGGTCAGTTCCTCACGAACGATCATCTCGATACGGCGCAGGGCGCGTGCACCAACCGGAAGCAACACCAGGGCGCCCGACGAAAGACGCGCCAGACCGGCACGCACCATCAGACGCAGGGTCGGATGGTCAATCTCAGAGGGCGACTGGCGAAGCGTGCGTCCAAAAAGTATGGTCATGCGCATAATCATGTCCCGACGATCTTCAACGATGTCTGGCAGGAATAACCATCATACATGACAGTTCATCCTGCGAGTGCGAGGGATTGAGCGTCGATGATGTGCAGTAATCGTGACGCGCGAAATAGTGAGGCGCTTTACCTGAATAGCAGTTCGCACACTACCAGTGGCGCACCGTTCGCAGGCGCAATCAGCTTTACGGGGCAATCGCGCCAGCGTAAGAGCGAGGAGCAGCAGGCGGCGCAGTAATGGTCAGTATCATATGCTCAATAGCCGACTCAAGTTGCGCCAGCCAGGCGCGATCTTCGCGTGAAAGCGACGTGTACGCCTGTGCCGCCTCAAAGTACCAGCGCACCTGTTGCAGCAAATGCATACGCTTGACACCGAAGCGCTGAACAATACCCCAGAGCCAGCGATATTCCCGCTCAATGACCGCCAGTGTGTGGAAGCGAAGAGCTGCCAGCAGAATAACATGAAAGCGCTGCGGAGTCTGCTGGAACATGATCTGCTGCGAGAATTCAGGATCGTCTGACGGAAGGTTGGGGCAGAGATCAGGATATTCGGCTGCGAGTTTGCGGGAAACCTCTTCACAAATCGCGTTGCGCTGCGCATCAAGCGCCTGCGCCAGAACCGATCCGCGTGTACTGAGCCACGCTTCGAGTGATTGCATCGGCTTCCTCCCTCCAGGAAGGACAATGCCTCCACACCCAACAATCGCTGTAGCACATTGAGTATAGCACGGTAAGGGTCTGTTGTGGAGAAGGCAATCGACAGAAGACGACACACGCGGACATACTCAAATTATGCTAGACTTTTGTTGCATAAATGAACAGTCCTGGCGAGATCAACAGCTACAAAGTGAGTAGTTATGTCGAGTAACGAGCGTAACAGGCGCCCGAATCGCCTGATCAATGCGACGAGTCCATACCTTTTGCAACACGCATACAATCCGGTTGACTGGTATCCCTGGGGGGAGGAGGCATTTGCACGTGCAAAAGCGGAAGACAAGCCCATCCTGCTGAGTGTTGGCTATGCAGCGTGTCACTGGTGTCATGTCATGGAGCGCGAGTCGTTTGAAGATGAAGAGACCGCAGCGCTGATGAACCAGCACTTCATCAATGTGAAAGTTGATCGTGAAGAACGCCCGGACATTGATGCCATCTATATGACGGCCGTGCAGGCGATGACCGGCAGTGGCGGATGGCCGATGACCGTCTTCCTGACTCCCGACGGTGTGCCGTTCTTTGCCGGGACGTACTTTCCACCCGAAGATCGCTGGCAGATGCCATCGTTTCGACGGGTGCTGCGCTCGGTTGCCGAGGCGTATGCTTCCCGCCGGAACGAGTTGCTGGCGCGCGGGCGCGAACTGGTCGAGCGGATGCGGGAGGCGACCAGTATGCACATGCCGGGTGGCACACTCACGCCGGCTGTGCTCGATGCTGCATTCATTGGGTTGCAGCAGGCATTCGATCCGGTATTCGGCGGTTTTGGACGTGCACCAAAGTTCCCGCAACCAATGACGCTGGAATTTCTGTTGCGCTATGCGGTACGGACAGGTAGAGGCATGGAGATGCTGGAAACGACGCTGCGCAGGATGGCTGAAGGGGGAATGTACGATCAACTCGGCGGCGGTTTCCACCGATATAGCGTCGATGCGCAGTGGCTCGTGCCGCACTTTGAGAAAATGCTTTACGACAATGCGCTGCTGGCGCGAGTCTATCTCGAGACATTCCAGGCGACCGGCAATGCATTTTACTGTCGTATTGCTGAGGAAACACTGGATTATATGCTGCGTGAAATGCGCCATCCGGAAGGAGGATTCTTCAGCACGCAAGATGCCGACTCATTGCCGACGCCGGATGCAACGCACAAGCACGAAGGGGCATTCTTTGTCTGGACACCCGCTGAGATCCGGGAAGCACTCGGCACGGATGCGATCGTTTTTTCGGCATTGTATGGGGTCACAGACCAGGGTAACTTCGAGGGAAAGAACATTCTGCACGTGCGACGCTCACCAGCCGAAGTAGCGCGTGTGATGGGAATGCCGGTCGAACAGGTTGAAACCATCGCCAGGCGTGGACGCCAGATACTGTTCAAGGTGCGCCAGCGGCGCCCGATGCCGGATCTCGACGATAAAGTATTGACAGCGTGGAATGGCATGGCGATACGAGCTTTTGCGCTTGGCGCCGTTGCTCTTGACCGCGAGGACTACCGCACTGCAGCAGTGCAGTGCGCTGGGTTTGTGCTGACCAACCTCCGCCGCACCGACGGTGAATTGTTGCGTTCCTGGCGTCGTGGCATCGCTAACCCAACCCCTGCGTTTCTCGAAGATTATGCATTGCTGGCAGATGGACTGCTGGCATTGTACGAAGCGACCTTCGATCCACGCTGGTTGCTGGAAGCGCGCATTCTGGCGGATTCCCTGCTGGAACGCTTCTGGGATGAGAGTATCAGCGGTTTCTACGATACTGGCAAAAACCACGAACAACTGGTCATCCGTCCGCGAGACACCGGAGACAATGCAACGCCGAGTGGCAGTTCGGCGGCTGTGGATGTGCTGCTGCGACTGGCGCTGATCTTTGACGAGGCGCGCTACCGCGAACGGGCGTTGAGGGTGCTGGAGTCAATGGTTCCTGTCATGCAGCGGTATCCAACCGGCTTCGGGCGCTACCTGGCGGCGGCTGAGTTCGCACTGGGTCAACCACACGAGATTGCTCTGATCGGTCATCCAGAGGATGCTGACACCCAGGCGCTGGCAGCAGTTGTGTTGAAACCATTCCTGCCGAACCGGGTCATCGTACTGGCTCGCCCCGATGAGGATCCGCCGCGCATTCCATCGCCGCTGCTCAGCGGGCGCGGGCAGATTGATGGCAAGGCAACCGCTTATGTCTGTCAAAACTATGCCTGTCAACTGCCAGTGACCGAGCCCTCAGCGCTGGAAGCACAGGTGCGCGGAAGACAGAGCGGGTAAACGGTCATCGCTTGTGGACACCACACGCCAGAGCCAAATGGTCTGCATTCCGATGCTGACGCCGCGCCTTGCATCAACGCTCGATCATCGATGTAAGCCAGAAGGAATGCCATGAGTGGCGAACTGCTCTTCGTTGCGCTCTTTTGCGTCGTTCCGATAATCATTTTTGGGCTGGTCGAGTATGGACTGATCCAGCGCATGTATCACTTCCGGGAGGTCCTGTCGCATGGCGTCAAAACCGAAGTAGTAGTTGTGCGCAAATACGAGCGCTCACCATCTTATGGCTGGCGGAAGCGAGTCGCCTTCGAGTACTGCGATGCGTCAGGCGCGATCCATCGGAAGGATGAAGCGGCCTCCCCATCGGAGTATGATCGCCTGCAGGCAGGTAACACGATCAAGGTGCTCTACTCGGCGAAACGACCGTATGTGTTTGCCTTCAAAGAAGCCGTCGAGCAATCCTGCGCCGCTATGGCGCACGAGAAAGAGCGACAACAGGATGGATCGTCCGGTGAGTCGTAAAGAAGCGGATGCGCAGACATCCCTGTAGCAGCATGGCACCCGGGTTATGGTATTATTCTGCCATTGCTGCGCAGCATACATCGATCCAGCACGAATACCACGCGCAAGATGATCAGACGACGACTTGATACGTTTCTGATATGGGCAATCGCACTGGTCTGCGTCGTCTGTGGAGCAATATGGCAGATTAATGCCGCTTCTCGCCAGAGCATCGTGATCGGCGGTCCGAATGATCGCAGCTATGTTAGCGGATTCTATGATCGTGAAGTCAGCCTGCTTGATGGCTCTCCTTTTCGTTAGGCGCTGCCCCAGGGGGCAAAATACATTTCTGGCCGCTGCCTTCCGGCACTCCGGCTATACTCCGCTTTAGAATGTACCATTCTGAAGTAGCGCCTGTTGCTTTGAGGGCGGGCAACCAGTCGTTTCGCTTTGAAGTTCGTCCGGGTTTGAACATCTACCATTTACAGCACCCAGTGATCAACCAATCATGCTGAGCACGCTGCTTGCGCCTGTGTTCCCTCGTGACAGTCGCGTGCTGGGTATTGCCACTATTCAGTATCGTACTCACAGGTGTATCACTATCACCTGTGGTGCCATCTTACCTGATGGCGCCGTTTTTCCCGCTTGCGTTGCTCGGTCTATTTTGGGCCAGCCCGACGAGCGGTAATCGCAGGTATGCAGTCATAACGCCGTTAACACTCGCAGCAACAGTTATAGCCGGATGGATCTGGCCAGCGTGACGATTAGAAATTGCCTGGATTGTTGCGCATCTCTGTTTGGTGGCTGTCATTAGCGTGTTCGTTTATCGACTTGCAATGCGCTGGCCCGTGCTGCGTCTGCGCGATGATCGCGCCGCTGTTGCATTGCTGCTCAGCGCCGGTATGCTCACACTTGTTATCATCTATGTTCCTCGCATCATAGGGGACGGTGTGGGATACTACGCTTACGCTCGCTCACTGGTCTATCGCAGCGATCTTGTAATGGATGACACATTTGCTGCTCTCTCATCCTCCTCCGCTTACTCCAGAGAAAGGGTTGCTGGCGAATCCGTGGTCGGTAGGACTGGTAATGCTCTGGATGGGACCGCTTGCGCTGTACCGGTTGGTTGTCGGAGGAGACGGTTATGATGAGGGTGCCTATGCTACTGTTTGCCTGATAAGCGCATGGGCTGGCGTCAGCACAATGATCATTGCATACCGTTGTGCGCGACGCTGGTACAGTCCTGCGGCGAGCGCAGCAGGAGCGTTTGCCGCATCCTGTGGCAGCATCCTCTGGTACTACAGTATGCGAGAGGGAGGATTTGCCAACGCAATCAGCGCATTTGCCTGTGCGCCGACTGTGCTGGCATGGTTGCGCGCTGTCGAGCGACCTGATTTCGCACGATGGATGGCGCTCGGGGCTGCAGCCGGTCTGGCAGCGATGACCGATTGGGCGACGGCACTGCTGCTAATTGCACCAATTCTCGGCGTCGTACACCTGTTGTTCAAGGCGCATTATGACATGACACAACTTGTTTGTTATGCGGTTTGGACTGGCTCACTGGACACCCCTGGCGACGCTCGGGCTGACGGGTCTACTACTCTTGATGCGCCGCAGCCCGATGCCAGGCAGCGCTCTCGTCGTGGCGGCTATCTCGTGTATATATCTGTTTACAACGGATCATGGAACGACTGGCATGGAAGTAGCACGTTCAGCATGCGCTGCCTGACCAGTCTGGCTGCCAAGTATGCACTTGGCCTTGCAGCTCTTGCGGAAGCGCTGATCCGCCGCAGGCACACGCTGGCAATGCTGTTCAGCGTGGTTGCCGGAGTCTGTGTTAATGCTGCTTGTTCGCAAAGGTGATCTGGGCGATACTAGCGCGAACGCTCTTGAAACGCTGAGCGCTGCTGATCTCTACCTGGGACGCGATGCGCTTCCGGCCTTGCAGTTGGGAGATTTTCTCAGAAGTGGTTTCGTCTGGGACACTGTGACGACAGCGCCGCTCGAATTTTCAGTGAAAGTGCTGGGTTATTTCGCGCTCTTAAGCGGGCTGGCGCTGTGGGCGTCGTGGAAACTCGCTGCCGGAAGAGCGCTGGAGCGCATAGCACCAGACGTTGGGACAATCGTCCTCGGATCAATACGCACTCGTGATTGATGTGACACCTCACGTCATCGATAGGATGCATTTCCTGCCAGGGCAACCTATAGTCGTTCCGAGAAGCTCCTGACACAATGGAGCAACATGCGTTCTCGTATGGCCCAGGTGTGTGGGCGCCACACCTGCACGCAGCGATTGATCCATCGGAGAGTGAGGGCATATTGCCCTTCTGCTGCTCCGCGAGAGTGGTACGTCTTTGCAACGTGGCAACCAGCGCAGATTGCGAACGAACACTAGTGTGCCGCGCAGCATGCTCTGCCAGATGGGCCTGACCCTACTCCTGTGAGCTGATAGTTGTTGAAACAATTCCTCTGCTCTCGTCCGAGCAAGCGGGCTTCGCATTCCATAGCCGAAGGCTCGTAGTCTTTTGAATACATCATCCGCTACTAAACTTCGTGTATGCTGAACGCCTGATTCCTGACAAGCAGCGCATTCGGTCATTGCAATTCCATCGGGCTGAACTTCGCTGTATGCTGAACTCTACTGCGGATCGAGACGATGGATGGATGCGGACGCCGGTCGATAACATTCATACTGATCCATTGCATCCTGATCCATGTCCTATAGCGACGGGCGGCATGATTGATGCACGCCAGGTGCTTGGGCATCCTGCCCGAATCTCCTACGCTGTGCCGAGCCTGGCTCATCAGGGCGCAGAGACGGAAAATAGATCCCCATGCTCCATCCCCTCA
>Ga0308400_1000928_pt1 | contig 10019 bp, 14 predicted proteins | sample HotsprSampOS1265_FD_203451 | JGI IMG/M metagenome (GOLD analysis project Ga0308400, IMG submission 203451) | Hot spring phototrophic mat microbial communities from Octopus Spring, Yellowstone National Park, Wyoming, United States - 20060914_OS12-65 ...
GTCCCACAGCCAGAGCACCGACGCCCTGACCGTCAAGCTCGATCTGCACATCCTGTGGATCGAGTTCGGCGGCAAGAAACCTTTGAAGAAGATGCTCAGCTAGGAGATTAGATGCCGCTGGACACGAAGATGATCGAAAAACTCAAGGCCGAGCACGGTGAGGTGTACGTGCTCGAGGCCGCCGGTGCCAGCGTGGTGGTGCGCCCACCCTCCCGCGCGGCCATGAAGCGTTTTTTCAACCTCTCCAGCCGGGAGGATCGGCGCTATGAGGCCCTCGAGGCGCTGCTGCAGGACTCGGCAGTCTACCCCGAGCCCGCCGAGCTAGCCAGGCTGCTGGAGAAAAAACCCGGCCTGGTGGCCCCTTTTGGCGAGAAGCTGGTAGCCCTCGCCGGGGCCACCGAGGAGGCTGATTTTCGCCCGCTCTAGAGCGCTCTACGAGCGGGCCATTCACTCTCGAGACCTAGCCACGGCGGCCCGCTGTCTGCTGGCCTATCAGCGCGGTGAGGATAGTCCTGAGGCGCTAGCCGGGGCGCTGCTCATCTCGGCCGACTTAATTGCTCGGCTCAACCCGCCAAAATGACCCGCCTGCAATGGACGTTTGACCTGCTCGACCGGGTGACCGCCCCCGCTCGGCGCATGGGCCAGGCCCTCAAAGCTACTGACGCCGCGCTGAAAAAAGTCGCGGGTAGCGGCGAGGCCGCACAAAGAGCGCTGCAGCGTTCGTTCGGACTCTCCGAGCGTGCGGCGTTTCGGCTTACTGCGGCCGTCGCCACAGTCGGGCAGGTTCAGGGGGCCATCGGCGGGCTGCAATCGCGTGTGGGAAATCTACAACAGGCGTTTCGCGGGGTGGCCGATTCGGTGTTCAACCTGAAGAACGCGCTGGTGGCTGGAACCATCGGCTTCGCGGCCAAGTCGGTGATCGACCAGGTGGGCTTCATCGAGCAGCAGCGCATCGCCCTGGGAACCATCCTGGGCTCGCCCATCCGGGCCAAAGCTGCACTGAGTTGGGCCATCCAGTTTGCTGACCAGACCCCCTTTCAAACCCCACAGGTACTCGAGGCGATGCGTTCGGCGCTGGCAATGGGGTTCAACACCCGGCAGATTCAACCCCTGCTGACCACGCTGGGTGATACGGCATCAGCGCTGGCGTTGGGGCCGAGCGGGTTGGGGGAGTTGGTAGACGTTTTTGCCCAAATTCGTAACAGCGGGAACTTGATAACAAACGACGTGCGACAACTGACCAATCGAGGGATTCCGGCGTTCGAGATTTTAGCGGAAGCCTTCAGCACCGACATCCCGACCGTGCGCCAGATGATCGAGAAAGGCCAGATCGCGTCTGAAGCTGCTCTGGGAATACTCTACCGAGGGCTGAAAGCTCGATACGGCGGTAGTTCAGCAGCGCAGTCTCGCTCCATATTTGGCCTCATCAGCACATTGCGCTCGAGGCCGCAAACTATCGCATTCCGCCTCGAGGAGCGAGGATCCCTTGAGCCGTTCCGTCGGGTGCTGAGCAACCTGGCCGACCTGACCGACTTCAATAAGCCGCCGGGCTCTACTATTGGCGAGCGGCTCACGGCGGGTATTGGAGGGTTGTTCAAGGCGGCCTTCGGGCCGCTCGCAACGGCCACCGAGCCCAAACGAGCGGGCGATGTGATTCTAGCGTTCGTAAATCGCGCTACCGCTGCAATCAACCGCGTTCGCGCTGCCTGGCCTACAGTAAAAGCGGCAGTATCGGATTTTATCTCAGGCGTGCGCTCCGGGTTCGATTTGCTCGCTAATGTTTGGCGCACGGTTGAGCCGCTTATCTCCGGCCTGAGCCGCCTCGCGGGTTCGTTCAACAGCGCGCAGGCCAGTATGAGCGGGGCTAACGTCAACGCCGTAAAAATCATTGGCACAATAGCGGCCCTGGCGGCAGCCTGGCGGGTGCTGAACCTGGTCACCCTGGGCGGTGCCGGAGCGATAGCTCGCTGGGGTGCAGTTGCGGTCTTTAGCCTGATACAAGCAGCTGGGATAGGGCTGCCTATTCTATGGGGCAAAATCGGTGCACTGACCACACTGGGGGTCACCGCTCTGCGTGCTTCCGGGCAGGCGCTGCTTGCCGGAACGCGCATGGCTGCGGCCTGGCTGATCGGACTGGGCCCTATCGGGTGGCTCATCGGTGGTATAGCGGCAATCAGCGCCGCGCTGGTGCTGGCCTACAACAAGGTAAGCTGGTTTCGCAACCTGGTGAACCGAGCCTGGGAAGGAATCAAACAGATCGGTATAAACCTCCTCAACTGGTTTACGAGTTTGCCGGAGCGTATTGGGCAGGTATTCGGGCAACTCCCCAACCTGCTGCGCGGGCTGCTGCGACGGGCCATCGACCTGCTCCCTCCGGGGGTGCGGGACGTGGTGCGGGGGCTGGTCGGAGGGTTACTGGACGGCTCCGAACCGGTGGAGAACGCTGCGATTCAGTTGGCAGATAAAACCCAGCAGGGATTTGCCCGTCCCCTGGAAATCCGTTCTCCCAGCCGCCGCTTTGCCTATTTCGGGCAGATGATGGGGGCGGGCCTCGAGGTAGGCATGCGCGGCTCCCTGGGGCGGGTGCAACGGGCAGCAGCGGGGATGACCATCGCAGCGACCCTTGCTCTAGGTGGTACCCCCGCTGTTTCAGTCGCGCAGCCTCTACCTACTCCGGGTTTGCCACCTCTGATCGCTCCCGCGCCCAGAGCCAGCGAGAAAACTATCAACATCACAATAGGCCCCATTGCCATCAACAGCGGTAGCGACGCTAAACAAATAGCTGAGGAGCTTCGCACTGTGGCTGTAGAGGCTGTTTTGGAGGCTCTCGAGCGGGCGGCTAGCGAGGAGGGGGCATGATCGAGCTCGAGCATTCTCTCATCCTGGTAGGCCAGAAGCGATTCGTCATCGCCCCCAATGGCAAAGCCGACCTCAAGGGGGCGGTGAGACTCCGGGTCAAACCGGGGGGTTTGCGCGAAGACACCCAGGAGATCAGCGGAGCCGATGGAGCCGTGCGTACTGTGCTGGGGTACGCCGACGCCGAATTGACAGCAGAGATTCAAATTTGGGACGAGGAGGAACTGCCAAAGCTCAAGCGGCTCAATGACCTCTTTCGCCCCCGGCGCGAACAAAAGTCCTATCAACCGGTGGGAATCGTTCATCCAGCGGCCACCCGCTGGAACATCAAGCAGGTCTACGTCTTCGCATTGGAGCAAACCTCCTGGACGGCTAAAGATGGCACCACCGTGACCCTCTCCATGCGCGAGTGGCAGCCGAAGGAGAAGAAGAAAACTACAAAGACAAAGAAAGTGGATCAATCGGCCCCTGCGATTTCCGGCTCGGGAATTCCCGAGGGGATCGACATTACGGCTCCGTCTAAACGGGGGGTGCGGCCATGAGCTTGCTGACCGCTAACAGCATCCCCGTGGCCGATGCCTACATCAGCATCCCCCGAGTGGGACGGGGGGTAGCCGATCTGCTGCTGGGGCGCGATACCGGGCCATCCGCAGGGGAATCGGTCACCCTCGAGTGGCAGGACGGCGAGCAGCTAACAATGACCTGTGTGTTTGGTCAGCGTGCGCGGGGTTGGTGGCGTATACGCTGCGTGATGGGCGCGGGCCGGATGGCTAAAAATCTGCCCGGCCGCTACTACGAGGACATCCCAACGGCTACCGTAGCCCGTGACCTGTTGACTGAAGCGGGCGAAGCCATTGAAAGCGTTGATTTGCCCGGCATACTCACCCGCTATGTGCGCCGGGCCGCGCCCGCCCACGAACAATTGGTGGCATTGCTAGCGGACACGGGGCGAATCTGGCGGGTTATGCCAAATGGGAAGGTTTGGATCGGAGTGGATGAGTTCCCATCGCAGGGGCCGCTCGAGGTCGTCCGCGCCTATCCCGAGGCCCAGCGGTACACCCTGAATCTCACCCCCAAGCTGCTGCCGGGGGTGAGCCTCACAGGCTACATCGACGGCGAGGAGCGAGATTTGGGCAGGGTCGAGCGGGTAGTGCACCGGGTGGAACAGCATCTGCACACGGAGGTGTGGTGTGCAAACTGAACGCCTCAGACGGTCTCTGCGAGCGTTGACTCGTGAATCGCGCATTGATTACCTAGCGCTCTATTCGGCCAGGGTGTTGATCGACCACGGGGATATGCGGCTCGACCTCGAGCCGGACGACACTCGGCTGCCAATGATGGTACGGGTGCCTCTCCGGGTTTTTCTGCCCGGAGCCTACGTGAGAGTGCGAGCGGGTAGCCGTGTGCTGCTGGGATTCGAGGGCAGCGACCCGGCCAAACCTGTTGCGTATCTCTGGGAAGCAGGCGGCACGATCATCGTGGAAATCACGACTGTCGCGGGCCGCAAGGTGCGCCTGGACGATGAGGCTGGCAAAACACAGGTCTATGACCCCGCCCGGATCGAGGTAGACGCCCCGGTGGTGGCGTTGGCGGGTGGCGGCCCGGCGGTGGCTCGGGTGGGCGATCAGATTAAGGTATCCGGTGTACAGCTCGGCACCGCCACCGTGATAGGTACGATCATCAGCGGCTCCTCCAAAACCAAATCAGGTTAACTATGGCCGATTTTGGAACCGATCTATCCGCGCTGCCCGACCTATCCTGGACGATTAAAGGCGGCAAAAACAACCTCGCCGAGGCCATCGCTCGGCGGCTCATCACGCCGCTGGGCGGCCTATTCTACGACCCTACCTACGGTTTGGATTTACGCCAGTATATCGGTGAAACGCTGACGGATGAGGTGCGTTATGAGATTGAAACCTTAGTGGCCGCTGAGTGCGAAAAGGACGAGCGCATTTTATCGGCTGTTGCAACCATTATCGAGGCCTCTCCGCAGCTGCGGAGCATACAAATTGAACTGGCTCTGGAAACTGCGGATGAACCCTATCGGCTCATCCTGAGTATCAGCGATGTAACGGTGGAGGTATTGCGTGCCGACGCTTGAACAACTGCTGCAACCCCGCACCCGCGACCAGATTTTGGCTTCGCTGATTTCCATTCTGCAAAGCAAGGGGTTCCCGACTACCGACTGGGAGCCGGGTAGCGTGCAGCGCACCATTTTGGAGGCGCTGGCGGTGGGCCTGGCTGACCTTGAGGCCCTCCGGCTGGAAATTACCAAAGGGGGCTACCTCGAGCTCGCCTCCGGCCCTTGGCTTGACCTGGTGGCAGAGAACATGTACGGGCTAACACGCAAGGCGGCAGAGTTTGCCCGCCAGACCGTGCGGCTGACCGCCCAGGCGGGGTTTGGCCCCTACACCATCCAGCCGGGACAGCTCTGGGCCAGCACCCCCTATGGGTTGCGGTTCAACAACACCCAGGGCGGCACGCTGGCTCAGGGGGGCACGCTGGATTTGGAATTTGTCGCCGAATCTCCGGGTGCGGCCTATAACGTCGCTCCAAACACCATCACCATTCTAAACACCCCACTACCCGGCGTGAACATCAACAATGTGGCCATCGTCGCAGCGGGGGTAGATGAGGAGACCGACGACAACCTCCGGCTGCGGTGCCGACTGCGCTGGGCCAGCCTGGGTACCGGGGCCACTCGAGCAGCCTACGAGTTCTGGGCACTCTCAGCCGATCCTAGCATCACGAAGGTGAGGGTGCTGGATCAGCACCCTCGAGGCCAGGGGACGGTGGACGTGATCGTGTGGGGCGAGGGTGGCCTGGGCAGCGGTGCGGTTGCCACGGCCAACACCTATATCCAGCAGCGCAGGCCGCTCACCTCGGACGTGCAGGTCTACGCGGCCAACCCCACAAACATCGCCGTGACCGCCACCATTACCCTGCGGGCGGGCTTTCTGGCGGCTACTCAGGCCGAGGTAACCGCCCGTCTCAGCGACCTGCAGCGCAGCCTGCCCATCGGAGGGACGCTGTACCGCTCGGCCCTCATCGAGGCCTTGTTCGGGGCCTACACCATCAACGTCAACCTCACCGCCCCGACAACAGACGTGGCCCTCGGCACGGCACAGGCCGGGGTGCTGGTGCCCAACCTGACCTACCAGGAGGCGTAGCGTGCCACAGGAAATCGCCCTCATCCCCTACGAGCAGTACCAGCGCTGGCTGGTGGAAATCTCTCCACCCTGGCTGCGTGGCGTTCGAGGGGCCTCGTTCATTTCCGGCCTCGGAACCGCGCTGGACGAGAGTATCGCGCTGACTATCACGGGAATACTGGCGCGTTTCGCGGATCGAGCACCAGAGGACGCGCTGATATTTCTAGGAACCGAACGTGCGCTAATCCGCTATCCAGGCGAATCCAATGACGCGTTTCGCGCCAGGGTGCTGGGAGCCTGGGATTTCTGGCAATGGGCGGGCACCGAGTACGGGATGTGTCTTTGGCTGAAGGCGGCGGGGTACGAGGCCCACATCCGCGAGCATTTCCGAGACGATCCCTCCATCTGGGCCGAGTTCTCCCTCCAACTCTGGCCCTACCGCCCCGAGTGGATTACCGACTGCTGGGACGATGGAGGAACGTGGGACGACGGCAGCACCTGGGACTACACCATCGCTGGAGCAGAGTTAGAACGCATCCCTGCCCTGGTGCGGGAAATGAAGCCCGCCCACGCCAAGGTCCGATCCATCTACTACATCGCAGGCCCCCGGGACGCTTGGGATGACGGCGGAGTCTGGGACGATGGCGGGGTCTGGAATCCCGAGCCCATACAGATATACCCATAGGGAGGTAACATGCCAAGAAACTTAACACCCGAAGACCGCTGGGAGACCAACTTTCAGGTACCCATTCCAGGCGAGCCCCGGAACATCGGGCCGCTGGAGACCCTGTTCCAGCGCCTCCTGAACCGCACCGAGCGGCTGAAGAACCGCCTCGGGGCCATCCTGGGCCTGCCCTGGGACGCCACGCCGCCGGACACGCTGGCCGGGCTCGCGGGGCGGGTGAGCACGTTGGAGACCAACCAAGGAAGTACGACCCTCTCCGCTCACCGCAACGCTGCAACGCTGGACCATCCCGATGGGAGCGTCACGGCAGCGAAACTGGCCCCCGTTCGTGACGCCCCCACCATCACGCCTTCCCCTGGGGACTGGCTCCTCGGGGGGCTGGCCAGCGGTACTGGGGTGGGTAAGTTGCCCATCGGCCAGGCTAACGGGGTGCCCCTCCTCAACGCCATTGGGGCCCTCGCCAGTGCCGATGCGTACCTGGACAGGGGGGTGTTGAATAGCGCCGTAGACTGGAACACCCTCACCAATGCGGGTACGTATGAGATAGGGAGTGGTGCCTTCGGCGCTGGCAGCGCCAACAAGCCGCCCGCCACGACCCAGCAGGGGCACCTGCTGGTCTTCAAAACATCGGGGGCCACTACCCAGGTGTACGTCCCCAAGGGCAGCGACCCCGGCGTCTACTGGCGGCAGTATGCCGGGGACGCCTGGTCCTCCTGGGCCGCGGGCGGTGTGACGTATGGCTCTAACTCCAACGGCTCCTATATCCGGTTTGCAGATGGCACCCTGATCTGCTGGGCATTTGGGATGGCCGATGGTCCAGACCCCCAGATCGTTGTCTACCCCGCGGCGTTCACGCAGATCCCGGTGGTGGTGGTAACCCCATCTGACTGGCCCCCCGCACATATTTCCCTGGACAAAGACTGGGGGCTTGGTACCACACACCAAAGATTTAGGAAGTACAACGCAGGCGGGAGTCCGTATACTGGCCCTTACTTCTCGTTCTCCTACATCGCCATCGGGAGGTGGCAATGATTCGGGTTAGATATGTCCCACAACTAGGACTGCCCGGTCAAACCCTCCACTATAGTTGGAGTGGAAGAGTCCTGACCGCTGCCCTGAAGCGCACCCTGGGCGAGCAGGAGGAGGTTTTGGGCGAGGAGATATACGACCTCTCCGCCCTTGAGCCCGGGGACAAGGTGGAGGGGGTGGAGCCCGATACGCTCTCCTTCTCCCCCCTCGTCTCTGCCCGGTGCACCGAGAACGGGACTCTGGAGGTGGCCCTCCTGCGCTGGTATGAGGGAGTTGAACCCCCTGAGTTGGGCGAGGAGGTGCTAGATGGCTAGGCTCAGGATAAAAACACGCCAGGACCGGCTTCAGGAGGCCTGGGCGACCTTCAGAGCCGAGCGGGACCGCCGCCTGGCCGAAACAGACTGGGTGGTGGTTCGGGCTTACGAGCGGGGTGAGCCCGTGCCGGAGATCTGGACGGCCTACCGGCAGGCCCTTAGGGACCTCCCGGCGCGGCTCACGGACGAGCAGGTGCTCTCCGGCGAGATACCGTGGCCGGAACCTCCAGCCCAGCAGAGCCCGAGGGAACCATGAGGATTGTGCATCCTTTTCCTCAAGCAACCCGCGCCCGGCTGGACGCGGGCTTTTTAGACCCCCGCTATCCCGGCTGGCGGCGGCAGATGGGGCTACCTCCCGCCGAGCATCCAGGAGCGGACTACAACCTGAGCGGTACCGCCGGAGATGGCGACCTGGGTTACCCCGTGGTAGCGGTGGCCGAGGGAGTAGTCACCCACGTCAAGGCTCACCGGGTCTGGGGGTGGATTGTGCTGATTGAGCACCCTCGGCTAGCCGACTTGCTGGGCTACCCTCGGCTGTTTAGCCAGTATGCTCACCTACTGCATCCCTGCGTAGAGGAAGGACAATCCATTTGGGCCGGTGAGCCAATCGGGAGCGTGGGCAAGGGCGACCCGGCCAGGCCATTCGCTGCTCATTTGCATTTCGAAATCCGCCAGGCCAACATCCCGGCAGACCATTGGCCTGGATCAAATAAAGCCGCTATTCAGCGGGATTATCTAGACCCGGAGGCGTTCCTGAAGCGCCATGCGGCCTACGAGCGGCGGTTCACCCGGCAGGGGCTCCTTTTGTGGCTGCCTAGCGGCAAGCGCAGCGTGCCGGGGGAGACCGTGATCAACCTCGAGGATGCCGCACTGGCACAGGTGCGAATCAAAACAAATCTGTAGGAGGTCAATATGTGGAAATCTGTGATTTTTGCGGTAGCGGTAGGAAGTTTGGCGTTGGCACAGGACAGCATCCCCACTGATATATCCCAGTGGTTTAGCACTACCGCTGCGTTAGCAGCGGTAGTAGCCGCGCTGGTGGCCCTCGTCCGCAAACACATCTGGAAGGGTTTAGACGGCCTGTTGGTAGTGGCGGTCTCTATCGTGCTGGGCAGCGCGCTGGGGTATCTAGGAAAGTCACTGGGGTATCTAGGCGGAGACTGGTTGCTGTTCGGTTTGAGCGCGGGATTTATGGCCTCAGGAGGAGTTGATCTGCTGAAAAGCCTGCGAGGAGGTAAAAATGCTTCTCCGATTGACGGCGGCGCTGAACCGGCTGGTGATACTGATATTGACGCTGCTCGTTCTCGTCTGCGGTAGCGCTCTAGCAGGTGGCCGTGCGGCGTGTCGTGTCGTATACGGCCCTCCGCTGTGGGGGGTGTGCTACGCCGAGCAGATCATCTGGTCTGAAGGCCCGCTGGAAGTTGCTCTGGGTGTGGAATGGCGCACGTGGCCAGCGGCTCAGATAGGCATATACAACGTCGTAGGCCTGTATATGCCGGGCTGGTGGGTCACGGTAGAGGTTGGGCGTGGGCTGGATGCCTGGCGCTGGGCTATCGGAGTAGGAGTACGCTGGTGACCTCCTCGTATCCCCCCATTGAAATGGGGGGCTTTATAGCTCCCCCACACCCCCTCTTTTTTGTAAGCAGATTTGTAAAGAGGTAACCCACAAGTGGAACCAGAAATACAACGCGTATACGAGCGCTTAGAGCGCTTGGAACGGAGCGACGAGCGACACGCCGCTATCCTCGATGAGCACTCCAGGCGGCTTGAGGTTCTCGAGGGTTTGCCCTCAGCCCTGGCCGCAATCAATCAAGCTATCGGGCGGCTTGAGGCCAAAATCGAGGCGCAAAAGCATTTCGTCACGCTCATACAGGCCGTGGTGTGGCTGCTGTTGGGGGGCGTGTTGGCGGCGGGGTTTGAGCTACTCAAGCGGTAGAGTCTTGAGAGTCTTGGATTAGCCGCACCTCAAGCCGCATCCCCAGGGCC
>Ga0308400_1000937_pt1 | contig 9946 bp, 7 predicted proteins | sample HotsprSampOS1265_FD_203451 | JGI IMG/M metagenome (GOLD analysis project Ga0308400, IMG submission 203451) | Hot spring phototrophic mat microbial communities from Octopus Spring, Yellowstone National Park, Wyoming, United States - 20060914_OS12-65 ...
CGATGCGCGAGACCAGGATGAAGCTTCCCGTCGAGATCAGGTCCTTCGGGGTCTCCACCACGCCCACCCAGTCGCCGTAGTTGTTGCGGGTGATGATGTAGTCCCGGGCTTCGCGCTCCAGCATCTGCACGTAGCGCTTCATCCCGTCGTAGTGGCGCTCCAGCAGGGTCCGGTCGCCCGTGTGGCGGTACATGTCCCGGACAATGAAATGATAGGCGGCCGACCACATCGGGTCTCCGGGATTGGTTCCCCAGATGTGCGGAACGGTGTCCGGGATGCGCCCGTCCTCGCCCTGCGCGTCCGCGATATCCTGAAGGAACTTGTTATAGGCGGCCGCGGCATCGAAGTTGTACAGCCCCATGTCCGAGGTCATGCCGGCGTCTCCCATCCACCCCTGGCGCTCGTCGCGCTGCGGGCAGTCCGTGGGAATGGAATGGAAGTTCGTCCGGAAGCCCCAGCAGGAGTTGCGGTGGATCTGGTTCAGCAACTCGTTCGAGCATTCGAACGTGCCCCTCGGCGGCATGTCGGTGTGCACCACGCGGCCCTTCAGGACGTCCCAGCCGGAGGGGTGTCCCGGAAACCCCTCGAGCTGAACGTAGCGGAAGCCGTGGTAGGTGAAACGGGGCTCGTAGATCTCCGTGCCTTTCCCGCGGGTGATGTAGGTGTCGGTGGCCTTCGCGGAGCGCAGGTTCTCCTGGTTCACCGTGCCATCGGGATACAGCAGCTCCGCATGCTTCAGGGTGATGACGTTTCCCGCCGGGCCGGCCACCGTCAGGCGGCACCAGCCGCTGAAATTCTGTCCGAAGTCGAAGACCCAGCAGTCCTTGCCCGGCTTCATGCTCTTGAACGTCAGCGTCTCCGTCACCCGGATCGGCTGGATGGTCTGTGCGGAGAGCTGCCGGGTCGGCCACTCCGGCGCGACGACGGCCTTCTCCCACCGTGAGTCATCGAAGCCCGGCAGGTCCCAGCCGTCCTGCTCCAGACGGGCGTCGTAGGTCTCGCCGTGATACAGCGAGTTGTCCAGGATGGGGCTCTGAGAGCGCTTCCAGTCCGCGTCGGTGAAGACGCTGGTGCGGCTGCCATCGTCGTGCTCGATGTTGATCTGCACGATCAGCGTGGGCGAGCGTCCCCACCATCCCTTGCCGAGGATGGCGCCCACGGCGTTCGGGCCCACGCGAAGCAAGTCCGTGACATCGTAGGTGGAATAGTAGGAGCGTTTCTCGAAGTTCGTGTAAGCGGGGTCCAGGACGTGGTCCCCGACCTTCCTGCCGTTCAGGCGGAGCTCATAATAACCCAGCCCGCAGACGTAGGCCCGGGCTCTGCGCACCGGGCGCTCCAGGGTGAACTCCCTGCGGAACAGCGGCGCGATTCGAGAGGGAGCCGTGGAACGTGTGATGCCCTCGGTGAGGTTCTCCACGCTCCAGCCGTGCGCCTCGATGCTGTCCAGCGCGGCGGCCGGCCGTCCGGCCGACAGGACCTCTCCCGAAGGAGCCGCAACCTGGAGCTCCGCGAGCGCAAGCAGCTTCTGCCCGTCCTGACGGGTGTAGAGCCGGGTGGCCGTCAGGCGGACGTAGCGCGCGCTGACCGGCTCGAACCGGATCTCCACGGGGGTCTCTCCCGGGTTCGGCTGATCCTCTGTGGTCCGGTCAGCCACAACGGTTGCCTGCCGGAAGCCGGCGTCGTCGGACACCTCCACCCGGTAGCGCACCGGAAAGCCAAATCCGGGCCTGTCTTCGTTCCAGTTGTACGGCCGGGCGGGGAACAGCGTGACCGCGGCCACCTCCCGGCTGGCTCCCAGATCCAGCTGCACCCATTTCTCGGTGTCCTGATCTGCGGCGGTCGCGGAGTGATAGCCGTTCCCGCCGATGGGAGAGGTGATCCAGACTCCCTCCCAGTCCTCCTTCCGGAGCAGGCCCATCTCGAAGAATGCCGCGGGGGACCAGGGACCCTCGCGGCCGTCCGCATCCCATACCTTCACTCTCCACCAGTAGCGCATTCCGCTGACGGGACGCAGCCCTTTCAGCGGGATGCTGAGCGACTGCGGCGATTCCACTTTGCCCGTGTCGAGAAGCGCCTGGCCGGACTCCAGCGCCTCCGGCTCCCTGGCGACCTGGATCCGGTATGCTGACTGGCGCCGTCCCCGCCCGTCCTGAACGAACCGCCAGGAGAGCCGCGGCTCCTGAGCGTCGATGCCCAGGGGGTCCGTCCTGTGTTCAGTTGTCAGGTCCGCCGCCTGCGGCGGTTCGGCGGTCTCAGCGGAGGAGGCGCAGGCCAGGAGCGCCAGAATGGCTGCGAAAAAGATGCCCAGAGAAGGAACGCTCGCGCCGAGCAGATGAGGGTCAACCATTCGAAGGGTCCTTTCGCGAAATATCCCCCGGGATGATACACCACTCGCGGCCGCTTTTCCAGCAGAGACGCGCGGGCGCTCCTTCTCGGCTATCATGGCGCTATGACCACGGTAAAGATCGACGACAGGGTGGAGTTTGGCGGGGAGGGGCTCGCATTGATTGCGGGCCCGTGCGTCATCGAAAGCCGGGAGCTGTGCAGGACGGTGGCGGCCCGGGTGCTTGAGGTCTGCGGCAGGCTGGGTATCGGGTATGTGTTCAAGGCCAGCTTCGACAAGGCGAACCGGACCTCGGTGGAGAGCTTCCGCGGTCCCGGGCTGGATAAGGGGCTGGAGATTCTGGCGGAGATCCGGCGGGAGTTCGACGTTCCGGTGCTGACGGACGTCCATGAGACCTGGCAGGCCGCTCCGGCCGCGGAGGCGGTGGACATTCTTCAGGTTCCCGCCTTCCTGTGCCGGCAGACGGACCTCCTGCTGGCCTGCGGACGCACGGGCCGGGCCGTGAACGTCAAGAAGGGCCAGTTCGTAGCCCCTCACGACATGGTGAACGCGGTCCGCAAGATCGAGTCCACGGGCAACCGCCGCATCCTGCTCAGCGAACGGGGCTCCAGCTTCGGCTACAACCAGCTGGTGGCCGACATGACATCCATCCCCGTGATGCGCGAGACCGGATACCCGGTGGTCTTCGACGCCACGCACAGCGTTCAGAGGCCGGGCGGCCTGGGCACCGCTTCGGGAGGGAACCGCCAGTTCATCCCCACTCTCGTGAGGGCGGCGGTCGCGGCCGGCGCGGATGCCCTGTTTTTGGAGACCCATCCGGAGCCGGACCGGGCTCTGTCCGACGCGTCCTCGCAGCTGCCGCTGGATGAGCTGGAGGGGCTGCTGAAAGCCGCGCTCCGGGTGCGGGAGGCCGTCCGCGGGTCCTGAAAAGCCCCTCAGTCCCGCCGCCGGTCGCGGTGTACCGGGTGCACCAGAAGGCAGGTGATGACCGCCGCGATGGCGTAAAGCGACGCCGAGACGGCAAGGGTGGCTGTGACGACGATGAGCTCGGAGTTGTTCGCCAGCCAGGCGGTTCCCACGAGCAGCACGAGCAGCAGGGCCGCGGCCAGTACGTAGCCCAGACTGTGCCCGCGCTGGATGGCGATCCCCAGCAGGAACGCGGTGGCCGAGCCGATGGCCATTCCCAGGGCCACGTTCGCCAGAAGCCCGGCCGCGTCGGTCAGCCCGCCCCGCACCGCCAGCAGACCGGCCGTCAGGGCGTTGACGGCCGAGCAGGCCACCACCGCCCGCGCCAGCTCCCCTCCCGGCGACGGGGCGCGGGCGCTCATTGCAGGTGCACCTCCACCGCTCGCAGCGCCGCGGCTGTCTGCTCCGGGAGAGTGTCGTTGATGAAGGCTCCGGCGCCGCTTTCCGACCCCGCCAGATACTTCAGCTTCTCCGGGGTCCGGTAGGGCGGGTAGAACTCGATGTGGAAATGCCAGCCGGGGTCAGGCTGTCCGTCGGTGGGCTCGGGGAACAGGTTCATGATGTAGGGCAGCGAGAAGCCCCATAGGCCGTCATACTTCAGCAGAATGACCTTCAGGATCTCCGCAAGCGAGCGCACGGCAGCCCGGTCCAGCCGCCCCAGACGCACGTCGTGGTCGAGCGGAAGGATGTGCACCTCGTAAGGATAGCGGGCGTAGAACGGCACGAACGCCGCGAACTGCTCGTTCTTCCAGACGATCCTTAGCCCATCCTCCAGCTCGTAGCGCAGGATGTCGCACAGCATGCACGTCCCGTTCTCCCGGAGCCACATCTCGAAGTTCACGCGGCGGTCCATCATCTTCGGAGGGACGAAGGGGTAGGCATAGATCTGCCCGTGCGGGTGGGAGAGCGTGACACCGATCTCGCGGCCCTTGTTCTCGAAGATGTAGACGTAGTCCACGAAGTCCAGCGTCCCGAGCTCCAGAAACCGGTCCTGCCACACCCGCACCAGTTTCCGGATCTGGCGGACCGGCATATCCGCCAGTGTGGAGTTATGGTCGGGCGAGTAGAGCACGACCTCGCAAACCCCCTGGGCCGGGGCCACCGGCGACCAGGGCGTGCCCTCGACGGCCGGCTCCGGGGGGATCCGCTGAAGGGAGGGGAAGCGGTTCTCGAAGACGACGATGTCGTAGGTCTCGCGCGGCACTTCCGTGGGGAAGCCGCCGGGCTTTGTGGGGCAGAGGGGGCAGAAATCGTCCGGCGGGTGGAACGTGCGGTCCTGCCGGTGAGTGGCCGTGATGACCCACTCGCCCAGCACGGGGTGCCACCGGAGCTCGCTCACTGGCCTTCCTCCTCGCGGCTGTCGCCGCTGGAGTCCTCATCCTCTTCGTCGTCGAACGTGTAGTAGATGATGCGCCGCCCGTCGGGCAGCCGTTCGTCCTCTCTGACCAAGTCCGTCTGTCTCCCGCGCCGCGAGTGGTGGAAGGAAGTCCCGGTTCTCACCCGGTCTCCCATCAGGAGAGTATACAGGCTTTCACCGCCTCCGCAAGCCGCCGGTCTCAGGCCGGAGCGCGGGGCGCGCGTTCCGGGGAAAAGTCACCCCGTTCTTTTGCCGGTTTGTGCTGTATAATGGGGGAGGCACGGCCGGCGGCGGAACCGGGACCGTTCCGCCGCAGCCCCGGCCAGTGCCGCTGCGAGGCCGCAGATGCCGTCCGGGAAGAAGCGGCCCGGCAGCGAGACAGAACAGGAGGAGAGAACAAGCCCCCGCAACGCCGAGTGCTCTCCTTTCGATTTGCTGATAGCGCGCATAACCGGCGCCTTCCGGTGGCATTCTCACGGAAGAGACCTGGCAGCATCTGGAGCCGCTTTCTGCAGGGACGCCGTCGTTTCGCCACGCGCACGGCCCGCATATCCCGTTGCGGGCCGGAACGGGCCCCGGGGCCGCAGTCACAAACTTGCGGATCGTTTGGAAAGGGATGACCAGATGAAGATACCCGCCGACTTCGACGGGAAGACCACTCGACCCGGGAGGCGATTCTACCCGTGCGAGCGCGCCAGTGGCCGGCCCGGAGCGGGCTCGAAGGCTGCTCTGGCGGTCCTGTGCCTGATGATGCTCTTGCCGGCCTTTGCGGCTGATTGCGCCGCGGGCGAGGATCCCTGGACCGTCCATCGCGACGCCCACACCAGGCTCACGGACGGGGTCACCGCGGCCCCGCTGCCCGGGGATCCCGCATGGGTGACGCTCTACGGGGATTCCACCATCCTTCCCCGCGAGCGCTACAATCCGGGAGAGTTCAGCTTCTGGGGGATGAATGCCCCCATCGGCCTGTCTCCCACCCGCACCCCGTCGCTCTACCTGAAGCTCAAGGAAGCCAACATCCGGGGCGTGCGCTACGACATGCTCTGGAACGCGGCGCAGTTCTACGGCCCCGACAGCTTCCTGTTCGACGCGCTCGGGATGGAGTCGGACATCAACATCTACGCGGCGGACGGCTTCTCGGTGGTCGGCGTGGTGGGATACACACCGGCTTGGGCGAACGGCTTGAAGAACCGGGAGTATCCTCCCAACAACCCCGTCGAGGGCGAGCTGGTCCGGTTCGACAGCGACGTGGAGCAGCTGAGCAAGGTCCCCGTCATAACCACCCTGCAGGACATTTTTCCCGTGGTGGTCACGCCGGTGGACTATACCACGGAGCGCGTGGAGGAGGAGATCATCACCACGGGCTTCTTCCGCGGGATGCAGCCGCGGTGTTCCCGCCGCCCGGTGGTCGTGGGGACAGAGAGGGTGTGGGTGGACGAGAACGACGGACGCGGCTGGGTGCAGTGGACGCGGGTGGACAATCTCATCTATTCACCGGACGGCGCGGAGCACTATGAGTTCGACCGCTCCGGGCGCGTGAAGTTCCGCAATAACGAATACTATTACTTCCACGGCAAGACTCCCGCGTTCGGATCCCGCGTGAAGATCAGCTACGACGTCATCACGTCGCTTTACAAGCAGGGGGTGGACTACGTCGTCAGCCCGCTGGACGGCAAGATCACGCGCGTGAAGGGGGACATCGCCGGTTACATCCCCGAGGAAGAGTTCGAGTCCGCCCCGCTCGACGGGCGCTGGTCGTGGATCAACGAGCCGTCCTCCTGGGATGTCGGTCAGACCACGGCGGGGATGCTCGCGGCGACATCCTCGAACGGCACGAACACCATCGGCCACTTCCTGCACCAGGAGTTCACCGGCGAGGGTGACTTCTCTGTGTATCTCCGCGTGAACAGAATGACCAACGGGCAGTGCGGCATCGGGGTGTATCAGGATGCGGGCAACTGGTTCCGTTACTGCATCACTTCCAGCTCCGGCCGGCCGTTCCTGGTGAGCTCCACGAACGGCACGGTGACCTCGTTCGGAGGCGGGGGAGAGCTGGGCTTCCTCATCAGCGCTCCCTGCTGGGTGGTGGTAAGGAAGAGCGGCAACAGCTTCACCGTCTTCACATCGTCCAACAACCCCGAGGCTCCCGATGGAGGGTTCCACAAGACTTACACGTTCTCGCGGACGTTCCAGTATCCGCTGAGGGTGGGGATCTCCTTCGCGGGGGCGTCGCAGGTGGAGCTGGATAAGTTCTGGGTGAAGCTCCCCTCCATTCCGGCGGGCGGTCAGGTGCGGGTGTTCTACAACTATATGAACACCAAACCGTTCACCGACTTCCTGAAGCGGTGGGTGGGGCATTTCAAGAACCGCGTCAAGTTCTGGGAGGTGTGGAACGAGCCGGATCAGGGCTGGGTCTGGCAGGGAGGGACGGAGCTCTACTCCGTCCTGCTGCGGGACGCCTACCTGGCCATCAAGGAGGCGGACCCGGACGCCCGGGTGCTGAACGGAGGGTTCGCCGACAGCGCCACCGGCCGGATGTCCATCATCTACAATACCATCGGCAAGGACTTCTTCGACTTCGCCGCATGGCATCCCTACAACTTCCGGAACATCCCTCCCGATGCCTACAACTGGGGGCCGGGCAGTTCGAACGGGATCGGGAGGAATGCCATGGTTGCAGCCGGCGACGAGGACAAGATGGTTTTCTTCGGCGAGCTGGGAACCACCAGCGCCGTCAATGCCGCGGGGGGCGGTCTGAACGACTGGAAGCAGGCGGAATACGCGATGAGGCAGTTCCTCTGGGCGCGCCGGCTCGGGTATCCCCGTGCGGTGCAGTGGTATCCGGCCGTGGACGAGGCCCCTGTGGGGCAGGGGGAGGACAGCATCTGGCGGGAGCATTCGGGCATCTTCTATTACGGCTCCGGCCTGCCCAAGCCGGTCTACTGGATCACCGCATCGGCAGCTAAGAACAAAGGCGTGCTGCTCGACCTGGCCACTTACGACGCCGCCGGCAACCGCATTCCGGCAGACGGCCTGTTCGATCTGACCCGCGCCGCAGTGGGCGTCTACGACCGTTCGAAGGTGGCTGCCGTCAGGGTCTACACTTCGCGCACGGCGACGCACCCGGACTGCCGGCCGCCGCAGGTCGCGGCGCGGCATATCGGGCAGGCGGGCGCCCCTCCCGTGGTGGTGACGGTCAACACGGGCTCGGCCGCTCTGCTTCACGAGCGGTGGACCGTGACGGCCACCTCGCCCACCGAGTTCGTGGTGACCGCGTCACTCTCCGGGCCGCAGGGCATCGCCACCGTCGGTGTTCCGTTCGTCTCGGGCAACGGTGTGGTTCAGTTCACCATCCCTGCGGTGTCCAGGCCCTATGTCGCGGGAGACCGGTTCGAGTTCGAGACCTTCGCCGGTGACGGGCTCCAGCTGGCGGGGGAATGGATCAACGACGGCAGCGCGCAGGGGCCGGGAACGATCGAGGTTCCACTGGCGCAGGGGACGCGAGGGCGGTATGTGTCCGTCCAGTTCGTGAAAGCGCCCGGCGCTCCGTTCATCAAGGTGGACGAGATCGCCGTCTTCGATGCTGCCGGCACCAACGTTGCGGCCGGGAAGCTTTACATCGTGGACGGCTACCAGAAGATGTTCGAGCTGGACGGAGTCCAGTTGCACCTGTCGGAGATCGCGCAGCTTCCCGACGGCACGCGGGTCGATGTGAAGGGCAAGGTGCTGCACTTCAAACAGGGCTCCATCGGCTATGTGCAGGAACCGGACCGCTCGTCCGGAATGCGCATCGACGGGAACCTGAGCGCTGTCCCGAGGGACAGCCTGGTGAACGTCTCCGGAACCCTGAGCACCACGTCGGGAGGCGAGCGCCGCATCCTGGTGGACCGGATCACCGCCGCGGGGACGGCATCGCCCGTGCCGCTGGCCGCCAACAACCGCGACCTGAAGTCGCCGATGATGAACGGCCTGCTTGTCCGGGCCTACGGACGGGTGAAGCCGGGATCCATCACCACGTTCACCTATGAGATCACGGACGGCTCGGACAGCGAGGGCATCCTGGTCTCCACGCCGGAGGTGCCGCCGGATATCGGGCCGGGGCAGTTCGTCACGGTGACCGGCGCTGCCGGGTTCAACAACCGGCGGGTCGTCTACGAGCGCTGGCCGCGCACTCCGTAGGGCGGTTCGGAACCTGTCTGACGGCAAAGGGGCCCGCCGCCTGCGCGGCGGGCCCCTTTTTCTGCCCCGGGGGGGACCCTTCCGGTGGTACGCTGCGACCGGGAACCGATCTCGTTCGCGCTTTGTTTGTGAGAATGAGCGGGGACCGACCTCGCTTTAGTGATCGAGAAGGATCGGGAACTGATGAAGACCGTTGACATAATCGCTGCTGTCCTCCTTGTGATTGGAGGTCTCAACTGGGGTCTGGTCGGGCTGTTCGGGCTCGATGCCGTCGCCGCGATTTTCGGCGAGATGAGCCTTGCCAGCCGTGCGGTGTACGTGCTTGTCGGACTGGCCGCGCTGTATCAGGCCATCGGTCTGAAGGGCATTCAGGAGCGCTGGGGTGTGACCGCCCACGCTCGAAGTTAAAGCTTTCCTTCTTGCCTGAGAAGCCCTGACCACCGGGAGGCGGATGATGAACAATCATCCGCCTCCCCTGTCTTTGCCGCCGCGCGGCGCGGAGATGCAGCTGCTTCGGCGTGGGGATAGGTCCGCTCCGACAGGGGATGAGCAGAGGGGCCGCCCCTCGGGGGGCGGCCCCTCTGATTTCTGGTTCCCGGGCAAGTTTGCCAGCCGGCTCTGAGTCTCTGGTCTTGCGGGAAGGCGGCTGGACCCGCCGGCCTTACTGAGACAGAACCTGAAGGTCGCTCTGCCCACGCAGGAGCAGCCTCGGAAGGATGGACCCGCCGGATGCGTAGCAGGATACCGGGCCGGTCGCGCGAACGTAGGCCCCGACCCCGGGATGGATGACGCCGCCCGGGATGTCCACCCGGATCCGCTTTCCGCTTCCATCGTCCAGTATCAACCGCGTGGGCGGCGGGCTCGACTGGATGGAGGTAACGCGGCCCCAGACCGTTGCGAGCAGCCCGATATTGTTCACACCGGTGCCTCCGCTGACACCCCGCTGGCCCGCTCCCGTGGCCGCATTGTATAGCCAGGGCCCGCCGCCCAGCGAGCTAGCTCGGATGGACAGGGGGACCACGGGCGCGGTGCCGAGCCCGCTGACCCAGTCAGCCTGAATATACTTCTCGCCGTCGCTGTTGGTGCGCGCGACGCCTGAG
>Ga0308400_1000939_pt1 | contig 9938 bp, 7 predicted proteins | sample HotsprSampOS1265_FD_203451 | JGI IMG/M metagenome (GOLD analysis project Ga0308400, IMG submission 203451) | Hot spring phototrophic mat microbial communities from Octopus Spring, Yellowstone National Park, Wyoming, United States - 20060914_OS12-65 ...
GTTCGGAGGACGCCGGCGTGGAGGCGGCCAGGGCAGACCTGTTCGAGGGCGCAACCTACGTGCTGACCCCGGCGGACTGGAGCGACACCGGCGCTCTGGAGCTGGTGCGGCGTTTCGCTCAGGCTCTGGGATCGCGGGTGCTGGAGATGTCCGCGGAGACGCACGACCGAATCGTCGCCCGCACAAGTCACCTGCCGCACATCGCTGCCGGAGCCTTCCTGCGGGTGGCACAGGCAGCTGGACGCGGGGTGCGGGATGTCCGGGCGGGCAGCTTCCGGGACCTTACGCGGGTGGCGGCAAGCCCGGCTGCTCTGTGGAGGGACATCTGCTGCGCCAACCGGGGGCCCATTCTGGATGCGCTCCGGCAGTTCCGGGAGCTCCTGGAAGACGCAGAGAGGCTGATCGCGGAGGGGACGCCGGAGGAGATCGAGAGCTGGTTCGACGCCGGGCGCCGCCTGAACTCGGAGCTCGCGGCGGGAAAGGAGGACACGGAGTGAGCAGCTGGACCCTTCGGCAGGCGGGGCCTTTCCGGGGCGAGATCGCTCCGCCGGGCGACAAGTCCATCTCCCACCGCGCCGCCATCCTGGGCGCCCTGGCGGAGGGCGAGACGCACATCACCAACTTCCTGCCGTCGGAGGACTGCCTGAACACCGTGCGGTCGCTCCGGCTGATGGGCATCCGGATCGACGAGCACTCGGCGACGGAGCTTACGGTCCACGGGGGAGACCTCTGCGAGCCCGGGACCATCCTGGACTGCGGGAACTCCGGCACCGGTCTTCGTCTGCTGGCCGGGGTGTGCGCCGGGCAGCCCTTCCTCAGCATCCTGACGGGAGACGAGAGCATCCGGCGGCGTCCGATGAAGCGTATCTGCGATCCGCTGCGCAAGATGGGAGCCACCATTCTGGCGCGAAAGGGAGACCTTGCGCCGCTCGCCATCCGCGGCGGCGGGCTGCAGGGCATCGAGTTCGAGAGCCCGGTGGCCAGCGCCCAGGTCAAGTCGGCTCTGCTGCTGGCCGGCCTGTTCGCGGAGGGTCCGACGGTGGTACGGGAACCCTCACTCTCCCGCGACCACACGGAACGGATGCTTCGGTCGTTCGGAGCCCAGATCACCTGCGAGGAGCTGACCGTCACCCTCAAGCCAGGGGCGCGGCTCGGAGGGCAGCCCGTGGACGTGCCCGGGGACATCTCATCCGCAGCTTTCTTCATCGTGGGAGCGCTGATCTGCCCCGGGTCGGATTTGCGGGTCAAAAACGTGGGCCTGAATCCGACCCGGACGGGCCTGCTGGACGCCCTGCGCGCGATGGGCGCCGACATCTCGGTGAGCGATGAGCGGGAGCTCTCGGGCGAACCGGTGGGAACCCTGACCGTGAGGCACAGCGCGCTGAGGGCCGGCGAGTTCGGCGGGTCGCTCATCCCGAGGATGGTGGACGAGGTCCCGGTGCTTGCGCTCGCAGCGTGCTTCGCGGAAGGGGAGACGGTGATCCGTGACGCACAGGAGCTGGCGGTGAAGGAATCGGACCGGCTGGCGACGGTCACATCGACGCTTGCGGCGTTCGGGGCGGACGTCGAACGCACATCGGACGGGATGATCATCCGGGGAGGAGCGTCTTTGACGGGCGCGCCGGTACTGTCTCACGGGGATCATCGCATCGCGATGATGGCCGCCGTCGCGGCCCGCTGCATCGCGGGCGAGACGCAGGTACAGGATGTGGACTGCGTGAACACCTCTTTTCCCGGCTTCCTCCCGATGCTGGAGAGCGTCACGCGATGAAGCCTCCCGCTCCCGACCACTCCTGCCACGTCATCACGATAGACGGACCGGCCGGAGCGGGCAAGAGCACGGCGGCAAGGATGCTGGCGGAGCGGCTGGGATGGTTCCATCTGGATTCCGGGAGCACCTACCGTGCGTTTGCGGCCGCCGTGCTCCGCAGAGGTGTGGCTCCCACGGACGCGCAGGCGCTGGCAGCGCTGGCCGGCGACATCCGCGTGGAAGTGCGGGAAAACAACGGGGCCACCCGCGTGTTCGCCGACGGGGAGGACGTGACGGAGCTCATCCGCACGCCCGAAGTGTCGCGGGCGTCTTCGCCGGTATCCGCCGTGCCCGAAGTGCGCAGACGGCTGGTGGAGCTGCAGCGGTGCATCGCGCAGGGCCGGAACACCGTGGCCGAAGGCAGGGATATGGGAACGGTGGTGTTCCCGGACGCCACCGTGAAGGTGTTCCTCACCGCCTCGCCCGAAGAGCGGGCGCGCAGGCGCGCCCGCGATTTCCGGGAGCGCAACCTGCCCGTCCGGGAAGAGGAGGTGCTGGCCGAGATCCTGGAGCGCGACGCGCGAGACAGCTCGCGAGCCGTCTCCCCTCTCCAGCCCGCCCCGGACGCATACATCCTCGAGACCGACCATCTGACGCCTGAAGAGGTGGTGGACAGGATCGTGGCCTGGTATGTGGACGCGACTCTTTGAGCCGAACATCGTCTACGTGACCATCCGCGCGTTCTTCCGCCTGTTTTTCCGCGTGATGGGGAGCTGGAGGATCGAAGGGCTGGAACATATTCCGCCGGAAGGGCCGGTCATCATCATCAGTAACCATATCAGCTACCTGGATCCCCCGCTGATGGGCAGCGCGGTGCGCCGTACGGTGGCCTACATGGGCAAGTCAGAGCTCTTCACGGGCAACCGGCTGCTGGCCTGGGTCTGCCGGAAGCTGGAGTCCTACCCGGTGAGGCAGGGAGCGGCGGACCGCGAAGCGCTCCGGAAGACGTTCGAGATCCTGGAGCGGGGGTGGATGGTGGGGATCTTCCCGGAAGGCCACCGAAGCGAGACCGGAGAGCTTCAGCCGTTCCAGCCGGGACTGGGGCTGATCGCTCTCAAGAGCCGGGCGCCGGTGGTCCCCTGCGGGGTGGCGGGGACATACGAGATGCTGCGGCCCCACAGCAGCCGGCTGCGCCGCAGCCACATCGAAGTCCACTTCGGCCCACCGCTCAGGCTGGACGACCTCTACGGGATGGAGGACAGCAAGCAGGCGGCGGCTCTGGTGAACGAGCGGGCATACGCCGAGGTGAAGCGGCTGGTGGAAGAAGCGAGGGCCGCGCGCGAGCGGTGGTATGCCCGGCGCGGCCGCAAAACGCCCTGACCCGGGAAGAGAGCCTCAGTACTCGGAGAGTCCGGACTCCTGGACCTGCATGGGCATGACCACGCACAGGTAGTCATCCTGCCCGACCGGCCTCAGGACGGCCGGGGACAGCGCCTGGGACATCTCGAAGGCCACTCCGTCCGTCTCGAGGACGTTCAGCACGTCCAGCAGGTAGCCGCAGTTGAAGGCGATCTCGAGGTCGTCCCCCTCCCGGACCGCGTCCACCTCCTCGTAGGCCTGCCCGATGGCTCCGGCGCGGGCCGAAACGGCCACCTTCTCGCCCCGCGAGCGGAACACCACCCTCTGCATGTCCTGACGCGCCACGATTCCCGCCCGGCGGACGGCCCCCGCCAGAAGTTCGGTGGGGATGACCCACCTCTTGTCGAAGTCCGTGGGGATCACGCGCTCGTAGTTGGGGAACTGCCCCTCGATGAGCGCCGCCACCAGCGTGGCTTCCGGCGGGCGGAACATGATCTGGCGCTCGGAGATGTGGACGCGGACACTTCCCTGGTCCGGCATGATCTTGAGCAGCTCGAGTAGCGCGCGCTGCGGGACCACGGCGCTCGCCTGACCGCTGCCCGCGGGCACCATCCGGGTGTCCACGGCCAGACGGTGGGTGTCTGTGGCGGCCAGCTTCAGGGTATCGCCCTGGAAGTTGAACAGGACGCCCAGCAGAATGGTGCGCAGTTCGTCCGTGGAGCAGGCGAACACGGTGCGCTTCAGGCCGGCCCGCAGCTGCCCCGCCTCCATCTCGAACCAGACATCGTCCGGCACTTCCGGGAGGTCCGGGAATTCGCCCGGCGGAAGCCCCACCAGGTTGAACTCGGCGGGCGGGCACTCCAGGCGCACCTGGCTTCCGGTATCGTCGGAGGAGAGCACGACATCGGCCTCCGGGAACGCGCCCACGATCTCCGCCGCCACGGACGCGGGCAGAGTCACCTCTCCCGGGGTCAGGACCTGGGCCGGGATGACGGTGGAAACGCCGATCTGATGGTCCGTCCCAGAGATGCGGATGGCGGTCTCCTCGCTGGACAGGAGAACGTGCCCCAGTATGGGCAGAGCGGTGCGGCCGCTGATGGCATGCGAAGCGGTGCGGATGCCTTCGAGCAAATTTCTCTTCGTCAGTATGGCCTTCATAGCCCGGGACTGCCTCCGATGTCTCGTTCCGGCCGGCGCTGCCGGCCGCCGGTGAAGGGATTTGCGTGCAGAGCGCGGCCCGGCAGGGAGCCGGTCCGCCGCGGCAGTATACCACGCCGCCCCGCCATCATCAAGCGTGGCGCCTCCGGAATCCTCCCGGCCCGTGCCTTCCATCCGGAATCCGCCTTTCTGCGACGAAAAGCGACAGCCCCTCTGAGGAAGCCCGCTCCGCCGCCCGATATCCGGAACGGACAGCCGGCCGGCGGGGCGCAACGCCGGGCCGGTGAAGACACAGACCGGGAGGACACCCACAGTGCGGACACTGATCCTGACCGTTCTCCTGTTGATGGCGGCGCTGACGGGAGCGCGGGCGGCCGCTCCCAGGGATGCGGCGGACATCATCATCGATCATCTGCTGAAGAAGCAGATCATCACGGAACAGGACGCCGAGGAGATCCGGGCGGAGATCGCCGCCGCCCGCAGCGAGCAGGCGGCCGCGTCCGCGAAATCCCCGCGGCCCGTGACGGCGAAGACGCCCGTCAAGCTGAGCGGCTACGTTCAGGCCAGATACCAGCATTCCCCGGCCGAGAGGTTCAATGACGGGGGCGACATCCGCCGTGCCCGCGTCTCGCTGGAAGGCAACCCTCTGCCCGCGCTGGACTGGAAGCTGCAGTGGGATCTGGCCGGATCGCGGCGCGCCGTGACCGGAGTCTCGGCGGGCCCTCCCCTGACCACGACAAGCGCGGCCGTCGGACGGGCGCAGCTTCTGGACGCCATCATCGGCTACCGCCTGCCTTCCGGGGTGCGTCTGCAGGCCGGGCAGTTCAAGATCCCGTTCGGGGTGGAGAACCTGCAGTCCAGCACCCGGCTGGAGCTGATCAACCGGAGCACGGTGACCGAGGCCCTGGCGCCCGGACGCGACCTGGGAGCGCAGGGACGGGACATCGGGCTGATGGCGGGCGGATCGGCCAGGGGCGGAGAGCTGGAATGGTCCCTGGGCGTCTTCAATGGAGCGGGCATCAACAACGGAGACGACAATGACCGGAAGGACCTTGCGGCCCGCCTGACGTGGAAGCCGGCAGCGCCCCTGCATCTGGGCGCGGCCGTCTACGACGGCGCGGCGGGCGCCGCGCGCAGCCGGCACGACCGGACAGGGCTGGAGCTGCTGTACCAGACCGGCCGCTGGAACGTGCAGGCGGAGTACATGCAGGGGAAAGACGGCGCCCGCAGAAAGCTGGGATGGTACGCCACCGCGGCGGCGGACATCGGCGGAGGGTCCAGGGCGGCGTTGCGCTACAGCTATCTGGACGGGGACCGCTCCGCAGCCTCCGACGCGACGGCCTGCTGGACCTTCGGCTGGACCCGCCTCATATCATCCGACGGGGCGACACGGTTCCAGGTCAACTACGAGAAGAACGACGAGCAGGGCCGCGACATCCGCAACGACGCCCTCCTCATGCAGCTTCAGACCGCGTTCTAGGCCTCGCGGCCCATCAGCGCACCAGCAGCAGCACGATAGCCTGTGCGCTGAGCACGCGAAGCAGCATCACCAGAGGGTAGACGGTGGCGTAGGACACGTTCGGCGCGTCGGAGCCCGTGATGCCGGTGGCGAACGCGAGCGCCGGCGGGTCTGTCATGCTGCCCGCCAGCAGCCCGCACAGGGACAAAAAGTTGAGCCGGTAGACAGCCCTGGCCACCAGCCCCACCACCAGAAGGGGCACCAGCGTGATGAGAGTGGCCCAGGCCATCCACCGCAGCCCGTCGCCATCGACCAGGGTGGCCACGAACTGATCTCCGGCGCGAAGCCCCACGCAGGCCAGGAACAGCACGATGCCCACCTCGCGGAGAATGAAGTTGGCGCTGATGGGCATGTACCACACCAGCGGCCCCACCCTGCCAAGCCGGCTCAGCAGGATGGCCACCACCAGCGGTCCGCCGGCCAGTCCCAGCTTGACGGGCGCGGGCATCCCGGGGATCTGCACCGGCCAGCTTCCGACGATGACCCCCAGCACGATGCCGACAAAGATGGGGACGATCTCCGGATGGTTGAGACGGCGCGCCGAGTTGCCCACTTCCGCGGCCGCGCGCGCGACCCCCTCCTCCTCGCCGACGGCAAGCAGGGTGTCTCCGAACTGCAGGCGGTAGTCGCGCGTCGGGGTGAACTCGATCTCGGCGCGGCTCACGCGCGTGACGTTGACGCCGAACCGGCCCACCAGATCCAGCTCTTCCAGCGTCTTGCCCAGCACGGCCTTGCGGGTGACCACCAGACGGCGGATGATGAGCGAACTCGGCATCTCCTTCAGATCCATTTCGCTCTCGGAGCCCACGACCAGCTGCAGCTGCCGCAGCTTCTTCTCCGGGCCCACCGCGTGCAGCACGTCGCCCAGGCGCATCACCGTCTCCGGATGCGCCGCCTGCAGCTTGCCGTCGTGCAGGATGCGCGAGACGACCACCCCCGAATCCGCCAGTCCCGGGATGTCGCGGATGCGCAGGCCGTCCAGGTTCGGATTGGTGACCTCGAGATTGGCGTTGGAGGGCGGCGGGATGGCGGGCCGCTGGATGCGCGCGATCTGCTCCGCCTCCTTCGCGGTGTCCACCCTGAAAAGGGCGCGCACGAGCAGCATGGTCAGGATGATGCCGATGATGCCGAACGGATAGGCGATGGCGTAGCCCAGACCGGGAAGTTTCGCGGCTTCGTCCGGCAGTCCAGGGATGTCTTTGAGCGCCTGCTGCGCCGCTCCCAGGCTGGGGGTGTTCGTCACCGCGCCGGAATACAGGCCCACGGCTGCCTTGATGTCGATGCGCCCGAAGTGGCTGACGGCCAGGGTCATCACGACACCCAGAAGCACCACACTGGCCGCCATGATGTTCAGCGGGAGTCCCTGGCGTCTCAGGGAGTCCGTAAAGCCAGGCCCGACCTGCACCCCGATGGTGTAGACGAACAGGATGAGCCCGAACTCTTTCGCGAACTCCAGGACGTGCTCGTTGATGCTCAGCCCGAAATGCCCGAACGCCAGTCCCGCGAACAGCACTCCCGCGATGCCCAGATTGACGCCGAACACGCGGATGCTGCCCACCAGCAGCCCCAGCGCCGCCACCAGCCCCAGAATGAGAACGGTGTGAGCGACACTGTCACGGGTGAAGAGCGGTATGATGAACTCCATTGGCGCGAAGGATCTCCGTCAGCAGGATGGGGACCGGCGCAGGGGGTCCCGCAGGCTATGATACCCCGGCCGGCCCGATTCCGCAGGGAGTTTATCATACTTTGTGCTGTTTTGCACGAGTACTCCGCGCTGGGCTTTACCTGCCCGGGAAACACAGGCGGCCGCCCCGGACGGGGCGGCCGCCGAATCGCCCGCGCTGCGCCCGCCGGTCTATCCTCCGGAGCCGGCGTCCTCCCCGGCCTCCTCGATCTTCCGGCGCAACTCCCGGGAACGGGAGTGCAGGTCCTTCAGGCGCTCGGACAGCCTGCGGACCCCTTCCGCAAGCTGATCATTGCTGCGCTCCAGAGCAGTGACGTTCTTCCAGGTGTGGTAGAGCTCCGCGAGGTTGTAGAGGTTGTCGAAGAACAGGCTGCCGTACTTCCACGCGGCGCCGGGCACCGTCTTGTCCAGGTTCAGGAGGCCCGTAATCTGGCCGATGCCGTCGCGGATGGTCTCGAGCACTTCGCCCGGGGACTCGTTCTCCCGCTCCACGAGCGAGCTTGCGTCCAGGACCGCTTTGGACTCCTTGAGCCGCTGGACCATCTCCACCAGGTGGCGGTATTTCTCCAGAAGCGCCTGCGGAGGGGCGGGAAGCTTTCTGGCCAGCCCGTAGATGGTCTCGTAGCGCCCGGAAAGCCCCTCGATGCCGAAGTCAATGGCCAGGCTGCCGGCCGTCTCCACGCACCGCGCGAAGGCCTCGTCCGAGGAGCGCTCCCACTCCTCGAAGAGTTGCGCATTCTGCAGGATGGAACGGTTCAGGCGAAGCAGCGCTCCCCGCGTGGCTTCGATCTGCCGCTCCGTCTCCTCCAGCTCCTTCCGCCACGCCGACACCCGGTCCTTCCACTCTTCCGGGGTGGCCGGAGCGGGCCGGCCGGCGGACGCCGCCGCGCTCTGTGGCGTCGCCACGGGCCCCGCGGAAGTCCCGGGGGCCGCCGGCGGGGCCACCACGGCGTTCAGGCTGGAGAGGGTGATGGCCACGGCAGATGCCTGACGCGGGTCCGAGCGCAGGACACCGGCTGCCGCCACAAGCTGGCGGAACTTCTCCAAGGCCTTGTCCTGCACGGCCTCGGCATCCCGGCGGATCCGGGCGGCCTCTTCCGGAGAGGAGGAGGCGACCGCCTGCGCCCGGGCCATTTCGCTCTGGGCCTGCATCAGCTCGTCCAGGGCCCGGTGTGTCTCTTCGACAAGCGAGGCGTTGGCCGCCCCGAACGCCGCGACGGATCGGGGCTCGATGGCAGCCTCCACCGGCGGCAGCCCGGTCAGGTCCAGCTCGCCCGTCATCGCTTTCGCGCTGCGTTCGGCCAGGTCGCGCGCGGCCTCGAGATTTCCGGCGATGGCCTCTTTCATGGCCGTTTCGGCGAACGCCGCACTGGCCGCCAGCTGCCGCGTGACATCGGTGATGACGGCGGGATCGGTCTGCCGGGCGATCCAGGAATCCCCGGACTGCCGCGAGAAATCCGCTCCGCCCTCCTGAACAGGGCGCACAGTGAGGGTCAGTCTGGCCTCCCCCCGGATCACCTCCAGCGGATACGGAAGCCCCACCTGGAGCGCCGATGCGGCCCGTGCGAACTGTGCGGCGCCCGTCACCGGCGTGCCGAACAGCGAGACGATGATGTCCCCCTCCCTGACCCCGGCCTGGTCTCCGGGAGCGCCCGGAACCACCGCCGCTACGAGCGCGCCCCCGGCGCTTCCCGGAGCATCCCTGACCTGGATGCCCAGAAAGGCTCCCCCGGGGGCGCCCGGGTCCGAAAGCGCCCCGAGCCGGGCATTGCGGGCGTCAGACGGCCCGGAGGCCGCCTCGAAGCGGGAACGGCGCTCCCCCGAGGCCGGCGCCGCCGCCAGAAGAGGCAGAGCTGCCAAGACGAAAAACGCAAGGACACGCGGGGTCCATCGATGCGCAATCAGCCACACGGCCGGAAACCTCCGTCAGAGCGTTCGTCTCCGGCATGAGTTATGCCAGAAAAGCGCGGCTGACTGTAGCGGGCATCTCGAGGAGGAAAACACCGGGAAGCCCGCTCTGTCCGGGCCGGGAACGCACTCCCCCCGACAGGTTACCGCCCCCTCCCGGGCCCGGCCTGAGAGAGGAGCGCGCGCAGCACCTGCCTCTCCGCTTCGCTGCTCCCCCATTCCGAGTCCGAGATCCACCAGAGCCAGCGGCCCTGTCTGACCAGCGCGGGCGCGGTCACCTCACCCGAACCGGCTGAGAATACGACACGGGCATCCCCAGCAAGGCTTTCAGGAGGAATGAACGTCTCCCCGGGGCCGGCGAACAGCTCCAGCCCGTCCACTCCCGCGCCGCGCAGCAGCCACTGCGTCCCGGCGACCAGCTCCACCGGCCCCGTGGAAATGCCGCCGTCCCCCGCGACGTTCCGGACGAGCACCGCGACCTCGTTTTTCCCGCCGAAGTTCACAAGCTCGCGCGGAACGGGATACACCCTGCGTTTGACCCACGACTCCGTCGCCCGTTC
>Ga0308400_1000940_pt1 | contig 9933 bp, 13 predicted proteins | sample HotsprSampOS1265_FD_203451 | JGI IMG/M metagenome (GOLD analysis project Ga0308400, IMG submission 203451) | Hot spring phototrophic mat microbial communities from Octopus Spring, Yellowstone National Park, Wyoming, United States - 20060914_OS12-65 ...
TACGTCCAGGCGAACCGCCAGTGGGAATATCACTCTGAGTTTGCGTTGAGGGTCGTCGAGGCTGCATTGCAGCTTGTCCACGAGTACCGCGCCGATCCCTCGCTCGGCGGTGCCGAGGCGGTGTTCGTGTGAATCGAGGCGCGGAACGGCGTTGCGGGCGTGTACGGCCGTCGGTGCGCGCGCCACCATACGCGCCAGCGGACGGCGCGCGCGCGGTACGGCTGTCGGGATGATGAGGCATGGCGCCGTCCGCGAGGCGTCAGCCGAGCGGCGGCGCGGTTGGCGGCGCGCGATAGCGCATCCTCGGGCGCGCGTGGCGCGCGATGTTGGTGGTGTGTAACGATTCTTGTTAATTAATACGCGATTTGCCTCTCCTGTTTCTGGCGCTTTTTGTCGTTTTGACACTTAGGAGGTTGCGATGCCGACGGTTATCTCGTACGGTGGAGGCATCCAGAGCACGGCGTTGGTCGTGCTCGCGATGCGTGAGCGTTGGGTGATTGATGAGATCGTCCATGTCGATCTGGTCGATGCGGAGTCTCCCGCGACGCGCGAGTACGTCGCGCTATTCAGGGATTGGTTGCGTCGGGAGCATGGACGAGACATCACGATTATTGAGCGCGATCTATACGGCGATATGCTTGCCCGTCCGGAGTTCACGCCGGTGCCGTGGCATGGGAAGTGTGAAAGATTTATGTTGTCCCGGCAGTGCACCCGGCAATACAAGGTCGCCCCGTTGCAGCGCTGTTTGTATGACCGGTACCCGGGTGAGTGCATCAGGTTGATGCTCGGCATCAGCGTCGACGAGTACCATCGCATGCGCGATTCGTCTGCTGCGCGCATTGAGCATGTTTATCCGTTGGTCGATCGTCGGTTGACCAGGTGGCAGTGTCGGGACATTATTGAGCGCGCAGGGCTGGCCGTGCCGTCCAAGTCATCCTGCTGGTTTTGCCCCTACCGCTCTGCCCGCAGCCAGTGGGCGCTGGTCCAACGGTATCCGGATTTGGTTGGGATGGCGCGTGCGCTCGAGGATCGGATCAACACGGATCGGCGGCGGCGCGGACGGGATGAGATAGTGGTATTGAGGACGGATGGTGTTGAGGAGCAGGTCGATTTCTGCGAGGCGGGATTTTGTGATGTATAGGGACGCGATATGGATGCGCCCTGCCCGTCCTATCTCCACCGTCTCGCCCGCGCCCTGATGCCCCGTGAGCGGCTCGCCCTCTGTGGCGTGGCGCTCCGTTACGGCGCGTCGGGCGTTGTGGTGCGTCGGCTCCCCGATGGGCGCGTGTGTTACTCTGGGTTGTACCGCTGCGGCGATTTCTGGCGCTGTCCGAGTTGCCGGGTGACGCTCGGCATCCGTCGCGCGCGCCAGATCGAGTCGGCGCTGCGGCAACACGTTGACGCGGGCGGCTCGTCGCTCCTGGCGACGTACACTGTGCCGCACACGCGCGATGAGGTGCTGCCGGTCGTGCTGGCGCGCTTGTCTGACACGTGGCGTCGGTACGCGCGCAATGCGTGGGCTGATGTATTGGGTGAGTACTACGTCGGTAGCGTCCGTGCGCTCGAGGTCGTGCACGGCGTCAACGGTTGGCATCCCCACTACCACGTTTTGGTTTTTGTCTCCCCCGGACTCCCCTACCTGACTCCGGTCGCGGTCTCCCTCGCTGAGCGCTGGTCGCGGGTCGCCGGCGCGGAGTGGCGCGCTGACGTGCGCCAGGTCGCGCGGGATGGCGTCGCGGCGGTCGCGCGCTATCTGACGGCCGACGGCATCTCCGGCGCGTCCTACGAGGTGGCGAGCCCGGCTGCCAAAATCCCTTCCGGGCGGTCGTATGCGCAACTGCTCTGGGACTATGCTCGTTATCGGTCGTCCGTGGATGCGGCGTTGGTGTATGAGTACGCCGCGGCGCTCCACGGCGTGCATCACCTGACCGTCTCTCCCCGACTCCGCAGGTTGTACGATTTCACCGATCCCGCGTCGGGCTGGGATGGGATTTCGGATGATGACATCCTGGCGCTGCTCAACTCCGACGAGTGGTTGTCAATCCTTAACTCTGGTGAGGACCGAAATCTGCTTGACGATCTGTCGCGCTCGTGCTAGTATTGTGTTATGGAGTATGAGCGCGCTGTCGTTCAGTTGCTCGTATACGGCGTGACGCTGATCATGCTGTATGTAGTGGACAGGTGGTCTCGTGGTTGAGGCGCTCTTTGGTGTTCTGGTTGTCGTTGTCATCACTGTTGTGGTGATGCGAGCGATGCTAGGCGTGGTGCGGCTATGGTAGAGACGTCGGATGTGCTCTGGCCGGCGGCGCTCGCAATCGTGACGTACATCGTTGCGCGGCTCGTATCGTTGTTTGCGTAGGCGGTAATAGGAGGTTTTTCGGATATGGAGTTCAACAGTCAGCCCCAGTTCAACGCTCCCAATATGACCGACATTCTCAACGCGGCCACGTCGATTTTCAACCCGTTCGTGTCTGTGATTGCGTTGGCGATCGGCGTGACGCTCGGCGCGCGTATGCTCGGTCGTATCGTTCGCTTGTTCTAGTCGTGTTTCGGGTCGCCGTGGCGCGGTCGCGGCCGCGCCCGCGCGCTGCATGCTGTGATGTCGATGACTCACCCGCGTCGCATACGCTGCTTACGTTTGTTCTCGTGTGCGCGCGTGGTGTTCGTGTTCACGCTGGTATTCCTGTCATTTCTCGGCGTCGATTTTCCCGTGCATGCTCAGACTCCCTCCCCGACGCCGACTCCCTCCCCGACGCCCTCCCCGACGCCGACGGTTCCTTTTCCTTATGGGTGCCCCGCGGCGTGGACGGGGAATTACTGGATGTATGCGGGTTCGTGGACGTTTAGCGTGGCTGGCGCATACGAGTCGACGTATCACTATCCCCCTCCTGGTACGTTTGCAACTCCCCCGTACGTCGACCGCGTCTGTTACTGGCTCTTGAACTGGTCGTACGGTCCTCCGTCCGCGTACGAGTACGATGTGTTCGTGCAGCTTGGCCCGTGGCGTACCGGGAATCATTTGTTCCGCTGGGCCCCGGGCGGACCCCATACGTATTTTCGCGGCGGCGAGCCTCTGCCGATTCTGGTCGGCATTTCGTGGTACTATCCCACTGCCTCGGGCACGCTGGTGGTCTACTATGAGGTGCCCGGCTCGCCGACTGCGACTCCGTCGCTCTCGCCGACGCCGTCGTCGACTGCGTCGCCGTCGCCGACCGCGACGCCTGGACCCTCCGTGGACTGCACCGACTGGGAGGACGTGACTGATGAGTTCCCGGTCATATTTCGCCCGCCCCGCGCGGGCCTATATTGGATGGAGGTGCAATCCGGATCGCTCTGGTGGTCCGGCGAGTACCACGGGCCGGGCATTTACCCGTATGTGTTCGACGGCTGGGGTGTTGTGAGGGTGTCCGGCAACGGCCGCGCGCGATTTTGTCTGTCGGACCCGCTGCCCGCTTCGACGGTGACCGCGACGCGCACGCCGACGCGCACGCCGACCGTGACGCGCACGCCGACGCGCACGCGCACGCCGACGCCGACGCTGGACACCCGCACGCCGACGCTCACCCGCACGCCGACGCGCACGCGCACGCCGACCATCACGCGCACGCCCTCGCTCACGCGCACCCCGACGCTCACGCGCACGCCCTCGCCGACGTGGACCGCGCTCCCCACCGCGACGCGCGATCCGTACCAGCCGCCGTCGGCCGTGCCGCGCTATACGCTCGTGCCGATTACGCCGCCGCCGGACGGTAACGATATGTCCTGGGATGGCTCGCTCGTCGGTGATCTGTTCGACGGCCTCGAGGCGCTCCGGCGTGCGGTCGCTCCCCCGGCGGCGCGCATCTGCGATCTGCCCGCGCCGGTGCTGGCGGATGCCCCGGAACTGCATGGGATGAGGGATGCGTTCCCGGATTTCATCGTTGGGTTGTGCAATTTCTTCAGTATTGCGTCGCCAGTGCTCGGTTTCGTGCGGCTGCCGGTCACGTTGATGGTCGTCGGGTTCGCGTTCTGGACCGCGTGGCGGGTGTTTAGGTCTTTGAGTTAGTTGAGGTGTGTGTGAGGTGTGCGTATGGAGTGGCTTGAAGATTTTTTCTCTAAGATTGTCTCGTGGATTGATCAGTTGTCGGCGTCGATCCACAACAACATTATTTCCTGGATCAACTCGCTCATCGACGTCTGGAACGGCTGGATGGACTCCCTGCTCCATCCGGCCCAGGCGATGCCGTCGAACCCGGCCCTGCGCTGGATAGTGGATTGGCTGGGCGGCATAGCGGATTACACGCGGCTGATGTACCTGCTGGTCGATTACGTCGCCTACGCGGCCATCGTTCAGCAGGCGCTCACTGCGCAGATCGGCATTGTCATCGTTGGTCTGGGTTTCCGGGCGTGGCTCGTCATCCGCCGCGTGGTGTTGGTGAGCTGATGCAGTACGTCATTGCGACGCTCTACGTGTTGCTCTGGTTCTCGCTCGCGGCGCTGGCGACGCTCGTGCTGCCGCTGTGGGCGCTCCCGGCGGCGCTCGTGCAGCTCGCGGTGGCGTACGTCATGCTGCGCTCGTGGTTGACCGCCGCCGCTGGCGGCGATGATGGCGCGTAACGGCGCTGCGGGCGTGTACGGCCGTCGGTGCGCGCGCCACCATACGCGCCAGCGGACGGCGCGCGCGCGGTACGGGTGACGGGTGATGAGGCATGGCGCCGTCCGTGAGCGTGAGCGAGCGGCGGCGCGGTTGACGGCGCGCCGGACGGCGCATCCTCGGGCGCGCGTAGCGCGCTGTGTGTGAGTGGTGGCATGCAGGAGATCAGTATTGCGCTGGCGATTTGCGCCGTCGGAGCTGCCGTCTGGTACATGCGCCGGCGTGACGTTGGCGCTGGCCGCGTGCGCGGCTGGCTGCTCGTGTACGACGATCTGGGCGGCTGGCGCGCCCTGCCGGCCGTGTACGCCGACTCCGGCGTTGTCGCGGATGGCGTGACCTATCCTGCGTCGCTGCCGGTTGTGCGTGTGGACCGCACGCTGGTCTGGATCGCTCGCTGCGACGCTGCCGCGCTGATTGAGCACCAGGCGCTGGAGAGGGCGCGCGAGGCGGCGGCGCTCGCCAGCCTGTGGCGCGGCGGCGGGCAGTGGATCGATTTTCTGCGCGTCGCCGGGGTTGTCCTGCCTGCGGCATTCGCGTATTTTACGTGGTCTCAGGTTGCCGCGTTGCAGGCGCTCGTGGCGCAGATCCTGGCGTTGGTAGGTGAGAGGTGAGTAATCTGCGTGACTGGCGTGTAATGCTGGTGCCGTGGGCGGACCGGCGTTTGTGGTTTCTTCAAGCGAGGCGCGGCCGGCGTGTGGTGTGGGGCGTCGTGTATGACGCCGGTGATCCTGACTCGGTCGCGCTCGCCCGTCGGGCGATTGCGACGTTGCGTGCTGCCGGCGCTGATTGCTCGGCGTTGCCCTCGCCGCTCCCTGGCTTCCCTGCCCCCGGCGCGTAGGGGGTACGGCTATGTCGCCAGTGCGCCCGTCGTGGATGGTATGCCCGTCGTGCTGGTACAGGTGTGTCGGTTCCTGCGCGCCGGCGCTCCCTCGTCGGACCGGTACGACAGGACGGGTGACGGCACGGGCGAACGAGTGTTCTGCCCGCGCGCGCATTGTTCTCCGGAAAACCGCACCCGAAGGGCCAGCGCGCGGCATAGCGCCGTCAAGACCGCCGAAGGCGCTTGCGAGCGAAGCGAGGTCTTGACGGCGCGTCAATGCCGCGCGCTACAATCACATGCGGTTTTCCGGCGCAATGCGCCGCAAAAATCGTAAACTCCGCCCGGACGGCCTATCTCGCCGGTGCGGGCGAACTGGCTCCAAACGCGCGAACTGAGTCGCGCGAAGCGCGAGAGTGAGCGCGTTTGGAGGGTTGAAGTCTAGAGAAGCGCCACGAATTAAAGGATGGTGTATGCGCTCCGAACGTGACTATGTGCGCCAACCGTCGCTGAATGACGACGACATGATGTTTTTGGACGCCCGGGCCACGCTGGCCGCGGCGCTCGCGCGTGCTGTCGTCGGGTATTCGGATTCTCGCGTCCGGGCGCTCGCGTGGCTCGCGGTCGCAACGCCGCGACTCTACGATCGGGTTGCGCCCATCGTTGAGAGTGCCGCGATCCGGCAATCTCCCGGCGCGTCGCGCACGCTCCGTGATGCGCTCCGGGCGCTCTCGCTCGAGGAGTACGTGAGGCGTCGCGATGAACGCAGGTCCGAGCGTTGATCCCCCCCTCCGACTGCTCCCGTTTGAGCGCTACGCGCCCGGCGCGTTCGTCGGCGTGTTCGGCGCGTTGCGCTCCGGCAAAACGCTGATGGCGTGCAGACTGGGCATAGTGCTTGCTGCCCGTCTGGGTCTCGATCTGGTGAGCAATATCCCCGTGCGCGGCGCGCGGCGCGTGTCTACGCTGGACGATTTGGCGGCGCTCCGTGGTGCGGTCCTGGTCTGGGACGAGGTCCAGGTATCCCTGGACTCTCGTGAGTGGTCGTCCGAGGCTGCGCGGTCGCTGACCCGCGACATGATCCTCTGGGGCAAGCGCGGCATTGTTTGCGTGTATACGAGCCCCAGTTTTGCGACGGTTGATGTGCGGCTGCGTCGCCTGACGCAGTACGTCTACGTCACCGCTGGCCGCTATCGGCGCTCCGGCGTTGATTATGCGGTCTACCGCTGGCATGAGCATCCCTATGCGGACGATGCGCTCGTGGAGCGCTACCGGTTCGCGCTGCGACTCTCCGACTGGTACGGCGTGTACGACACGCTCTACGGCGCGGCTCCCGGCGACACGCTCGCCATCCTCCCCGCTCCTGCGCCTGCGCCCGCGCTCGCGCGACGGCGCGCTTGACATATCGCGTCTATTGCGATATACTGTCGGTATTGACGGTATTGGCAATATGGTGTGACGGAGGCGGATATGGTGACGCTGCTCACGGCGGATGGCGTCGAGGAGATCGATTACACGCCGTCCGATGCGGAGATCCGGGCGTCGCTCGACGATCCCGGGCTGTACGGCATGGTGCTTGGCGGCGTGACGTGGATGCGCCTGATCTCCGTTCCCGGTTGGTGGACGGTGCTGTTCGGCAAGCGACTCATCGTGACGTTGGCTCCGGCGGGCTGGTGCTGGGTGATGGACGGATTCGGCCGTGGGTATTGGTCTCATGCACTCTCGGCTGTCGTTGCTGATGTGTGTGCGATGTATGGCGGTGCTGTTGAGGATTAGGAGGAGGACGATGGCGACGAATGACGGTTTGGTCCTGCGCGGCATGGTCGCTGCGTATCGCGAGTTTATCTCGCGCAAGGATGGCAAGGTGTATCGGGTTGTGACCGTGTACGGTGATTTGATGTCTGGCGAGACTGTACTCTGCCAGGTTGACGGGTACGATGTGTTTGTGGATACGCCGGGTTACGCCCGCGGCGAGATGGTGGAACTTCCCGCACGGCTTCAGTTCCTGCGCGATGGCTCCAATAGGCCGGTAATCAGGCTGTATGTTGACGAAGGAGTGAGATGATGCCGACGCGACGTGAGGATGCGCTTTGGCAGGTCGTGCACCAGCGTGCGTCTCATCTGCGCGCGCTGCTCGACGGTCTGGACGACGTCGACGTGAGTATTGCGTATGAGCTGCACTACTACCCGTACGCGATCGTCGAGCTCCTGCGCGTCCGTGAGGACGCTCCCCCGCTGGTGCTGCGGTCGCTCTACGTCCAGGCGAACCGCCAGTGGGAATATCACTCTGAGTTTGCGTTGAGGGTCGTCGAGGCTGCATTGCAGCTTGTCCACGAGTACCGCGCCGATCCCTCGCTCGGCGGTGCCGAGGCGGTGTTCGTGTGAATCGAGGCGCGGAACGGCGTTGCGGGCGTGTACGGCCGTCGGTGCGCGCGCCACCATACGCGCCAGCGGACGGCGCGCGCGCGGTACGGCTGTCGGGATGATGAGGCATGGCGCCGTCCGCGAGGCGTCAGCCGAGCGGCGGCGCGGTTGGCGGCGCGCGATAGCGCATCCTCGGGCGCGCGTGGCGCGCGATGTTGGTGGTGTGTAACGATTCTTGTTAATTAATACGCGATTTGCCTCTCCTGTTTCTGGCGCTTTTTGTCGTTTTGACACTTAGGAGGTTGCGATGCCGACGGTTATCTCGTACGGTGGAGGCATCCAGAGCACGGCGTTGGTCGTGCTCGCGATGCGTGAGCGTTGGGTGATTGATGAGATCGTCCATGTCGATCTGGTCGATGCGGAGTCTCCCGCGACGCGCGAGTACGTCGCGCTATTCAGGGATTGGTTGCGTCGGGAGCATGGACGAGACATCACGATTATTGAGCGCGATCTATACGGCGATATGCTTGCCCGTCCGGAGTTCACGCCGGTGCCGTGGCATGGGAAGTGTGAAAGATTTATGTTGTCCCGGCAGTGCACCCGGCAATACAAGGTCGCCCCGTTGCAGCGCTGTTTGTATGACCGGTACCCGGGTGAGTGCATCAGGTTGATGCTCGGCATCAGCGTCGACGAGTACCATCGCATGCGCGATTCGTCTGCTGCGCGCATTGAGCATGTTTATCCGTTGGTCGATCGTCGGTTGACCAGGTGGCAGTGTCGGGACATTATTGAGCGCGCAGGGCTGGCCGTGCCGTCCAAGTCATCCTGCTGGTTTTGCCCCTACCGCTCTGCCCGCAGCCAGTGGGCGCTGGTCCAACGGTATCCGGATTTGGTTGGGATGGCGCGTGCGCTCGAGGATCGGATCAACACGGATCGGCGGCGGCGCGGACGGGATGAGATAGTGGTATTGAGGACGGATGGTGTTGAGGAGCAGGTCGATTTCTGCGAGGCGGGATTTTGTGATGTATAGGGACGCGATATGGATGCGCCCTGCCCGTCCTATCTCCACCGTCTCGCCCGCGCCCTGATGCCCCGTGAGCGGCTCGCCCTCTGTGGCGTGGCGCTCCGTTACGGCGCGTCGGGCGTTGTGGTGCGTCGGCTCCCCGATGGGCGCGTGTGTTACTCTGGGTTGTACCGCTGCGGCGATTTCTGGCGCTGTCCGAGTTGCCGGGTGACGCTCGGCATCCGTCGCGCGCGCCAGATCGAGTCGGCGCTGCGGCAACACGTTGACGCGGGCGGCTCGTCGCTCCTGGCGACGTACACTGTGCCGCACACGCGCGATGAGGTGCTGCCGGTCGTGCTGGCGCGCTTGTCTGACACGTGGCGTCGGTACGCGCGCAATGCGTGGGCTGATGTATTGGGTGAGTACTACGTCGGTAGCGTCCGTGCGCTCGAGGTCGTGCACGGCGTCAACGGTTGGCATCCCCACTACCACGTTTTGGTTTTTGTCTCCCCCGGACTCCCCTACCTGACTCCGGTCGCGGTCTCCCTCGCTGAGCGCTGGTCGCGGGTCGCCGGCGCGGAGTGGCGCGCTGACGTGCGCCAGGTCGCGCGGGATGGCGTCGCGGCGGTCGCGCGCTATCTGACGGCCGACGGCATCTCCGGCGCGTCCTACGAGGTGGCGAGCCCGGCTGCCAAAATCCCTTCCGGGCGGTCGTATGCGCAACTGCTCTGGGACTATGCTCGTTATCGGTCGTCCGTGGATGCGGCGTTGGTGTATGAGTACGCCGCGGCGCTCCACGGCGTGCATCACCTGACCGTCTCTCCCCGACTCCGCAGGTTGTACGATTTCACCGATCCCGCGTCGGGCTGGGATGGGATTTCGGATGATGACATCCTGGCGCTGCTCAACTCCGACGAGTGGTTGTCAATCCTTAACTCTGGTGAGGACCGAAATCTGCTTGACGATCTGTCGCGCTCGTGCTAGTATTGTGTTATGGAGTATGAGCGCGCTGTCGTTCAGTTGCTCGTATACGGCGTGACGCTGATCATGCTGTATGTAGTGGACAGGTGGTCTCGTGGTTGAGGCGCTCTTTGGTGTTCTGGTTGTCGTTGTCATCAC
>Ga0308400_1000948_pt1 | contig 9893 bp, 10 predicted proteins | sample HotsprSampOS1265_FD_203451 | JGI IMG/M metagenome (GOLD analysis project Ga0308400, IMG submission 203451) | Hot spring phototrophic mat microbial communities from Octopus Spring, Yellowstone National Park, Wyoming, United States - 20060914_OS12-65 ...
CAAACTGATGCTAGCAGTGTTTTGGGTAAGATTTACGGAGCCAGTATTCTAGTTTTATTTGCAGCCTGGGCCAATGGGGTAGAGGATTTTTCAGTGCCAGGGCAAGAATCTTATAAAACAAAAGGTTGCTGCATACCGCTTGTGAGAATTTTACTGGAGGAGACTCTAAGTATTCCTCATAAAATTTTAGGGCCAGCAACAAGAGAGCATATTGAAGGCGCGGCAATTGCTTTAGGAGCTAAACGGCCTGAAGCGCTAGAACAACTGTAGATCAGGTCGAGGAGCAGCAACTTTTAAATCTTCTTTGTAATCGCTAGGGATAACGTATATTCTTACGTTCATTACATGGTTTAGCCAGCAAGTAGCTATTTGCCATCGATGCATTTACTAGAGGGTTTTTTAGCTTAGGGTTTCTCTGCTTAAGTAGTCTCTAATTAAGCTTTTTTAAAAGTTTAAAGATAGAGTAAGAGGATAATTTTGAATCTCCCATAAAATCTAGCTACCGGAAGGTTAACTTACTCTAATAACAATTTTGCCGAAGTGTTTCCCGCTTTCTAACAACTTAATTGCCTTAATAGCGTCTTTGAACTCAAAGACCTGGTGAATAACAGGAGTGATTTTCTTTAAAGAAAGAAAATTCTGGCTTTCAATTAAATCGAACTCGCTACCCATAGTTGAGCCAATTAGCTGAATTTGCTTTACAAAAATGTAACGATTGTCAATCTTCAAATTCCAACCAGAAGTATTGCCTACTGTAACTATTCTACCTCCTCTCTTGCAAGCTAAAATGCTTTGCTGGATAGTATTTTCTCCTACATTGTCAACAACTAAGTCAACTCCATAGCCTTTAGTGTGGGCTAAAACCTCCAGAGCCCAATCAGGATGCTTTTTATAATCAATAACAAAGTCAGCACCAAGCTCTCTTGCTTTTTGCGCCTTTTCCCTGCCTCCGGCAATTACAATCGCGTAGCAGCCGATGCTTTTTACTATCTGTATTGTCAAACTGTTTACGCCTCCCCCAGCGCCAACAATTAAAACAGTTTCCGAAGGCTTTAGTTTTGCTCTTGTAAATAGCATTCTCCAAACCGTCATCCCACACAAAATTGACGCGCAGACATGTACCGGATTTTGAGCTGGATTGAGCCTTATAACGTTAGAGATTGGAATAACACAATACTCAGCTAACCCTCCCCTAACCTGTTCGCCGAGAATTTTATAGTGAGGACTTAAAGATGGCTCTCCCTTTGCAACAAACTCGTCAATTTTTGTGACTATACCAGGGTTTATCAAAACTGTCTCTCCTCGTTTGAAATTTCTCCAGTTCCCGTTTACTTCAACTAACTCCCCCACGACATCAGATCCCGTGACATGAGGAAACTCCAGCTTTAAGCCTTTCCACCCCAGTCGAACCCACACATCTAACCTGTTTAGGGCGCAGTAGTGCACCTTAACTAAGGCTTCATTTTCCCTTAAAACTGGATCTGGTATCTGCCCAAACCTTAAAACTTCAATCGGTCCGTGACTATCAAAAAAAACCGCTTTCACTGCTTCCTCAATTATTTAACAGTTTTCAGCAAAACCGCAAGCCAAGAACCCATTTTAATTTGTTCAATAATTTCAAAACTGCTCAACAAGTGCTTAATTTCTTCTAACCTTCTAAATCCTGAGGCTATCATCCACCTAGGGTTTTTTTGTAATAGCAGGCTTGCGCAATTAACTAAAGTTTGACTGTAAACATTAGCTAAAATAAGTTCAGCTGTAAAAGGGTCAGTCAAATTTACTACTTTGCCGCTCGACTCATTCAGCCAAATATTTTGATTTAAGTTAAAAAGTGCTACAGGGTCTATTTCACAGAAAAATACTGGACAGCTAAAAATTCTCTCAGCGATCAAACCTAAAATTCCGGTACCTGCCCCAAAGTCTAAAACAGAGCCAAGGCTTGCCCGTCTGCTCAACCCTATCAGAAGGTTAATACATGCTTTGGTTGTACTGTGTTCTCCCGTTCCAAACGCTCCTCCCTTTAAAACGTGTAGATAGCGAGCCGTTTTGGGCCTAAAAGGATGGTTTAAAATTCGAACGCGTACAGTCCAATAATACTTGGTTTTTTCACGCTTAGCACTCAAATTATTAACTAGAACCTCCTCACCTAAACCTTCTGGACAATTTTGACTGGGAAAGTAAAAAACCAACTCTGTATCATTCTCCTCTACAGCATAGGGATTTAAGCTAAACAGGTACAGCTGAAAATCCAGCTCCTCTTTTTTAGCATAAACCTTAATTAAGCCTGCCCCATCTGCCACAGCTTTCAAGAAAGGGTTTTCGACACCTTTGAGGTAAAATTGATAGCACTTGCTTCAATTCAGTCGTGATAGAGCTTAGAACTGCTGCTTGGACTAGCTTTTTGCTAACTTTTAGCTTTTGATACTTATCAAGCTTAAGAAACACGAAATCCCCGGCTGTAAATTATGAATCTAAAAAAGCTTCCTGTGAAACTATTTTCTGATCAAGAGCAAAAATGGCTAAATCGCAAAAAGCAGGAAGGACTGACTCTTTGCCCTGTCCCACTAACTCAAAGCCAAGCTCTTCATTTAGACCTACTGTTAAGAAAATATGCTCCGAGCCTTTTGGTGGCAAAGAAAAAATTTTAAATCGCTCTAGTTTACAAACAATTTTAAAGTCATCGAAATCTAGAGTTGAAAAATCTAAGCAGTTACATTGTCTGGTTATTACAACTTTTGGTTTGTGTAAAAACACCGGAACAACACAATCAGGCAAGTTAACTATCCACAGCTCTTCGCTAGTCTCACGAGATCTGTATACATTGTTAACCAAACTTCTAGTAAACTCATTAAATAAACATTCTTGTTCCTTTGCTGTTAGCTTCAAATGAGGCTCGGTATGTTTAAACCTAATTGGTAAAAAAACTCATGCTCGCATTTGAAGAACTTTAAACATAGAAAACTTAATTTTTGTACAGTCTCTAAACTGTTTTGGTAAAGAACAGTTTTTTCTTCCCAATAAAAAAGCCCTAGCTGAGAGATAAAAAAATCCTGCCGAGTAGAAACCAAGCTGCTTAACTTATTTAGGGCTGTTGCCGGCAATACAACTAGAAAAGGTTTTAAAGTTTGAGGGTTTGGCTTTAAACTGCTTTAAGCCGAACTAAGAGTTTAAAACCCTTTCAATCATTTTCCTTAGCTCATTTTCGGGCAAAGCACCACTGATTCTATCTACCATGCTGCCCGATTTAAAAAACAGAAAAGTAGGAATTGTTACAACATTAAATTTTGCAGCCCAATGCTGGTTATCCTCTATATTAACCTTTAAAAATTTCATTTTGCCTTCAAACTCGGAAGCTAGTCTTTCAAAAACAGGGGCAACTTGATTGCAGGGTCCGCACCAAGTGGCAAAAAAATCAACAACCACAGGAACCTGACTTTCATTTAAAACCTCAGCTTCAAAATTAGAGTCGCTTATTTCCTTAACGCTTTTCATAGGCTGAAAATTATACCAATGTAAGTCGAACTAACAAAATATTTTAAAGACAAGCCCTAATACTCCTCATCCAAATTTTTAGTTCTACCAAAGTTAGTAAAAAGTGTTAGCCTCAAAGTTAACTTATTTTAAAAACAAAGTATCAGAAGTCGGTGTTTATTTTGAGCCGCAACTTCCCCTACTTGATAATTTTAAAACAGTTTTCAACTCAGATTGGAAAAATAGTTGCTTTAACTCATTCACTTCTGAGCTGCTTTTTGTCGAAGTCGTGGATAGTTTTGACTTTTTTTTCAGCGATATAAAATTAAGGCAGCCCAAGCAAAAAGTTTGCATTTTCAAGTTTGATGATATAAGGGTGTTATTTGTAATAAGAGAAGTTGCTAAAGTATTCAAGCATTTTATAGCATACATCTCCTACCAAGGCACTCGAGAAGAAAAAAGGTCTTTAACTCGAATTCTTCGGGCCAAAAAAATTAACTATATTTCAGAGGATTCTGACTCTGACAACATTGAAAGCATTGTCAGATATTTGAGTAAGTATTTCAGGCCAAAGCAACTCAGATTAATTTAGACTGTTTTGCAAATAGTTTAAGCCTGGCAGAATAAAGTACATAGCACAAAGTAAATGAGAGTTTACCTTTTGGATGCAGCTAGAACTCCTTTTAGAAGAATTTTCACAGGATTTGAAAAATTTACCTGTCTTGAGCTGTCAACAATTTTGTTAAACTTTTTTTTTCAGCATCGTTGCGCAGCACTCCAGATCGATGCCTTTTATTTTGGAAGTGTTTTGTTGGATCCTGAGTTTCCCAATCTTGCAAGGGAAATTGTGCTTAGAAGCAATCTAGCGAAAACAATCCCCGCGCATTTTATTTCAAACTACTGCATAACTAGCCTAAGCGCCTGTGAAATGGCTTTTAGAGCAATAAAGTCTGGTTCTATCAACTGCGCTGTTTTTGGAGGAGTTGAGGTGATGTCCAGGACAAAGCTTTTCCTCTCTCAAAAAGCCTCAGATAAGTTTAATCAGCTAAGTAGGGCGAAAAATTTTTGGCAAAAAGCTAAACAAGCGTTAAAGTTTTCGTTTTCTGATTTTAAACCTATGATTCCAAGTCCACGTGAGCCTTCAACAGGGCTTACCATGGGGGAATCTTGCGAGGTGATGAATTTGGAGTATCAGATACCAAGGCTTGAGCAAGACAAATTGGCGCTTCGGTCTCATCAAAGAGCCTTTGCAGCTAAGGACTTAGTTAAGGGCGAAATTGTGCCAATAGACGGCATTAGCGAGGATAACTTGATCCGCAGCGATACCAGTTTAGAGAAATTAGGTAATTTAAGACCAGTTTTTTCAAGCTCAGGAACTCTGACAGCAGGCAATTCTTCTCCTTTAACAGATGGAGCTGCTCTAGGGGTGTTGGTATCTGAAAAATTAGTTGATAAGGCAAAGCTTGAGCCTTTGGCTGAAATTTTAGACATTCAATTTGCCGCGATTGATTTGAGCGATGGTTTGTTAATGGCTCCGGTTGTGGCAATTGAGAAGCTTGCAACTCAAAATGGGATTGCCGCTAGCGATATTGATGTTTTCGAGATGCATGAAGCTTTTGCTTGCCAGGTTTTGTGTAACTTAGCCAGATTAACTCAAGGATGGCCTAAATACAATGTCTCTCCTAGGTCGTTCAACTGCGATTTTAACCAATGGGGAGGAAGTTTAGCTTATGGTCATCCTTTTGCTGCTACTGGAGTTCGATTATTAAGTTTTGCAGCAAGACAGCTTAAAATGCTAAATAAAAAATTTGCCCTTGTTAGCTCTTGCGCTGCAGGCGGGGGCGGCGCAGCTGCGCTTCTGAAAGCTATTTAGCGGAAATATAGGCTTCTTGTTGATTTCCTATGTTATAAATGAAAACAGTTTCCTCAGAGGGTTGGCTCTTTAAGTTAAGCGCTTCTGCTACAATCCGAAGCGATCCAACAAAATTTTCTCTTAACGGGCAAACTACTCTGAACTGTGAACTTTCTGCCGTCTCTGCGTTTGCTAAGGATGAACGGCCGTTATCTTCTTGAAATAGGCAGATTAAACTCGGTTTTGCTTCCAGTTGATCACCCTTTGCAGTTGTGCGGGGAAGCTCTAAACGAAGAATTATTTTGTCTGAATTTAGCCCCAGAATTTCCACAATTTTTGGAGGATTTGGTCTCCATAAATCAGGGCTTTGGGCTGGAGAGTATTTCCCACAACTAACAAGGAAGGCTAAAAGCGCTGTAGCTGCTCTTAAGTGAAACATATGAGAAACCGTGTTTTATTAACTCGAATATAGTAGTATTAATCTGTAAATTAAAGTAGGATATAAGTAGAAGTACATAAAACAGTTTATTTAAAGGTGACGGAAAAACGAAAAGTATTTTGCGCTAAGTACAAAATTGAAGCTGAAGGTTTGGAAGCTCCTCCTCTGCCTGGAGAGCTTGGCAAGAAGATATTTGACAGCGTATCTAAAAAAGCTTGGGAAGAATGGCAAGACCTTCAAATAAAAATAATTAATGAATATCGGCTTAACCTTTCCGATAGAGATGACTACAACGCCCTTAAAGAGCAGATGTTAATTTTTTTGGGTCTTAAGGAAGGTGCTAATCTAGATGTCGAAGATCCAGAAAGAGGTAGAAACTAACAATTTTCGTACTTGGCGTTGAAAAAATTCTTAAGGAACCAGAGCAGAAAAGATTATCTGCAATTATAAGCAATTAAAAGCTTAGAAAAAAATTTTCTAAGTCTTAAAATCTTTTTTTCAAGTAATTTAGATACATTTTCAGCGCGCATTGCTAAGCATTAAAAATAGACTTTGCGATTTTTTGGCGGCTGTTTTTAATCCGAGCTTATTCCCTCAGAGCTTGAAAGCTTATTTTAGAAAGAATGATCAAAGCTATCATAAATGGCACAGCTAACAAATCTGTAGGTAGGTTTTGTAGATAAACTGAGTTATTGAGCCCGATCACAAGTAGTGAAAAAATTGCCAAAATTATACCTTGGCTAAGCTTAAAACATCCTCGAGCCCACAGATTAAAGAGTATAACAACTCCAAAAGCCAAGCTCATGGTTGGAATGTTTTTCGAATTAAAAAACGAAAATCGCTCAAGGAACTCTGTTAAGTAATAGCGAGATAGTTGCTTTGTTGCAATAACCATCGAGGTTGGATCTACAGAAAAAATTTGAGAGGTTATAATTTGGAAAATGCTAGGGCTGGCTCCAATTAAAAGAATGAAAAAAACCAAAATCGCGGGTTTTACACTAAAACTAGTGATTATTCCCGCGGTTATTAATAGGAATGCAGTTATACAAATTAGTGTGTAAAGCTTGGTCCAGGTTGGTAGATCAAGGTTGAAGGCCAGCATATCGAAACCGGGTAGATAGTTCGATGTAAGAGAAAACATTAATGCCAAAGCAGACGCTGCAAGGCAAGTTAGAGCGAAATTGGAGAGAGTAAAAAGGTTAGGTTTTGGTAAAGCTATTTTTGAGTCAATGTAGGAATTATTGGCAAAAACATGAGAGATTTGACGTGCAGGTTTTTCCTCTTTTATTTCTAAGGGTTTTAGGTCTACGCTGTTTGCGAGCCACAAACATTCTTTTATGTGCGGCCTACTTGCTGGATTTTTATGAAGCATTCTAGCAATTAAATTTGCCAAGGGAGCTGGCAAATCAGGCACTAGCTTTGAAATATCAGGAGGGAGCAGTTTCACATGTTGCTGAATTAAATCAGTTAGGTTTTGCGCCTTAAATGGAAGCTCTTCTGCAAATAACTCCCAAGCAAGCACCCCAAGAGCATAAATGTCGGAAGCGTGGCTAGCTTCTTCGCCTTTCCAAATTTCAGGGGCTAAGTGAGAGGCTGAGCCAATAGGATCTGAAGAGGAGCTGGTCACTCTTGAGAACTGACAAATACCTAGATCCGAGATTTTGCAAGTGTGTAGTTCGGTATCAATCAAGACATTGGAGAGCTTTATATCTCTATGTATTATGCCGGCATCATGTATATCAGCCAAGCCCTGGCAGATTTGAGCAAAGTAATCAATTTTAGTGGATAGATGAATGCAGTTTTTGCTTAAGAAGTCTTTCAAACTTGGTCCCTTCACATACTCCATAGAAAAATAAAAGAAATCTTCTGTAATGCCATAGTCGTAGGCTTTAACAACATGCTTGCTAGAGACGGATCGGGCTGAGATTACTTCTTTTTGAAATCTAAGGAATTCAACTTGCGAATCCTTAGTTTTTTTTATTATTTTCAAAGCAAGCTCTTGATTTAAAATAATGTCTTCCACTAAAAAAACACTTCCCATAGCGCCTGCTCCTAAAAGCCTCAGGACTCTATATCTGGAGTCAAGCCCGGGGATGTTCACTACTTTGATTTATCGGCTAATAGGAAAAATTTTCAAGAGAAACAACTCTCTCCTGTCCTTGTGCTTGGTTAGCATTTCTCAATTGAACTCAAGGGTGCGTTAAAAAGGTATGAATGAGGTGCCTTTGGCTGTAGATTTGGACGGTACGTTAATCCAAGGCGATGTTACCGAGCAGGCATTTTTGGACCTTTTATTCAACAAGCCTTGGAAAGCTTCAACAGCTCTTTTGGTTTTAATTTTCAAGGGCAATCTAGCTTTCAAAATTTATCTAGCTGAAAACAGCCAAAAAAGTTCTTTTAATTTCAACTTCAATCCTCAGTTTTTTGAGTTTTTAAAAGCTGAAAAAGAAAAAGGGAGATACTTGATACTTATTTCTGCCTCGCCCCAGAAATTAGTTGAACTTGTAAAACCTTCTCTCTTCAACGAGGCAATCGGTTCCAGTGATATAAATTTGCGAGGGTCAAATAAGGCAAGTTACTTGATTAGAAGATTTCAACTCAAAGGATTCGATTATGCTGGCAATGCCACTCCCGATTTTAAGGTTTTTGAAAAATGCAGAAAGCCAATTTTAGTGGGAGCTCATCCCAGCCTAACTAAAGAATTCAAAAGACAGTACCCACATGGAGAAGTTTTCGATCCACATCCTTCTAAAATTTCAACCATTTTAGAAGCTTTGCGTTTGCATCAATGGGCAAAAAATATTTTGGTTTTTGTAGCCCCAGTACTAGGTAAAGCCTTTAGCTTAGACACAATGTTTGATTTGATCGCGTCTTTTATTGGCTTTAGCCTTGTTTGCTCGTCTAGCTATGTTTTGAACGATTTGGCAGATATAGACAAAGACAGGGCACACTCAAAAAAACGTTTTAGGCCCTTTGCATCAGGGCGCTTAAATGTTTGGATAGGTTTAGCTTTGAGCTTTTTAAGTTTGGTAGCCGGAGTTACTATGAATTTTTATACCTCTCAGCTAGCGGGCCTACTAGCTTTGAGCTATTTTTTGTTATCAAGTATTTACTCGTTTAAACTTAAGACTATTCCAGTTGTGGATATTTTTGCGCTACAGGTATTTTATCTGATGAGGCTATATCTTGGGGCTATAGTATCGGAGGTTATAGTGTCCAACTGGCTTTTGATTTTCTCGATGTTTGGTTTTTTAAGCGTATCTGCAGCTAAAAGAGTCTCGGAGATTCTAGGTGAGGAAAAGACTTTATCCTATAAAGCGCGAGGTTACTTGAAAAAAGATCTTAATTTTCTCACTAATTTTGGACTTATCTCTGGCGTGTTGTGTTCACTAGTCTACCTTTTTTACCTTAACAGCGATCAAGTTGTAAATCGGTACTCAAATCCTACCTTTTTGTGGATAATTTTCCCGCTTATACTATATTGGTTCAGTTATTTATGGCTTGTCGTGTTTCGAGGCGCTTCCTTGGAGGATCCAGTAATTTTTATGTTTTCCTCAAAATCAAGCTTATTTGTTTTGCTACTTGCGGGGCTTTGTTTGTATTTTGCTTACTAGCAGTTTATGGGTGTTCAGGAAACAAAATTGATGAAAAATTTAATTTGGATCCTTCATCAAGGGATCTAGCTCTGGCAAAAAATTTTTTTAAAAAGGGGTTGGATGCGCACAGAAGAGGGGATTTTTTGGATGCAGAAATTAATTTTTTGAAGGCCGAGGTTTTGATTGGTGATAATCCATCAATCAAAGAGGCAAGGTCATTGAATAAAAAGGTAGCTGAGGGTAATGAAAATTTTCGAAACTCCGATTGGCGTGAAAACCCAACTTTTACAGTGCTTGTAAATTGTTTGGAAAACGACACATGCCACCAGGTTGTTTTGCAATTAAACCAGTTGTACTGCGAGAATTTCGATCTAAACGAACCTCAAGCAATTATTTATTTTGCTCTTGGAGGCAAAGTTTTAGACACTCCTTTTTGCAAAAATGAAAGGCTTAAGCAAGAGATTTTAAAGGTGCTCAGAGACTCTAAATACTTTAGATTTAAGCGAAATTTATATAAGAGGACCTTTTCCAATCT
>Ga0308400_1000953_pt1 | contig 9862 bp, 7 predicted proteins | sample HotsprSampOS1265_FD_203451 | JGI IMG/M metagenome (GOLD analysis project Ga0308400, IMG submission 203451) | Hot spring phototrophic mat microbial communities from Octopus Spring, Yellowstone National Park, Wyoming, United States - 20060914_OS12-65 ...
TTTCTGCGGGACTACGTGTCCGCTTCCGTCAAACAGAGCAGCTCCTCAAACAATTCGGGTATAAGGTCATTGCCTTGCCGTACGAACGGCGAGCAGATACGGTTGCACCAGATGAATTAGCGATGGGACGGAACATTATCACAGGTACGTTCGCCGGCCAGTAGCTGATTGGTTGCCTTTCCAGAGCCGTCGCTCGAAATGGTACTCGACATAGCGCTCTGCAATACGGCGGCATTTGTCTAGGGTTCCTGAATCAATCAGTTTCTCCTCGAAGTTCTCCAGCGGATCGTGAGCAAGTGCCCGAAGAGCTGCAACCGTCCGCTCATCAATGAGTTCACCTCCACTCATGGTAGAACCTTGAGAGTGTGGCATAACGGTTTCATGTTGGAATGGCTTGATCGTGCCACGATCAATATTGAAGGTGAATTGTTGCAATACCATGTCACTGCGTGTATAATCTAGTTGCAGGGGGAATCCATGGACTGCTGCAATCCGAAGAGCAAACGCGATCGGAAAAGCTTCTATCCCTTGCTGTGCCGCATCCAGTGTAGCAAGGACTGTCGTAGCAAGCCGGTATACCTCTGGCTCCGGACGCGATGGCAACTCAAGATTCAAGACAAGCTCTGCTATCTTGAGTGCAGCAATTGTATGGTCATAACTTGTTTGGATTTGTTGGCGTACCCTCGTACGTTCTGCGCTGCGGAGAATGTGGAGCTCACGACCAGGCTTGGTGTAGTACAACACCTCGAGTTGCTCAAGCGGTTCTAGTACACCTGCAAGTCTACTTTTGGGTGAGCGTGCACCTTTTGCGAGGACGCTCTCAATTCCCCGATCTTCGGTCAGAAGTGTCGCGATAATACTAGTGTCACTATATCGCATGCGGCGTAGTACAATAGCATTGGTGCGAACGAGCATCGCTACGACGATTCAAGAGTGAGCAACCTCTCGGCCAGCAACCAGTCTAGCGGTGTTGTGATTTTGATGTTCGTTTCTTCCCCTTCAACAGTAACGACAGGATAACCAGCGTACTCGACAATGCTTGCATCGTCAGTTGCACTGAAACGATCGCGGACTGCCTCGCAATGAGCCTCCCAGATGATAGCACGTTCGAACACTTGAGGAGTTTGTGCCATCCCGATACGAGCCCGTGGAAGGGTTGCTTCGATTCGCGATGAATCATCGATCAGTTTGACTGTATCTTTCGGTGGGATGATGGGAACTGCTGCACCGTTGCGTTCGGCAGCTTCGATGACGCGTCGGACCATCGCCTCGGAGGTGAAAGGACGGACGGCATCATGCACAACCACGAACTGTACGCTCCTTGCAGTAGGATGCTCGAGTGCAATACGGACTGACTCTTGTCGAGTGCTGCCACCTTCGACGAACTCGACATGCTCTGCACACCCAAAATCTGCAAAGAGTTTTTCAGCATAGCGAACCCAGCGTGCATCAACTGCAACGACAACTGGAGACCGTTCACACACAGCCAACAGGCTCGACATTGCCCGAACGATAACAGGAATACCGCCAAGCAGTCGATACTGCTTAGGAAGCTCACCACCGAATCGCTGACCACTACCTGCCGCAGGAATGACGATGCAACATTGCATATCAATACATTTCGTTACTCTTCTCCAAAATTACCAGCACCGAACATCGGTAAGTTTGAATCCTTCTAGTATCTCATGGATTATCATCGACAAATGCATCAGTCGATCGTTCTTCGCTGGTTCCTTATCATTTCGCTCATTGTTGGCAGTAAAGGATGTGCGACGTCCCCCCCATTACCGAGAACTGTCACATTAGGTACGTTCAACATTGAATGGCTCGGTGATGGCATCGAGCCAGAGGAAAAGCCGAGATCCGAAGAAGACTATATTGCGATAGCACAGCTCATCGCACAAAGTGGTGCAGACATTATCGCCGTTCAGGAAATCGAGAACGATAGCGCTCTTGGGCGCCTTTTACGGTATTTGCCTGGTTGGCGTGGCATGCTTGGCCGTGGTGGACATCGTCAAAACGTCGGTGTGCTCTATCGCTCAACAGTAGCTTGCACCCCGATTGGTGACTACTACCCACTTGCGGTCAATCCCGAGCGAAATCGGGCAGGATTCATCGTCGAATGTCGGGCGGGAAATTTTGACTGGCTCATGATGGTTGTGCACCTCAAATCGAGCTCGCGCTATGACTCAACTGACGAACTCCGTCGTATCGCGCTCGAACAACGACGACAGCAAGCAACAATCTTAGCCGCCTGGGTAGATTCCGTCCTCCAAATCGGTCGTGAACAGGATATTCTCATCGTAGGGGATTTTAACGATTTCCCCCGTCGCTCGCGACAGCCGACGCTCACTGCTCTCGAACGTAATAGTGCGGTCAGCTTTCTCACCGAGGGAATGCTATCCTGTCTTGACCACCGTCGCAAATCAATTGACCATATCGTCGCAACAGTGAGTGCAGGACGCCGTTGGATTGTCGAGCGCCGTCGGATGCTCGACCATACGGCAATGCTCCCTGACCGGGCAGCTCGCCGTATCAGTGATCACTGTTTAGTGCTTGGAGAGTTTGACATTACCTCCCCTGACAACGATTAAAGAAAAATTTGCTTCTAACGTTTCACTATTGTAAGTTTGAATGGGTATTTCCTATTCGCACTTTCCTTTCAATCGAGAATGCCTTCAGACACACGTGCGTGTGAGAGAACTTGTTTCACTATCAAATGGATAACTGCCATGAAGCAGAGTGGTTCGACATTGGTGATACTCCTCCTCTTGGGAGCTAATCTTTTTGCACAGCATCCTCGGACCCCGCTCTTCGAAGAGTTTACGTCCAGCACCTGTCCCCCATGTGCTACTGTTAAGCCGCAAATCGATCAGTTCGCCACTGAAAATCCGGATGTTGTTGTCGTCACTTACCATATGAATTGGCCGCAGCAGGGTGACCCATACAATGTGTACAACCCCAATGATAACATGACGCGACGTTCCTATTACAACGTCACGAGTATTCCGGATGGTTACATGAGTGGCAGAAAAATTTACCCTGGTAGTGCAGCAGCGCTCAAACAAGCAGCTGACCAAGTCAAAATGCAAACATCGCCTCTCGCGATGACTATTAGTGAAGATCGTACGAAAAACCCCATCGAAGTCAGAGTGACGATCAAAAACGATGGATCAATGCCTGTTTCGAACGCAACCTTGCAGGTGATGGTCATTAACTACTATGCTGATCTTACACAGCAACTCCAAGGACAGAGTCAACATGTGTACACGACATTCGAGTACGCACTGCTCAAAGCGCTTCCTAATGCGAACGGCACTGCTCTGACGATTGCTCCGAACGAACAGAAGAGTTTCACTTTCACTTACAGCAAGGGGTCAGGAAGCTTATGGCCGCCGAACAATCAGTATGTCATCGCCTTTGTACAGATGAATAGCACCAAGGAAGTGCTCCAAGCGACGTCGAATTTATCACAGTATCTCAACCGTGTCGAGATTACCGCATCACAACCACGGTTTGGTATGATTGCGCGGAGCAACAACCTCACTCATCAGCTTACGATTTCGAACCCGACAGATCGGGCACAGACAGTCTCACTCCAACTCAACTCAACCTATACTATCCGACCGCAAGGATGGAATGTCACAATTACACCTTCAACACTTTCTTTGCAACCAGGCGAAGAAAAGACCGCAACTGTACAGTTTACTGCGCCTAACGCAGGTAGCTTTGCACTTGCGTACATTGATGCCATCCCGCAAGGTAATGGGATAAATCAAACGACTTCCTACTATTGCGGCTATCTAACGGAACAAACCAAATACGCGATCATTTACGGCTTCATGGGTTCTGGCATTACGCCCTTTGCCCAGGCGATCATGAGCGGAGCAAAATATTCAAGCGAGACAGCACTGATGCCCCTGGTTGCAGCAACGGAAATCGGCAATCTTCCCTGCCAAGCAATTGTCCTCCCAATTGACTATAACGCACGTGGCGCACTGAACAACCAAGCAGTCATTAACGGGGTTACCTCATGGATCCAACAGAGAAAACGCCTTTTCCTTGCTGGACCTCTCGAAGCATACCTTGCTTTTAATTCGCAAGGTGCGAATATGGCTACTCGTAACTTCATGTTGAATACACTTGGTATTCGGGGTGTTCGTACGTTCCCCATCACTGTACAGGGGCAGACGTCGAATGTCCCCTATTATCACTTCAATTACGACCCCAATACAGGGTCTATTACGTCAGTGAAGACCTTCACAATCCAAGGAGTCAACGGAGATCCAATCAGTAACGGTGTCAATGTCACTGCAAACCAATCCACACAGTATTACAACCTCTACACTGATGTTCTCCAGTTAGCACAGGGCACCACTGCAGTGCCGATATTCACTTACAATAACAATACACAGTACATCGGCGGCGTTCGTGTTGAAACAAATGACACTCGCATTGTTTTCACGACGTTTGGGTTAGAAGCAATTTCAAACGCCACAGCACGGAATCAGCTGGCACAGAAGATCATGGATTGGCTGACGGGAACGATTGCACCGCAACCAAAGCTCGAGCTTGTTCAAACAACAGGCGAAAACGTTATTCAGTTTGATCAGGTGGAGGTTGGTAAGAGCAAAGCGCATACGTTTAAGATTCGTAACAGTGGAACTGCCGATCTTATTGTATCTGAAATTGCTATGGATCCGCAGGATGCAGCCACATATGGCGATGTCTTTGTCATTACCGAGGGTGGTCAAACACCTATTACAATCGCACCAGGGAGTGAACATGCTGTCACACTCGAGTTCCGCCCCAAGAAGGTAGAAGATCTTCAAGCAGCGGTCTTCCATATCCGCTCCAATGGAGGTGATGTTGACCTGACAGTACTTGGCGATGGTGTACAAACACTTCGAATCGAACCAAGCGAAGGAGCAACCGCTGGACTGGCACTTCGCGTTGCTCCGAACCCAGTATCGAGCGAAGCAACTATCATTACAAATGTCAATACAACAACTGCAGCTGAGTTAGTCCTGCTCGATACTCGTGGGAGCGAAGTCCTTCGCGTTGCGAATTCGATCACCGGCCAACGCACACTGAGTTTCGATGTTAGCAGCGTTCCGAGCGGTGTGTATCGTCTGATGCTTCGCAGCGGTAGCGAGCACATAAGTGTCCCGCTAATTGTCATTAAGTAAAGCACTATCAGAACTTCCAAAACGGAGTCTCTCACTGATTGTGAGAGACTCCGTCGTTTTTAGAGCACTCTACTATCAAAAATCGGTAGCAGCTATGTTGCTTTCTCAGAACGAATCCACAATGTACTCCAATAGCCTTAATTAGTACAATTGTTATCAACGGAGCACGATTGTACACAACAGTTGAAGAACGAAACCAAGGAAGACTCATCATCTCCTTGTACGGAACGACTCGCTAATTTTGTTTGATGAAACATGTTCTGTTCTATGTCAGCGTTTTAATCGTAGGCGTAGTACGTACCCACGCGAGTGATACACTCTGGACTGGCGACCATCTTCCACCTCTCGTCCGGATGGTGCGTGCCTATGGCGGCGATGATGAACGATTGCCACCAGTGCTACTCCTTGCACCAGTCAAAGAACGGGGAACAAGCACAGTCGGTTCGCTCTCGGTAACTATCGAACTTGATATTGCAGCAAGCGTTCCACCCAATCTTGTCGCTGTGCTCCAGCACTGTACTGCTGTATGGGAACCAGATACAAACCCCTTCGTGCAGAATCCAACTGGCTCGCGCGCGATTGTGCTTGACTGGAAGCTCGCTCCTCCCCAATCCCGCTACTACTCGTTCAGAGCCAAATTGCGTATCCCTTCGACAACACTCACTGTACCTGTTGGCGGCAATTGGAAAGTGCTCTTCTACGAACTTGGGCACGAGCGTCAGCCCATTGCAGAAGCCCGTTTCTTTGCGATAGAACCCTCTGCAGATTGCCGCCTCGATGTTTATACAGATTTCTACCAGCCGCGTCGGAACGCTGCACCATCAGCACGCATTTTGGAAGCAACGGTGTCCAACATACGCGGTTACACTGATGGGCAGGTGACAATGGCTGCATTCTACCGGATGCATCGGTGGAATCAACCCTACATTGTAAGGGGTACATCCTTGGTATCTGGCTCGTCGCTCTCGCTCCGGACAACATCTATGATGACAAGTGGGATGGTCGGTGGCATCAAACGCTTCAGAATCGAGGGCATTCCTACCGAAAACGATTACCGCCGACTCGATGCACAAAACGTTGGCCTCTTTCCGCGTTCGACGGCACCGGTACGATTACCGCTGGCAGATGTACGGCGACGTGGACAATTCGGTATGTGGTCAACTCCAGAGGCGGCATTGATGACCACTGGCGTTACACCCATCGATGATGAGTACGTACCAATTGAGTTTATCCTCGATCCTGAGAACTTACCCATTCGAGATGAAGATGTTTTCGTCGTTGGCTCGATGAATAGTTGGATACCAACGCGCGAATGGATGATGACCTACGACTCGACACAGCGGATCTATCGTCTCCGCCAATGGGTACGACGTGGGCAACATGCGTACATGTATGGTACCGGAATCCTCGATGCTGATTCGGAAATGGTGCGTAATCTCTGTTTCGAAGAGTTTGAGGGGAACAATAGCGCATCAAGGCAAACATTTCTCGCGATAATTTATGCACGGACTCTTCATGCTGGCGGTTACGACACAATCATTGCAGTGTGCAGCGATGCTGCTCTCTAGTTCATTTCTCCCGTATCACTATGAACATTGATGTCCTCGGATATATCGCAGCAACATTTTCGACGTTTGCAATGCTTCCACAAGCAATACACGTCTGGCGCACCGGACATGTTGAACATCTCTCGCTCCGGGCATTCGGAATGGCAACAATCGGTGCTATTCTGTGGCTTGTTTACGGAATCGCCATCGCCAATGGAGTCATCATCGCAGCAAACCTCATCGGACTTTTCATTGTTGGGTCTATCACTCTTCGCAAGCTACGGTGGCTACAGCATCAGAGGTAACCTGAGCATATCTCCTTTCGCCTAATACCATATGCATAAGCATGTCGTTGTCGTCGGTGGTGGCTTTGCTGGTCTTCAAGTTGTGCGTTCACTCCGGAACACCTCTTTTGCAGTGACGCTGATTGACAAAACGAACCATCATCTTTTTCAGCCGCTCCTTTACCAAGTCGCAACCGCTGCACTTTCTCCTGCCGACATCGCCGTACCTCTTCGTGGCATAGTTCACGGATGCTCGAATACAAACGTTCTCCTCGATGAAGTGATTGGCGTCCAGCTCGAACAGCGACAAATATTTTGTAAGCGCAGCGGTGCCATTGAATATGATTCACTTGTTCTAGCTCCGGGAACTCATCCTTGGTACTTTGGCAACGCTGATTGGGGACGTTGCGCACTTGGATTGAAGACGCTCGTAGATGCATTGGAGATTTGTCACCGCATCTTCTACGCATATGAGCAAGCTGCGATTACCTTAAACTTTGATATAACACGCGCATGGACAACTTTCGTCGTAATTGGTGGGGGGCCAACAGGTTTCGAGCTTGCAGGGGCGCTGGCTGAAATAGGACGGCATACTATGAGGAAAGATTTCCCAATACTCGAGCCAGCATCCATTCGCATCTTTCTCATCGAAGCAGGTAGCCGCATTCTCCCGTCATTTCCTGCATATCTTTCAGCGAAAGCCTCGGAAGTGCTTGAAGAATTCGGCGTCGCGGTTTACGTCGGTCAACGCGTTATAGATGTCACTTGCGATGCCGTCAGACTCGACAGCGGTGAGATAATTTCTGCACGGACAACCATTTGGGCAGCAGGCAATTGTGCTCCTCCGTGGCTACGCACACTCGGGGTTCCACTCGATCGTATTGGACGGGTTATCGTTGAACGTGATTGCTCGGTGCCCGGTTATTCAGAGGTGTTCGTCATCGGTGATGCGTCTTGCTTTCGCGACGAATATCGGGGAGAGTTACCGGCACTCGCACCCGTTGCGCTGCAGCAAGGACGGTTTGTCGCAAGGTTACTGCAACGGAATATGTCCCTGCCAAAGCATCCCCGCTTTCGCTATCGCGACAAAGGAATGTTAGCAACCATTGGTCGTGCACGTGCAGTAGCAGCTTTCCCTTAGGGAATACATCTCAATGGATTATTAGCATGGTTGCTGTGGGCAGGTGTCCACATTGTATTCCTCATTCGCTTCCGTAATCGCTTTACAGTAATGCTCGAATGGATATGGTACTACGTCACATTTCAATTACGTGCAGGGCAGCTCATTGAATTTGCAAAAGGACAATGATGTGCCCATTATTTCACGTGTTACGGTCGTTAATAGCTGTCGCATCAACGGTGCAACCACAGATATGAATTCTGAGAGAAAGGTATCATTGACTTACTCTATCCATTTCCCACGTAGGTGGGAGTTCGGCCAGTGACAGAGAAATAAACGAGCTAGTCGCTCCTTTAAATCTTCTCACTGAACGAGGCTATAAACGTAACCCGTGAACCTACGCATTGTATTCATTTAGTGGCAATGCGTATCTACCACGAGGGGATATGCTACCCTACCGCGCCAACTCAAGCTGGGCGTCCTTGAGGGGTGTCTGTATGACGATTTGGACCGTCCGATTATAGAACCGCCCTTCCGGCAAGTTGTTATCGTAGAGAGGATCGTCTTCTCCGACTCCACGTGCGCTCAGTTGTTTGACACCACGAGTTCGAGTTTTCACTGCGCGTTCGACTGTCGCCGCTCGATTTGCTGAAAGTTTTTTATTGTGTTCATAGAGGCCAACGACATCCGTATGCCCAACAACCTCAACTTCAGATGAAGTGAAGCACCTTGGTAATACATACTCGTTCAAGATTCGTTCGTTCCGCGGGCCAGCGTCGTAACTGTCGAACGGGAAGAGAATCAGATTGTACTTTTCGAGCGTTTTTTCTTCGCCATATTCTGCCCCAAGTGATGCTGTTGAAACGTACTTGACAGGTATTGTAATGGGGTCGGATTCACATTCTTTCCCACTGGTGCTCGTGACAACAAGCTTTGCATTGAATGGAACAAGCGTAGAAACCTTCGGACCTGGCTGACCTACGCGGCTCGTCGAATCAGGATATTCGCCATCCTCGTTCTGCCAATCCCATTCAACCGTTGGCTCGGTCGTACCTCGTGTGGCAATCGTTTTCCATTGTTTTCCGCTACGAGTGACTTCAACGCGACGTTTCGCAACAAGTTTATCCTCGATGCCATTTTTTAAGATAAACGTCATGGTCTCCGGTTGCGGTACGACCTTGGGATCTTTATCGAGGATCGGTTTGATGATTTCCCAATCCTCACAGAGAATTTCAACGCGACGATTTTCCTCAATACCCATCGAGTCTTTCATGTTGGAGGGACGTTTCGGTCGGGTAAGGAATGTAAGCTTCATTCGCTTTTCACTAATCCCCCATATGTCACGTAAATAATTGTACACATTTCGTGCACGAGCTTCCGCAAGCTTGAGTCCCCCTTGCTTTTCTTCTGGATTAACGTCATCAGTTGTGCCCACAATCTCGATCGTCGCATTCGGATACTTTCGAAGACGATAGCCAAAGATGTTCAAGATGTGATAGTATTTCTCGAGCGTACCTCCAGGGATACGTTCATCAGTAAAGTTGGCTGTCTGATCAGGACTACGAAATAGGATGTAGCGCTTGGGAATATCACTGGAGCCGACATCAAAGAATACATAATTGAGAAGCGGGTAAAGCGTAATCGTTGCAATCTGACGCATCACCAAGCCACGAAAATTCTGCATCTCGGGGTCGTTCGGATTCTGCTTAGCATACTGCGATT
>Ga0308400_1000956_pt1 | contig 9823 bp, 7 predicted proteins | sample HotsprSampOS1265_FD_203451 | JGI IMG/M metagenome (GOLD analysis project Ga0308400, IMG submission 203451) | Hot spring phototrophic mat microbial communities from Octopus Spring, Yellowstone National Park, Wyoming, United States - 20060914_OS12-65 ...
AAATTAACAATCCATGTTTCAATCCGCGCGCCCGCGTGGGGCGCGACCTATGCTGGGCTCAAGGCACACAAGGCGGCAACGACGTTTCAATCCGCGCGCCCGCGTGGGGCGCGACGCATTCTCTATTGGGCATCTATTTACGTGACGCAGTTTCAATCCGCGCGCCCGCGTGGGGCGCGACTCACTGACATTCCGATGCACTGCGCTCAGCCACTGATATCGCCTGCCTAAGTCCAAATAATAACCAGCATTACGCCGTGTCGCTAACCCACCGTGATTTTTACAACCACTCTGGTTAGCGCTTCACTCCAATTCGAAATAGCATGCGGCATCACGTCTCTGTCGCTTTTTTAGAATATCAACGGATCGTCAAGACTCTGGATCACCGCAGAGCCATGATGCTCAACGCGGTGTTGCCAGTTGTTTCCTAAAAAGTAAAACCGCAGACTGTCCTCTTTCGGATTGTACGTTTCCAAGAGTCTTTTGCGCAATACTAGCCAGTCTCTTTCCGAAATGTTGCACTCAAAAACCGACTTCTGCACCCGTAAGCCGTAATTGAGGCAATGCTGCGCGATCTGCCGTAGTCTTCGCGCACCGTCGGTCGTGACCGTCGAAACATCGTAACTGACAAGAACCATCATCGCTATTTGACCACAAATGGTGGATACTCTTCGAAGTCACCTCGGATATATCGTGCTAATAGCTGCGCTTGAACAAATGGCACCAATCCAATGGTCATCTTCTCTTGGAGGAATGGATGCGTTATCTCCTCTTGCTTCCGCTGCTGATAAGCAGCGATCACACGCTTTCGAGCAGCATCGCATATCCGAACTTCTCCTGATGGCCGCAACTCGAAATCCTCAGCGGTGATCTGCCGAAGGTTGACAAGCGAGTAGAGCATCCGATCTCCCAGGTATGCACGGAATTCCTCCAACAAATCGAGTGCCAGGCTTGGTCTGCCTGGTCGCACGCGGTGAAAGAACCCTACGTAGGGATCGAGACCGACAGACTCGAGGGCCGAACAAATGTCGTTAGTGATGAGGGCATAGAGAAACGAAAGGAGCGCATTAGACCGATCACGCGGAGGACGTCGTGTTCGTTGCGCAAAAGCGAAGTCCTGCTCTTGCGCCGTAAATAGATGCGCTGCCACACTGAAGTAAAGCTGGGCACATTCTCCTTCGTAGCCACGCAACTGGTCGAGCGTGCAGGCGCGCTGGAGCGCACGAATCCGATGGGCAAAGGTGTCCGTAACCGGACGCAGCACGCGCTCTGTCGCTGCATCGGGGTGGTTTCGCATATGGCGGAGAAGCATCGAGCGGTAGTTGGCAAGTTTCGCTGCCACAATTGGACGTGCAAGCTCAAGACTCCGCTGTTCATCACTGGCGATTGCATAATGCGCCATGCGTAGAAGCACGTTACCGTGTGTATTGCCAGTAACTCGTGCTAAGAATGTCCCCGTGGTCGAAAGAAAGCTGATGCCGACATTATGCTCGGTGCAAAATGCCATCAGCGCCGGTGTGATCGGTTTGAAACCAAAACAGACGATGCTTCCGATCGAGCGAATCGGTGCTTGAAAAGCTTTTCTACCCTCGATTTCGACGACGAACGTTTCGTGATCCTTTCGAAGGTATGCATCCTCTGATGTGATGTAGAGAGTGTTGAGGTGCTTTTTCATTTTTTCTCTGGTGGTGGATCGAAGAGCTCACGTATGTACCGTTGCAACCGGTAATTGTTCAGTGCTTTTGGCTGACACAAATCGTACAACGAGCAACTGGTGCACTTCGGCTCATAATGCGCAGGCGGCAGCTGCCCAGTCTCGAGCATCGTGCGGACAGCAGCGATAGTTTCGAGCGTTTCAGTTCGGAGTTCATTGTCGAGTTCGATAAGTAGTCGCCGGCGCGTCTTTCCGTAGAAGAACGCACCGTAATGGATCGTGCAGTCCATCATTTCCTCCAGACAGAGCGCTTGTGCGCAGAGTTGGACATCATCGCTACGATCGCGCTTTGGCGCCCCGGCCTTGTATTCAATGGGTAGGATGCTCCGTTTGCCGCTATCGTTGTCAATCTCGACGACATCGCAGATGCCCGTGATGCCATAGCGGTACGATGCAATGCGCATCCCACGGACTATGTGGAGTCCGTCATCGCTTTCTTCATCGGGCCGATGAACGACTTCGTGGAAGAGCGCACCACTAGTGGTCAGGACGTTCTCCTGCCAAATGTTATCGAGCGCCAACAAGCCACACTGGCGTGGGCAAAAACGCCAATGCTGGAGCAGGTTGATAGGCAACAATTCGTCTTCGCTGTACATCGCTCCGGCCGATACCGCGGTTTAGTTTAGCGGTGGTCGCTCAACACATGATTCCGTCCACAGGTACCTACTCCACCGGCACGACAATCTGAGGAGATTCGTTGATTGGCCTGCCGTCGAGCAGGAGCTCGTAATCGTCGAACGAGCGCGCCGGACCTGAAGAACGACGGCGGTGCGTAACACGACCGAAGAGCTCATGACTTGGTTTAGTACCAAGCGGTGAGTTGTGCTCGAATACAATCAACGCACGAGTGCTCATCAACCCACGTGCAGCAGAACGGTCTTGCTCGAACATCCGCTCGAGCGCTTCCCAGAGAAGCTCGAGATCATCGGCGGAGAAACCCGTCTGCTGAGCCAGGAACGGCGATATAAAGCCATGAGTTCGGTATATTCCGTATGGGACCGTGTACTTTCGGCCCATCGTACGGTTATCACCTTGCTGTTTTGCCGCTTCCTCTTCGGTCGTAACGGCCATACGCGTTATTGAGTGTTCGAGTGTGACAATTGGATCAACCGAACGTGCGAAGGTCATCTGGACAGGCCCTCGTACTTGGCCGCAATTGACACCTGTCGTCATCACTGCACCGAAGGTACGGATGTCGTAGAATGTCTTGCACATCCACTGGCGGGCGTCCTCGACGGCATCGCCGCCCGTTCGCTTTTTCGACTCCTTTTTCTCGAGCAGTTCCTCGGCACCAATGGCTTGGTATGCGCGCTTGTGCTGCTCGTTGAGAATCGCCTTTTCCTTGACGTAGATTTCATAGGGCGACTGGTTGCCTTTGGTCAGCAGCACGTAATTACGTACTTTCCGCTTGAGGCAGACATCGGTGACAAGACCGATACCAGTTTCTGCATCAATGCGTGGAAGGTTCCCTGCGTCCGGATCGCCATTAGGGTTGCCATCCTGGACGTCGAAGTACAGCACAAAATCGTAGCGACGTGTAATGGGTTCCATGGTAGTAAAAGTGATGATGGTGAAACAAATAAGGAAAATCCTATGAAGCGATTGATGCGCGTTCTTTCGGTTTGAAGAAGTCCTGGCGCTGGTGGTAGTAACCGAGCGCAAACTCTGCTTGCTCATGCATGCTGAGCTGCGCTGGGAAGCTTGCCAGTGGCTCGAGGATTTGCCCAATGAGTTTTTCGAAATACGTCACTTGTTGCGGGTTGTCGAGCTTTGCGACGTGGTGGTTTTTGAGCTTGAGAAGTTGGGGGAACACTGCTACCGGTGTCGCGGATGCCGCTCCGTAGAAACGATCGCGGATGGTAGCGTTAATACCAGGCTGTGCTATTTCTTGGACTCGTTCGAGCACAGCAAACAAACGCCCCAGCAGATATGCCGAACGCGTGTTGGATGGATCGAGTGCCATCGTGACCTCCTGAGATGAATGGTGGAACAAACGGAAGAAGCGATTGAGGTATGCTTTCAGAATCGCTGCGCGCGGATACGTGACCGATTGCTCTGCGCGAATACGGCGAATACACTGTTGCAGGAGTGTTGCAGGGTACGGTGCGCCGTCCAGGATAGACTCGACAATCTGCCCCTCGAGATTCGGCGCGAGATTGTCAAGCTTGCCTTGGAGAACGATAGCCTGCAGCAATCGGCGCAACGGGAGATACTCTGGGTCTTTAGGGCCTGGTTCGATGCGCAGATCCTCAAAGTGTTGGAGGATATTTCCCCCGATTTGGCGAATCGTGCCAACACGGAAAAAACGTACTGCTACTCGTCCTCTATTCGGTGCCAAGCCCAAAACGTAAAATAGGCCAGTGCTGCCGGCAAGTTTGCCTGTCTTGTGCGCCTGGAAGAGCGCTCGCACAGCCTCGATGCTCCGGTCGGGATCGTCGCTATTCTGCTCGATGTACCAGCAGAACTGGCCTTCGAGATCGAACGTGTGCTCGCTCGAAGGCTCTTCCGCCCAGAAGACAATCCTTGTGTCACCGAGGACGACTTTGTTGCGTGAATCACGATCGAGCAGCATATTGAGCGCGGTCGTGTAAGCAAACGCTGCCTCGATACTGACCGGCGAATTGAAGCCTTGCGTCTTGCCGTAGGATTCGAATGCGCCAGCGTTGAACGAAACAAGCGATGCACCTGTCGGGGTTTTGGGATCCACCCCCTTGATAGCTGGGTGAAGCCGCTCAATTGGTGCAGGCTCCCCCGTAACAAGACAGATACCTTCCGGTGTGCCTTCTTCGACAGGCGGGCTCCACTTCCCAAAGATGTCTTCTGTGATGCAGGCATGGCTTGAGCCATCAATACGGAAGCTGATGAACGGATTTTCCTGGCACATTTGCTCCCAAAGCGATGCGAAGGGGGTCTGTTCGATCTGTGCGATTGGGTCACTATGGAGAAAGGTAACAAGAGCAGCGACAGAAGGTAAATTGAGCGTTCCAAGCTCATCTTGGATTCGCTTTACAAAATCGGAGTGCATTTGCTGAACTCGCTCTGGGGAATTTTTACACGGTATGCCGAATGCATACTCAAGGTTGTCCCACAGCAAATTCGCTGCAATGCCGACTGTACGCTTGACCGATTTCGGCACACGGTATTTCCGCGCGCGTTTTTGTTCGCGTGTTTCTTCGATGGCAACAAATCGTCCATCGGAGTCGAGAACGATAAGGTACGGAAGTTCTTTAAACTCCCACCCTGGTGGTGCGATTGCTTCACCACCGTGAACTTCCCGCATGTGATTTAATTTGCGGTAGTAGTAGTTGTAGAGTGCTGTGAGGATCATCGCAAAATCTCCTGACTGTTACACAGGGGAACGTCAATGACACCGCGTTCCATGCGTGCGCGGAAAAAGAGCGGTTGCAGTTGAGACGGGTCAGTGTAGTCAATGTCGAAGAGCATAATGCCGAGATCGCGCGTCTCATCAATCGGCGGAACGCGGTTACGTTCATGCTCAGGATTGTCCACCAATCGGAAAAAGCAGCTAAACTCCCGACACCCCAAATACGGCTGCGTAAAGCACTGTCCCTTCCGGGCGCGGCGTTCGAAGATTGCGAGGTATTTCCCCGCAGATTCCCCTTGGCGCTCTGGAGTGTCTTGGTGCTGTAGTGGGGGGTAGAGCGGTGTTTCTTCCACATCCCAGAGAAACTCGGGCACTGGCTGCCGGGCACTTGCACGGCGTTCTCTGGGCGGTAAGTACTCAAGAAATGCAAAGAGACGGTAGCGCACGTCTTTGAGTACAATGGCGGCACGCTGCTCACGATCGTCCTCGATGAGGATACCGTTTTGGGAACGATGACTCGCACGCGAGGCGACTTCGTTGCGACGAATCGTCACCCACTTGATCGGGTGGAGAACCTCGATGCGTTTGACGTGCCATCGAATCGCAGGCTTCCAAAATATTGCCTCGAAGATTGCACGCACCGCCGATGGTGTTGGGACATCGTAACTGACACGCTCGACTTTCAGCTCCGGACGTGTAAAACACGCGTAGTCTCCCCAGACTTCCAAGCAGAACGGACGGAATGAGTGATTCATCGGTACCTCCAAGGAGAGTGTGACATTAAACTACAAAATCATCGAACCAAGTGCTCTCATCAAGTTGAAGCCCACTGTCGCGATCGTAGAGTTGCTCGATGTTCTGCACCCAAATGTTCTCACACTTTGTGATGTAACCTCGGCGCGCAAGCTGCTCTACTTCTCTTCGGAAAAGTGATACAACGTAGCGTTGGAGCATCCGCCATGTCCGATACGTTGCTCTGCCATGGCAAATTTCGTCAATGAGTGACCGACTATCAATGCCTGTTGTGGGATCGGTGTACCAAACGACGATATTCTCGCGTGCACGGTCGTCCACAATGTGGAATTTCTCGGCAAAGGAGCGAAACTGGAAGATGAATTCGAGAGCACCACGAACCAAGTATTCATCGAAGCCTGCTTCGTCAAACGAATTGACGCGGCGGAAGAAAGATTTGAAGTATGCTTCGTAATACTCTGGGCTCAGCGCTAAGGACTGCCTCGTGCGCAGCAGTTCCGACGTTGCATCTTCAGCTTTACTCAAGACGCCTTGTGGGATTTGTGTCGGCGGACGGAAGACGACGACCCTGCCTTTCGTTGGCAGTCTCTGTTCACGGTTGCAGCGACCGGCTGCTTGTGCGATCGAGTCCAACCCCGCAAGTGCCCTATAAACAACAGGGAAATCGATGTCCACCCCAGCTTCGATAAGCTGTGTGCTGATGACACGGACAGGCTCTCCACGCCGGAGTCGTTCCTTAATCTCGCGGATACGGTGGCTGCGGTGTTGCCCACAGAGGAGTGTAGAAAGGAGGAACGTCCCTTCGGGCATCAACCGGTGCAAGTCGCGGCAATCCTTGCGTGAGTTGACAATGCAGAGCACTTGCTTGTAAGAGCTGAGTATCTGAGCAAGCTCGTCCCATGAAAGTTTCTCTTCGGCTTTCTTTTCAACCGTCAGCTCCACTCGGTCGAGCTTGTGAGCAAGGTCGTTTGGATTCTCGATGATCGCTCGGACACCCGAAAGCCCCTTGAGCACATTCGGTGGTGCGCCGATCGTTCCCTCGAACGTCGGCAGTGTTGCCGTCATCAGCACCACAGTGCACCCGAAGTAATCCACCAACCCTTGCAACACTGACAGAATCGGACGGAGATGCACCGACGGTAGAAGCTGTGCTTCGTCGAGGATGATGACGCTGCGCGCGATGTTGTGGAGCTTCCGCACTTGCGACGGGCGGCACCCGAGGAGCGACTCAAAGAGTTGAACCGTTGTGGTAACAATGATCGGCGCGTCCCAGTTCTCCGTTGCAAGTCTAGCGCGTTGGAATAGCTCATCCTGGTCGGGCGTGTCTGCAATCGGGTCGAAATTGCTGTGGTGTTCGACGACTGCATCACCGAAGAGCTCACCGTCACGGTCTCCACTATCGCTGCCGTAGCGAAGAACTGCCGCTGTCTGCTCGATGATGCTCGTGTAGGGTATAGCGACGATGATTCGCTGATGTCCATATTTCCGAGCATGCTCGAGTGCAAACGCGACCGACGCGAGCGTTTTGCCTCCCCCTGTCGGCACAACGAGCGAGAAGAACCCTGGCTCGAGCGCCGCCTTCGCACGACACTGACGGTGAATCTCTTTCCGAATCTCATTGATGGGCGTCTGCGGTGCTGAGCGCTCGAGTTGCTCGATGTACTGTTCGAACTTTGTCCGCAACTGGTCGAGCTGAGGGTAGCGGCCACGTTCTGCCGCGACGTCCGGTTGCATGAAGCGCTCCGTGTCGAGAATGTCTGCATCAACCAAACAAGAAAAAAGCATGCGGACCCACAAGTGGAGTTGCTCCGGTGCATCTTTCCACGGTGGTGGTTGCGAGGTTGGTGCAGTGCACGTTAGAAATTGCTCTACGTGTGGCAAGGTACGCACGCTCTCGTAATAAGCTCGCTCGCGTTCCTCGATCGTGAGGCGATGGTCAAGGTCGCCATGCCAATCGGCCAAGCCAGCGTGATGACCCGCGATGCAGTAGGCAATCGTTCTTGCAGGAGCACACTGCTGGAACCGTTCGAGCGCAGCAATCGCCCCAACGCCACTGTGTCCAGGTCCTTTCGGTCTCCGTACGTTGGGATCGTGCGACGGCTGACTTCGTAGGTACGCTTGCCAGTCGGGGTGGAACTTGCCGAGGTCGTGCAGCAACCCAATGTAGTAAGCCCAATCGCTGCTACCGAAGCAGTCAGCATAGGCAGCAGCAGAGGTAGCAACTGATTCGAGATGCTCGGCTAAACTGTGCCACTGAGCCTGGCCGTTCGGCTCTATCCGTACATGCGCAACATCTTGCATCGGCATCGTTCACATGGTCCAACACTACAGCGCCAAAGTTAGCGCATAGCACAACCGGTGCACGAACACTCGAGATGCTGCACATGCGACACGCCCTCACAGATGCAACAGCGCTTTAGTTAGAACAGTGGTGCATGCTAAGTTTGCGCGTGCAAAACGTATCATCACTTTTCGGAGGAAACGATGAACTCACAACACGTTCTACAGCGTCGTGGGCAGTATCAGCGTGTAGGCGTGTGGCGCGCGCTTGTCTTAGTGTGGGTGGTGGTAGCGTGGGCGGCGCAGCCCAGTTTAGCACAGCGGCTCATCTGGCTGGGCACGCTACCGGGCGGCGATGTGAGCGAGGCTTATGGCGTTTCCGCCGATGGCTCCGTCGTGGTCGGCCATGCTTTGAACGCCGCAGGGCAGTGGCGTGCCTTTCGCTGGACGGCGGCGGGTGGGATGCAAGTCCTCGGCACGCTGCCGGGCGGCGATCAGAGTCAAGCTTATGCCGTTTCCGCCGATGGCTCCGTCGTGGTCGGCGAAGCTGGCATCACCGAAAGTGGTTGGCGTGCCTTTCGCTGGACGGCAACGCGTGGGATGCAAAACCTCGGCACGCTGGGCGGCAGAAAGATCAGCGCTTTGGCAATTTCTGCCGATGGCTCCGTCGTGGTCGGCCTTGCTCTCACTGCCGCAGGGCAGGAGCGTGCCTTTCGCTGGACGGCGGCGCGTGGGATGCAGGACCTCGGCACGCTGGGCGGCATACAGATCAGCGCTACAGCCGTCTCCGCCAATGGTTTCGTGGTAGTCGGCTGGGCTGAAAACGCCGCAGATTATGCTCGTGCCTTTCGCTGTACGGCAGCTGGTTGGATTCAAGACCTCGGTACACTGGGCGGTAAACAAAGCGCGGCTTATGGCGTTTCCGCCGATGGCTCCGTCGTGGTCGGCACGGCGTGGAACGCAGCATCTAAGTGGCGTGCCTTTCGCTGGACGGCGGCTGGGGGGATGCAGGACCTCGGCACGCTGCCGGGCGGTGATGGGAGCGAGGCTCGGGGCGTTTCCGCCGATGGCTCCGTCGTGGTCGGCACGGCGTGGAACTTCAGAGAGCAGTATCGTGCCTTTCGTTGGACGGCGGCGGGTGGCTTGGAGGACCTGAACTTCACCTACGCCAACCTGCTGACCGACGGCTCGGTGCTTCTTGAAGCGCGCGCCATCTCCCCCGATGGGCGCTATATTGTGGGTGGCGGCTACAACGCCGCCACAGGGCGCGGCGAAGCCTACCTTCTTGACGTCGTAGGTTATAGCAACGTTGACGAACAATCAGGTACCCCAGGATTGGAGCTGCACCTACTCCCGCAACCAGCACACGAGAATGTGGTGATAAAGCTGAGTCGCGCTGATGGCGTGCGTGGCATCACACTTGCCGTGTACGACGCGCTTGGCCGTGCAGTGGCAGAGCCGCTGCGCGGGGCGGTGCTGCCTCCAGGGGTGCAGCAGCGGATAGAGCTGGATGTGCGAGCCTGGGCTGCAGGGCAGTACACGGTGGTGCTGCGCACGGAGGCGAGCTGCACTGCCGTGCCGCTTGTGGTCGTGCGGTAGAACACGAACGTATCGCAATTCCTTGAGGCCTGCTAACGCAGCGGGTGGGTGCGGGGTGTATCATCTTCGAGCGATGGATTGGGGATGTGGGTAAACGCAATCCGCATCGGCGCAGCGTCCCGCACCGTGTGCGACGCCGCAAGGTAGATCAT
>Ga0308400_1000959_pt1 | contig 9793 bp, 10 predicted proteins | sample HotsprSampOS1265_FD_203451 | JGI IMG/M metagenome (GOLD analysis project Ga0308400, IMG submission 203451) | Hot spring phototrophic mat microbial communities from Octopus Spring, Yellowstone National Park, Wyoming, United States - 20060914_OS12-65 ...
GATATTGTTACTTTGCAAGATCAACTAAAAAAAGAAGGGAATTTAAAAAAAATAGGTGGAGCTTCTTATCTCTCTGAATTGATTGATACGGTGCCAAGCTCGGCTTACATTGAACATTATGCTCAAATAGTCAAAAACCATTATGTCAAAAGAAAGATAATTGAACTTTCATCACGGATGGTTGAGAAAGCTTTTTTAGAGGAAACTGATGCCGATAAACTTTTGGAAGATGCAGAGGGCAAAATCTTTAATCTTTCCTATGAACATCTGCGTCAGGATTTTATTTCTTTAAAAGATGTCTTGGCGCAAAGTTTTGAGCGGTTGGAGGAGTTTATTAAGCGGGGAGCCAAGTATCGAGGGATTCCCACCGGATTTGGCGATTTAGACAGTAAGCTGGCTGGGATGCAAGATGCCAATCTTTTGATTTTGGCGGCTCGACCTGGGATTGGTAAAACAACTTTTGCTTTAAATATCGCTTTGAATGTTTCTTTAAAGGAAAAACTGCCGGTTGGATTTTTTTCTTTGGAAATGAGTAAGGAAGAGTTGGTTGACCGGCTTTTGGTTGCCCAAGCTGATATTGATGCTTGGAGGCTTAAGACTGGTAGACTTTCGGATGATGATTTTCGAAGACTAACTGAGGCGATGGGTGAGCTTTCTGAGGCGCCAATTTTTATTGATGATACACCAGGAGCATCAATTATTGAGATGCGCACCAAAGCAAGAAAGTTAAAAATCGAAAAAGGTTTGCGGTTTTTGATTGTTGATTATCTGCAACTGGCCAATGGCGGGCGATTTTTTGAGTCAAGAGTTCAAGAAGTATCTTTTGTCTCTCAAGGCCTTAAAAATTTAGCCAGAGAACTTAAAATTCCAGTTTTGGCCATTTCTCAGTTGTCTCGGGCAGTGGAACAGCGGGGGAGTAAAAAACCCCAGCTTTCGGATTTGCGAGAGAGCGGAAGCATAGAGCAAGACTCTGATGTGGTAATGTTTTTGTATCAGGAAGAGGAGTCAGAAGATTTACTTGATCAAAATAAAAGACTGGTCAAACTTTTTATTGCCAAACACCGCAATGGACCAGTTGGGGAGATTGATTTGATGTTTAGAGGAGATCGGGTGAAGTTTTATGGGGTGGAGAAATAATTTAGCCTCTTCTGCGAAATATTGTTCCTCCTCTTCCTCCTCTTCCAGCTGGTTTTGTTCTATTAAAACCTCTCTGATATGCTGTTAATCTGTCATGTTTAGAAGAAAGAGGTGTTGGTGTGGCTGGTTTTTCAGGAGTTGGGGTTGGGGTTGGCTGTTCTACACATTCAATATAGTAATTGAAAACTCCATCTTCATAATCCACGTAAATCCTATCAGGTTGTTTTCCTCCGTCAACATTGGCAACAAAAAAAGGCCGCCTCTCTGGACCTATATGAAATTGACCAGAAAAATTTCCCTTCGGATCCACTTTAATAGATTTGCCATGTATTATTACAGTTATATCAGTCTTAGAATTTAACTCTTCTGGCAATTTTGGTAGGGGAATAGTTCCACTTAAACCACAAACGGCTGGAACTCTTACTCCAAATTCATTTTCTCTATTTTGCGTGTTTATAAAATAACCACCTATTCCTCCTATAGCAAGTGCAATCGGAAAAAGTACACGCGGATTTAATACTACCTTTCTCAAAGTTTCTGAAATTGCCATAGTTTAAAAAAATTAAGTGTAAAACTTATTATAGCACAATAATTTTAAAAATTAAGGGGAAGTTATTTTTTATTTAATCTTTGATAATAATATCTTTGCTACAAAAAAACCTAAAACTCCCCCCCAAAAAACATCCAAAAAATAATGACAGCTTAAGTATATTCGAGAATAGGCAATAAGAAAGGCAATGGTTGAGTAAAAAAAACGGCGTTTTTTGTCAAAAAATGTCAAAACGGTTGCGGCCGAAAAAGCGGTTGCGGCATGACCGGAGGGAAAAGAGAAGTCGGTTGGACAGGTGGTTGAAATCAGTTTTAATCGGTTGAAATCGGTTATAATCGGTTGGTTAGGACGGGGGCGATGGAAGAAGTTTTTGAGGGGATACCCAACAAGAAAAGCAGTTGTCAAAAAAGAAAGAGTAAAGGCAATGATAAATTTTTTATCGTTTTTACTTATTCCTGGATGTTTTTTTTCTTCCAAAAACAAAGCGATAATTATCACCAATATCCAAACAAAAATCGCATTGCCTTTTAAAGAAAAAAAAGAAAAAAAAAGATCAAAAAAAAGATTATGAGGAAGAAGATTTTTTAGAAAATTGGTGATAACAGTGTCAAGGTAAATAAGTTTTTCTAGCATTTAAACATTATAATAAAAAAATGACCAAAAAAATAAAAGCATTGATTTTTGATTTTGATGGGACAATTGCCAATACTTTGCCTTATACTTTTTCCAAAATTATTGAATTGGTAAAAAAATTGAAGCTTAAAGATTTTAAAGAAGAAGAAATTATTGAAAAAATTCGTTTCTTAAGTCCTCAAGAAATTTTTTCTCATTTTTCTATTTCTTGGTTGAAGATGCCTTTGATTATCTGGGAAGTAAAAAGGGCACAAAAAGATTTGTATAACAAAATGGATAAAATAAAAATCTTTCCTGGAATAAAAAAACTTTTAAAAGAGTTAAAAAAGAAAGGAATAAAAATTTATATTTACTCTTCAAATTTAAAAAAAAATATAATCAAGTTTTTGGAAAAAGAAAAAATTGATCAGTATTTTGAAAATGTTTATGTGGGTAGAAATCTTTTGGGAAAAGATAAGGATTTGATAAGTATTTTAAAAAAAGAAGGATTAAAAACTGATGAAGTTTATTATGTGGCTGATGAAATTCGTGATGCTTTGGCTTGTCAAAAAGCTAAAATTAAAATGATTGGTGTTTCTTGGGGTTTGGCTGGGGAAAGAGGGTTGACAAAAACAAAAGTTTATTATTTAATAAAAAAACCAGATGAGATTTTAAAATTAGTTTAATATTTTTTTATGGATAATAACTAAGAAGTACAATCAACTTATGGAGTTTTTCCAGTATTTTTAATCCATATCGTTTTTTTAATTTTGTTAATTTGAGACTACGAGAGTTAGTTTGTGATAAAAAAGCAAAAATGGTTTTTAAAGCTTTTGAAAAAAACAGCCGCCAATAATGGATGTAGAAAATAAGCAAATTACTATAAAAATTAAAGATTGGAAAGGGTTAGTTTAAGTTAGTTGGTATAATTAAGACATGAATAAAAATAAAATTATTTTTTTAAGCGTAATAATTTTAATTTCGATTTTTTTTGCTGTTTTTATTTTGAAATTAAAATCAAAAAAAGAAGAAAATTTTGTTCAACCAAAACCTTTCAAAGAAATCTCCCCAAAAAATAGTGACTGTATAAGAAGCGGTTGTAGTGGTGAGCTCTGTCAAGAGAAAGGAAAAGAACCAATTTATTCCACTTGTCTTTATCATCCAAGATATGAGTGTTATCAGTTTGCCAAATGCGAAAGACAGCCTGATGGTCGATGTGGTTTTACTTTTACCGAAGAATTTAAAAAATGCCTTGAAAAATATTTTAGTCCAAAAATGGATTCTAATAATAAGATAATTAATTAAAAAATTTTTAAGAATAATTAATAGAATAAACAAACACTTTATTTTTTCCTTCAAAAATTTTTTTGGCTTTCATTTTGGGGACAGGATAAAAATAAGAGACAAGAGTAAAATTTTTAATTTTTAATTTTAAGTTTTTAATTATTTTTTCTAAATACCAAGGGGAAATGTAGAGATAAAACTTATAACTTGTAACTTGTAACTTGTAACTTGTAAAATCAATTTTGAAAATATCATCGCAAACAATTTTTATATTTTTTTTATTGGGGTGAAAAAGCCAGCGGAGCCACATTATCAAAATTAAAATTGGGTTGATTTCAATAGCAAAAAATTTGGTATTTAATTTTTTTTCAAAAGCCAATTTTGCCGCCTCAAAAATGACAATCCCGTCTCCTGCGCCTAAATCAAAAACCACCTGATTGTTTTTTAAATTTAAAGCTTTGATAATAAGGGGGAGATCTTTTTTGTTTGATGGAAAGTAGGGGATGGGGGAAAGTTTTGGTGAGGAGAAAAATAAAATAATAATTAAGAGTGAAAAAAGAATAATAAAAATAAAAAAAACATTCATTTTAAAATTTTATCATCTTTGATAAAATGAAAAAATGGACTTTCAAAAAGCCAAAGAAATTTTTAATTTATTGTTTGAGGGCGTTAACGGTTATGAACTTTCTTTTGAAAGTCGCAATCAATTGGGGTTTTATGATCAAGGATTGACTTATGGAGAGATTTTTTTTGATACATTTTACAAAACGCTTGAAAAAACTCAACCTAAGGAAGGGGAGGTTTTTTATGATTTGGGATCAGGCACAGGAAAAGCAGTTTTTGTTGCCCATCTTCTTTTTCCGTTTTCAAAGGCGGTTGGGATTGAAATTTTACCTACACTTTATCAAGCTTCTAAAACCATTCTTGAGAAATATGAAAAAGAGGTTAGACCAAAAATTTTGGAAAAAAAGAATCAGCAAAAAATTGAGTTTATTTTAGGTGATTTTCTTAAAATCGATTTTTCTGATGCTGATGTTGTTTTTGCCAACTCGACTTGTTTTTCTCAACAAATGATTGATAAACTTGAAACTTCTTTTTTGTCTTTAAAAAAAGGAGCAAGGATTATCACTTTAACAAAGAAACTGACTAACAAAAATTTTTATCTTTTTGATTCTTTAATTTACAAACAAAGTTGGGGTGAGGCCACGGTGAATTTTTATTTAAAACAATAGAGTGGGCGAGGAGAGATTCGAACTCTCATGAGGTTGCCCTCATAGGTTTTTGAGACCTACGCGTCTGCCAATTCCGCCACTCGCCCAAAAAAATAAATCAAAAATCAAATATCAAAAGGCAAAATTATTTAAATATTATACAAAAAACTTTTCACTTCTAACAGCTATTAAAGATACTAATGATGCGAATATATGATACCAATCGACAAATGAAATGTGAATCTACAAATAGACGAATAAGAGTCGGATAAATCGGAAAGAATTCGGCTAATATCAGCTTAATCGGAATAATTCGGATAGATCAGATAAATCGGAAAAAGAAGCATAACGTGTAACGTATAACGTAGCACATTAAACATTAAGCGTTTGATATTCAACATTAAACATTTAAAAGAGATTAATAGAGATAAATAGAGATTGATTGAGATTAAAAAGTTCAAAAAAACATAATTTAATTTAAATTATCAAAACAATCTAAAATAATATTTTTAATAATATTTTTCCCCTAAAAAAATGAGCCAATCGGATCAAAGAAAGAGAACAGACTTTTATATTGGATTGTTATAAAAGTGTAAATTAAAAACAATAATATCAGAAAAATAAGAAACAATTATAAACACATTGATTTAAAGCCTAAATTTAAATTGTCCTTGACAAAGGATTTTTTCATATGAAAGTATTCTTTTCATAAGCCTATAAAAACTTCTGAGATTTTTTTTTGGAAAAAATTATAAATTCTACCCAGCCCCAATAGAGGCGGGGATTTTTTTAATTATGGGAAATATTAAACCGTTTCATCCTAAAAAAACACTAGTAGTTGATTACAATAACAATTTTGCTAATCTAGTATTAGTCAATCAAAGTCTAAATCAAGGAGCATCAGAGCATTATCAAAAGATGGGTTTGACATATGTTGATGTCCCAGAGATTGTGGGGATAAAAGGCGCTTATGAGAATGTCGATACTTCTTTTAAAGTCGGTAATCGCTTAAGTTTGCCTTTATTCATCACCCAAACGGGGAAGCTTTTTTTTAGAGCAATCGCTTCAATCATTTTACGGTGTTTGGACCGTTATCCATTCTGGTCGTGATGAGGATGAGGAAGATGAAAGACACCTGCACCAATTTCTGTTAACAGAAGAAGAATTTGATTATCGAATGGTTGGGATGAATTGGCAAAACGAAGAGAGAGGTTTTCGACTTTTTCCAGTTTTCACTTTAAAAGAATGGCTTTACTTGTTGGTTGATAAAAAGAAAATAGATAAAGAAAAGTATGAGGAGGTGATTAATTTTATTAATAACACTAAAGTAAAAATTAAAAAATAAAAATGAAAAATGACAATGAAAAATTAAAAAATTAGAAACTATCGTTAAAAAATCAATCACCTTTATGCGTTGATTTGGATTAAGATATTGATAAAATTCCTAAAAATTCAGCGATCAATTTCAATGCAATAAAGAAATATTGATGCGACATACAATCTTGTTTGTTCATATAAATTAAACACTGCCTTTTATGAAGCTATAGGATATAAAGGGATTTTTTCCCTGAAAAAGACCTGTGATTATTTGCGAAAAAAATATCCAGAAATTCCAATAATTATCGATGCTAAAAGAGCTGATATTGGCAATAACAATTTAGGCCATTTGAGGCTTATTTTTGAATATTTAAAAGCTGATGCGGCAACCGTCAATTCCTATTTAGGTGAAGAAGCTTTGGCGCCTTTTTTAGCCCAAAAAGATATGGGGATTATTGTTTTATGCAAAACTTCCAATTCTGGTGCTTATGAGTTTCAGGATTTAGTGTTAAGTGGTAAGTATCAAGTGGCAAGTATTAAGAGAGGGATAAAGTTATATCAATATATAGCTTATTAGGTGGCCAAAAAATGGAATAAAAATAAAAACTTTTTATTGTTTGTTGGGGCAACGTATCCTTCGGAGCTTAAAGAAGTACGAAAGATTGTTGGGGATGATCTTTGGATTTTAGTTCTTGGAGTTGGCGCCCAAGGAGGGGATTTGCAAGAAACATTAAAAGCAGGCTTAAACTCAAAAAAACAAGGATTAATTATTAATCTTTCCCGAGCAATTATTTTTTCTAAAAATCCAAGAGAAGAAACGAAAAAGTGGAGGAGGGAGATTGGAAAAGTATTAAGTAGAAAGTAGTAAGCATTAGTTAATAAGGCTTTTTAAAGCACCTAATCCAGCAACCATTACGGCAAAACTACCTCTTGGACCCAAAGAAGTAATGATTGATTCTTTTAAGTTACCAGGAAGCGGTGGAATTTTGGTGTTGTCAGAAGTGTAATAAACAACACTTGGTGTAATTTTCACTTTTTTACAAATAAGAAATAAATAATATGATTCCATATCAATTAAAAGTTTAATTTTTTCGTTGTAGGGAATATCCCTTCTTTGGATTACTGCTTCTTGGGCTTTTCTTATGTCGCTTAGTGTTTGAAGCAAAACTCCTTCTGATTGAAAAATTAACTCAATTTCATCTGCATTAACAATTACCGGTAAAGGAATATTGTATTCTTTTAAGCAATTCATAAATTCTTGAGGATTAAAATCATTAATGGATGAAACATATTCTGGAGAGACAACCCGACCTACCCGAGCACCTAAATGATTTTCTCCGTCCCATTGAAGAGTGGCACCGACTTTTCCAAAAAAAGCAATATTATTTACACTAGGAATTAAGTCAGAAATGGCTTCAATTAAACCATAAGTATTGTCACCTAAAGGATATGAAAAATTTAAAATATGTTTTTTTTGAGAAGCTAATTTTTCAAGAATTATTTTTAATTCTTCAACAACACAAGCATTTTTTAATTGATGAAAATAAGCCTCATCTAATTTTGAAAAATCATAATAATCAACGGGATCACCTAAAGAAGTTTCGGTTGCTTTAACAATCCTTGTAATCACACCCATTTTTTCTAAGCGATCAAATATTCTTTGTTTTATTTCTTTTAATCTTGAATCTTCTCCATTGTATCTTGATAAAAATTGAAGATACATAAATCGAGTAAGAGTGTTTTGAGTTAACTCATCTAATTTTTCTTTTCTTATTGATTCAGGAAGAAGATCTAATGGTCTTCCTTCTTTATTGGCTTCTTGATTGTCGACAAGATATGCTAGATCTTCTTTAGTTAAAAGAGGAATAGCTAAAATTAAAGGAAAGGTAAATTCATTTCCTAAAACAATAGCTTCAGGAGGCACCAAACTTTTTTCTTCCATTTTGAGGCCAATATTTATTACCGCATCATATAAAGCTAATTCGTGTTTTTCTTTTTTTTCAGTTAAGGAAGAAAGAGGAACAACATAGCTGTGAGAAGCATTGGAAAGATATAATCCGCCAGAAGAATTTGCCCAGTTTTTTAAATTTTCAAAAGTCCATTTTTGTCCTTCAGGTAAAAATTTATTTATTATATTTAAAAGTTCTTCTCTTGCTTCGTCAACTTTTGGGAGGATTTTGGGATTTCTAATTGATAAACTAATTAAAAATCTTGTCATTTCATAAAAACCCAAAAAACTCATCAACTCTAAAAAATCTGTAGGAGGATTTTTTTCATCGTTTAAAGTTTGGCGTCTTATTTCAAAATAAATGTGAAGAGTACCCTTTTTATCAACTTCTTCAAAATAACGTCGACCACGAGAGGTGGGTCTTTTTAATATTTTTTTTCTTTCTAATTCTTGATCAAATCTTTCTCCAAAGTGAATTTCAACTCTTTGTTTTTGTTTTATTCTTTCAAATATTTCAGCGATGGTTTCTTTATCAGCTAGTCTTGGTAAAAGATAAGATATTTCTCCAATATAATCAGATAAAGAAGGCTCAATTTCAAAATCTTTTCTAAAATTTCCCCCCCCTTTTTGTTTATCAACTGCATCGTGATAAAGTGTTTGAATACTGAATAGAAGCGTATTGGGATAATTAAAAACTAGCCCTCTAAGCCAAGAAGGCCCTAGCACTCTAAGCCAAGAAGGCCCAGGAGATTCACCGGTTGCTGTTGCTAATTCTTGCCAAATTTTAGTGTACTGTTTAAAAACTAATTTTTCAGTCTCTTTAATATATGGAATTTTTAAAGTTTCTCCTGCCATAACTTTTTTAAAAAAAATATTTAAACAAGAAAAAGAAAAAGATGTAGATTGAAGACTGACTTTAGAAGAATTTGAACAACGTCATTCTTCTTTTTCATAGTATTATTATATCAAATTTTTCCTTTTTTTTGCTATACTTTTACTTATGTTCACCCCAACGCAAAAAATCTTAGAAAACTATGCTAAAGTAATGGTTGATTTTGCTTTGGGAAAAGGAAAGGGGATAAAGGTAAACGATGTGGTTTATCTAGTTTATGATTTAGAAGCCAAGCCTTTGGCTTTGGCGATTTATAGAAGGATTTTGGAAAAAGGCGGTCATCCAATTGTCAAAAGCGCTGATGAAGATTTTGAGAAAGTATTTTTTGAAAAAGCAAGCGTTGATCAGCTAAAATTTACTCCCAAAAAATATCTAAAATCTTTAGTTGACACGATTGATCATCGACTTTATTTAATCGCTCCAACTGATCCATTTTTATTAAAAAATATTGATCCCCAAAAAATTGTTTTAGCCAACTCTTCTCGTCAGATTTTAAAAAAATGGCTTTTTGAAAAAGAAGATAAGGGAAAGTTGACTTGGTCGCTTTGTTTGTATGGTACCCCTGGTTTAGCCAAAGAAGCCGGGCTTTCGATTGAGGAGTTTTGGGGGCAGATCATTAAAGCTTGTTTTTTGGATAAAGATGATCCTATTTCTTTTTGGCGCGATGTTTTTTCAAAAATAAACGATTTAATTAAAAAAATGAATGCTTTGCCAGTAGAAAAATTTCATATTGTCTCAAAGGATACTGATTTATATATTACCTTAGGTGAAAAAAGAGTTTGGAAAGGAGGTAGTGGCGCCAACATTCCCTCGTTTGAAATTTTTACTTCACCTGACTGGCG
>Ga0308400_1000962_pt1 | contig 9768 bp, 9 predicted proteins | sample HotsprSampOS1265_FD_203451 | JGI IMG/M metagenome (GOLD analysis project Ga0308400, IMG submission 203451) | Hot spring phototrophic mat microbial communities from Octopus Spring, Yellowstone National Park, Wyoming, United States - 20060914_OS12-65 ...
GCGGCAGTTTTTGGAATACAAAGCCATTCGGGCAGGCGTACGAGTATGGGTTGTACCTGCGGCTTACACCTCCCAAACCTGCCACAAGTGCTTGCATATTCATCCTGACCCCGCTCAATCCGATCGTGATGGCAAGCAGTTTAGATGCGGCCATTGCGGGTGGGAAGGAGATGCTGATTTCAACGGCGCCAATGTGATTGCGCTTTTCGGGGTTGTTGTAAACCAGCCTGGAGGTTCGGGCTTGTTTTGTTCTCTTGCAGAACATAACCGGCTCAGGGCTACTGAAATTCCCTGACTTCAGTCAGGGGAAGTTTACATATCAGTTCAGCGACAGCGATTCCACTCCGGGTGTGTCCCGCCCGATCTGACAGCGCACGAACGTCAGTTCCCGCACCAGTCGCACGGTCGGGTACATCCCGTACAGCAACTGCAGCTCGGCGTCATACTGTGCCGCATCCCATTTCATCCGGGCCTGCCTATGCATGGCCTTTTCCCAAGCCGTAACGAAAAACACCGGCAAGCTCAGTAACCGCAGGGCCCGGATCCTTCCGTTCCGGCTGTCCAGGAGAATGACCAGCAAGGGGCGGGAAACGGCTTCCGCCGACGGCAGCGGCAGGGTCGGGTCGGCCTCGCGCTGGAAATGCCAGCTGTAAGGACTGTCGCCCCAGGGCAGCGAGCCGAACTGCCACCCCCAAAACAGGACGCTCCGGTACTGTCCGGCGGCCAGCCGTAACCGCTCCTGCCGAATGGCCGTCACCTCGTCCGCCGACGGTTCCCGGAAACACATCAGCAGTTCGTAACGTCCGTGATTCCAGCTCAACTGGACCGTTTCCGGCCAGACACGCTCGGCGCCGAGATAGGGCTCCCCCACAAGCAGATGATGTGGCACGGCTTCACCTCCGAACAGAAATACACCATCAAGGGTAAATCGGGTCCTCCGAAAAAGGCAAGTGGCAGGGGAAAAAAACAGAAAACAGGAGGAAAAGGTGAAGGGAAAGCAAGGGGAACCCGGAGCCGGATGGCAGGGCGAACGGGCCCCTCGAAATCACCATCCGCCGAACCGGAAAGACAGCGGGAAGAAAAGGAAACCGTCGGGATAACCCGGCGCAGAATGATCCGGAAGGGAAGCTGTTCCTTCCGGCTAATTTCAATGTTATCATTTCCCCGAAGACCCGGATAATGGGGGTGCCATGCCATATCCTCAGACTGACCGGACAGCCAGCCGGCGGACGGAACGGGCCGGGGGAACCCGCCGCGCGCCGGAACGGTCCCGTCCTGATGGAAACGTACGGCCCGAAACCGTGGCCGGAAATGAACGGGAAAAACATGAGCCTTGAACAAGCCTTTGAACCCTACGAACTGCTCCGCATGAGCGTGGAGGAAATCCGGAAAAGTGACGCTGAACATGAAGCTTACATCCACGCCTGGCGGCTGCACCGGCGGGGACTCCCGCACGGCAGCGACGAGAGCGGCGCAGCCAAAGGTGAAGCGCTGCTGGAGCGGGCCATCGATACCTATTTTCTCTGGTCCGCCATCTGCCATCTTCTGACGCAGGATATCACCCAGGGACGGCTGCCGGACGTGAACGCCGAAACCACGCTGGACGAAATGGCCGCCCACTACCGGCAGGAAGTCTATCGCCGGTACCCGCGCCTACGGCGCCTGGTGCGCCGCAAATTGACCGGATACAAAACCCTGGCCGAAATCAACAGCACGGTAGAGGATGATCTGCTGTCAGCGGACTTTCCGGACGAACCGGCGCTCCCACTCGACAGGCAGCTCCATATCGTCCGTCATTTTCCGCCGGAGGAATGGTTTGCCCGCGGCGTCACCCGGAAGGGGCTGCGCGAACTGCGCCGGCAGAACGCCGAGCCGGCGCGCCGCCAGGCCATGGACGCGGCCCTGATGATTCCCTGGAAGCACCTGGCGCTGCTGATGATGGAGGATATGCTCTGCGATGATACCATCCGGGGACGCACCCCGGGCGAAACCCTCCTCCGCTACCGCGCTGAACTGTACCGTCTCTATCCGGAACTCTTCATCTGCGGTGAGGTGGGGCGAGCCGGCGACTCCCGGAATGACCACGGACGACCTGACCATGGCATGGAACACGGAGCTGCGGACGGCCCGCCGCGCCGGGAGACGCCGGCCAGCCCCTCCCGGACGGCCCCTAATGTCCGCCGCCGGAAAAAACGTTCCCGGAACGCCAGGGCGCAACTCCATCCCCCTGCCGCTGATTCCAGTCTGTCCCCTCCGGCAAGGCCCCCGAAGACCGTCTGCAAGCCATAACAGCCCTTCCATGCCGCCGCCGGTTCCGGCACGCGACGCCCCGGGATGAAGGCACAGGGCGGCCGCCACCGGTCTCTCACACCCTTTATGTCAAGGGTCAATAACCCCCGGAACATCCCGGACAACCCGACATACCCCGGAGCGGACGGGCAACCGGTCTCCGGCACCCTCAAAAAAAATGGCGCACCCTTGACATCCTCCAGGCCGGAGATTTCTGTCGCTTCCTTACCACTCGCCACTCGCCACTCGCTTCCTTACCATTCGCCATTCGCCACCAGTTGCCGCGCACCGGATCACCCCCGCTGCCCACCGGAATGACAGGGGCGGGCGGCCACCGGAACCCATTCCATTCGCTCTCTCCGGACCGTCCCTCAAAGGAAAACACCCGGTTTTACGTCAAAGGTCAATACCGGCGCCATGTCCACCCGTTGACATACTCCCCTGCCTAACGGCGTTTTTTTCGGTAACCGGCATCCGGGCTTGCCAGACCGGACCGGCCATGGCAAGCTCAGGTTCTCTCCGGAAAAGCAGGGTGTGCCGGAGCCGCTGGATGCGGTCGGTGTCTGATGGCACACCTGTCACTCCCCGAATTCACCCTTCATTGTGGACGGACCGTAGAGTCACACCGGTAACGTCACCGAAGCAGGCAGGCTCCGTAAACTTCCCCTGACTGAAGTCAGGGGCTTTCAGTAGCCCTGAGCCGGTTATGTTCTGCAAGAGAACAAAACAAGCCCGAACCTCCAGGCTGGTTTACAAGCAACCCCCAAAAGCGCAATCACATTGGCGCCGTTGAAATCAGCATCTCCTTCCCACCCGCAATGACCACACCTGAAATGCTTGCCATTGAATGGTCATATGGCAACTGAAGTTGCTCAAGAGGCTTTCCTCCCCGCACTGAAGTACGGGGCTTCCAGCCCTACCCGATGTGAGCCGCCCGGACAATGCTCCAGTGCACGCCTCCGCGTGTGTCCCCAAAAAGAAGCTTTCGAGTTGTAGCCTGCTCCCGGGAAACCGCTTGCAGGCCGCAGCAGTCCGCTCCGGATGCGACCCTCCGGGTCCCTGAAAAAGCCCGCCGGCCGCCAACCCGCATGGTCACCGGACCTATCCCGGACGGAAGCGGGACGGACGAAAAAAAGCCGAACAGCCATCTGCCGGAAAAAGCGTCCCCTGACGGCAGAATAGTCCGGCAGCCGGGAGGAAATCGTTACGGAACGCCGCCCCAAAATTATGCGGGAAATCAGATTGTTTTCTGGATGTAAAAGGTGATATAGTCCTGAACGTTCCTGGAAACGTGCCGGGAAGACGAAAAAAAAAAGTGTTTCCGCCCGAAAAAAAAAAACGGTGACGGGCGGAGCAGAAATCATTGATCGAGGTCATGAAAGGAGGAAGCCATGCTGCTTGACCCTGGTTTTGAACTGACGTTGCGCCCGATGCGCTACCCGGTATTCTATGAAATGTACCGGAATGCCATCCGTAATACGTGGACCGTCGAGGAGGTTGATTTCACCCGCGATTTGTCCGACCTTCACCAGCGGATGAGTCCGGCGGAAAAACACCTCATTCACCGGCTGGTGGCGTTTTTTGCCACCGGTGACACCATCGTGGCCAATAACCTGGCCCTGAACCTGTACCGCCATATCAACGCCCCGGAGGCCCGGCTCTACCTTTCGCGCCAGGTTTTTGAGGAAGCCCTTCACGTGCAGTTCTATCTGACCCTGCTGGACACCTACATCCCGGACCTCCGCGACCGGGAGGCGGCCTTTGCGGCTGTCCACAATATCCCTTCCATTGCCCGCAAGGCCCGGTTCTGCCAGCGGTGGATTGACGGACTCGCCACCCTGGACCGCCTCCGGACACGGGACGACCGCCGGCAGTTCCTGCTGAACCTCATCGGTTTTGCCAGCTGTGTCGAGGGGCTGTTCTTCTTCGCCGCCTTCGCCTATGTCTATTTCCTGCGGTCACGCGGGCTGCTGCCGGGACTGGCCACCGGCACCAACTGGGTCTTTCGGGATGAAAGCCTGCACATGGCCTTTGCCTTTGCCGTCGTCGATGAAATCCGCCGCGAAGAGCCGGAGCTCTTTGATGCCCGCCTGGAACATCAGATTGTGGATATGCTGGAAGAATCCGTGGACTGTGAACTGGCTTTTGCGGAAGACCTTCTCTCAGGTGGTATCGCCGGACTCTCCCTGCGGGATATGCGGCAGTACCTGAATTACACGGCGGATGCCCGCCTGCTGCGCCTGGGATACGCCCCGCGCTACCATGCCAAGAATCCCTTCCCCTTCATGGAACTCCAGGACGTGCAGGAACTGACCAACTTTTTCGAGCGCCGCGTCTCGGCCTATCAGGTCGGCATCAATGGGACGGTCGCCTTTGATGAGGCCTTCTGATAAACCCCGGCGCTTCCCCGGGCGGAAACGGGGACGCAGTAAAGGGCAGAGCGTGGCCGTTTGGTTTCAGACGGAATGCAAAGAAAAGGGGTTAACAGGAAATTGAAGGTTGAATAGAATGGAAAATGTCGATGACAGGAATGGATGGTTTGTCTGAAAAACGTCTTCTGAAAGGAAAGGAGTTTCGAGACATGAGTTTCATGGTACATGCCGTTACGCAGCGGGCCTATTTCTACCCGCTGGCCAATGTCGGAAAGTTTGCCACCCGGACGCCTGAAGGAATGACGCATCAGGGCGTCCCCCGCGTCAACAAATGGGGGCAGACGGTGACGGAATTCTTCTCGGAGGGAGTGGCCGGGAAAATCGTCGGATTGCGGATTGTCCCGGCGAAGGAAGAGGGACTGCCGTCCCAGTACCATCTCATTCTGCGCGATCCCGATGATGAGCGCGCCGAGGCCGTGCTTGCCGTCAGCAGCGAAACGTCGTTGGGGCGGCAACTCATCAACCGGCTGCTTTCCCTGACTCCGGCAGACCTCCGGGGAGTGGTTTCCTTCTACCTGCGTCGGGTCGAGGAGGAGGGGCGCAGCAAACTCTACCTCGATGTGTACCGTGGACGCTATGATGTGCGCGAACACCGGGTCCCGGCCGCCCTGTCGGGGGAATCCGTGCCGCCCCCGCAGGAACAGTACCTGGGGGACGGACGGAAGGTGCTGGACTACTCGGAGACCAATGATTTCTTCCGCGCCCGGGCCAGGGAACTCCAGGAGCGCTGGCGTCCAATTCTGACCCAGCAGGGCGGCGCCGTCCCGGTTTCCGCCGTCAACGGGCATGACGGCGCGGCTGGTGCGGCTGGAACCGGGTACCCGGGCGCTCCGGCTGATGGCGAGGAGGGACGGGCGTTCATGCCCGAACCGCCGCTGGAGCCGGTGGATGTCTATGAAAGCGACGGGCCTGTTCCCTTCTGACCAGGGGTTGGTAACAGTGGGCCGAAAGGTTTACCAAATCACAAGAGAAAAGGGGTAAATCGTGATGTACACACTCAATATTGTCGCCGAGGACGTATTTGCGGGGGAGCCTGACATTAAAGGCACATGGGATGTTTATGTTGCCATGGCCGGTAACGGGAGCCGGGCGGTGTTTCTGTACTGCCGGGAAAATGGCAGGCTTAAAATTGACGAGGATCCCCAGTCATGGGGGTACTATAACAATGGAGTGGAAGATGAAACTCCCGCCCATGAATTGGCCCAGGATGTCATGTACGTTGCTGCCATACGTGGGTATTGCCAGAGCAACGGCCAAATCATCGTGGGGTGACGTCCCTCAAAGTCAACTACCCCCTGAAGAAAGGAGATGCGGGAACAGGGCGGCTTGCGCCGCCGCGCTATCCCTCCCCGGCCTGAAGGCCGGGGTCTCCCGCGCATGAGGATAATGAACGGAACTCCACCAGGCGGCAAAGACAACCGCAGAAATCCGGCAGCACAGTCCGCCCAACCCCATCCGCGACTCACCGTCGAGCTCATCCCCGCCACCACCTGGTACGACAACCTCCGCTCCCGCCTGACACCGGAAGGATGGAAAAAACTGCGGAAGGAATGCTACCGGAAAGCCGGCTACCGATGTGAAATCTGTGGTGGAAGGGGGCCGGACCACCCGGTCGAATGCCACGAAATCTGGCACTTTGATGATGACCGGGCGGTGCAGACCCTCGTCCGCCTGATCGCCCTGTGTCCAAGCTGCCACCTAGTCAAACACTTCGGTTTCGCTTCCGTCAGTGGACGCGGTGAAGAGGCCTTTGCCCATCTCCTCCGGGTCAACGGCTGGACCCGGGAACAGGGCGAACGGCACGTCGCCGAAGCTTTCCGCCAGTGGGAAACGCGCAGCCGCCGCCAGTGGAAGCTGGACATATCGGCCATCATCCCCCAACCGGGATGACCATCCGGAGAAAAGCGGCGCTTCCAGGGGGACGGCGGGCGGGATTGCTTTTGGGAGTTCCTTTTTTTCAGGGTTCCCCGAAAGGAACGAAATGCAGTTCCGGCAGAAACAACCTGCAAACCAACAATCTTTGATTCAGCCCACCCGGCACCCGTCCCCAGACCTCATCGCCGAAGCCTGTGTCTTCCCATCCTAAAGGACGAGGAGGCGAAAATCCAGCCCCGTTCCCGAAACCCGGCCCCGTTACCGAAAAAAAAAACGCCGTAAAGCCCTGCACTTTAGGGAAGGGATATAAGGCGCACGCTGTTTTATCAAGCTAAACCTATGATAAAATAGCGGCGGCGTAGCGCGAAGCGCAACCTCTCGCGCCAGGCGGGAATCCCCCGCCTTCAGGCGGGGGAGGAGGTCAAGGGAGGTATCGAACTTGGCAGTGTTTGTCCTGGACAAGCGGAAGCGGCCACTGATGCCGTGTTCCGAAAAACGGGCCCGGCTGTTGCTTGAGCGCGGACGCGCGCGGGTACACCGGCTCGTGCCATTCACGATCCGTCTGGTTGATCGGACGGTGGAAGAGTCCGTCGTGCAACCTGTGCGGATCAGGATCGACCCGGGAAGCAAGACCACTTCCCGGAACCCCGGCCGGAAAACGGCCATTGACACCGGAAAAAGGAGGGGCGTAACCCGACGTCCGAAGAAACAAAGGAGGCAGGAATTCACATGAATTCAATGGAACAGCCATCAGTGCGGAAAAGCAGTCCGGAGGGACTGGGGGACTGCCTGCGGGAAATCCGGCGCCGGCTTTTTCTCTCCCAGTCCGACCTGGCCCGCCTGCTCGGAGTCAGTTATGTCTCACTCAACCGCTGGGAAAATGGCTGCTATGAGCCCTCCCCGCTTGCCATCGGACGGCTGCGGGACTTCTGCCAGGCAGCCTGTCAAAAACAGCCACACTATCTGCCACCTGAACTCGTCGCCTGGGTGGAGTCCTACCAGCGTCGCGCACGGAAACGGAAAGCCGGGCGGGAAAAACATGAAAACACGTCTCGCAGTGGAAGGGGGACCGGAGCGTAAAAGCCGGTCCGGATACATCAGCGTGACAAACCTGGAATGGAAACCGGTGCTTACCTGGGGAGCATGGGAGTTTCTTGCCGCCGGATGGTGGCAGACCCTGGGAGACCAACTCGCCCGCATTGACCCCGAACCGGAGCACCCACCAGTCCCCACCGTCTGGCTCGGAGAGGAAGAGGAACCCCAGCTGCTCTGGCTGTCGCTCGCCACCGCCGCCCGGCTCGGACCAGGCAGCCGGCTGCCCCCGGACCTCAGCGGGGCGCCCGACCGCCCGAAAACCTGGATCCGGGCGGATTTCAGCCCGGATTATGAACTCTACCTCCACCTGTGGCGTGAGCGCCATGCCATCTGGCAGAACGTGGTGCGCGAACTCAACACCCGGCAGGAAAGCGCGGCCGACGCCGCAGAAATCATCCGCGCCACCCTCGAATTCCACTGGCGACTCTGGGATGCCCCATGGGAGTGGTATCTGGCTGCAGCCACTGAACGGTCCCACGCCCTTGCCCGGTTGACCCGCTGCCTGGACCCGCATGACCTGCCACGCTTCCAGTGGCACCGGCAACGCCGCATCGGGTGGTTCTCCCTTATGGGACAGCAGATGACCGAAGCCTGCCGCCGCGAAACCGGAAATGTCCGTCATCCATGCGGGGTCCGGGAAGGACTGTTTCCCGGAGAACTCCCACTCCCCCCACTGGAACGGCGCGGACATGCCGACATCGCCGTCCCCACCGAAGTCCCCTGGCGGGAACCCGATCTGGCAGATGCCTGGCGCCATCTCCGCCAGCACTTTCCTGCCATCCGGCAGATGTTCCCGGCCCACCTCCCGGAAACCGTGCCGGACACGGTGCCTGAATGGGAGCGCCTCAACGGACAGTTCATCTTCCCCCTGCGCCGCCGCTACCGCATCCAGCATGGACAGCAGGGGGGGTGGCTCGAATGGCGGCAACTTCCTGACTGGTACGAAAACGCCACCTGGTGGCAGTGGGTGACCTGGACTCCCTTCCCGCCCGCCACGCCGGTACCCCTTCCGTCCTCTCTGCAAACCGCCCTGTCCACGCCCGGAGAACACTTCTGGAGTCGCGGCCGGGAGTGCCTCACCCGCCGCAAAAGCGCCCTCACCGCGCTGGCCGGCTGGCTGCGCGACCGAGCGGCGCAGCACACCACATGGAAAACTGCTTTCCTGGGGGAAATCTGGACCTCGAACCCGCTGCGCCAGGCGGGCATCCCCCTGCGCGGCGCCACGGGAGGACGCATGTCCCCGGCGGAACTCGATGCCTGGTGGAAACAGAATGCACCGCACCATATCTCGGGAGCGGACCTGCTGACCGTCACCGGAAACTTCACCGGCGCCCACCTCACCCCGGCAACCCGCTGGCGCCGGGACCCCAACCCGCCACCCGCGCATCTGCCCTACCACCTGGCCCTGCCGGAGTGGGAACTTCCCTCCACCGTCCTGGCGGAGTTCCTCCTGGGCCATCACCTGTCCCCACCCCGCACATCCCCCGGTTCCGCAGGAAATCACTTCGAGAACCTCTGTGAACGCATCTGTGCCCTGACCGACCTCCCGGAAGAGGCTCCCATGTGGGACGTCGAACTGTTCCGCGACAGCGTCGCCGCCCAACTCGTCCGCGCATGGGAACCATGGATACAGACCGCACTCTGGATCGTCGCCGTCGAGCGCTTCCTGCACCGCTGTCTCTGGGAAATTCTTGACCTGGCCACCCGGCAGCGCCACCCCGAAATCATCCATCACACCGGATGGGACCCGGCACGCTTCGCTCACCAGCGGCTCTTCCCCCCATGTGTCCGCCCCGACCGGGCTGCTCCCGAAGCCGCCCGGCTCGCCATCAGTTTTCAGGAAAGCGCATGGGAGTCCGTACCGGGAAACGGTCCCGCATGCCATGACCTGGTGCGCCTTACGGGAGCGACTGAAACCACCCCGCCATCACCCGGACCGGGACACCCCCGGCACCCGGACCTGCGTCTGGCCCTGCTCCACCGCCCCGACCTGCTCCACCGCCCTTATACATTTCACTGGCCATGGACCGCCCTGCACCACCCCGAAGCAGCGGCAGAACCCGGAACAACCCGTCTG
>Ga0308400_1000969_pt1 | contig 9726 bp, 7 predicted proteins | sample HotsprSampOS1265_FD_203451 | JGI IMG/M metagenome (GOLD analysis project Ga0308400, IMG submission 203451) | Hot spring phototrophic mat microbial communities from Octopus Spring, Yellowstone National Park, Wyoming, United States - 20060914_OS12-65 ...
CATTTGAAGCCACGCATTACCGTCATCTGCGATGTGTCCGGCTCGATGCGCGCTGTTACCGGCTTTATGCTCATGCTGGTCTACGCGCTCCAGGATCAGATCAGTCGCACCCGACCGTTTGTGTACTATCGCACTATTGCCGATGTGCAGGCTGACTTCCAGCGGTTGCGACCCGAAGAGGCAATCCGCGTCGTGCCAGAGCGGGTGCAGGGCGGTCCGTGGCAGACAAACCTGAGCGAATGTCTGGCAACCTTCATCCGGGATCACCTCGACGCGGTAGACCGCCGCACAACCGTGATCTTCCTTGGTGATGGGGATGATCACCTGTCGCCGCCAAACCCACGCGCATTTGAGATCATCAAACGGCGCGCGCACCGTGTGGTGTGGTTCAACCCGGAGCCACCCTACCGCTGGGGACGCGACGATAACCATATGCACATCTACGGTCCGATGTGCGATGCAGTGCACCACGTCAGTAATCTGCGCCAGCTTGTCGCAGCGGTGGATGGGTTGTTCCAGTGATCCGCATCCCTCTCACAAAGATTGGTCTTGTTGGACAGGGTTGAACACACCATAACATCCGCGCTGATCCGTCGTATCCGTGCCGATCCGTGTTCTATTCCAGCTTCCAGGGCAAAGCCTGCCTGCGCGGGCTGGCGCGTGCTGTGGGGCTGATGGAGATTGAGAATATCATCCGGTATGCGTCTCGTGCCGTCGGGCTGAAGACCTTGGCTATGCAAGGCAAAGCCCGCCTGCGCGGGCTAGAGCGGAATAATGACTCAAAGACCATCATTTCGGTCTACGCTCCGCGTCCTTCACATCTCCGCGTGCATTGAACCGGCTCACGCGGAGGCGCGGAGATAGGGAGCGCTGTGCTCATAAGGTCTGTTGGACGTGGCTGCACCCGTCGCCGGAAGCGGGTGCCTCGTGACACGGCAGGTCCAGACTATTCCAGACAAAACTCATCAACATCCGCGCTGATCCGTCCGATCCGTACCGAATCCGTGTTCTATTCCAGCTTCCAAGGCGAAGCAGGCGCCTCGCGCGCCACGGCAGGCCCAGACTATTCCAGACAAAACTCATCAACATCCGCGCTGATCCGTCGTATCCGTGCCGATCCGTGTTCTATTCCGGCTTCCAGGGCGAAGCCCGCTTGCGCGGGCTGGCGCGTGCTGTCGGGGTGAACCCCCGGTCAGCCCTCACAGAGGTAGATGTTCTGGCAAGCCCCTGCGCGCCATCTCCTGTTTCGGCCATCAGGACGCCCAGACTCCCCCTTCTCCCCTTGTGGGAGAAGGGGGTTAGGGGGATGAGGGGCGAACGCACATGGGAATGGCAATGTGAACCGCGCATCCGCGATTGTTGCCGCGCTCAGAACCCCGCCACCCGCAGCAGTGCCCGGTAAAGGTCCTGGTCGAGCGTGCCGTCCGATTTTTCCGCCGAGACCCACACATACCGGCGACCGTTGGAGTCTTGCAGCGCGGCAGCCAGCGCTGCGACGATCTGCCGGCGCAGGCCGGGTGCGGACTGGGCCACCGGTGACGTGCCCAGCGCCTCCAGCAGGCGAATAGCCGCCCGCGCCCGCAGCGCGCTGGGATCGGTCAGGGCAGTAACGAGTTCCTGCGGCAGCGCCTGGCCCAACGAGGGATGCAACCGGTTGAAGCGCCCCGCTGCCGCCAGAGCGTCGTCTTGCACCTCTTGCGTGTCGCCGACCAGCCGCAGCAGCGCTGTCAGCACTTCTGGCGTGATCACCCGCAGGTAGGAGAGAGCGGTAATGGCAAAGCGCCGGGCGTTGAAACTGTTCAAGTCCCGAGTGGCCCGCAGTAGCAGCGGCTCCAGATCGGCGGCGCTGCGGTTGAAGCGGGCAGGCATCGCCTCGGCGCTGCGGGCCAGACCGGCCAGGGCGATGCGATGCCGCTGCCAGTCGCCGTCGTCCAGGGCCGCCTGTGGGTCCTCTATAGCGTTTCTCGTAAAGGTTGATTTCGATGCCAGGCACACCGGAAGCCACAAAAAGCTGCGTGCGTCAGCGGGGATAATGCCGGGCAACGAGGCGCTCACGACCTCGTAGACGCTGCACGCTCCGACTTTGTGCCAGCCACTCTTGGCGCACGCTGGTTCAATCGGCGAGAAGTCCGGTAGAAAGCGGAGCTCGCAGCCGCGGACCGTGATCAGGTGCTCCACCTGCTTGCTGTGATGGGCGCTCGGGTTGTCCATGAGCACGGTTTGCTCAAGGCGCAGGCTCGGCACCAGGACGTGCTCGATGGAGGTTGCAAACGCTAGGCGATCAGTGGCACCTTCCAGCATCACCGATGACCAGGTCCCGTGCAGACTCAGCGGCGCAATCAAGGTTGTGCTGGGCGGCGCGTGGCACGGCGCGGAACCAACGGCACAGACCACGTGCGGGACGTGGGCAGGGCGTCGAGTCAGATCGATATTGCCTGCCACACTCGTCAATCACCGCCGCATCCTTGCTGCGGTGCCGCCCCAGTTGGGCGCAAAAGGCCGCTTGCGCCTCCGTGTTCTGCTCAAATGCATGCAGAGTCTTTAGAACCGTGCGATGGATGGCTAGTGCGAGCACTCAGAGGCTCACGGGTGCGCGGCTCCCGTTCCATGTGGCCCGATGTCGGTGAGGGTCGCATCGGGCTGCTGCTAACCGACGGTTGGCAAGCAGGGCGTTGGAGATACCGGTAGGATGGCCAGGATCAGCACCGCCAACCAACGGCAGCCCGACCGCACGGCAGGATATCCATGGCTTGATGGTCGGTTTGCTGACGCAGAACGTACAAGCCGCCATTGGCCGGCTCCATTCCGCCATCTACGACCGCAAGCACGTGCTCGCGAAAGTTGACAGGGTAAGCCGCATACTGGGAAGGATACAATCACTCAACCTTTCTGGCGACCGCTTTAATCGAAAATCCATACCTGATCGCCCCCGTCCCTGCAAGCCAGCAGGCAGCCATCGCAGGAGAGGACCAGGCTGTAGATAGCGGCATTGCTTCAGAGGAGCACGCGCCTGCTAGTAGCGGGGACGGAATAAAACCCCCTTCCTTGGCAAAGATAGGGTAAAGCCTTATAATTAAGGATGCCTTGGCCCGGTAGCTCAGGGGTAGAGCGCTGCCCTGATAAGGCAGAGGCATCCTCTCGCCCCATATGGGGGTGATGTCTCGATAGAGGTCCCTGGTTCGAGTCCAGGCCGGGCCACTCATTGTAACAGAGAGGTAAGAAATGCAGTTATCTGGTGCCAACCCCGTATTCCGGCACACCTGCCGATCAATTGAACATCAGCAAGCAATTCCTGTACGAGTCCGCGTGGTTGGCATATTTTGGCAAAGCGCTTGAATTCCTCTAAAGATTCTTCATATTTGTGCTGGCCGAAAAGTGCAACTCCCAAATTTGCCAATGTATAGTACTGAAGGGTCTCCTTTCCTAGGCATCTTCTGCATAACGATTCAGCAAGCAGAAAAGAATCTGCTGCTCCATTCGGTTGATCATTCAACAAGTATGCCATACCAAGCCCGTTGCGTATCCAGAATAGAGATGCTCTTAGGCTTCTATTCCTTTTCCTCACTTCCAAAGCTTGCGTGAACGCCTCTATTGCCTCTCTCGCTTTCCCCAACCGGATGTAAGTTTTTCCCAAACCGTTCCAGGGATTGATATATTCTGGTGATAGGTCTGTAGCCTGTTTATAAGCCTCAATAGCCTTGTCGGATTGCTCTAGCACAAGATATGTGGCTCCATATGCGTCGTACACCGTAGCTTTTAGGTAGGTTTCAGAAATTTTATCGACTTCTATCTCACTCAATATCTCCAATGCTTTCTCTGGATTACCCTGGGCTCTTAATAAGAGCAGACTGAGTTTCACATACGCAGGGATGTATGAACGATCCGATCTTATCGCCGCTTTAAACAACTGTTCCGCTTCTTCGAATTCCCCTCTCGAGCTTAACACACTTCCTTCCACTGTAAGAATACGTGCCTGCTTTCTTGGGTGAAAGAGTGCGGTATTTACGTAATGATCTACTCTCTCCAGTCCTCGAATCGCCTCTTTGCTTGTTCCCTTGGAGATTTCCAGAGCTCTTTTAAAATACAATTTAGCCTCTTCCGGTCTCAAAAGATTGAGAAGAGTATTACCAATGGCACAGCGAATGTTCGCGCTATCTGGTAACCAATTCAGCGCTTCTTTCAAAACACTCAGGCTATCTTGCTGAATTTGTCGTTTTCTCGATGAAGAGGAAAGTCGTTGCCCTAGAAGAAAAAGAGCATTTCCTATTTCCTTTTCAACCGTTTGGTCTTTTTGCCCTTCTCGCGTATACAACTTCGTATACAACTGTACGGCTTCGTCTATTTGTCTTCGTGCCGGCTCAAATGCCCCCTTCTTGATAGCTGCTTCAGCAGTGGTAAGATAGGCAAGTATACGCTGTTTTCCTTCCAAAAATTCTAAAATTTGCTCCTTCGCTGCTTCTAAACTCGCCTCTCCAGACCACTCTGACAAGTTGGAAAGCTTTTCTATAAGTTCTTTATTGCGTGGTGGCAAAGAATTATAAAAAAGCTCGTCTTCTTTAACGAAGCTTAACAATCTTCTATGAAATCCTTCACTTCCATACCGCATTGCCATTACATATTCATTGACGATTCTCTTGGTTACATCATCGTACCTCCGTAGCCACAGACAATGATTTACCCAGTCCAAAAGCCATTCCTGCCACTGCACGTCCCTGTACTTTTCCCTCTCTGATCTATCATGACCGTATTGAGCTTTGAGTTCTCCTTCCCGTTCGCTAAGCCTCGTCTCGCAGATGTCTTTGGCAGCTTCATTTAGCTCTATCAGTCTTCCTTGTTGGATGGCAGCTTGATGAAGCGCCTTCCGCAAAAAGAATCGTACATCCGAGTGCATTTCGCCACTAGTGAGGAGAAAAGAATACTGTCGTCTAAGATACTCTCTAGTATCATAGAAATCATCACTACTGTTGATTAATTTAGCTTTGAACCAGATATCCCGTAGAAATTTGTGACGCCGTGCCGAAATACCTGTACTACTCTCAGTTATCACGCTTTGACGGATAATAGCGAATGTGTAGATACAGTCCCTGTCCCGGTCTTTTTGCCGTTCCAGGCAGTATTTGAGAAAGCGTTGAGTTACCAAAGGTAGTACATGGCGCTCTGCGAGAGGTTCTTTAATGTCTCCAAAGATTTGCATGATATCATGTTTATCTCTGATGAGCTCGGCAATTCCTCTTACTGCGAGAGGAATGCCTCTTGTAACGAAAAGAATTCGCGACACCAGAGGAGGAGCTATCGGCTGGTTAGGTACCTCCTTCGATAGAAAGTCGTTAATATCATTCTCTGTAAATTTGTCCAGCGTTTTGCTATAGTAAGCAAGTGGGCGGGCATACGAGCGCACACAGTCCCGATGTCGGATTTCTTCCTCTTCAGGAATTCTTCCCGCGATAACGAAAATGAACCTGCGTCCTACCTCTGGATTCCCCAGACAATAGCGATATAGTCCGCCTCTTATCCAATCACCGGCAAAGTGCCAAACAGCTTCGTAGGTGTCGAACATTAAGATAATCGGACGATTACGGGCAATTTGACAAAGATCAGAAACAAATGCCTCAGAATACTTTATCTGACGTTCTCGCGGATCATAGAAGGAGTAGTCTGACTCTGACAAGTTAGCCCTCAAGTAGTGTTCAAATTGCTCCTGGGAATCACCTCTGAAATCAGATCGTAGTGCATTAACTCTTTCCAAGATCGTAGATCGCGTAGTCTCGACATCACGGAAACAGGGAAAATCGAGTTGATATTTTCCCTGCAACCAATCTTTCATTAACTGCATCATCTTGACAGTCCCACTTTGGGAATTAATACCGGTAAGATCCCAATCCACATATAGCCAGAACAGCTGTTCTTGGTGTGCTTCACATATTTGCGCATACTCACCCAATAGTGTGCTTTTCCCCATCCCACCTTCGCCACAGATGAAGAATACCTGGGCCCAGTCCGTCTCGCTTGTGACGCCGAGTACGCCCTTCAAGGCACGTTGAAACTCATTTTTCTCCCGCTCTCGTCCTACAAACACTTCAGTTCTAGGTGGTGAGATTGAAGGTGGTATCGCTTTCAGAGGCTTTGGCTTGGTAAGTCGGCGCAGCACGTCGTCCAGGGTAGCGCGCACGTCGGCGGGGAGAGTGTGCTCTACCCGCGCCCCGTCACCGATGGCGACACCGGTGGCTTCGGCAATGATCACGTTGTAGACGATGGCGCCCGCCTGGGTTTCCAGGCGCTGCAACCGCTGCACGATGGTTTCAAGCGTAAAACCCTGTTGCTGCAATAGGGCCTGGATGGTCAGCATCCGGCCCAGGTTGACTCGGTTGAAGAGAGGGCTATTCGGACGGGTGGCCTCGGCCACCAGGGTCTCGCTCAGGCTGCGATGGAAAGCGGTCAGCGCCCGGTCGAAATCAATCGGCAGAGTGGCGCGGTCGAAGTCCAGGGCGTCGAAGGCGGCACGCAGGGCAGGCAGGTCGGGCAGGTCCGCGCCAGCCAGGGCCACATCCAGCAGCGTCTGAGCCACGCCGGGGGCGGTGACGAACTGGCGCAGGATGGTCTCGACCAATGCCTGATGGTCGCGGTCCAGGCTCGCGCAGACAGTATCCAGCATCGCTTGAAAGCCGGCCTGGTAGCAGTGGTGCAGGCTGCGTTCTTCGGCGTCGCCAAAAGCCAGGGTGCGCAGCCGGTCGGCGCCGGCCCGTAGCAGCTCGTGGGCCAGGTTGACAGCGAGGTTGGCGAGAAAGTCGTCGAGCATGATGCACCTGGTGATGGGTCAAGGGTATGCACATTCTCTGCTGTCGTCAGCCTGATGCCGATCCCATTCGCTCAATGCATTATATACCTGACGGCTCCCTGCCAGTAAGAAGCGCTCAAACAATGGCTCACCTCTTGGTGTGATTGCCAGCAGATACACGCGCAGACCATATTGCTGCGAATGCGGGCCAGAGGCCCGCGCACCCAGGTCCGCGCACCCAGGCCCGCGCACCCAGGTTCTACCCTCTGGTCGAGTCAGAGGCCCGCGATCCCAGGCTTCGGTCTACTGACTTCCCTCGCCCAGGAAGAGGGATTTAGACCGGCAATGTGTGACAGAGTCGCACAAACAACTGATGGGCTGCTTTAATTGTCACGAGCGTTCTCCGGCGCGCCGGACTATCGCGAACCCGATAGCATCGGTCACAGGCAAGCTCCCACCAAAGCGTTACTCTGTATCATCACCAGCGCGGTCAATCCGCGCATTATCACCAATCGCCAGTCCCGAGGCTTTATCAATTTTGACGTTATACTTGCCGCTCTGCACGGTGTTGCGGTCGCCGGTGACAACCGCGCTGCCGGTGATGGTCTGCGCCGCCACGGAGCGCTCGCCGGACGCGGTGATCGTCACCCCTGCCGCCTGCGCCGCAGCCCACTGCTGCCCGATCTCCCGCGCCAGATCCTTGTCCTCTGCCAGCAGTTTGCGCAGTTGCAGGCGCAAAGCAGCCTGAGCGTCCTCGTCCTGCGGCACCGCCGCTGCGTCGGTCACGGCTTCCTGTGCGGTCGGTTTCGCCTCGATCTGCGGGCGCAGTCGATTCCACAGACTCCTGGCACGCTCTCAAGCCTCACCACCCAGTTTCGTGCCAGCTTCCTCCACCGCCTTCTCGCCGGCTTTGAGCAGATACGGCAGGAAGGGGGTCAGAAACAGCGTCACATCCTTAGCCAGTGTTGCGATGTCCATCGTGAACCTCATTTGTGCACCGAACGAAACCCATAACGCCAGTTCGCGCAGGCGAGCGTCGCACTCAATATTATTCCGTCGATGTGCGCTGCACACTGGCAGGATATGCACTCCCGCTGCCTGTCACGGCGGTATCTGATCGGCTACGCCACGGAGTGTTGCCAGCAACTGCTCAATCGGAACAAGCGCTGCAATCAGGCGGTCGCGTTCGTCGGGCGAGAGAAAGGCGACCTGATCAACCGGCAATGCTTCCAGCACCTGCATCGTGCGTTCGCGCACCACATCGGAAAGGGGTAACGCACTAGCTGTCGATGAGCGCCGCGCCAGGCGCTGAAGAAATTCCCTGACAGCCGCCTGATCGGTCGAACCCGGCAGCGGGGGCCAGCGCTCTGTATCCGCCCAGAGCGGCAGATCGCGCCCGGCGAGCGTCAGGCGGATCTCGCGCTGTTCATATGCCGTCGTCAATACATCGAGCGTCTGAATGGCGTCGCTATCGGTCAGCCAGTGTGTGTTCGCCACGACAACCACCCAGCGTCGCCCACCAATCGTATTTGCAAGCACGTCAAGATGCCAGACAAGCGGGGTTGCGTCCGGCGCTGCCAGGTATCGCCACAGTTCATCGTCGCCTTCCGCCGCAAGCGCAGCGGCGAGGGTTTGCAACAAACGCAGTCCCGGTCGTGGTTCAGTGTCAGGCGGTGCGGCTGCGTGCCAGATAACCTTCTGCCCCCGGCTCTGCAAATGCGCTGCAAGCTTAGCAGCCAGGTTGAACGCCTGGTCCGGATCGCCCCAGATGAGCGCCAGGCCGTCGCGTCTTAACGAGGACATGTACAGGTTGATCTCGTCTTCGTAACCGGGAACCGAGACGGAAGGAGGGGTATAGAGGTGAACCGGCGGTGCAGGCGGCGGTAACGCTTCGATTGCAGAAGGTAACAGTGCAGACAATCGTTCCAATGCCTCACGTTTCGCGCGACTATAGGTGCTGGCGCTCAGTGCCAGCATCTCCTGGAGATCGGTGCGCGTTTCTCCTGCTTCGTATTCGCCAGCGATGATCAGGTAGTGCCGCCAGCGCGGGTCGTTCAGAATCGGACCGGCATCGTCTGATGGGCGTAATTGTTCGATCGCTGCCCGCAATGCAGTTTGTAAGCGGCGCCCACGTTGTTGCACATCAGTCTCGTCCGCCAGCAGCAACTTCGCCAGGTCACTGCGTCCTAGCGTGAGTGGCGGGTCTTCGAGAAGCGCACTAAGCGCCTCGCGCACCAGACGCACAGTAGCACTGCTCAATCCTGTGCCGCTCTCTTCGTCGCGCAGGCGCGCCAGCAGTCGATAAAAGGTACTGCGCGGAACATCAACGATTCCTTCGTCGCGTAATCGTGCCTGCACCCTCTTCCAGAGCACATTCGCGGGCAACCCCGGCTCAGCAGCGAGTTCCTGGCGCAGGGCACGCGCCAGCGGACTACCGCGCACGAGATGTCCCCCGCCGCGCCTGCGACTCTTCAGCGCAGCCAGACCGCCACGTCGGAACGCTTCGCGCAACCGGCGCAGGCTTTCACGGCTGACACCGAAGGTGCGCGCTACTTCTCCTGGTGAACGTCTTTCGCGCAGTAGTGCCACGAGCATCCGGTATCGTCGCAACGCGGCCTCATCATTGCCAAAACGCTCGGCAAGATCTGCGCTGGTGAGGCGGGGAAGTTCGAGATCGGTTTTCATCGCCGGTCACCTGCTACGTGTGACGATCAATTCTGCATTGCTGTACAGGGCGTAGATCAACGGCAACACATTCCGTTTCTCGCGCAAATACTCGCGTCGCATGTCGCGTAGCAGATCGCCGAGGCGCATGTTGCCGGCGGCAAACCGGCGCAGGAGAGCAGGCGCGAACTCGGCGGCAAAGTAGGCGGGCATCAACACCTCCGTGCCAATGACTCCACGCGCTCCGCGCCCGATCAGGTAGGGAACGAGACCATTGTACAGTTCTG
>Ga0308400_1000975_pt1 | contig 9687 bp, 8 predicted proteins | sample HotsprSampOS1265_FD_203451 | JGI IMG/M metagenome (GOLD analysis project Ga0308400, IMG submission 203451) | Hot spring phototrophic mat microbial communities from Octopus Spring, Yellowstone National Park, Wyoming, United States - 20060914_OS12-65 ...
AGATCGCTTCTACTGGAGCACCAGGGCTAATCAGCCCTCTAACGAGCATTCAGCCAAGTGAACCCTCTATCCGAGCGTGCAGAAGCTGACCTGCGTCCATCGGGCACATATCGGAAGCCCTGGCAGCAAATGACGTTGATCGCCATACAACGAATGGCATGGAGAAGCCCGCCTATCTTTCGCGCATGACTGCGGTCTTCTTGGTAGGTCACGTCTAACACCCAAAAAAACACAGTTTTCTATCTCCCAGTGACCACGTGCCCACCGACCTGAGCTGCTTGGGCGTTACCTCTTTCTCGCCCCCGTGAATCCCCATACGACTTCTTCCTGAATGCTTCCGCTGGCGCTTGGACCCATCCATATCAGCGCACCCGCGGCCAGCCCAGCTCGCGCTGGGCGCATTCACGGGCTGCTCTGGGAGGATAGCTAAGCAGCTGACGCGCAGCGCTGCGCTGGCGCTGGATTTCGGCCTCGCGCAAAACAATACCAGCGTTGCTTGTGGCGAATGCGTTGGCTTCTGAACAGCGCAGCACTCCTCGAGTCCTCTACTCATTAATGCCAGCATAGGTGCACGCCAAGCGATATTTAAGAGCTTAGTTGGTTTATTTCAATTGTTTTAATATCGAGTAAGCTTTTGATTACCTCTTCAAATTTTCTTGCTGTTCTTTCTATAGTAAAAAGCTCTTTTACTCTTTCTTGACCTGCATATCCAAGCTTGATGCGCTGCTCAGGGTCGTGGATTAAAGCGCTGATTGCTTCCGCCATTGCCTGCTCATCCCCAGGAGGCACTAGTAATCCGGTCTGGCCATGGATAACAATTTCGGGAAGTGCGCCGTGTGCGAAAGCAACTATTGGCTTGCCCATAGCCATTGCTTCAATATTAACTAGACCAAATGGCTCAGGTGAACCAGGATGAACAAAGATGTCTATTGTTGCTAGAGTTGGTCTTATATCATTTAAGTGACCAGTAAATACTATTTTGTTATAAATATTTAATTTAATTGCTATTTGTTTTAAATATTTTTCGTAGTTGTTATCTACACAAAATGGATCACCACCGACAATAATACCCCTAACATTTGGATTCGATACCATTACTTGGGCGAGAACACGCAGGAATCGTTCCTGCCCTTTCCAAGGCCGTAATCGCCCAACCATACCTACCAAAATTATGTCATCTAGTTTATATTTTTCTTTCGAAGAGTTTATTTTTTCATAGTTAGAAAAGTAATTCTTTAAATCAATTCCGTTATAAATAGTTATCTTATGTTTACATGGTATCAATTTTTTAGTTGCATCTGAATTAGCAATAACCAACTTTGAATTGCTACAAATTGCTAACTTTAGGATATAATCAATAAATTGATGCTTAGGACGATCTTCAGATAGCCAAAAGTCTCTCATATACCAAATATGATGGACACCTAGGATTTTTGAAGGTAATACAGTATAAAAAGCAGATCTTACGGTATTAGCAATTATAATACGTGCACCTATAGCTTTGCCAATTCTCGCGATGGCAATCCCCCCATGCATCCAGTCGATGAGGGCAGATGTGGAACGGCGCAGCCGAGGTAATCCTAGGATATGGGTAGTAATCCGCTTTTCTTTAGCGCGTCGAGCAAGTTCCCCTTCCGCGCATACCAAGTGAGGTTGCCATTCTTTACTGTTTAAATGCTCAAGCAATAAGAGTAAACTTTGTTCTGCACCACCTATGCCTTGAGCGTGATCAACGAAGAGAAGCGGCACCATATAGTTCGCCCCAAAATGCTAAGTGCATCAAGGTCCAGAGCTCACGCCCATATTCGCGTTGTCCAGTCAGATGAGCTCGAGCCATCGCTTGAATTGGCAAGGGACGCACAATGTGCCAAAGGGGAGACGTGCTAGATAGCGCATGCTCCAGCATTGGGCGCAACGGGCCACGCAACCATCTACCTATTGGCACCTCAAAAGCATGTTTTGAACGCTGTAGAACTATTTCGGGTAGCAGGTCGGCGAAGGCTTGGCGCAGGATCCACTTGCTTACACCGCGATGGTGTAGATATCTTGGTGGAATGCGAACTACCAGTTCAATAGTTTCGCGATCTAGGAAAGGCACTCGCGCTTCTAAAGAAGCCAGCATCGTAGCGCGGTCTGCTTTGACGAGCGGATCCCCTTCAAGCCAAAGCTTGAGATCGAGTGCTTGTATACGACTACTGAAGTCAGCTGAGTAGTCTATTAGCTCTTCTACGTCTGCTTGAGGAGCTATGCTAGTCAGGCGACTTCGCCACTCTGGCCGATACCAAGCTAACCTTTCTTCGGCTTGTGAGATGCTCGACAGAATACTCTCAGCATAGAAAATATTGAAATTCTGCGCTAGTAAAGCTGTAGCACGATGCTTTCCTCTTCGGCCGCTTAATAAATATTGAACTAGCCGGCGCAAAGGACGAGCAAGGAAGCTTGGCAGCGGCAGGGGACACGACCAGCTATACCAACCATATCCCTGAAACAACTCATCCGAGCCTTCACCAGTGAGCACAACGGTCACATGCTGGCGGGTTTGCCGCGCCATAAGCCAAGTCGGCAAGGTAGCAGGATCGGCAAATGGCTCATCCAGTTTTTGAGCTAGGTCAGTCCACTCTTGAGCTACATTGGCTTCTACGGCAATTTCAGTATGGGTGGTAGCGAAGCGCGCTGCTACTTGGCTCGCATACCGTGATTCATCTAGAGCATCCCATCTTGGGAATACAACCGTGAACGTGCGCACCGCTTCTGAGGTTGCCTGAGCCATTAGGCCGACGATGATGCTGGAGTCAATCCCACCTGATAGAAAGGCTCCAATTGGCACGTCAGCAACCATCTGTCTACGCACTGCTGCTGTCAGGGTCTCACGCAGTTGTTCAGCCCAGAGGTTGCCATCACGCTCTTCGGCTGTGAACGAGAAGTCCCAGTAGCGTTCTATTTTGAGAGGCTCATCAAGACCGATAGTTAGGCGACAAGCTGGCGGTAATTTGCGAACTCCCAAGTAAATCGAGCGAGGTGCAGGGATATACCGCGTTGCCAGAAACCAATCGAGCGCCAAAGGGTCTATTTCTCGCTGCCAGCCTTGTATAGGGAGAAGCGACTTTAATTCCGAAGCAAAAGCCAGCCCCCCCCCATCGAGCGGTGCGTAGTAAAGCGGCTTGATACCAACGTGATCTCTTGCTAGGAGTAGCCGATATCTGCGCATATCCCAGATAGCAAATGCAAACATCCCATTGAGATAGCTCGGTAGATTATCTGCCCATTCCTCATAGCCATGGACTAGCACTTCAGTATCTGATTGTGTAGTGAAGACATGGCCATTTCTTTGTAGCTTGTAGCGCAGTTTAGTGTAATTATAAATCTCACCATTAAAAACAACAGCAACACTTCGGTCTTCATTAAAGATAGGCTGATTTCCTGTAACCAAATCAATAATTGCTAGCCGACGCATCGCCAGCCCAATGAAATTTTCTATAAAGTATCCTTCGCCATCGGGTCCTCGATGGTGTAAAGAAGCATTCACGCGCCTTAGTAACTCACTGTCAACTACAGGTTTATCAGGACTATAGATTCCACAAATGCCACACATAGTTTAACGTCAGCTCAGAATTACATAAGTCCGAGCAAGTATTCACTACCTTGCTGAATAGAAATAAGAATTGTGCGTTCAGATCAACACTGCTTTTGATAAACTTATCATAATTAACTGCTATAAACCAAATATCTTATCTCTGCATGAGCAATAGGCAGAAGGCGCGGATAATCTGAATTCACGTTAGTTTAGTTAGGCTGCGCTAAAATATGGGATGTGAGGGTAGAATCAGTAAGCGGTTTCATTTCCAAATCAGTTAGTATGTAGTTATATTATTGCAAAAAGGATTTTGCTTTTTGGCCTTCTTCACCATGTAGCTCTATCAAACAAATTGGCCGTTTTGTTCTTAAAATATGCGCCATTCCCTGTAATGCAATATATTCTGCGCCCTCTATATCCATTTTAACAAAATTTATATTTTGTTCTTTAGGTAGAAATTGATCTAAAGATGTAGCTCTAACCTCGATAGCATTACTTTTATTTATTTCTTTTCTTATAATACTAAATTCTGTTGTATAATATTTTGGTGCGTATAAACTTACAAATGAATGTTTACCATCCGTGATCGCTAAATTTATCAAAGTTACCTTATCACTAATCTTATTCAGCTCTATATTCCTTTGAAGCCAATAGAAATTACTTGGATGTGCTTCAAAAGAGAAGACGTGTCCATGCGTTTTAGCTAAGTGTGCCATGAGCAATGTAAAGTAGCCAAAATGGGCTCCAATATCCACGCATATCCATCCTGGTTGAACTAAACGGCAGATGGTCTGAGCAACCAGTGGTTCATATGGCCTGGTAATCATGCTACTGAATACCCCAGGGCCTTTCATTCGATATCCCAGTAGAGGTGCTGGCAATTCCCAGCTTACTTGGTCTATCCAGATAAACAAATTGGTTGTTCGAAGTCGATGCTTAGTAGAATTAGGAAGCAAATAATGGATAAAACTATAGAGTAGATACTTAATATAATTCATAAATCATTGGCTTAGCAATAATATTTTCATAATTTATACCAGCAAAATTTGTCAAAGGTTTCATTTTGCTACCATGCAGTGTAAAAAAACTATATCCAAATTTTCGCAGCTCATCTAATACCATCTCTGGCGTGTCACCAAACACTTGCTCATGCTCCCGACTTAGTTCTACAATCAGTATTGGACGAAATAATGTGAGTGTCTCTTGTGCACCTCTTATAACAAATCCTTCATGCCCTTCTACATCTATTTTTATTAAGTCTAGCCTGTCTAGATTTAGACTTTTTACTAAATCGTCAATTGATACACTACTAACTAAAATAGAATCAATATCATACTGAATTTCTGGAATCAAGCTGTTGTTGAAAGAAGATAGTCTAAAATAAGAATGTCCTGTTCTAATGCTTGCAGCTGCATTAATTGCTTGCGCATTTTTAAAATTATTTATACTTATATTTTCTTTTAGACAATTATAAGATTCCGGGTGTGGCTCTAATGCAATTACTTTACCCTCTTTAGCGTATTTAGCTGCTAACAGTGTATATTGGCCAATATATGCTCCAATATCTAATACAACACTTTCGGTTTTTATAGAGTGAATAAAGAATCGAGCGAGGGGGGCCTCATATAAACCCAAGCAATAAATATTATAATCTACCCAATTTCTTAAGTTTAATTTGATGTTCAGCGTCTTGTCAAGTGTAACAGTGGTCTTGATATCTGGAATCGACAAATGCTGGTATAGCTTTAATCCCAGGCGATAGGCACCTCGCTGAATAGGAGTATGGAGTGCATACCATCGCAATGCACGCATCCAAAGAGGGATACTCTTCATATAACTTCTTCCAATAGTTTCCGATAAGTTTTAAGCGTTTCTTGCGCAGTGCGCTCCCAGCTGAACTCTCGCGCTCGCTGAAAGCCACGCTGCCGCAGATCACTAGCGAGGTCTGAATCTTCTAAGACCCGAGCAATGGCATCGGCGATGCTTGCGGGACTTAACGGGTTTACTAATAGGCCAGCACTACCGACTACTTCTGGCAACGACGCTGCATTAGAAACGACTACTGGTGTGCCACAGGCCATGGCTTCTAGCACAGGCATGCCAAACCCTTCGTAGAGCGAGGGCATCACCATCACACTAGCTAGATTATACAACGCAACAAGAGTGTTGTCGTCTCTTATCTGGCTTACTTGCTGGGTGCAATGTGCCAATCCTAAGTTTTCGAGTAAGCGACGCTGAGCGGGTGTATAAGCCCCCCCACCTGGATGAAATGAAACGCGAGTCCCTGTCTATTTAACAGCGCTAATGCCGCTAATAAGTTTTCTAGATTCTTTCGTGGTTGGCAATGGCCGACATGTAGTATAATCTTCTGGAAACCTAACTGCAGCTTCTCGCGCCATTCGCTAACCTGTTTCTCGCTCAAGGGGTGAAAGTGAGATTGTACCCCATATGGTATAATGCTAAACCGTATTTGCTTCTTGTTCTTATTTGTGAATTCTATCACTTCACGCTTTGTGAAATCCGAGACAAAGATCCACCATCGAGCTCGCTGAGTTCCACTCCAAGCTGCTTCCCAGGCCAGTCGACTAAGACCTAATGAACGACTGGACAGGCGTAAGGGAGCTACGTCATGCACTGTAACTATTGTTCGCTTTCTGTCCAAGCTCCAGAGAAGATGACCGTAGGAGTGATCTAAAACGTGATACACATCTGCCGAGAAACGTTTTGCCCACAGCGGATACCGGAACACTCGCCATAACAGGAACAACCGTCCACTGAAGCCAGCTGGCAGCTCGGGAGGTAACGCTAAGATGAACTCGTGCTCAGGCGCGACTCGCTGAAGAGCCTCGAAAAGTGAGCGGGCATGGCGATCCATGCTAGGCCAGTTTTCTCGGGGGCTATCGGCAAACAGGACTACGCGCATCTAGAATCTCCTGCCAGAAGAGCCACGTTCTCTGAGCAATCTGCTCATTCGTAAAATGCTGCAGGACCCTCTCTCTTCCTTTTTTGCCGAGGGCCATTCTTTCTTCTTCGGACCGATATAGCCGCTCAATTGCCCGGGCTAGAGCACTCGGATCTCCTTCAGGGACAACTATCCCAGTGTCCCCAATAACTTCTGGAATCGCTCCTGAGTTTGAACCGATCACTGGCACTTGACAAGACATTGCTTGTATCAGGACATGACCGAATTGTTCCTTCCAGCGCTGGGTAGTGAGTGAGGGCAGCACTAGAACATCCATCGCGTTAATATATCTGACCACGTCAGCATGCGGCACTGTTGGTATCCAGATCACGCGATGACCTAGGCCCATTTGCTCGGCTTGTGCTAGCCACTCTTTGCGGATCGATCCTTCACCAACTATGAGGCAGTGCCAATCAGCATTTAGCAATGCTAAGGCCTTGAGCAGAACCCATAGGCCCTTTTCTGGAACTATGCGTCCCAGATATCCAATTGTGAAGCTTCTTAAGCCAAGCTCTCGCCGCAGAGCTTCGTTACGTAGAGGACGGAAGTGCTCTGGGGACACACCTAACTGCGGGATTACAGCGACTTGGCCGCGGAATCCTGCTTTTTGCAATTGTTGCGCTGCTTCTCTTGTGCCAGCGATGGCGCCGTCGGCTCTACTTAGGTTAAAATGGCGAACAACGGAGAAACCTAAACGAGGCTTAATTGGCAAGTTCTCCCAGGAGAAGAAAACTATTGGGCACTGTAGTTGGTTCTTGAGCGTCATAACTTGCAGAAGTGCTAAAGACAAAGGTTCTTCATCTACTTGTATCAAGTCTGGTTTGAGGCGTAACAAGATAGAGCGTAGCTGCCACGGATGGAAGAAGAAAGTCGAGAGGCGGTCCGTGTTCCAAGCTGGCACAAGAAAGTGAGGCCAATCTGTGCAGAACTCGGCCTGATACGTTTTTAAGGTGTGATGAATTGACGGAGGAGTGATGAAAAACAATTCTGCGTCTTTAATATAATTCCATTTAACTCGATTAGCTGCTAAGAGATGCACTCTACTAATTAATACTGCACGCATTTTATTTAACTATCTCTAGTATTGTATAAAGATTTATATAGAAATATAAAGAAAAAAATAGAAAAGCGATTAGCGATCTATGAATACCCAGCAATTAAAAAGGCAGCCAAAATGAAGGTGTTAAGAGCAAATGCAAAGTTAGCAGAATTATAAATCATAGATAGAATGTTGAATCCAAGTGCCGACAGAGGAGATAATTCTCTCATCGCAGATATAACATGAGTGAGATGGATCTGTCAGCTTATGTCGACTGCTTAATAGTTAAATATTTTGAGTCACGAAACTAAGATTAATATTTGATATCACAAAATAGTCTTAAACTTTTTCATACTTCGATTTACGTCAAAGTAAAAGAGCTGACTTGATGCTAATAGCCGATACTTCATCTTTTGTACAGCTATAACATTATCAAGCACCTTATCAACTATCGGATATATCTTATAGTTTAAGCTTTCTAAAAATCTTCTCATATCTTTTGCTATATCCAAAATATTTAGCTGTTTCTTCATTTTTTCGTATAAGATATAAGATTTAGTTCTTATAGCAATTAATTGCGATAAGGCTATCAAGAGTAACGCCAATCTGACGCCTGCTCCTATTCAACAAGGCAGTGGGCGCTTGCTTAGACTCGCGTAATTCCGAACTAACGTTAGGCAGGACAAAAATATCGGCCTGCTGATAAGCTGCTGCTGGTGCGCCCAGAAAGCCGAGAATTCGGACACCGGGGAGGTCAGCGTATGCCTTTAGGATCGGCTTCAACTCTGGCAATACTCGGCCCACTAGCCACAGCTCCGCATCACGCCACCCTAAGCGCTTCCACGCTTCCAGCAGATAGGGCACGCCTTTGCGGATGCCTACCTGCCCAACAAAGACCGCTCGGAAAGGTCGCCCTTCCGAGGCAGTCGCCGGCGTAAAGCGCGCACAGTCCACCCCAAACGGCACCTGGATAAACTTGGACTCTGAAACCCCCTCGGCAATGAAGCTCTCACGGACGAAGTCAGAAGGGATCAAAACATAGTCAGCTTGATCGATCTCGCGCAGCATGCGGGCAACGACAGCGTTCCACACTCGCCAAGTCTGACCCCAGCGCGCAAACTCCTCGCGCATTAGGCGATTCTGAAAGTTCGGATGGGTAGAGACGATCTGGACAATGGTCATCATGCCCTGTGCTTTTGCGCGTCGCAGCGATTGACTACCATACCCGCCCCACACGTGGAACAGACTTGCGCCTGTCATGTGTCGAGCAGCCCATGCATCGTAAAGGACAGCTTGCACATACCACAACCACCCACTCGGTTCGAGTCTGGCTAACTTGCACAGAGCACGGTTGGGCAACCCAATCGCACGAATGACCTCAGCAGGGATTTCAGTTGGGGTGTAGGCGCCGCAAAGGATGCGTCGCACCAAGCCGTGCCGGTAGAGTTCGCGCGCTTCATAGAACGCAATTGTGCCAATGCCCGCGCCGGCGAGCTTGTTGCCAAAAGAGTAAATGATCCTCGGGTGCGCAGTCATGGTGACACTGCCGCGTTTGCGCCAGCGGGTGACCGCCGTCGCCATAAGCTCCAAATATACCACACTCGTTCAATAAACTGTTTCGGCTGCACCAGCGCGGCAGGGCTGATCAACCCTCTAATAAGCACTCAGCCAAGCTAACCCCCGATCTGAGCGCGCAGAAGCTGACCTGCGTCCATCGGGCACATATCAGCGGCGAATAACGTTGATCGCCATACAACGAATGGCATGGAGAAGCCCGCCTATCTTTCGCGCATGACTGCGGTCTTCTTGGTAGGTCACGTCTAACACCCAAAAAACACAGTTTTCTATCTCCCAGTGACCACGTGCCCACTGACTGAGCTGCCTAGGCGTTACCTCTTTCTCGAAATCCAGACGACTTCTTCCTCACTCCACTCCCCCGAACGCCATCGCTTCCGTTGGCGCTTGACCCATCCATACCAGCGCACCTGTGGCCAGCCCAGCTCGCGCTCCAGATACATGCGCATCTCCTCGTCGGCTTCTACCCACCAATACTCCCGATGCTCAACCCGCCCATGTCGCCGATTCTTCTGTTTGAGTGATCCTGGCAAGGAG
>Ga0308400_1000983_pt1 | contig 9646 bp, 6 predicted proteins | sample HotsprSampOS1265_FD_203451 | JGI IMG/M metagenome (GOLD analysis project Ga0308400, IMG submission 203451) | Hot spring phototrophic mat microbial communities from Octopus Spring, Yellowstone National Park, Wyoming, United States - 20060914_OS12-65 ...
GTTTCTGGAAGTCTTTGCTGGTGGGGTCTAGTTCTTGGAGTTTCCGGATCAATTCGGTGGTAGTTCCATGCCAGTAGCCGCCACAAGTATCCAGTAACGCCAGGATTCCTGCAGCTAGAGGGTTAGCCTCTACAGCTGCTTGGCTCCCTACCTCAATGTTAGAAGCATAAGTCTCCATGAAGTTAGGGATTTTAGCCGCCAAGCCCAACCGTGCAAAGTCAGCCATACGGGGCAGCCTTGTAGGCTGGGTTTCTGGGAGATTTCGTAGAGCAACAACTAGCAGATCGAGTAGTGCTCCATAGATACCAGGAAGTAGATCGGCTGTTAGTACTTCCAACTCTTCTTCCGTGAGCCGGTCTTCTTCACTGATTCTCTCCAGCCTAACAAGCAAACAACGGTCTAATAGGTCGGAGCGAGTAGGAACTAAGTCTATTCCCGTCAGAATCTGTGGGCGACGATATTCAAGAAAACTCTCTTCCAGATCGGTGTAGAGAGTACGGTGGGAGTAACCTGCTCCGGTTGATACACAACACAATAAGTCTTGCTGTTCAGGTGATAGATGAGTCAGGTTATCAAAGCAGAGAACCCAGCGCCCAACTGCTGCACTGGCAACGGTTCTAGCGTCCCCTACTGTACTAGTCTTAGAGACTTTAGTGGGGTCTGTTAGTCGCTTGAGTAGCACTGCTGCACTGGATTTACCGGCGCCTTTTTCTCCAGAGAAAGTCAAAATTGGCTTAGAACCGTCCGGAGTAAAGGTGCTCAAAATCCAGCCTAGCACTAGAGGACGGTCTGCCTCCTTGACGTTGAGTAATTGCCATAGATCATCCAGAGAACCTCCACGGGTTGGGATGGGTAATGGTAGTTGACAGTCAGCACGGTAGAATGGGATAGGACACTCAGCATAGGGTATAATATCCCATCCAGTAGAGCTTACACGGACAATCTGCCAGTCTTCAGTACCTAGGTCAATGTAGATGCAATTTTCGTGTTTCCCTACTCGTAGAAAAGCTTCTCGTTCTGGGCCTTTAAAACGTGCTATTCCCTCTAGTGTACCTACCGCTTCTGACCAAGCTTCTGAGTTGATAGACCGCTCCTCTCGCTCCCAGAGAACTCGAGCTAGGAAGTCTCGAAATCGCTTGGAGCGGATTCTCGCTGTTTGTAGATTTCCATCCACGATATAATCAATCCATCCTGCTCCAGTAGAATCGTGCCAGAGAGTGCCCAATTCTAGAGCAAGCTCGATTAGAAGTTTGGCTACTGGCTTCTTGCGAGTGCTATTCTCTTCTGTCTCTTCAGGCTTGTGGTGGATTTCATTACCCAGAGTCTCCCATTGACTGAGTAGAATTCGGGGCAGGTTATGCCAAGCTTCAGCCCCAAACTGGTGAACGAAATCACCTGCACCTAACTTGTTGTCGGGGCTTGATTCAATGGGGATAACCTGAACTTGACATCCAAGCTGTTTGAGCCTTGTTCCCAGTGCTAGCCAAGCCTGGAGGACTTTGGGGTTATACTTCCAGTCAGAATCGGGGCAGAGTACCGCTACTCGTCCAGGTTTAGCTAGTTCTCGTAGTTCTGGGAGGATCGGGTTTTCCTTAGACTTCCAACCCCAGCAACCGGAGATACCCACCACGAGGGCATCCGGTTCAACCTGGAGAACACCCAAGCAATCCGCCTCTCCCTCAACTATCATCAAGGGGATGGCGGGGTTCAGCTTTTGCTGCTCTAGCGCCTCAGCAGTCTGTCCAGGATGGCGGGGGATGTAGAGCCGGTTACCGGATCCTTTAGGAGCTTTGGCTTTGACGGGTTTCCCCTTTTCGTCCTTTGGGAAGAGATCGGGATTTCCTAGAAACCGGTAACGGTAATAGCCGCCACCATAATCCCAGCGAATAGCGGGCAGTAAAACGCCCACTGCACGGTAGGTTTCGTCAGGGGGAGAGAGCCGGATTCCGTTAGCAGCTACTGTTTCAGGCTTGATTCCACGGGTGCTGAAGTAGGAGTAGAATGCGTCTTTGTCGGGTATCATGGTTAGTACCTATTGGATAGTGGACGGAGGATCCTCGACCGCCAATCGAGGATCCTCATTTTTGGTAGAGAGAAGACGTGTAGCGGTTGGGGTCTAAGAGGTAACGCTCCACCTCAGAGAACCGCCAAAGAGAGATCCGCCCCTTCTTCTGGGGGCGAGGAAATCGCCCCTTCTGGATCAAGTAGTAGAGAGTGCTCCGCGGCTTCCCCGTCAGGAACAAGACTTCAGATAGACGGAGTAGCCGCTCCGGAGTAGGATACGAGAGTTGGCTGTGCATGAGCCCTCACTAGGACAGATACCCAGCCCCACCTCGTAGATACAGCCCCAGCAGCTACTCCACAAAACGAGAACAACTGCTATAATGGGAACTGTAAAAGTCAAATAGACGGCGTGCTCAACGCCGATACGAGGTGGACTGGTGGTGCGGTACACCTCGTATTTTACTTTGGACAACCCAGAATCGCCCAATACTCCCCCAGTTTCCAGACTGGGGGAGTGGCGTTTTTCTGGGGGAGTGGCATGAGTGGCGTTTTCGCCGGCGAGAGTGGCGTTATGGGAGAGAAAACGCCACTCCCCAAAACCCTTGTGCTGCAAGGGACAGAGGCATTAGTGGCATGAGTGGCGTCTTATTTGGGGCTCTATCTGCCGTGCCAGATCCAGTGACTCGACCGTTCTCTGGTTTTGTAACCAGATCAAGCTCATAAAAAAACGCCACTAACGCCACTAACGCCACTAACCCTTACACCATGCGGGTTTCGGGAGTGGCGTTTTGTTTCCGATAACGCCACTAACGCCACTCCCATGCCCCCATAACGCCACTCGCTTGTCGCACCAACAGACAGAGCCGGCTCACCCATCGAGCCGGCTCCAGCCTCCCTGTGGCCACCACAGCTACCGCCTAGCTACCTAACCCCATTGAAGACATTGTTATCGGCAGTAACAATGGGTACATAACAATACCACTGAATATTATCGAACTGCAATCAACATAGTTCTGAACACTATCGAACATTGTTATTGTGCCTATTGTTACGCACCTGTACCTGACTTAGTAATAGGTCAAGGTTATGCTTAACTCCCTTGCCATTCACTTTGTGCATTGCTATTGCAAGTTTATAGAGTTCATTATGCAGGTTAGTACGCTTCATACTCCCTCCGGAGGGTAATGTGGACGCTCTTGAGTTCGCCTGGACCCAACCTCGTTAGTTGTCGGTTGGATACTGTTCTGGATTGTAAAAGACTCACTGCTAAAACTCAAGAGATTGACGTTAAGATAGTATTCGTTCTGTGGTAGACATGCTTTTCCATAAGACTGCTTAAGCAGTCCGTAAAGCTAGATGGGGGTCAGACTGACTTCAGACTGGGGTCAACCTCACCCTAGACTCCCTCTGGACTAGTAGCTGTTCTGGGTTAGTCTCCCCCGTGATGGGGGTCTAAACTGGGGAAAGATACGCTATCCCTGCCTGCCCCTGTAGGGGGCATATAGGGGGCAAAGATAGTGGAGCATAGCTCCCGTTCTTGCCGGGCGATAGATGGGCAACAGGGAGTCTAGGAGCACTTTTCCACAAAACAGAACGCGGAGTATTGTGTTTTGCCTACGCAAGAATCAGCTTCCTAGGCTTCCCAGATAAGGTAGAGTGCCACAAAGGGGGTATTCTGTGGAGTAAATAGCCTATGGAAGAACTAGAGCAGTCAGGCTTTATTGGCATTGCCGACTACATTGACTCCCAAGACGACTGGAGAAATCCAGAGTGGAAGATTTTGAACCAAGAATTCTATACTGTCGTAGTGGATGATGTATTGGACTTCCTAAATGAGTACTACCTGCCACTATAATGGTGGTGTAGAGTTTTGGGATTAATTACTATGGGAGCATTACTTTTTGCTTTGGATTGGTTGGTTAGGGAACTGGAGTGTTATTGTCTCTTACGACGTGCTGATTCTGTCTGTGACGAAATAGATTATCTGGAATCTACAGCTTTCCTGGATGAAATACGTCAGTCTCCCGAATACCGTAGTATTAGGTCAAGATAGAATAGCTGGATTATTGTTCAAGGGACTTCAAAAGGCTTTTACTGTCATTTTGCCCTAGAAGGCCCCTGAATGGGGATGGGGGTATGGGGAGTACCCCCTCCAGCCAAGGGGGCTTCTAGGGCAAATAAACGGCAATAGAGAGAATGGGGGCAGTAATTGCCCCCATTCATCATTCTTTCCAGGTTCACCCCCACTGTGTGTGAGGATAACTGGGGCGAGTGAGACTAGTCTCCCTCTTCCTATCGGGCCACCCCCACGAGTGTGGGGATAACTCTACTACGACAGTATAGAATTCCCGATTCAATGACGGTTCACCCCCACGGGTGTGGGGATAACCCTAATACTATCTCTCCCAGAGCCAAGGTGGGATGCCCGGGCCACCCCCACGTATGTGGGGAAAACTCTAGCTACAGTGTAGCTCCGTTTTGGTAATTGGCTAGGTAAGCCATAGCCCGCCGATACTGCACTCGCGTGAGTGGGACAACTCCTACATCACGCATCGGAATCCCTGCTGCTTCCGATATCACTTGCCTGAGATCTAAGTGAGACACTCCGGCCTTGCAGCAAGCATCCAACAGGTTATCCCACTCTCGCTTGGAGATATGGTCTTCTTCCTTTGCTGTATTGGAAGTTGACGGGGTGGAGACAGTGACTCTTCCTTCAGTGTTGTGAACCCTGCCATTAACAGTTGCTGCTACTTCTGGCCTAGTTGATACTTCTGGCTTAACTGGAGCACTGGTGGAGCTGATGCTATTGTTCTGCACTGGAGTGTCATGCAGTGCTATAGGCGGAGACTGTTTTTCTACTGGGTTACCGTTTAAGGATGGAGCTGGATCGGGAGTAGAAGTCTGGGAAACTTGTGGCATTGTCTTCTCAAACTCGACAACTCTAGAGAGTATCAGATATCGTTGACCGTTGGTACTTTTTCCTTGGTCAACCTCTACTCCTACAGCCGCTAAATCCCCCTTCAGACAAGAAGCTAATTTTCGCCCCACAGAGCGTGCTGATAGTTTCTGGAAGTCTTTGCTGGTGGGGTCTAGTTCTTGGAGTTTCCGGATCAATTCGGTGGTAGTTCCATGCCAGTAGCCGCCACAAGTATCCAGTAACGCCAGGATTCCTGCAGCTAGAGGGTTAGCCTCTACAGCTGCTTGGCTCCCTACCTCAATGTTAGAAGCATAAGTCTCCATGAAGTTAGGGATTTTAGCCGCCAAGCCCAACCGTGCAAAGTCAGCCATACGGGGCAGCCTTGTAGGCTGGGTTTCTGGGAGATTTCGTAGAGCAACAACTAGCAGATCGAGTAGTGCTCCATAGATACCAGGAAGTAGATCGGCTGTTAGTACTTCCAACTCTTCTTCCGTGAGCCGGTCTTCTTCACTGATTCTCTCCAGCCTAACAAGCAAACAACGGTCTAATAGGTCGGAGCGAGTAGGAACTAAGTCTATTCCCGTCAGAATCTGTGGGCGACGATATTCAAGAAAACTCTCTTCCAGATCGGTGTAGAGAGTACGGTGGGAGTAACCTGCTCCGGTTGATACACAACACAATAAGTCTTGCTGTTCAGGTGATAGATGAGTCAGGTTATCAAAGCAGAGAACCCAGCGCCCAACTGCTGCACTGGCAACGGTTCTAGCGTCCCCTACTGTACTAGTCTTAGAGACTTTAGTGGGGTCTGTTAGTCGCTTGAGTAGCACTGCTGCACTGGATTTACCGGCGCCTTTTTCTCCAGAGAAAGTCAAAATTGGCTTAGAACCGTCCGGAGTAAAGGTGCTCAAAATCCAGCCTAGCACTAGAGGACGGTCTGCCTCCTTGACGTTGAGTAATTGCCATAGATCATCCAGAGAACCTCCACGGGTTGGGATGGGTAATGGTAGTTGACAGTCAGCACGGTAGAATGGGATAGGACACTCAGCATAGGGTATAATATCCCATCCAGTAGAGCTTACACGGACAATCTGCCAGTCTTCAGTACCTAGGTCAATGTAGATGCAATTTTCGTGTTTCCCTACTCGTAGAAAAGCTTCTCGTTCTGGGCCTTTAAAACGTGCTATTCCCTCTAGTGTACCTACCGCTTCTGACCAAGCTTCTGAGTTGATAGACCGCTCCTCTCGCTCCCAGAGAACTCGAGCTAGGAAGTCTCGAAATCGCTTGGAGCGGATTCTCGCTGTTTGTAGATTTCCATCCACGATATAATCAATCCATCCTGCTCCAGTAGAATCGTGCCAGAGAGTGCCCAATTCTAGAGCAAGCTCGATTAGAAGTTTGGCTACTGGCTTCTTGCGAGTGCTATTCTCTTCTGTCTCTTCAGGCTTGTGGTGGATTTCATTACCCAGAGTCTCCCATTGACTGAGTAGAATTCGGGGCAGGTTATGCCAAGCTTCAGCCCCAAACTGGTGAACGAAATCACCTGCACCTAACTTGTTGTCGGGGCTTGATTCAATGGGGATAACCTGAACTTGACATCCAAGCTGTTTGAGCCTTGTTCCCAGTGCTAGCCAAGCCTGGAGGACTTTGGGGTTATACTTCCAGTCAGAATCGGGGCAGAGTACCGCTACTCGTCCAGGTTTAGCTAGTTCTCGTAGTTCTGGGAGGATCGGGTTTTCCTTAGACTTCCAACCCCAGCAACCGGAGATACCCACCACGAGGGCATCCGGTTCAACCTGGAGAACACCCAAGCAATCCGCCTCTCCCTCAACTATCATCAAGGGGATGGCGGGGTTCAGCTTTTGCTGCTCTAGCGCCTCAGCAGTCTGTCCAGGATGGCGGGGGATGTAGAGCCGGTTACCGGATCCTTTAGGAGCTTTGGCTTTGACGGGTTTCCCCTTTTCGTCCTTTGGGAAGAGATCGGGATTTCCTAGAAACCGGTAACGGTAATAGCCGCCACCATAATCCCAGCGAATAGCGGGCAGTAAAACGCCCACTGCACGGTAGGTTTCGTCAGGGGGAGAGAGCCGGATTCCGTTAGCAGCTACTGTTTCAGGCTTGATTCCACGGGTGCTGAAGTAGGAGTAGAATGCGTCTTTGTCGGGTATCATGGTTAGTACCTATTGGATAGTGGACGGAGGATCCTCGACCGCCAATCGAGGATCCTCATTTTTGGTAGAGAGAAGACGTGTAGCGGTTGGGGTCTAAGAGGTAACGCTCCACCTCAGAGAACCGCCAAAGAGAGATCCGCCCCTTCTTCTGGGGGCGAGGAAATCGCCCCTTCTGGATCAAGTAGTAGAGAGTGCTCCGCGGCTTCCCCGTCAGGAACAAGACTTCAGATAGACGGAGTAGCCGCTCCGGAGTAGGATACGAGAGTTGGCTGTGCATGAGCCCTCACTAGGACAGATACCCAGCCCCACCTCGTAGATACAGCCCCAGCAGCTACTCCACAAAACGAGAACAACTGCTATAATGGGAACTGTAAAAGTCAAATAGACGGCGTGCTCAACGCCGATACGAGGTGGACTGGTGGTGCGGTACACCTCGTATTTTACTTTGGACAACCCAGAATCGCCCAATACTCCCCCAGTTTCCAGACTGGGGGAGTGGCGTTTTTCTGGGGGAGTGGCATGAGTGGCGTTTTCGCCGGCGAGAGTGGCGTTATGGGAGAGAAAACGCCACTCCCCAAAACCCTTGTGCTGCAAGGGACAGAGGCATTAGTGGCATGAGTGGCGTCTTATTTGGGGCTCTATCTGCCGTGCCAGATCCAGTGACTCGACCGTTCTCTGGTTTTGTAACCAGATCAAGCTCATAAAAAAACGCCACTAACGCCACTAACGCCACTAACCCTTACACCATGCGGGTTTCGGGAGTGGCGTTTTGTTTCCGATAACGCCACTAACGCCACTCCCATGCCCCCATAACGCCACTCGCTTGTCGCACCAACAGACAGAGCCGGCTCACCCATCGAGCCGGCTCCAGCCTCCCTGTGGCCACCACAGCTACCGCCTAGCTACCTAACCCCATTGAAGACATTGTTATCGGCAGTAACAATGGGTACATAACAATACCACTGAATATTATCGAACTGCAATCAACATAGTTCTGAACACTATCGAACATTGTTATTGTGCCTATTGTTACGCACCTGTACCTGACTTAGTAATAGGTCAAGGTTATGCTTAACTCCCTTGCCATTCACTTTGTGCATTGCTATTGCAAGTTTATAGAGTTCATTATGCAGGTTAGTACGCTTCATACTCCCTCCGGAGGGTAATGTGGACGCTCTTGAGTTCGCCTGGACCCAACCTCGTTAGTTGTCGGTTGGATACTGTTCTGGATTGTAAAAGACTCACTGCTAAAACTCAAGAGATTGACGTTAAGATAGTATTCGTTCTGTGGTAGACATGCTTTTCCATAAGACTGCTTAAGCAGTCCGTAAAGCTAGATGGGGGTCAGACTGACTTCAGACTGGGGTCAACCTCACCCTAGACTCCCTCTGGACTAGTAGCTGTTCTGGGTTAGTCTCCCCCGTGATGGGGGTCTAAACTGGGGAAAGATACGCTATCCCTGCCTGCCCCTGTAGGGGGCATATAGGGGGCAAAGATAGTGGAGCATAGCTCCCGTTCTTGCCGGGCGATAGATGGGCAACAGGGAGTCTAGGAGCACTTTTCCACAAAACAGAACGCGGAGTATTGTGTTTTGCCTACGCAAGAATCAGCTTCCTAGGCTTCCCAGATAAGGTAGAGTGCCACAAAGGGGGTATTCTGTGGAGTAAATAGCCTATGGAAGAACTAGAGCAGTCAGGCTTTATTGGCATTGCCGACTACATTGACTCCCAAGACGACTGGAGAAATCCAGAGTGGAAGATTTTGAACCAAGAATTCTATACTGTCGTAGTGGATGATGTATTGGACTTCCTAAATGAGTACTACCTGCCACTATAATGGTGGTGTAGAGTTTTGGGATTAATTACTATGGGAGCATTACTTTTTGCTTTGGATTGGTTGGTTAGGGAACTGGAGTGTTATTGTCTCTTACGACGTGCTGATTCTGTCTGTGACGAAATAGATTATCTGGAATCTACAGCTTTCCTGGATGAAATACGTCAGTCTCCCGAATACCGTAGTATTAGGTCAAGATAGAATAGCTGGATTATTGTTCAAGGGACTTCAAAAGGCTTTTACTGTCATTTTGCCCTAGAAGGCCCCTGAATGGGGATGGGGGTATGGGGAGTACCCCCTCCAGCCAAGGGGGCTTCTAGGGCAAATAAACGGCAATAGAGAGAATGGGGGCAGTAATTGCCCCCATTCATCATTCTTTCCAGGTTCACCCCCACTGTGTGTGAGGATAACTGGGGCGAGTGAGACTAGTCTCCCTCTTCCTATCGGGCCACCCCCACGAGTGTGGGGATAACTCTACTACGACAGTATAGAATTCCCGATTCAATGACGGTTCACCCCCACGGGTGTGGGGATAACCCTAATACTATCTCTCCCAGAGCCAAGGTGGGATGCCCGGGCCACCCCCACGTATGTGGGGAAAACTCTAGCTACAGTGTAGCTCCGTTTTGGTAATTGGCTAGGTAAGCCATAGCCCGCCGATACTGCACTCGCGTTAATGGAACAACTCCTACATCACGCATCGGAATCCCTGCTGCTTCCGATA
>Ga0308400_1000989_pt1 | contig 9625 bp, 5 predicted proteins | sample HotsprSampOS1265_FD_203451 | JGI IMG/M metagenome (GOLD analysis project Ga0308400, IMG submission 203451) | Hot spring phototrophic mat microbial communities from Octopus Spring, Yellowstone National Park, Wyoming, United States - 20060914_OS12-65 ...
GTGCCGTGCCCCACAACCCACCGGGGACAGGGTGAGCAGTCTCTGCTGCGCCCGCTCCACCACCTCCAGCGGGAACCCACCCAACTCCGCCAACTGCGACAGCGGGTCTTCCAGATAACCGCGCTCATTGAGGTTGCCAATCAGCCATTCCAGGGCTGCCCGCTCGTGTGAGTCGATTCGCAGTTCCCTCACCTGCTGCCCCAGATGTTCCGCCAGGGAAACCGGAGCGGCCACCCGCTCGGCCGCCGTCTCATCCTCTCCGTCCCGGTTCAGCCGCCGCCGGTCATGCCGCCCGGCCGTCAGCAACCGCTCCCCATGCCGGTAGTCCACCCGCGCTCCATCCACCACGTCCACCCCGGAGGTTTCATGGGACAGATGGTCGGCATCGCATCCGATGTCCTCCGGCTCCACCAGCAGATTCTCATGGAGAACGGCGGAGAGTCGCTCCTCAAGCTCCATGGCCGAAAGCGCCAGCACATCCAGAGTGAACTGCATCCGCTGGGTCGGCACCAGCTGCTGTCGTGCTCTCTGACTCAGTAACAGCATTTTGGTTCTCCTTTTGCTTCCTGAAAAGCCTGAACATGAAAGGGTCCCTGCCGAACAGGGCCACTGCACAGACGCCACTGCAAACACTGTGCCAGAGATACCCGCCAGGCAGGACCCGCCCCACCCCACCACCGGGCGGCGCCATCTCTGCCGAGTGGCGAGTGGTAAGGAAGCGAGTGGCGAATGGCGAGTGGAAGTTCACTACTCGCTACTCGCTACTCACGACTCGCTACTCGCTATTCGCTACTCGCCACCTGCTACCCACCACTCCGGAAATGCCCCCAACCCGTCCGGAACGGATAGAGCCAGGCTCCCGTCCGGCGCTGAAAGAAAAACTGAAAGAAAAACAGCCAGAGAGACGCAACAGAAAAGACGCAACAGAAAAAGAAACGCAACAGGACACCAGAGATACAACATCACTGTCGCCGGCGTCCGCCACAAGAATCCGGTAACAAAAATGCACCAGAACCGGCGGCTACGGTCCCTCTGTCAATTGCGCAAAAACAATTGACATCTCATTTCCCTGCCGGAGACCACACCATGCAACAACCCGCTGATACCGGAACGCAAGCACAGACGGACCCATCTCCCGTTTCCCGGACCGGCCTGCCACGGCCCGACACAGGCGTTCAACCCGATGCTCAGCGCTGGCATCCCCTGCCGGAAGAGACTTTCCCGCCACCACCGCGCAAGCGCTCCCGGAAAGAACCCCCGCCCCCGCCCCGTGTCCCCACCACATGGACGGCTCCGGCCGGGGAAGGGTTTTATGGGGTTGCCTACGCGCCCCTCGTCCCGCTTCAGCCGGTCGCTGACGAACACATCCTGGCCTTTGAGCCAGTGCTTGCTGCCTCCGGCATCACCCCGCCGGAGGGGTTTACCCGACACCACATGACGATCGCCATGACGACCGAACTCCAGATTCTCAGCCGCCAGACCCGCGCCACGGCCCCGGAGGACTTCCCACCGCACCTGCTTCCACCGGGACCGGACACTCCCCTGCTGCTTCACCTCATCACCTTCCAGCGTCAGTCCGCACCCATCGGACGCCACCCATCCCGCCGCTCCGGCACGGACTTCTGGGCCCCGCTGCAGCGCTACCTCCGCCGCCGCATCGCCCGTTACCTGCCAGCCGGACCATACCTGTGCCAGCCCTTCCAGCCCACCTCCCATTCCCGCTACTGCCGGATACCGCCGCCGGATGAAAATCCATGGCTGCCGGTGCTCTTTGTCACCCCGGCCGTCACCTGGGTCCCCGACCTTGCGTTGTTCCACCATGAGATGATTCCGGGGCGCCACGCCGTCCTCTCCGATGAAGCCGCGCACCTTCCACCTCACACCCTGGTGCTCTTCGGAACAGCCGATACCGGACGGGTCCTGTCCGCCCACCACACCGACCTCGCCGGAAACCTCCGGCGCCTCTTCGCCACCCACCTGATACCGCCGGACCCCGGTACCCCCCCACACCCCGCACTTCACCGGCTGCATGTCCTGTACCGGCATCTTCCGCCCTTTCTCCACCCCCATCCGGACCACCCCAAAATGGAACGAACGTCTGAAGGGCTGGTGCTGCCATCCCCCGAACAGGCCGCCGGACAGGCCGTGGCCGCCTGGGCAGGGCAGGAACGCCCTCCCACCTTTCCCCATCTGGACATGGAACTGGTGAATTTGCCTGACGGCCCCCCGCTCGTCTGGGTCGCGCGCCGCCTCCCGCTGCCCCCGTCAGGCTCCATCACGGGCGGACTCCCCGATGAGCCCTGGCTGACCGGCACCCGCCCCGGTGTCCGCCGCACTCTGGCCGCCGTCGTGGATGAAGCCGTCTGGCGGGGGAACCCGGAGGCTATGGAGGACCTCCTGTCTGCTTTTCCGGCTGATCAGTTGCGCCGTCACCTGCCACCAACCGTCTGGGAGCGGTGGCGACTGTCCGCCGTCTGGGGCCAGAGCGGTGCAGGTGGAGGCGACATGGGACTGCGCCGTCTCCCGCTGAGCAGACTACCCGCCGAACTCCGCGCCGTCCTGCGCCCACCCGATGGGCTGAACTGTCCGGAACTCGTCCTCCACCCGGCATACATCACGGAACTGTTCCGCTATCTGCACCGCCAGGGGGAAACCGGACTGATGGCCATACTCTATGAGGGACTGCTCGGCACCCGGGGAGGTACGCCCTGGGAAAACGGCATGCAGCAGGCGGGAGTGGCGGAAGCTGCCGCCATTCTCGGTCAATGGCTCGACCGTCATGCCCCGCCGCCGGCGGCGAGAGCGGACCTGACCACCCTCCGTATCTGGACTCCCCGGCTGCTTTCCCGCCTGGAAGTCCTGGTCATCGGCACCCCGGCGGAAGATGCGTTTCACCAGTCACTCCGGGAACTGGGGGAAACCCTGCACCGGCACCTGAGCGGACTGAACCATCCCGCCTTTCCTGCCACCCACCCGATCAGCCGCCTGGAAGCCCTGCGCCTCCAACTCTGGGGGGATGAAGCCCCCGCCCGGGCCGCGTCGGCATGGCTCCGCTCACCTGGAACCGCCGACACCCGTCAGCGACGGGTCCCCACATGGGAGGACTGGGTACCGGACCCGGCACATACCACCCGGTCATGGCAGGAGCGCCGCGCCATCCCACCGCACACCCCACAGCACCTGCTGCTGCTCATCGTCAACAACCTGGAATACCTTGAACACCTTGCCATAGCCCGCCGGGAATGGTGCACACAGCTGCTGTCATGTTTGCTGGACGTGGATGGAAATCCACCCGCATACCACGAGCCTACCCTGCTGCGGCTCGGAGCCCGCCTGCCCATGCTCCGTATGTCCGACCCCCGGTGGAACCGCCTCTGGCAACTCCTGCGCGCGCCGGGTGTCACCCCTGGCAACGCCGACCCGGAAGTCCGCACCACCTTGTGCCAGATGGCCCGCCAGGAAAGCGCCGCCAGCCGGACAGATACGTCTGCCCTGCGGGAACAGCTCATGAGTTGGCTGCCGGTGACCTGGCTGGGAACGGCGCATCGCCACCAGTCCACCCCGGAGCAGCAGATATATGGCCCCGTGGGCACACCTTACCCTTACCAACACTACCGGCTCCAACCGCGACTGTAGGTTCCAGCGCGCCTCACAGGGAGATAACACCATGTCTTTTTCCGGAGCCAGGACATCACATCGGGTAGGGCTGGAAGCCCCGTACTTCAGTGCGGGGAGGAAAGCCTCTTGAGCAACTTCAGTTACCATATGACCATTTAAGCGCATAAAATGAATTCATGCCACAGCAAATGCCGTCGCCACTGAAACTGAATCATCCATCCTGGAATGCCTGGCCGAGTGGCCGCTGCCCGAACAACTTCCACCAGAGGCCGTTCCCTGGCACGCGGCACTGGTCAAAGCCCGGATTCTGTTGCGGAAAATAACTTGCACGGATAAAGAACTTCTGCTTTCATGAAAGAGCCTGTACCCAGCCCATCGGCAGACGGAACCCAGCCGTCGCTACCCCATCCGCCATATTTCCGGCATTCCACCCGCCCGGCACACCCCGCCCCCGCCATGCCGGCTCCGGCGGGAAGGTGGAAGACGGGGGGGAATGCGGCACATGAAGCCGCAGCCATGAAAATCAGCTATACCGACCTCGAACAGAAACGCGACATCGTCCGTGAAATCTTTGACCAGGCGCGGCGCATCCGCGAGCCGGAGCTGATGACCTTCTGCCTGAGCCGCCTGGTCACCCTCAGTGAACTCCTTGGCGACGCCCAGTCCGTCCGCCATTACCGCACCCTCCATCTGCTTCTCCAGCCGGTCCTGCGCGAACTCCACAAGAACGGGGAGCCGTCCGCCCGCAACCGGCACCCCGCCGTCCCGGACAGGGAGGCGGGCGTCGGACCGGACATCAAGTCCGGGGAGACCGGAAAACCGCGACTCCGTCCGCACAGCGATGCCCCGCCCGAACCGAACACCACCGCCGGGCTGCCGGAAATCATTCTCGCCGCGCGCGCCGAAGGATGGCTCCCGGCCCCGGAGCCGGCCACCTGCATTCTCACCGGACGCTTCCCGGCCCTGACACCCGCCGAGACCTGTCACTTTGCCGAAGGCCGAACCGGACTGCTGCTGCTGGTAGCCGAAACCCACCGGCCAACCCCGCCGGCCGTGGCCCCTCCCGCCCACCCGCCGCTCCCAGCCATGGCGCTTGTCTTCAACGGCGGCTACAGCGGCGCCTGGCGTCCCGCCTTCGTTCCCGCCACCACCGATTTCAACAACCTCGCCCTCGACACGGTGGCCATCTGGCAAATCGACCGCCAGTCCGGCTGGAGCGCCTTCCTCGAAATGACTCCCACGAACCTCAACCGGTTCCTGGAGCAATTCCCCAACCACCAGCCACCGGACATGGAAAGCAGTTCGTTTTCCCAACTGCTGTTCTACCGGTTGACCGATCTCGAAAGCGCCCGTGCCGGGCGCTGACTCCCGCCCCGCCGGTTTCCGGCACTGGCCGGGATGTTGACCGGGAAACGGAGAGGCGCAGACCGCAACCGAAAGTCCCCGGACCATGTTCCGGATATCCGGAGACAACACGGACCGGTTCCCGGATGCCCCGGCAAACAGGAAAGCCCATTTTGATTCCTCCTGATCGAGCGAGGACGTTATGATTTCGACCCTGACCTATCCACTGCCTTTTTTGAGCCTCATGGAAGAAACGGTGGAAGAACTGCTGCGAATGATGGCCCCGGGACTGGTCGTCCGCCTGTTCGGGCTCCATGGCAGCGGGAAAAGCCTCATTCTGGCCCAGACCGTCCGCCGGCTGGCCTGGAAGCACCAGGAAGCTTCCTTTCTCATCTGGTTTTCCGAAGAACAGCGCTGGACATGGCAGGCGCTGCGACTTGAAACCCGCAACGACCCGCGTTTCTTCTTTGGCACCACCACCGAGGTCATTCCCGAAGCCGTGCGCCGCCTCCACCATCTGCCCCACCCCCCACGGGTTGCTCCGCCACTGTCCCTCGGACAGCTTTTCGCCGCCCACGTCACCGGTATCGCCGACTGGCACCTCGTGGCCCAGCTGTCCCACTGGAGCCGGGAAAAGAGCGGTGAAATGTCACCGGCAGCCCTGCGCCACAACCTGGAAACCACCTTCACCCAGGCCCATCTGCAGGACCTGCTCCTTCACTACGAGGTAGAGGCTTTCCAGCGCCTGCGGGAGGGATTGTCCACCGACACCGCCACCATGGCCCGCTGGCTCATCCAGGAAACCCCGCCGGGACGCCCCGCCGACTACATCGTCATCGATCACGAGGATGTCCTCACCCCGCTTCTCATCGAGGTCAGCCGCCGCTGGGTCGACGCCGGCGCGGCCGTACTGACCGCTGAAGACCCCTTCCGTTGCGTCCCTTACCCCGACTGGCGCTCCCCGCTGCCCGACGGGCTCGACACCCGCCCGGACATCCCATGCCGCACGATTAACTGCCTGTGGTTCCTGCGCACCCCGCAAACCATCGCCCGCCGCCTCAACGAACTCTACTTTCCAGAAACCTATCCCTGCCACAACCCGCAGCCGGGCACTATCGAAGACTATCTCTCCTCCCATGCCTTCTGGGCCCGCCAGCGGGACTATCCACAGGAACTGCCGCTGACGATCGCCACCCGCTGGCTGTCGGCCACCCCCTTTCTCCACTCCCTCGACTTCCTGCCAGTCACCGCCTTCCTCTCCCCGCGCCACCTCGAACTCTTCCACTATGTCCGCCGGCACCTCGATGGGCAGTACCTACCGGCCGCCCCGAGCCGCTGGCTCGCCGCCCTCTTCAACCTCCACGAAACCCACTTCGGATACCTGAAAAAAGCCCGCACCCCCAGCGCCCGGCGGTACCAGACCTTCATCGAGGACTTCTTTTCCCTGCTCCACATGCTGATGCGCACCGGCAACGTCAACAACAGTGACCTCTTTGACCGCCTGGGATCGTTTTTCACCCTGCATCCGATGACCCGCTTCATTGTCCACGCCACCGATGAAAACACCCTGCCCGAAGTCGACCGGCTGATCCTAATTGCCAACAGCTTTGCGCCTGTCATCTGGAGCGAAAGCCTGACTATGCACGAGCAGTACCTGCATTATCTGACCGTGACCAAGGCCCGGGAAAAGCTCGTCCTGGCCTCGACCCCCATTCTCATACCCCATTACCAGCCCTACTGAAATGGCCCGAACACCGCCCGGACCGGGAAGCCGGTCTGAAACCGGCCAGTCTGAAACTGGCAGCCACAGGCCACGACACCCCTTCCACCCGGTGGACTCCGCAGGGTGGCCCGGGCCTGGCTGGAAAAGACCAACCCATCCGAATACACAGCCGATACCCGGCAGATCGCCTGGACCATCCTGACGTCCTGGGACCGGGAAGGCTTGCTGGCGCGTAGCGGAATTGACCTGGGACCGGAACTGGCCCGGGCGCTGGAGCGGGAAGCGTACGGCGGCGCTCTGCTGGCCATGGCGGGGTACGTTCCAAGGCTGGCAGAAGTCAACACGCGGCCAGAGGCAGCGCGGGCGGTCGTTGCTCACTGGGAAGCCCACAGTCGGGATGGTGATTGGGACTTTTGCTTTGCCGCCTGGGTGGGGCGCTGGAATCTTATGAGGGCCGGAGTCCTGACCGCAGAGGAGCAGGGAAGATTTGGCTCTGATTACGTGGATGCCGTGAAGTTCGAGCTTGAAGTGTTCGAGCCTGAAGTGACTGCATTGCTGACGCTGGCGCAGATAACCCCACCGGGGAGGTTCCCCCTGGCAACATGGGCTGGCCGGTTGTCAGACCAGGATGACCGATGTCGTCTGGCAGCCCGTCTGGCCATTCACGGCTGGCTGGTGGACATGGCGAGTAGCGAGCAGCGAGTAGCGAGTCGTGAACTTCCACTCGTCACTCACCACTCGCCACTCGCCATCACCCGCCGGCAGGTGCGGCAGGTCCTGCGCCGGGCCGGGCAGGACATAGGCGATGGGACCGTTGCCCCGTTCGTCAATCTCCCGCCGGAGGTGCTGCCGGACTTCCGGCGGCTGCATGAGATTGAGACCGCTTTGGCCGTCGGGCAGATGCCGCCTCCGCCGCCGGATGCCGGTGCAGGCAACCGGGCCATCCCCCGTACCGTTCCGGCCCGGCTGCCGGAAACCCCGCCGCGGATGAACCCGCCCGGCATCACCGACAGGACGACCGGCAGGATAGCCGGTTCCGAACCTCCAGCCCGCCACCCCTTCCCGAAGGTTATCCGCCATGAATGACCCCTCCCTTTTCGCTTCCCCCCTGGTCCGCCAGGCCGCCCGGAATCTGCTCGCCATGGAATGGCTGTCCGGAAACGATACCTGGCGTTTCAACTGGCTCTGTCGCCGGTATTTCTGGCGCGCCTGGCGGGTGATGGCCCTGACACCGGACGAGGCCGCGGCCTGGCTGCCGGCCTTGGCTTTCGCCGTCAGTTATGAAAAAGATGCCGATGTTCTGGCTGAGTTCGCCTGGTGGCCCCTTCCGGAGCCGTTGCCCCCGGAAGCCATCCCCTGGCGCGCGGTACTCATCCAGAGTTGGGAACGGCAGCGGGCTGCCACGCCCTGGGGGAAAACCGTTCGTCTGGCCGCGCTGGTGCGGCTGGACCGGCGGGTGGAACGGCTGCCCGAATGGCTGAGAGAAGCGCGCCGGGCCATGGACCTGGAGCCGAAAAACCGGCATCCCCGGTTGGCCGCGCTGGCCGGCTGGCGGCCCCGGCCGGGCGACGCCCCGCCCCATAGGGGTAAGAGGGAGGCGGCCCAGGCATGGGTCCGGTTCTGGGAAGAACGATACCGGCCCCCCGGTTCGGAACTGGACGGTTTGATCGCTGCCGTTGCACTGCTCCATCTAGCAGAAGCCGGCTGGCTTCCCGCCGGTCTCTCCCCGGAGCGGCTGCGGGAGGAAGTACGCCGGCGGGTACAGCAGGTACAGCAGTGGGAGACAACGTATCAGGACATGGAGATTCTCCGGATGTTGCTGTCTTTCGTTTCGGCAGACGCTTCCGCGCCGGAACGGCGGCAGCAAGACATCATGGCGTGGCTGGAACTGACCCACGAGAACGTTCGGTGGGAAAAAAGAGAAGCCGTCTGGGACATGCTTGCCGCCTGGCAGCGGGAGGGCGTTCTGGAGCGCAGTGGGATTGGTAGGGGACGGCTTCAGGAACTGTCCCTGCTGCCGGACCTGGCCAGGACGCTGGAGTGGGAACAAGACAGGGATGTTTTGCGGGCTATGGCGGGGTATGTTCCAGGACTGGCGGAAGTCAGGGCCCACCCGAAGGCGGTGCGGGCGATCATTGCCCGCTGGGAAGCCCTCAGCCGGGAAGCTTTTTTTTGGGGAGTCCGCCAGGCGGCCTGGGTGGCGCGCTGGAACTTTCTGCGAGCTGGGGTCCTGACCGCAGAGGAGCAGGGACGGTTTGGTGCTGATTATGTGAAGGCCATCGGGTCGGAGAATGACCGGGATGTATTGCTGACGCTCGCGCAGATAACCCCACCGGGGATGTTCCCCCTGGCAACATGGGCTGGCCGGTTGTCAGACCAGGGTAACGGGTACTGTCTGGCGGCACACCTGGCGATTCACGGCTGGCTGGTGGGGGTGATGGAAGGGGCGAATGGCGAATGGCGAGTGGCGAGTGGTTCAGAAGCGAGTGGCGAGCAGCGAGTGGCGAGTGGAAGTTCACGACTTGCTACTCGCTACTCACTACTCGCCACTCGTCGCCGGCAGGTACGGCAGGTTCTGCGCCGGGCCGGGCAGGACATAGGCGATGGGACCGTTGCCCCGTTCGTCAATCTCCCGCCGGAGGTGCTGCCGGACTTCCGGCGGTTACGTGAAATTGAAACCGCCCTCGCCGCCGGCCACCTGCCCCCGTCGCCGGATACCGGTGCAGGCAACCAGCCCATCCCCTGTACCGTCCCGGCCCGGCTGCCGGAAGCCCACCCGCGGACGGGGCCGACCGGCATCACCGGCCAAACGACCGGCAGGACAGCCGGTTCCGAACCTCCAGCCCGCCACCCCTTCCCGGAGGTTATCCGCCATGAGTGACCCATCCCTTTCCCCCCTGGTCCGCCAGGCCGCCCGGAATCTGCACACCGTGGAATGGC
>Ga0308400_1000994_pt1 | contig 9597 bp, 7 predicted proteins | sample HotsprSampOS1265_FD_203451 | JGI IMG/M metagenome (GOLD analysis project Ga0308400, IMG submission 203451) | Hot spring phototrophic mat microbial communities from Octopus Spring, Yellowstone National Park, Wyoming, United States - 20060914_OS12-65 ...
ATAACGCCGAAACCCCCCGCCGGTGGGCGGGGGGAGTAAGGGTGGGCCCTTCGGGATAAGGGCATCCCTGAGGCCCGGAGATTCCACGGCCTGAGGGCCCGCGGGCCCCTTTGGCCGCCGCCCCGACGCCTCTCGCAAGAGGCCGTGGGGCTTCGCCCCTGTTTCGCCGGGGCCGTCCCGGGGGCTTCCCCGGGCGCCGCGCCCCATTTGGGCCTGGGGACGGCCGTGGCTGACCCTGTGTGGCCGGGCCGCGCCGCCACAGATAGGCCGTGGCCGCCGTGGCTGGTCCTGTAGGCCGGACCGCGCCCTCCCATTAGGCCGGGAGCGGCCGGCTGGGCCTCCGGGATCCCGGCGGGGAGTCCCCTCCCCACCCCGCGGATCCGTGGCCTTCGCCATTCTTTCGGAGCTCCACGCCCCGCGGATTCCGATACTCCCCTTCCGGGGAGGCCTCCTTCCCGCTGTCGGGGGAGAGCCCGAGGCCCAGGCCCTCCCCCTAGGTGGCACTGAGGCCGGCCCTGGGGGTGGAAGCCCCCAGGGTGCCGGTCCAGGCTTTCGGTTCACGTAGCCAAGGGGACGCTCCTTTGGACACCACCGGGCATCAGGTACCCCGATAGGAGCCCGAAGGCACACCTATTCGCCTGGTCTCCCCCTCTGGTGCGGCCGCTTATCTCTCTGAGCCCTCTGGGTTTCCCCGTACCGCTCAGGTTTCGCCGGCCTACGCTACGGCCATCGTCCGGAGTCCCCCAACCCGTCCGGCCTTCACGCCCAGAGGTTCCCCCGTTAGCCGGCTCCTACCACGCCAGTACGCCCTTATGACCCGCCAGCCCTGTTGCGGTGACCGCACCCCCCACCCTACGAGGTTCCAAGCTCGGATAGGGGGGCCAGGGGCAGACGGGATTACCCGTGGGCACTTGGCTTCCCATAGGGACCACGTGGGCCCCATGTACAGACCCGAGCTATGCGCGCGGCCAGGGGTTTCAGCCCGAAGGCCTCCTCCCCTGTGCCCCTCCCTCCAGTCGCCCTCGGGAGGCTGGGAGCTCACGCTGGAGCCGGGTGGGTTATCCCCAACGCCGACACCTAGCGCTTACTCCAGCCGGGCGGGTTTCCCCGCAACCGACACCCCGTGTTCCTTCACGGGCCTCAGCGCTGGGCCTGTGGGCCCCGGCCTAGGGTTTCCCCCAGACCGGAGGCGGGATCCCCGCTTTCGGAGCCGGCAGCCTAACGGCCAGCGTGCGCGACGGCTAGAGATGCGCTGACGGCCAGACCTGTCCGGGTCGCCCAACGTCTAGTCCCGAGTCCCCTCGGGTTGGAGTGCGGTCGAAGGGGGGTTACCCCAGCGCCGCGTTGAGTGCGGGGCGAGCCCCCATTTCCTGAGGCACCCCGCTTCCCCGGCAGCCCAACGCATGTGGGGGCATACGTTGGACCCTCCGGCCCCAGTGCCACCTGGGAAGAGGTTCCCCTTCACCCTACCGCGCCGGCCCGGGTGGGTCAAGGCCTGTCGCCCAAAGGGAACCTCAATAAGGCCGCCTCCATGCCTCCCCACCGCTTGCAATCAAAGGCTTTTGGCCTTTGACCCACCGCCCCCGTGGTAGACTGCCCCCCAGGAGGCCGGCATGCCCACCCCCTCCCACCCGGAGCGCCCGATCCGCCCCCAGCCCGCCTACCAAGCGCTGGAAAGCCCCGTCAAGCCGGTGATGAGCGGTAAGCGCTCAGCACTCAGAAGGGCCATTTTGTCCCTTCAGGAGCCGTATGCCCGCTGACCCCGCCGACTACCGCCTCTACCGGAGCCAGACCGCGGTCATGGCCGCCATCCGGCAGGCGGTGGCCAAGGGCTACCGCTACTACCTGGTGGCCACCACCCCGGAGGCGAAGGCCCTGGGGGCGGTGGCCAAGCTCCACGAGCGCCACCGCATCCTGCTTTCCCCCGAGGCCAGGCGGGCCAGGAAGGAGGCCGGGCTTCCCGTGGCCCAGCTCTTCCTAGGCCCCGAGCCCCGAGGAGGGGTGTGGCCCTACGCCCTCTTGGCCACCAAGCGCCTGGAGGGGGAGGAGATGCGGAGCGCCGAGGGGAAGAGGCCCCTGCAGTGGGTGGCCTGGCGGAAGGAGGCGTGGCTTCCCACCTACGAGCTCAGGAAGGACGGGGACACGGGCCGCTGGACCTGGTACCTCACCGAGGCCTTCTACCGGGAGCTCCTGGAGGAGGCCCTGCACCACACCCGGAAGGGGGACTGGCCCCGCCTGGTGGGCCACCTCAAGACGCTGGGGCACCTGCCCATGTTTGGGGGGGTTTTCCAGCAGATCACCGACATCCGCCGGCGGGTGCAGAAGCTCTGGGGGGACACCCACCTCCGGAGTCCCGAGGGCCAGTGGAAAGCCCCCCCGTGGCGGAAGGCCCTGGAGGACTGGCCAAAGCGCCCCCTGGCCGCCAGCGTCTACCTGTACGTGGACCCGGAGGTGGACGGAGACCGGCCCAGGACCCTGGGGGAGTGGTGGGAGGCCCGCCGAAAGGAGGGCGCGTGATCCGAGGCCTCGCCCGCCTACTCTGGCACGTGGCCCGGGCCCTCCCCGACTCCGAGCGGGACCCCGACCTGGGGCCCTTCTACACCGACCTACGCCTGCGGTGGAAGCGCGACCCCCGGGAGCTTCCCCCCGAGGCCTGGGAGGAGGGCCTGCTGGAGCTCCTCGCCGAGCGCATCGCCGAGGGGTGGGACCGGCACGGGGCCCCGAGCGCGGCCCGGGACCCCGAGGGGGAGGGCTTTGTGGCCTCCTTCGAGGGGCCAGGCGAGGCCGTCATCGTGCGAGCGGAGACGAAGCGGGAGGCCTACCGGGAGGCCCGGAGACTATGGGTAAAGCGCCTGCTGGACGGGTAAACCCGCTCACTCCGCCGGCCTGGCCCGTGAAGGCTAGCCGAGGGTGATCGGGAAGGAGCTACCGGTCTTTGCATCTTTGCAAAATGAGCAGGGAAGCTTGCACTTTTCCCCACCCCCGCTACACTAAGCACAAAAGGCCCTGGGGTAGGAACCCACAAGGCCTCTCAGGACCGAGAGGCCTCCACCCTACCCCAAGGGGGCGGGAGGAGGCAAGCGTGGAGCGCACAGAAGGCCAGAACACCCTTCCCCATCGGGAGGACCTAATACTTAGGCGGGAGCTAGCGCAGATTCTCTCCCAACAAGGCCTGAGCAAGCGCGAACTAGCCCGGATTCTTTTCCAGGAGCCCTACCTCGCGGCCTTCCGGGAGCGCCTTCCCCGCTACCCCTACGCCACGGACGACCCCCGGCAGGGGATGCGGCCGCGGAGGAAGGAGAAGGCCCTGGAGCACGTTTACATCCAGGTGGGGCGCTACCCCCACGCCATCTTCCGCATCGTCCTGGACCTGGACGAGCCCACCTGGTGGGACGCGATGGACCGGATCCCGCCCAGCCTCATCGTCCCCAACCCCCGGGCCCCCTGGAAGGCCCACATCGTCTACGAGCTGGAGCCCCCCATCTGGCTTTCCTCCCCCAAGGCCCACGAGTCCCAGGCCAACCCCTTCGCCCTGGTGCGGGAGGTGGACGCCCTCCTTCGGGCCTACTTCGGGGCCGACCCGGCCTACAACGGCCTCCTGGGGCGGAACCCCGTGGCCCACCCCCACCTCATTGGGGGCGGGAAGCTCTGGGACCTCCCGAGCCTCCTGGAGGAGCTTAGGGACCTCACCCCAAGGAGGCGGGCCCTGGCCTACCTGGACACGGCCACCTACGGGCGCAACTGCGCCCTGTTTGACCACGTGCGGGCCTTCGCCTACGGCGTGGTGGCCATGTACCGGGGGAAGCCGAACGGGTTTGAGCTCTTCCGGCAGGCGGTGGCCCACGAGGCCCACCGGCTGAACCGGGAGCTCTTCCGGGACCACCCCCAGGGCCCTTTGCCTCCCAACGAGGTGGGGTGGGTAGTCAAGTCCGTGGCCAAATGGACCTTCTACCGCTACCGGGGGACCCGAGTCTGGCCGGTATCGGGGACGGGCAGGCCAGACCGGAGCCGGCTATCCCCCGCGGCCCGGGCCCTGGTGGAGCCCCTGGAGGGGGAGGAGCTGGAGAAGGCCAGGAGGAAGCCCCTCGAGGCGGCCAACCGGAAGCGGCGGGGGAAGGCCGAGGAGGCCCTTGTAGAGGCCCTGAAGCGCCTTCAGGCCCGGGGAGAGGCCATCACCGCCAGGGCCCTGGCCCGGGAGGCGGGCGTGCACCACACCACGGCCTCCCGGTGGCTCCAGCGGATGCGGGGATAGGGTTGAGCGTGGTTGACTCAGGAGCCCCCCCCCCAAAATGGGGGGTTTTCGCCGTCCAGGACGTGGCGGAGGGGTGGCTACGCCGTGGTGGCTATCAGGGTTATCAGGCGGGGGTGGGGGGGGAAGGGGTGGGGGTGCAACCCCCAGGGTTCTTTTTCCCCGGGTCAGGTACTTTAGCTAGCCGACCTGGGTTTTTGCCCTAGCCAGGTACTTGGCTAGCCAACTGAGGCCCGAGCCAATGCGGCGACTGGGGTTTTGGGGGGGGCGGCCCGCGCCGCGCAAATCGGGCCTTTTCGCCCTCCAGGACGGCAAAATCCCCGACTCGCCCCCTCGAGGACCCGCCCTGAGAGGCCCGAGAAGGCGGGGGGTATGGGGGGGCAGTCTTCTCCTACCACCCCCCCTCTTCCCGGGCCTTCTAGGCCCCTTAGAGGCGGCCGTAGGGGGTCTTGCGGGGGAGGGTCGGACCCCTAGGTCCGGCCCCCGCCTGGGGACCCCCCGGCCGCATACCTTTCCACCCCCGGGAGGCCTCCCCTCCCCCGCCTCTCCTCGCGGGGTTTATGCGGGGATCCCCGGGGATCCGCCGCAACTCCATGCAAGCCACCCCCCGCTCCAGGCCCTTCCCCTGCGCGAAGGGGAACTTTCGCGAAGGTGGGGGGCTAATGCCCTCTCCAGCCCTTCCCGTACCATGGAAGCGTGATGGAAGCGTGGGTGTTATAGGAGGCGGTCCTGATGAAGACCCTTAGGTTCTGTGGAGCGAGATTATTAGTCGCGCTACTGCTGACCCTGGCCGCCTACAACGCTAGCGGGAGTAGTGGCAGCGAGGCGGGTGCTACCTGGACCTTACGCATCCCGGGGTTCAACGACCTCAACGGCGTGGCCTACGGGAACGGCACCTTCGTGGCGGTGGGGGGAGGTATACCCCTACGCGATAGGGTTTGGTTTGGCCATCTTGTTTGCCCTCACGGAGATCGCCATTCTGAAGGACGTGGCGCGGTTGTTGGGGAGGTGATGAAATGAGCAGGGTGTACTTGGTCTTGGTTTTGGGTTTGGTCCTCGCCGCTTGCGCTCCCACCGTGACGGGAGACCCCTTTGGAGAGGCGGACCTTTCCCGGGTGCTTCCCGGTTCCGGCACCTACACGCTGCCCAGAGGAGTTTACGAACCCCTTCCCACGGTTTCCGAGGAGAGGCTTACCCACCCCGATCCCCGGGTTCGGGAGGAGGCTTTTGCCCTCTTGAGGCGGCAGAAGATGGCGGGGGACAGCGTCGGTCCCGAGTTCCATTACCTCTACGGGCGCTACTACGAGGCTTCCGGGGACTACAAGAGCGCCGCGGGCTACTACAACCTCGGGCTCAAGGCGCTCTACCCCTTCGCCTTTGACCGCCAGGGGAGGGACGTTTGGGAGTACGGCTACCGCAGGGCGGAGGCCTACCTCCGCTTCGCTCCCGACAAGGCGGCGAGGGATGCCCGGATACTGGCGGAGAAGGGAGCCCCTGCCCGTCCCGGTGAACTCCCTCAGGCGGCCAGGGCTTACGCCCTTTTGGTGAGGGCGGAGGAGGCTTTGGGGAATCCCGAGGGCGTTTTAGAGGCGGCGGAGGCCTTCTACCGTTCTCTTCAGGGAGTGAACTGGGGAGGCCGGGTGGCCGACCTCTTTTGGCGGACCACCCTCGCCAAGGCGCGGGCTTTGGAGCGTTTAGGGCGGTTGGCGGAAGCCCGTGAGGACTACGCCCGGATCGCGAGCGCACAGGACCTCTTCCTTCCCGATGAGGTGCGGAGGGAGGCCCGGGAGGCCCTGGTGAGGCTGGGTGCTCCCAAAACCCAAGAGGCTCCGGCTTCCCCCCCGCCTCAGGTTTCCCCTTCACCGCCTCCACCGCCGGCCTCCCCGGTTCCCCCGGCCGCTTCTTCGCCGGAGAAGGACGCGGTGGAAACGGTCAAGGGCTTCTTCGAGGCCGTTCGGGCTTTGGACTTCGCGGGCATCAACCGGTATCTCTCCCAACCCTTCTACGATGTCCTAAAGGAGCGGGAGCTTCCCGGGAAGGTTACGTCGGAGATGCGGGAGAAGGCTAGGGCCATCCGATACGAGGTGGCCCGGGTAACGCCCCCTTCGCCCACAAATCCCCTGTTCAAGGCGGAGGTTATCTACGACTTCGGCGGGGAGCGGAAGCTCCTCACCCTGTACCTGATTCCCCTCCAGGACCGGGGGTTAGTCCTCCTTTCCGGTCCCCTTCCCTTGACCGTGTCCTTCATCTTGGGTTCCGTGGACACCGAGGCCGTGGGCCGCTTCCTCAAGGAAGTCCACGCCTTCCTGGGACTCCCCCTTTAAACCAGAAAACCCCCGGTGAGAGCACCGGGGGTTCTAACTAACCGAGGGTCGCTATCCTACTCCGGCATAACCGGAGGGTAGCGGACCCCCTCATCCGCGGCTGTGGGGCTGGGCGGCATCATCCTCACCTCCCCCTGAACCGGAAATCCCCACGCCCCCACCCCGCCCCATCGCCCGTGGGGCGGGGCACCCTTACCCGGGGCCCGGTGGGAGTGGGCGCGCCGGCGGACTGGACCGGTACGCGGCCTTTGGTTGTGGGAGCGTCACCCCTGCACAAAAGCGCACTTCGCGAAGGGCCCCCCATAACGCCGAAACCCCCCGCCGGTGGGCGGGGGGAGTAAGGGTGGGCCCTTCGGGATAAGGGCATCCCTGAGGCCCGGAGATTCCACGGCCTGAGGGCCCGCGGGCCCCTTTGGCCGCCGCCCCGACGCCTCTCGCAAGAGGCCGTGGGGCTTCGCCCCTGTTTCGCCGGGGCCGTCCCGGGGGCTTCCCCGGGCGCCGCGCCCCATTTGGGCCTGGGGACGGCCGTGGCTGACCCTGTGTGGCCGGGCCGCGCCGCCACAGATAGGCCGTGGCCGCCGTGGCTGGTCCTGTAGGCCGGACCGCGCCCTCCCATTAGGCCGGGAGCGGCCGGCTGGGCCTCCGGGATCCCGGCGGGGAGTCCCCTCCCCACCCCGCGGATCCGTGGCCTTCGCCATTCTTTCGGAGCTCCACGCCCCGCGGATTCCGATACTCCCCTTCCGGGGAGGCCTCCTTCCCGCTGTCGGGGGAGAGCCCGAGGCCCAGGCCCTCCCCCTAGGTGGCACTGAGGCCGGCCCTGGGGGTGGAAGCCCCCAGGGTGCCGGTCCAGGCTTTCGGTTCACGTAGCCAAGGGGACGCTCCTTTGGACACCACCGGGCATCAGGTACCCCGATAGGAGCCCGAAGGCACACCTATTCGCCTGGTCTCCCCCTCTGGTGCGGCCGCTTATCTCTCTGAGCCCTCTGGGTTTCCCCGTACCGCTCAGGTTTCGCCGGCCTACGCTACGGCCATCGTCCGGAGTCCCCCAACCCGTCCGGCCTTCACGCCCAGAGGTTCCCCCGTTAGCCGGCTCCTACCACGCCAGTACGCCCTTATGACCCGCCAGCCCTGTTGCGGTGACCGCACCCCCCACCCTACGAGGTTCCAAGCTCGGATAGGGGGGCCAGGGGCAGACGGGATTACCCGTGGGCACTTGGCTTCCCATAGGGACCACGTGGGCCCCATGTACAGACCCGAGCTATGCGCGCGGCCAGGGGTTTCAGCCCGAAGGCCTCCTCCCCTGTGCCCCTCCCTCCAGTCGCCCTCGGGAGGCTGGGAGCTCACGCTGGAGCCGGGTGGGTTATCCCCAACGCCGACACCTAGCGCTTACTCCAGCCGGGCGGGTTTCCCCGCAACCGACACCCCGTGTTCCTTCACGGGCCTCAGCGCTGGGCCTGTGGGCCCCGGCCTAGGGTTTCCCCCAGACCGGAGGCGGGATCCCCGCTTTCGGAGCCGGCAGCCTAACGGCCAGCGTGCGCGACGGCTAGAGATGCGCTGACGGCCAGACCTGTCCGGGTCGCCCAACGTCTAGTCCCGAGTCCCCTCGGGTTGGAGTGCGGTCGAAGGGGGGTTACCCCAGCGCCGCGTTGAGTGCGGGGCGAGCCCCCATTTCCTGAGGCACCCCGCTTCCCCGGCAGCCCAACGCATGTGGGGGCATACGTTGGACCCTCCGGCCCCAGTGCCACCTGGGAAGAGGTTCCCCTTCACCCTACCGCGCCGGCCCGGGTGGGTCAAGGCCTGTCGCCCAAAGGGAACCTCAATAAGGCCGCCTCCATGCCTCCCCACCGCTTGCAATCAAAGGCTTTTGGCCTTTGACCCACCGCCCCCGTGGTAGACTGCCCCCCAGGAGGCCGGCATGCCCACCCCCTCCCACCCGGAGCGCCCGATCCGCCCCCAGCCCGCCTACCAAGCGCTGGAAAGCCCCGTCAAGCCGGTGATGAGCGGTAAGCGCTCAGCACTCAGAAGGGCCATTTTGTCCCTTCAGGAGCCGTATGCCCGCTGACCCCGCCGACTACCGCCTCTACCGGAGCCAGACCGCGGTCATGGCCGCCATCCGGCAGGCGGTGGCCAAGGGCTACCGCTACTACCTGGTGGCCACCACCCCGGAGGCGAAGGCCCTGGGGGCGGTGGCCAAGCTCCACGAGCGCCACCGCATCCTGCTTTCCCCCGAGGCCAGGCGGGCCAGGAAGGAGGCCGGGCTTCCCGTGGCCCAGCTCTTCCTAGGCCCCGAGCCCCGAGGAGGGGTGTGGCCCTACGCCCTCTTGGCCACCAAGCGCCTGGAGGGGGAGGAGATGCGGAGCGCCGAGGGGAAGAGGCCCCTGCAGTGGGTGGCCTGGCGGAAGGAGGCGTGGCTTCCCACCTACGAGCTCAGGAAGGACGGGGACACGGGCCGCTGGACCTGGTACCTCACCGAGGCCTTCTACCGGGAGCTCCTGGAGGAGGCCCTGCACCACACCCGGAAGGGGGACTGGCCCCGCCTGGTGGGCCACCTCAAGACGCTGGGGCACCTGCCCATGTTTGGGGGGGTTTTCCAGCAGATCACCGACATCCGCCGGCGGGTGCAGAAGCTCTGGGGGGACACCCACCTCCGGAGTCCCGAGGGCCAGTGGAAAGCCCCCCCGTGGCGGAAGGCCCTGGAGGACTGGCCAAAGCGCCCCCTGGCCGCCAGCGTCTACCTGTACGTGGACCCGGAGGTGGACGGAGACCGGCCCAGGACCCTGGGGGAGTGGTGGGAGGCCCGCCGAAAGGAGGGCGCGTGATCCGAGGCCTCGCCCGCCTACTCTGGCACGTGGCCCGGGCCCTCCCCGACTCCGAGCGGGACCCCGACCTGGGGCCCTTCTACACCGACCTACGCCTGCGGTGGAAGCGCGACCCCCGGGAGCTTCCCCCCGAGGCCTGGGAGGAGGGCCTGCTGGAGCTCCTCGCCGAGCGCATCGCCGAGGGGTGGGACCGGCACGGGGCCCC